>JAABUM010003259.1_pt1 | contig 20368 bp, 16 predicted proteins | sample 5559161 | NCBI WGS metagenome assembly JAABUM01 (sample SAMN10711868, study PRJNA513369) | rock metagenome | isolation source: Antarctica rocks | place: Antarctica: Victoria Land, Siegfried Peak nord
CACGCCTTCCTGACCGTCACCCAGTCAAAAAAGGGGGCGCACGACCCACCGACATCGCCGGCCATGACGGGCTGATCGCGCTGACCCTCCCCGAAATCCGACACCTGATCACCCGCCTGATCTGGTCGAACATTCCCGAACCCGGGCACACCCTGCACCGCTCCAGCTGGCGACGACGACACCAACAACGCGCCAAACAATCCCACTATCGACGACGAGGACACCCACCTTAAGTGCGACTGTAGTACTAGGAGCGTGGGTCGCTAAGCGTCCAGCGTCCAGCGTGCTGTTGAGCGCGGCGGGTCTGTGCCCGGTCGTGAGGTCGTGGTGCGCTGCTGGGGCATGTTGGGCGGCGCGAGTGGCACTGCTGAGCCAGTCTGCGGCGTGTGCCCGGACGACGGGTCGGGCTGGTCAGGCCGTCGCCAGGCCCGACAGGCTCTCGACGCCGAGGTTGGTGTGGAGTTTGCGCAGGTTGTGGCAGGCGGCCAGCAGCAACCATTCACCTTTGGCCTGCTCGAGCCCCCGAAGCAGGAGGTGTTTGGCGTTCTGGCGGGTGTGCATCTGCCCGAACACCGGTTCGACGATCACCTTGCGGCGGGCATAGACGGCCCGGCCGTTCTTGGTCTTGAGCTTGCGGGCCATCCGCTGCTTGGGAGTGGCAGATTTGGGGATCGGCGGCCTGTGGGAGCCGTATGACGGGAGGCTGTCACGTACGGTTCTGCGAGAGCCGGAGGGTGAGACCCCCTCCGGCTACTCACCAAGCACCCCAACGTCAAGGCCTGGCTGACCAAGCACCCCCGGGTCCAGCTGTACTTCACCCCGACCAGCGGCAGCTGGCTGAACATGGTGGAGATCTTCTTCGGGATCATCACCCGCCAAGCGATCCGCCGCGGCACCTTCCACTCCGTCAAGGACCTCGAGACCGCCATCGGGACCTACATCGACGGCTGGAACGAACGCGCCCACCCATTCACCTGGACCAAAGGCGCCGACGAGATCATCAGCCACGCGAAACCCTCACCCCACCAGAAGAAGACTTACGACCCGCGACACTAGAACGGTGGACTGTCGCAGCGGGTCTCCGGCAGTGACGCACTGTTTGCTGGACAGTTGTGTTGTAGACGACGTATACAAACGGGATGTCGTGGTACGACGCGTTGACCAGCAACACTCGCTTACCGCTTTTGCCGTCGGACCTGGTCACCATGGACACCCAGCGGCACCTACGTGCTCTGGTCGGGCGGTGGCGAGGATCGCGTACCGGCCTCATGATGGTGGTCTCCGGCCCCGCCGGGTCCGGTAAGTCCGCCGTGGCGCGGGTACTCGAACACGATGCCTGGAGTTCTGGGATGCGGACGTTGACCGTGCAGGCCGCACCTCCGGCGCTTGCGTTGCCGGGCCACGTCAGCCATACCCTGCAAAGCGCTCCGGTGGTGAAAGGTCCACAGCGTCAGCACGACCTGCCACGGACGTCCGGCCTAAGCAGCGGGACGACGATAGGCCGGCGGGATCTCGCGTGGCAGCTCTTCACCATGCGCATTGCTCCCGGACCCGATCTGGTGGTGGTGATCGAGGACGTCCACCACTGTGACGAGGAAGATCTGCGCGCCCTGCCGGGACTGGTTCGCCGGCTGGTGTCCGCCGGCGCCACGGTCGTGCTCACCACCGCCGCCGCGTCAGGGGCGTTAGACCATGGTTTTGCCACCTCCGTACCCTCCCGCGCGGTCGTCCGGCTTACGCTGCCCCCCTGGGACCCCACCGACTGCGCCACCCTGCTGCGCACCGCGTTCGACAGCGAGGTCGACGAGCAGGACAGCGACGATCTCCGGACTCTGACGGGAGGCAATCCCGCAGCGCTGGCGTCCGTGGCGCGCCTTCTGGCTTGCCGCGACGGCGTTCATCGCTTGGATCGGTGCGTCGTGCTGGCCCGAGACGTCCTGGACGCGATCGTGTTGCCACCCGAGCACCCGCTGCTGACGCCCGTCCGTGAGCTCGGGCCGACGGTGTGGCGCCTGGCGTGCACAATTGCACAAGCGCCGCTGCTGCGGACTCAGGACGTGCCGATCGTGGCCACCGCCGCGCGGGTGAGCGTGGACCTGGCGCGCACGGCGGTTACCCAGCTAAGCGCCACCGGTGCCCTACAGGGCAGCTCGGTGTTGCGTTTCTCCGCGCCGCTGCTGCGGACGAGTCTCGCTGCGCACCTTGCCGCCGCGTCCCGCGATCGTGTCCAGGCATTGTTCGCTCAGCACCTGCTCACGCTGGTCAGCGACGCGACACTGGAGGTCGATGCCGAGCTGACGGACTGGCTCATCGAGCAGCACAGCTACCTGCCGACCGCGCGGCTGTCCGCCGTGATCCAGGGCCGCGCTGATGCCCACATTGACGCTGCCCAGCGTGTGCGGTGGTTGGGCGCGCTCTTCGACAGTGGACAGGAGGGCACCGTTGAAGCCGCCTGGAGTCGGCTGATCGGCGCCTATGCGGAGCTGGGGTGCACCAAGCAGGTCACCGAAACAGGGCTACGCGCATTGCGCCGGGGTGTGGATGCACACGAGGCAAGTGTCGTGGTGGGCCACGTGGCCCGCGCCTACGTAATGAACGGCGAGCTCACACAAGCCGAGCATGCGCTCAGCGCCGCGGCCCCGCTGCTCACACCGTCAAGCTTGGCCACACACCGAGCCATGCTGCGCACAATGACGGGTCGCGTCGGCCCGACGGCCGTGCCGCCTAGCGCGCTGTCCAACGAACTCGCGGGCTGGTTGCCCCGCCCGATGCAACGGCACATCGCACGCTCGTGGAAGGCAGGCCGTTGGGATGAGGTACTTTCGCTGGCACGGCGGGCTATGGTCCCAGTGGCGCCGGCGCCCGACCCGTCAGTGGTGCGCGACGTAGCGGCCACAGCGGCGGAGGTGCTGGTCCAACGAGGCCGTGCGGGTCAGGCCCAGTTCTTTCTGCGCGCGGCACAAGCCACCGGCGGATGGACACCCCGGCTCGCGTGGGTGCAAACCGGGTATCACCTGCTCGTCGGCGAGACCACCCACGCTGCCGATGCTGTAGAGCAAGGGATTCGTTCCGCAGCGTTGGGGGTCTGCGACGGCGATTTGTTGCTCAGCCGCGCCATCGAGATGGACGTGGACAACGACGACCTCACCCGGGCCCGACGCCACCTAGGTGACCTGCAGCGGGTGCACGCCGCACTCGGCAGCGCACGCTCCCGGCTGCTTCTGTCCCGGGCGCACGCCATCGTCGAGGCGAACCCCGACGCAGCGCAGTTGGCCTTGGCCCTTGCCTGGCATCGCCACCAGCCATACGAGTTGGCGCGCACGGCGTTGGTCGCCGGCGAGCTGGGGCTAGATACGGCCCGCTCGCTGAGGCTGGCTTTGCGGCTATTCACTGCACTGGACGCCGGCCCGTGGCGATGCCGAACCGATTCCGCAATGGTGAAGGCTGGCTGCGCCCTGGGCAGCACACCGCACACCACAGGGATCAACGAGCGATTACTTGCCGCACTGGTCGCCGACGGGTTACCGAATCGACAGATCGCCAGGGTCCTGCACTGCTCAGAGAAGACCGTAGAGGGGCGGCTGCGACGAATGCTGAAGACCCGTGGTCTGGCGACACGAACCGAGCTGGCGGCAGCCGTCGCCAGTGGGGCCTTCGACGCCCTGGTGCGCCGGCACCCGGAGGCGACCCTCCCACTGCCTCGCCGGGAATGTCCGGCATGAGGGGCGCCGCTGGGGGTGACAATGCCGGTGCTCCGGTGGGCCGCTCGGCCCAGCACGGCCAGCTTGCTCACCTGCTGCGCGAGACGAGCAGTGGCGCCTCGGGTGGAGCGGTCGTCCGGGGCGACACCGGCAGCGGTAAGTCCTCTGTGCTTGCGTACACCGCGGTGCTCGGACGCCGCGCGCACTTCCACGTAGTCGAGGTGCCCGCGGCTCAGGCCGGGGCACCCGAAGGCCTGCCTACTTTGCTGCGCGAGATGCTGCTCGTGTTGAAGCCCCCCCCTTTCGGCCGCCATCCGGCAGGCACCGACCAGCACTCCACGGACAACGACCCGTGGACCGTCCTGGAGTCGATTGCCCGGACCATCACCAGCTGGGCCGCGGTGCGCCCGGTGCTCGTCCTCATCGACGACGTTCACCACCGCGAGGGCGCATCGGCGGCCCTGCTTCCCGCGTTGGCCCAGCGACTGCGCGGCGTCCGGTGCGCGTTGATCGTCTCGGGGGCGGCACGTCTGAGTCCTAACGCGCCCTGGCGTGGCGCCTTGCACGCCTGCCTTGCGCTACCAGGCTTCGCGGATATACCGCTACCGCCCCTGGACAGGGCGGCGGTGGTCGACTACGCGACATCGCGGCTGGGCGCATCACACGCCGCAAGCCTCGGTGAGTGGCTGAGCGTCCAGAGCGCCGGTAACCCAGACGCGTTGCGCGCGCTTGTCGACCAAGCGCTCCGAGCCGGGCTCCCACCGCGAACAGCCAAGCTGCCCCGGGCTGCCGCACTTCCCCGAGGACATCGCTTGGTACAGCAGGTGATGGCCATGGGCCCTCACGCAACCCAGCTCGCCGCCCTGGTATCCACAATGGAGGGAATGACCCTCAACACGGTAGATTCGGCGGCCGCCACGCTTGGCCTGCCGGAGGCGGTCGCGGAGGATGCCGCAAACGCCCTGCTCGAGCAGGGGGTGCTCACGCTGAGCGCGGACGGTTTGTTGCGGCACCGCATACCCGTGATCGGCACCACGCTCGAGCCAGAGGTCAGCGGTGAGATCACGCGGCAAGTCCACGGTGCCGCCGCCGCGGCGCTGCTCCAGCGCAGGGCGTCAGGCCGTGAAGTCGCCCTCCCAGAATTGGCTAACCATTTCCTGTCCGGCCAGCTCGTCCACGACGACAGCGTCGCGGCCCTGCGTGATGCCGCAGACCTCGTTATCACCAACGATCCGAAAACCGCAGTGACCTGGCTGTTCGCGGCGTTGCACCGGCTCGAGCGTGGCGATTCCCGCCGCATCGAGCTGCTCGACCGACTCATCACCCCGCTGCGCCGGCTCGATCGATGGCGCGAACTCGTCGATGCCATCCGCGTCAGCTTGGCGGAGCAGCCGTTCGAGGCGAGCTCTCAGGAGCAACGGGGGCTCGTCTGTCAGCTGCTCGACGCCTTGGCCCGGCTCGACCTCAACGAGGAGGCACTCGACGTCGTCGTGCTGGCACGCCGTAACCGCGTCAGCGATCCGGACATTGTCGGCAGGCACGCCCGCATCCTCTGCCTCCTCGAGCGCTTCGAGGAGATGGGCGACGTGCTCTGGTCGGTCGTTCACAGCGCGGACGTGCCCTCCACCGACCGCCGCATCGCTGCGGTGGGCCTGCTCGTCAATGCCGGATTGACCAGCACCGTGCACGACCTGACAAATCGCGTTGAACAACTCACGGCGCACCTGCCCGCATTACGAGACCGGACGCTTCCTATTGATCAGCTGCGGTGCGCCTTGACTTTCGGCGACTTCGTCTCCGCGGAACGCATCATCCAGAATACCAGTGCAGCGACGCATCCGGTGAGCAACCAGCTAGAAGCTCTATGTACGGCGCGGATCGCGTTTCTCGAGGGCGACTGGGACGCTGTGTTGCGGAGCGGTGACGCGGCTCTACGTCTGCCGAAGATGTCCGCCACCAATGCGGGCCACGCGCTCCGCGCGTTGTGCGCGGAGGTGCAACTGCATCGGGAGAACCCCACTGCCGCCGAGCAGCTGCTAAAAGACGCCCGGACCGACATCGTCTGCGGGTACCTCGTGGCCGGCGCCCGGGCGCAGTGGCAGCTCGGGCGCGGCTCGGTCGACCACGCCCGCACCACGTTGCGCGACTCGATCCGACGAAGCACCGAGCTCGGCTACCGCAGTGGCGTCGGCCGCGTGCTTCTGGCGCTGGTCGAGTTGGAGGTCGCAGCCGGCGACCGACAGGCAGCGGAGCAGCTGCTGCCAGCGCTGCTGTCGATCGCCACGGCGGCGGGCACTGCCGCGGACACGTTTCGCTACCTACACGGGTCCGCGCTGGCACGGCGCCAACCGCAGTTGGCGGCCAGTGCACTCGCAGTGCTGGAGGACAACGAGGGCCACCGGCCGTTCGTCCGAGCGCGCGCTCAACAACTCGCCGGGCGGCTTGGCCACAACGCTGCCGGCAACTTGCGCGAGGCGTACGAGACCTTCCGCGGACTCGGTGCGACGGGGTGGCAACGAAGCACCGCCGCGGCCATGCGTGAGGCGCACATTCCGGTACCGCGTCAGCGGGCGGTGAGCGAGGACACCGCCTCCCTCGAGCAGCGTTTGGTGGATCTAATTATTGCGGGAAAGACCAACCGTCAGACTGCGGCGGAGTTGCACGTCAGCCCGAAGACCGTCGAGAGCCACCTCAGCCGCATCTACGCGCGAACTGGATGCCGCTCGCGCGTGGAGCTCGCCGCGCTGTGCCGGACCCGTGGTCGCACTCAGCCCTAGTCGGCAAGCGGGGCGACGGCGAAGGCGGTAACCAGCGGTGCCACGCGGGCCCACGGAACCGTGTAGGTGCGGATGCCGTGGCCGCCCGAGCTGGAAGTCCTCGAAGTAGAACGTCATGCCCACGGGGTGGTCTTGCAGGCGGCCCAGTATCCGCGAGACCGAGGCCGCCGAGGCCGCCGAGGTTGCCGAGGCCGAACCGCGTCAGCACGAGCCGCCCGGCCGGATGCACCGAGCCCGCAATGGCGGTTCGGCCCACCACGTCTACACGGTGCGCATGCCGGCCAAGCGGCTCGCCGAGCTGCGTGCCGTGGCTGAGCAGTCCGGCGAGCAGCCCTCGGCGCTGATGCGCCGTTGGGTGTTACAGCGGTTGGATGTGGAGCGTGCGCACCAGCCGGAACTAGCCGGCGTCCGGCGCACTCTGTCGGAGGCGTTGCATACCCTCGACCAGGTCGCTCGGCGACTGTGGGCATGTCGTCGGGACGATCGGACACTTTCGGCCCCGGGTACCGAACCGATCGCGAGCGATGCCGCAGGACGTTTACGCCGCCACCGTCTGGTCAAACAGATGCCATCATGTGGGGGCGTATTAGCGACTCGCCAGCAACCTCGAACCACTCTGTCACTTTGGGTGCTACCGAATCTGAAACTGCACGTCGGTTCGGTCGGGCCGACGTGCGACCGAGGGCCACTGTTTGCCACCGGCGAGCAGGTAGCGTGGTGGGTCGGCGACCTGCACCATGCGAGCACCGAGACCACTGCAGGTGTCGCGGCCGAGGCAACATGCCGTTCGGTGCCCGCACTGCGACCGGTGGGTTGGTGAGCGCGGTGGCTGGAGTCGTCCTGCTCCTCACCGTCGGCGCGGTATTCGTGGCGCCGGGTTGGTCTGCGACACCGCCGGTCCGTCGGGTTCGCCCCGCCGCGGTGGGTCCCGCTGACCTTTTCCGGTGGGCGCCGGCCGGGTTGCACCGTCTGAGCGATCTCGACGCCCGCCGCCGCCCGCCGGCACCATGGGGTCAGTAGCCCAGGTTTCTGCGCCACGCCAAGGTAAATAGGCCGCCACCAATCCCACCACGACAAATAGCACGACCACGTTGGCTCAGTCGAACGCGCGATCATCGTGGGCTGCGTCCGTACTTGTTAGGTCTCGGCGTGCCCGTCAGCCGGGTAGCCATCAGGAACAATCCGGGGGACCAGTCGGTAGCCGGTACCTCGTACCGTCTCGATGGTAGCGCTGTCACCGAGCTTGCCGCGCAGGGTGCCGATGTGTACGTCCAGGGTGCGCGACGCGCCTATCCAGGTGACGTCCCACACGTCTTCCATTAGATCTTCGCGAGTCGTGGGTGCTCCGTTCGCCCACACCAGCGCGGCTAACAGGTCGAACTCCTTGCGAGTCAGGTGCAGTGGGGTGCCCTGCGCGGTGCGCACGTGCCGGCGCTCCAGGTCCAGGCTGACTCCGAAGTCGAGAAGTCGCTCGGTCTCACCGGTGTCGTTGGCCGGTCGTGCCCGGCGCATCACTGCGTCGACCCGGGCCAGAAGGACTGCCAGGCTGTACGGCTTTAGGACGTAGTCGTCGACGCCAGCCCTCAGGGCTGCCACTATCAGCGGCTCCGATCGACGGGCGGTGAGCGCAATGATCGGGACTTCGTTGCTCTGCCGGATCTGCCGTGCCAACCACAGCCCGTCCTGATCGGGCAGACCCATGTCGAGCAAGACCAGGTCGGCGATGGCTGCTGCAGCCAGACCCTCGGCTGCCGTGGCCGCGCGTGCAGTACGAATGTGGTGTTGGCGCAGACCGTCCGCCAGGGCGTCGGCCACACCGTCGTCGTCCTCGACTACGAGTACCCGCACTTTGCTCGCTCCTCCGGTCAACGAAAACTCTTTGTAAAGTCTGCCGTCGATCTCGACAAGGTGATGTGGGCCACTACTTAGCGTAATACCAGATCCGGACGCCTCGTGCTCAACCGGGAGGCGATCCGGCGACGAACTGGGAGAGCCATGCCCGTAGCGACAGTGCCACGTTCGGTGGGGGGCGATCGCGCTGCCACCCGGCGCGCAGTCCTGAACACGTTGAAAGGATCGTCCGGCAACCTAGTGGAGTGGTACGACGTCTACGTATTCGCGGTGTTCGGCGTCTACTTTGCCCCGGTCTTCTTCGGTGGCAAGGAGCCGAACGCAGGCATCTATACGGCGGCAATCTTTGCCGTCACCTTCATTATGCGGCCGGTCGGGTCGTGGTTCTTCGGCGTCTTCGCGGATCGTCGCGGTCGGCGACCCGCGCTAATGGCGGGGATCCTGCTGATGGCGGCTGGATCAATGGTGATTGCTATCATCCCGGGAAAGAGCGCCATAGGGCCGTGGGCCGTCGTTATCCTCGTGTTGTGTCGCCTGGTCCAGGGGTTCGCCACTGGCGGCGAATACGGCACTTCGGCGACCTACATGTCCGAGGCTGCCACGCGGGAGCGCCGCGGGTTCTTCTCCTCGTTCCAGTACGTCACCCTGGTCGGCGGTGCCGTGCTGGCCCAGCTCACTCTGTTGATTCTGCAGGTCTTCCTCGACAAGAGCGAGATGCAGAGCTTTGGGTGGCGGATCGCGTTCGGCATCGGTGGCGTCGCGGCGGTCGTCGTCCTGTGGATGCGCACAAGCATGGATGAGTCGCTGTCAGACCGTGACCTGGAAGCGGTCCGAGACGGTGAGCGTCCCCCCAGTTCGCTGCGCTACCTCCTGACTGCGCAGTGGCGTCCGCTTCTGTTGTGCTTTCTGATCACAATGGGCGGGACGCTGTGCTTCTACGTCTACAGCGTCAACTCGCCCGCGATCGTAAAAAAGGCCTACGCCGATCAGGGGATGACCCCGACGTGGATCAACCTATCCGGTTTGATTTTCCTCATGGTGCTGCAGCCGGTCGGCGGGTTGATTAGTGACAAAATCGGCCGGAAGCCGCTGCTGATCTGGTTCGGTGCGGGCGCTCTGGTTTACACCTATTTTCTGATCACGTACCTACCCAAGGTCACGTCACCAATCGTGTCTTTCTTGTTGGTGGCAGTGTCGTACATCTTCCTCACTGGCTACACGTCGATCAACGCGATCGTGAAAGCGGAGCTGTTCCCGGTCCACATTCGTGCGCTGGGCGTCGGTCTGGGCTACGCGGCAGCCAACTCGGCCTTCGGTGGGACCGCACCGTTAATCTACGAGGCGCTGAAGAAGGCCGACCGAGTCCCGACGTTCATCGCCTACGTCATGGCGCTGGTCGGGATCTCCCTGCTGATCTACATCTTCGCTCTGCGCAACAAGTCCAGCACCCACCTCGACCAAGAGCAGGGTTACGCCTACCAGGCTTCCTAAGTGAGGAGGCAAGCTCGCGGGCGGATCCGGTGCTCGAAGCGTTCCGTGATGGGTCATGCCGCTGCGAACGAACATGCTGCCCAATGCACCGCCGCGGGCGGCTTCCCGCGCAAGGAGGGTAAAGCAAAAGCACGACCAACTCGCTTCGCCACGAGGCCTGACGCCGCGGTCACGCTGCCACGCGCGTCGAACAGGTGCCGCCGGCGCCGAACGCCCCGGTGGGGAAACCAGACCACGGCCCCAGGACCGCAATGGCCACCCGCTCGTCACGACCGTTGTACTGTCCCGGTGTGGTCTCTGTCGCTCGCAATGAGCCTGAGGTGATTCGATCGTTGGCTGCCACAACCCACCGGGCTGTCTGCGCCGAGTCCGGCTCGGACGTCAAACAGCAGGCGGGCGTCGGCCGGCACCGAGACCACCGGCACCTCAGGGGGCTCTGTCACCGGTTCGGGTTCTGATGGAACGTCGGGTCCGGCTCGTTACTTTGCTGCTCCTCCTCGTTGCGGTGGGCTCGATGGCAGTGCCGCTGGCGCTGAGCCAGGCCGATCGTCGTACGTCGGCCCTGCTGGACGAACGAGATAGGCAACTGCAGGTCCTCGCTCAGGCCGTCCTCGATGACGAACCGCCGCTGTCCCCAGCGCTGGACACCACAGGCTCTGGGTCGAGCTCCATGGGCCCGGCACTTCTGCGCGAGGCGGTGCAGCGCTATGTCGATGTGTACCGCGAGCCGGTCCTGATCATCGATCCGGACCGAAAAGTCCTGGCCGCTGCCGGTGAGATCGATGCGAACGCCCCTAACGTCGAGGACGCGGTTCAGCGTCAGCTGATGAACGATCGTCAGCAGCCGTTCCCGCGAGTTACTCCGTGGACCACACAAGAGGTGCTTCGGGGCGCGACGACCAGCAGGAATGGCGAGAGCGCCGCCGTGGTGCTGACTCTGGTCGACAGCCACGCGGCAGCCGACGACCTGCGCCGATCGTGGGATCTGCTGGCAGCGGGGTGTGCAACGCTACTGCTTCTCGCTGTCACCGTGGCCCATCTGCTGTCGCGTTGGATGATGCGTCCCGTTCACTCCCTAGCTACGACAGTGCGCGAGATCTCCCAGGGTGGTCGCGGTGCGCGGGTGTTGGCCAGCGGGCCGCCGGAGATGCGCGATTTTGTAGTCGAGTTCAACAAGATGTCGGAGGCGGTCCAGTTATCCCTGGACAGTCAACGACAACTGGTGTCTGACGCCTCCCACCAACTACGCAACCCGCTCGCCGCCTTACGACTACGCGCGGAGACACTCCAGCCGCAAGTAATGCGAGGAGGAAGCCGCGCCTACCAGGGCCTGGTTCGCGAGCTCGATCGGCTCCAGGCTCTCCTGGACCAGCTTCTTCGTCTCGCGCGTGTCCAGGAGGAGGCGACCGGGCGTGGGTCCGGGCTGAAGATCGAGGAGCAAGAGCAGGCCCTCGCGAGCTTCGTCGTCGCCGAGCGGCTCGACCTCTGGCGACCGGTAGCAGCTGCCCAACGCCAGCTGCTGACCTTGAGCAGCCAGGTCCCGGCGGCGCTTGTCGGGCGGCACGACCTCGAGCAGCTCCTCGACATTGTGCTGGACAACGCCACGAAGTACGCCGGAATGAACGGACACGTGCAGGTCGCGGTCGAGACCCGTGAGGGCGAACTATTTTTCACGGTGGCAGACAACGGTCCCGGCCTCCGCGACGAGGAGTGGGGGCGGGCAACCGAGCGGTTCTGGCGGGGTGACCCGAGGCAGCCCGGGTCGGGATTAGGGCTTGCCATCGCCCAGGAGATCAGCGCTGGGCACCACGGCTCACTCACTCTCCGGCCGCGGCCTGGCGGGGGCACTGAAGTCAAGTTCTCGGTAGTCGGTCAGCTCCTATTGCGGCACCCATAGTGATCACCCGCCGAAGTGTGCTGTTGGCCGCGGCCACCGCTGGGGCGCTCGCCGTCGGTGGCTGCGGAGGCACCCGCTCGTCGCGGCTGACCATCGCAGCTGGTGACGAGGCGGGGATTTACATCGCCTTCGCGCGGCTGCTGGCCGAACGTCTGGAAGACCGCGTTGACGGCCTGAGGGTAGAGGTGCTGGCCACTGAAGGCACGCTCGAGAACATCGAACAACTCCGCTCCGGTCGAGCGGACTTAGGTCTTGGGCTGGCCGACGGTGTACAGCGAGATCGCGCCGATCGCGAGGCGGGGGCACCGTGGGCACTGGCTCGCACCTACGAGAACTATCTGCAGCTCGTAGTGCCTAGTGCTGGTCCGGTCCATTCGGTTGCGGACCTCTCCGGTCGCTCGATATCGCTGGGAGCCGCCGGTTCCGGTGCCGCAGTCACTGGCGCGGTCATGCTGGACGCGGCCCGGCTCCGCCCCGATGCGCAGATCCAGCACAGCCCTCTCAGCGCGGCCATTGAAGCGGTCACGCACGGGGCGCTGGACGCACTCCTGTGGTCTGGCGGCGTCCCTACCCCGGCCATCTCTCAAGCGGCGGGCAGCGGCGGAGTGCTACAGATGATCGCCCTCGACGGGGTGGTGTCTCGAATGCGTGACGTCTCCGGATTCGACTATCAGATCCTTCGGGTGCCCGACGTCGGCTACGGTCCAGTGTCCCCGGGCGGGACTGTTGGGGTGGCCAACTTGTTGCTATGTCGACCTGACCTTTCCTCCGCGCTGGCGCGGCAGATCGTCCTGACCCTCGTGCAGGACGCCCGCCAGCTGATCCCCCCGTTCGCGCAAGGCCGGCAGTACCTTTCCCCGCCGACCATGATTCAGACCGGGACGGTGCCGCTGCACCCGGGCGCCGCCGATGCCTATCGAAGCGTGCACCAATGAAGCGCTTCCCGCGGTTCGTCACCCTTGTGAGCTCTCCGTAGGGATCACTCACGATCAGTTTGCGCCCGCCGGGTCTAAAGTACTCACCCATTCGCGGCCCCGAGCCTGGCGTCGTGCTCGTCGCGACCGACGACGGCGCCCTGGTCGGCCTTCGACGTCGTCGTGCTCACCGTCCGCCGGCGGGATCAGCCCACCTCGTCGCCACTTGCAGTCCCGACGAAACACACCCGTCGGCCGACGCTTCCCGGTCAGGGCAAGCAGGAAGTCGTTCAGCAACGGGCCGCGGTCACCCGCGACAACGGGGCTCGAGAATCCCCCGCCACCAAGCGTCAACACCGTGCCACGTCTGCTAATCAGGCTCTTGGGACTGCCCATTCGCTAAAGCGAAGAAGCGTTCCCGCAAGGACCTAAGGAACCCGCTACGGGGCGCTCATCGACGCCATCAGGGCCACCGAACGCGTCTACGACGCTCTCGCAGCCGCTGACCGGTTCCCTGCGCAAGGGCCCCTACCCGCTGCCGCCATCACCGTGGGTGATGAGGAACCGATCCTGATCCGCGGCGGCCGGGACGGTAGTGGCAAGTACAGCCGTACGAGTTTGCATCGTGCGCTGTTGCTGCTGCGCCAGGACTGGACCAGCGACCACCTCGACGAGTCGCCGGTCCCGGTTCCGGGCGCGCCGACCCAGTAAATGACGCGACTACGCCAACAGGTGTACCCAAACGCCTGTTGGCGTAGTCGTTCGTGCGGAAATATACCGGTTGAGGTGTGCACGGGTGTTCTTATGGTCCGTTTTTGTCGGACCCACTTGATACCTTTTCATTGTCCGATTAGTTGGGTGGTCTAACCAGCCACCTCAGATGCTGGGAGTGTGTCATGGGTTCTAATCGTCAGCGCCGTGTCTCTACGGAGGCCAGTTCGTCATCGTGCATCGTTACTCGGGCGTCGTTTGTTATGGCGGGTGAGCAAAGTGTCAACGTAGGTTCGCATCATGCGCGAACCGAACAGGCACTGTTGTTGTTGACGTGGCCGACGGTCATGGTGACTTTCACCAGCGTGGAACAGGTCGAGGTCGTGGTCGAGGCGTTCACCGACGCGACGGGTGCGGCGCGCCGGCTGCCGGAGCGGGCGGCCTCCTCCATGTTGACCGGTCTCGCGGAGTTCAGCACCTTCGTGCCTGCGGTGTCGATTGTGTTGGTCGATACGCCGACTACCGTTGTGCGGTCCGGGCAGGCCGAGCCTGGTGCCGGGGGATGGGCGCACCGTGCTCGGTGGGTGGATATCACGATTGCTGGGTGTCTGTGGCGGCTGTTGGATCAGGAAGCCCACGCCAGCATCATGGAGTCCGTCGCTGCGCTGTTGCCGTTGGCGCGGGCGACGTTTGGGCAGTGACGGGGGAGTAGGCGAGCGGCTGGGGGTGGTCGAACTCCACCCCCCGGCCGTAGCCGGGTTGTGTGTGGCGTGGGAGTCGACCGGAGGCGGTACACCCGCCAGTCCCCAACGCTTGTAGTGGCGGGTATATCGCGGCCACGCCGTGGGGGTACACCCTGTCAGGGGTGTCAGCTTGTCAGGCCGGGGTCGTCGCGAGCAGGGCGTCGGTGAGCGTGGCGAGGGTTCGGGCATCGCTGTCGTCGCTGGATGCGGCGGTGAGGACTGTGGGGGTTGCGGTATCGAGGACGACACTTAGGTGTGCGCGGTGGCGGGTGAGCATGACGCACATGCGGCCGGTGTCGGTGGCGAATCCTTCGGCGTCACGCCGTCCGGACAGTGGGTGAAGTGCCACGACGGCGTGGCGTTCGAGGCCTTGTAGTTGGTTGGCGGTGCCGACGAGTAGGTGAGGGTGGTCGGCGAGGGTGGCACGAACGGCGGCGGCTTGGGTGACGTGGGCGCAGACGACGGCCACGTCATGTTCGGTGATTGGCCGGTCCCCGTCGTTGGTGTGTAGCCGTGCGCCGAGCAGCGAGCGAACTCGGTCGGCGCAAGCGCTGGTAAGGGCTGGATCGCCTGGACCACCGGTCACGGGCACGGTGCGGTGAGCGATTTCCGGGATTACGTCACCGTTGGCGTCGGTCAGGTGCTCGGGCGGGCGGCGGGACGTGAAGGGTAGGCCGGGATAGAACGCGGGTTGGATGAGGGCGGTGGTGGCGGGTCCGAGCCGCCAGGTGTGGCGGAGGGTTACGGTGGCGACGGCATCGCCGTGGGCTGCAATAAGTGCATCGGGGGCGGGTAGGTGCGGACCGGTGGGCTGAGTGCGCCAGCGTCTGGTTTCGCCAGTCACAACGGGATCGATCTGGCCGGGATCACCGACGCACACCACTTGTCCGGCGTAGGCACCGAGTGCACCGAGGTCGGCGTACGTCGCCTGCCATGCCTCGTCGCAGATCATGACGTCTGAGCGGATTTGAGAGGGGTCGCAGTACAGCCAGCGAGCGGTAGTGGCGATGAGAATGCCGCCGCCCTCGTTCGGATAGCGCACTTTGGACCCGCTGACGATGGGGGTGCCTGCGGTGTCGGGGCGGGCTTTTCTTGGGGACCAGATCAGAGCGGCGGTGTCGGTGATAGCGGCGAGGCGTCGGGCAAGCTCGACGGCCTGGTCGCGGGTTTGAGCGGCGATCCCGATGCGCAAATGTGCGCGACTGGCAAGTGCGGCGGCGAGCAGAGCGACGAGGCGCGTCTTTCCGGCGCCGGGTGGACTGGGGACGACGACTGCCGGGTCGCCGGACCATGCGGCGTGCAGGACACGGGCGGTCACGGGGTCGGCGAGGATGGACTGTCCGGGCCAGGGCTGGCGGCCGTGCGCGGACGGTGCAGGGGCGGTGTTGATCGGCGGGGTGGCGGGGGCTGGGGCGGGTGTTGCGAAGCGGGGCATGGTGCGCATGGGGGGCTCCTGAGCGTGGGGGTCCGGGTTGGTGAGATCCGGAGGGTGGACCGGGGTGAGGGGGAGGTAGTCAGGTGTCGTCGGCTCCGGCGATGAGTACCTCTAACGGCACTTCGCGGCGGGTCGGGGTGGGGGTGCGGCCGGTGGTGAGCCATGAATGTTGGGTCGCGTAGAGGCGGCGGTAACGGGCTCGGCCAGACCGTTGCATGAAGGGGTCGGGTGGTGCGGGGTGCAGGACCACTGGGTCGCCTGGGGTGGGCGTGGCCCCGGAGCAGCCGCTCAGGGTCAGGGTCAGGTGAGCGGCGACGACTTCGGCGGCGTGCACGGTGGCGTCGAAGTGGCTGGCGGTGGTGTCGGTTGTGCCGACCCAGCCGGTGACGGCGTTGCCGACGCGGAGACGGGCGTCCATGCGGCGGCAGGTGATGCGGACCTCGCGGCGGGTGGTTTGGTGGGTGGCGGTGTCGCCTAAGACCACGTGCCCGGTGTGTACGGCGCGGCGGCGGAACAGGGGGTCGTCCAGCATGGCGGCGGCGTAGAGGTCGCTGGCATCGCATCGGGCGCGGAGCCCGGTGGCTGCGCGGCCGATGTTGTCGGGTCGGCGCCAGTTCCACCCGTCTGCGTGTTCGGTTTGGGTGCGGCCCCATGAGTAGGTGTCGTCGTCGGCCAGGTTGTGGAGTAGCGGCAGGGGCGGGGCGTCGGTGAGCTGGTCGAGTAGTTGTAGGGCGCCGCTGGTGCTGGTTTCGTCCACCCTGAGCCAATCGCGCCAAGTGCTGGGTTGCTGTTCGGCGTCGGGGGTGGTTCCGGTGATCCATCGTCGGCGGCACGCGTCGAGTAGCGGGACGACTGCGATGCCGCCGGGGAAGTCTGATCGGTCGGCCCACCACGCGATGTGTGAGGCAGCGTCGGCGTGCTCGCCGCCCGGTGCTGCGGCGCGGGCCAGGCTCAGCAGGGTGGGGAGGGTGGCCGGGTCGTCGGTAATCAGGGTGCGGGGAGTCTCGGCGGTGACACGGACGCCTAGGTCGCCGAGCAGGGCGAGGGCGTCGCCGTCGTGGGCGGTGGCGGCGGGCGTGCCGGGGACGGCGGCGGTGACGGTGACGCCGTAGCGGTCGGCGTCGGCTCGGACCGCGACGGGCGCGGTGATCGGTGGTACCGGGGAGTGCGCGAGGCGGGCGGCGACGTGGCCGGTGCGTGCCGCGTGTAGGCGCTGACCGAGGTCGAACCATTCGACGGTCATGAGGCCGCGTCCGGGGCGGTGTGGTCGGTGGTGGCCTGCTCGGCGGCGTTCCATCCGTCGCGGAGAGCAGCGGCGGCGGTGCTGGCCTGCGGCGGGGTGTCTGGCAAGGTGGCGGTGGCGGCAGCTTCGGCGCGCGTGCCGTCAAGGCCGGTACCGGTCAGCAGCCGGTCGGCGTAGGCGAGCAGCGCCGATGGTGTGTGCGTCATGGGGTGAATCCTTCTGTTGTTGCTGGGCTGGTTAGACCCAGAATCGATGTGGGTGACGTTACGAGTGGGGTCCGACAAGAACAGGTGTCGTGCCCCGTCCGGGCTGTTGCTACGCGGCGGGTGGAATGTGGACGGTGCTCGCCCACGGTGGCGTGTTGCGCGGTTGCCGCTCGGAGATGACCGCACATACCAGACGGGATCGGGTCGGCTGGTCGGGCCACGGGGTGTCGCCGTCGGTGAGAACCACCACGACATGCGGTGCGGGGCGGGCGGACTCGGCCCCCGCGATGCCGATCCGCATATCGGTTCCGCCGCCGCCGGTCAGGGAGATTGTGGCGGCGGATCGCACACGGCGCCCAGTGGTGGCGGCGGCGTCGCAGGACAACACCCGCACTTGATCGCGGGCTATCCCGCCGGAGCGGAGTACGCCTTGGACCTCGCTCAGGGCGGCGTCGAGGTCGGCCTGGCGCATCGATCCCGACGTGTCCACGACGATGCTGACGATCAGGGACGGACCGCGCATCGCGGGCTGCACTGTGCCGGGAACCCGGCGCCGCGACGGCCGCGAGTAGGTGTAGTCGGTCCTCCCGGCCTGGTCGGCCACGGCGCGGCGTACCGCCGCGCGTAGCAACCGATCCCACGCGACGGTCGGGGGTGTGAGCACCCGCGATGCCCAGCGCTCCATCCCCGCCGGGACGGAGCCGCGTCCCTTCGCCGCGACGTGGTCCTTGACTGCGTGGGCGACGCGGCGCCGCACGAGGTCTCCCTCGGCCTGACCGACGCCCGGTGCGGTGCCGTTATCAAGCGGTGCGTCGCCAGCGATCTCACCGGGCACGGCCGGACACCCGGAGCCGGACCCGCATCCGGCACTCCCGTCGTCTGCAGGGTCGTCCTCCGGGTCGAGGATTGGGGGTTGGCCCGGCGGAACCAGGGTGGCGTAGTACTCCTCGGCGAGTCCGCCGTCTGTACCGCCCAGTGCGGCCGGGGTGACGACACCCTCTGGCAGTGGTACCCCAGCGGCGAGGAGGTCGTCGTTGATTTCGGCGTCCCCGGCCAGGTTCCACGCTAGGTGCTGGTAGGGCTGTGGGAGCGCGTCGGCGCGGGATGCGTGGTCACGCAACAAGTGCCCGACCTCGTGCAGCAGAACGGCTCCCGCTGTGGTGGAGTCCCACGATTGCGGCCCACACAGTTTCGCTGGGTCGCAGTAGAGCCGCCAATGCCGGTCCACGGCGAACGTTGCGAGTCCTGGTGCCGCCAAGGGTGCCGCCGCGAACAACGCGTGCATGAAGTAGGGGCACAGATCAGCGGCCACGAGACGTGCGAGACGGAATGCTTCAAGCTCGCGGGCGGCCAGTGCCCGGCACTGCGCGCTCACGCTGCACTCGCCTCGGACAACCCGGCTGCGACGAGGATCGGCGCGAACTGCTTGCGCACTGCCGCCGGGACCGTCGCCTTAGCCGGACGAGAACGGCCCATGGTGCGAGCCGCTGCCGCCGCCACATCGGGCGCCCCCTGCTCGGCTGCGGCCAGCAGCGGCCCCCATGCCTTCCGCCACGCATCGACAGTTCCACGGGCAACCGCCCAGCCCACAACACCGGAGAGCACCGCCCACACGCGGTCTGGCCGGTCCCCCCACGCCACGATGGTCGGGTCCTCAACCACGGCCTCCGGATCGGGGAGGTCGGCATCTCGTCGCCACGTCAGGTATTCCACGCCTGCGCCCTCACCGACCAAGCCGAACACAACCGCCTGCGTGGCGGCGTGGTCCTCGTCGCGGACGTGGGCCAACGCGCGGGCCAGCATGTCCCACACTCGACGTGACGGCCATGGTCCCCCGGTCCCAGCGGCGCTGTCCGGGAAGGCGTGCAGCAAGTCGGGTCGAGTCCGGACGAACCCGGTCACGGTGGCCACCAACGATGCCCGTCGCAGCGCGTCGGTGGCGATAGCTCGGGACGCCGGGGGAGATGCCCATCCCGCTGTCATCCCGTCCAGCCACTCATCCACTCCGGGGGCATAGGTGACGTGGCAGAAGCGGTTCGCCAGTGGGGGGCTGATTTCCCAGCCATCGGCCGCCCGGTCAGCGGGGTTTGCCCCCGCGATGACCCGAACTGCGTCCGGCAGCCGAAGGTCGCCGACCGTGCGGTCCAGCGCCACGGCCAGCATCGCCGCCTGCACGGCAGGGGGGCACGTCGTCAACTCGTCCAGGAATAGGTATCCGGCCTGCGCCTTAGCGAGCCGCTTAGCCCACGCGGGCGGGTCCAGCACCACCCCGTCTGCGCCGATGACCGGCAGCCCCGCAACGTCGGCGGGCTCGCGGATCGAACCCAGCACCGTCTCGCACGGCACCCCATCGGTTGCTGCGATTCCACGGACCAGGCTTGACTTGCCCATCCCTGGGTCGGACAGCAGCAGAACGGGCACCTGCGCCCGCCCGCAGGCGTCGATCACGGTCACAGTCGTGCTCAGATCAGTCATGGGTGAAGCTCCTTCGATTGTGGCGGGCTGGTTAGACCCGTCTTCTGGTGGTTCAGAACAGGACGTTAGAGCGGAGCACCGACGAAAACCGGGTCGAGGGGGTGCCAGACGGTAACGAGTGCATAACGATCTAGTCGGATGAAGACAGCGCGAGAGCATGGTCGGCGTACCCACCGCCAGTGTTTCGGAGTAGAACGCCTTTGATTACTCAAAGAACCATTATGTAGGTATCCCACGGTGTGGTGACTTTTGTTACAATTATCGGGAGTTGACTGGTAGGTAATTTGATTATCGGCGGCGCACTGACCCAGCGCCCGCTCACTTGCCTCGGTGTTTGATGATTTTATGGAGTTGTGGGGGTTTGCTCGGCGGGAGCGGGTGTATGAGGTGGGTGTGCGTTTGGGTGTGGTGTCGGTGCGGGTGTTGGCGGGTTCTGAGGAGGATGCGCGGGATCGGGTGGATTGGTCGGTGGTGCGGGATGCGTTGTCGGGGTCGGTGGAGTGGTCGGTGGAGGGCTGCGCCCCGGTGTAGCCGCGCAGCGGCCCCCCTGCTGTCGCGCAGCGGCTTTCGTTGTGCCGCGCAGCGGCCCACCGGGGGGCAGACAGCGGGGGTAGCGCAGCTGTCGAGTGAAGGGCCGGCAAGAGCGGGGCAGGCGGTGATTGTGTTGTCTGCCCCGCTCTTGTTGTACGGCAAAACCGAGCAGACTGATGAGGCGATTACGAAAAGGGCAAAAGCCGAAAACGCGGAACGCGAAACTCGAAACGAGAATGTAATTGCGAGAGAGAAAAGGCGGCTTGCCGCCGCCCAGTACCGCATAACTATTGAAGGCGGCTTGCCGCCGAGTAGGGCGGGTATTCAGGCGGGCTTGCCCGCCATTGTTTCGGCGGCTTGCCGCCATTGTTTTAGGGCGCGCAGCGCCCTACT
>JAABUM010003264.1_pt1 | contig 20344 bp, 19 predicted proteins | sample 5559161 | NCBI WGS metagenome assembly JAABUM01 (sample SAMN10711868, study PRJNA513369) | rock metagenome | isolation source: Antarctica rocks | place: Antarctica: Victoria Land, Siegfried Peak nord
GGCGCTGGTGCGCGGGCGGCGGCCGGGGACGAGCCACGGCAGCGCGCGCTGGGCGACGGCGGCCGAGGTGCGGGCGCTGCGGCCCCGCCGGGCGGGCGGGGACCTCGTCGTGGGGGAGGTCGGGCGGTGGCGGCCGCGCCCGGTGGCGATCCCGGAGGGGCAGCTGTACGAGCACACCCTGCTGGTCGCCCCGAACGGCACCGGCAAGACGGCGGGGCTGATCGTCCCCAACCTGCTGGCCGAGGCGGGCCGCCGCAGCCTCGTCATCGCCGACGCCAAGGGGGAGCTGGCGAAGCTGACCGGGGCGCACCTGCGCGACGTGCTCGGCGACGACCGGGTGCGGGTCCTCGACTTCCTCGACCCCGCGCTCTCGGTCGGCTACAACCCCCTGGCCTACGTCACCGACGCGGCGAGCGCGGCCCTCTTCGCCGAGGCCTGGGTCGCGAACACCGGGACCTCGAAGGAGGCCTTCTGGGACAACGCCGCCCGGACGCTGATCGGGGCCGCAGCCCTGCATCTCGTCGGCACGGCCGCCGGGGGCGCGCCCCCGCCGCTCGCGGCGCTGGTGGATCTCCTCTGCGGCGACCCGGCGCGGGCGATCCGGGGGCACCTGGCCGCCAGCCCGGTCCCCGAGGTGCGCCGACTGGCGCGGGCCTTCCTCACCAACCTGGAGGAGAACGGCAAGCTGCTGGCCTCGGTGTTCAGCGAACTCGCCCCCCGTTTCGCCTGCCTCGACTACGCACAGGTGCGCCGGGTGACGGCGATCAACGAGCTCGACCTGGCGGGGCTGGCGGCGCGACCGGGGGCGCTCTACGTCGGGCTCGACCTGGCCTACGCCGACCTGCTGGCGCCGCTGACCGGCTGCCTCTACCTGCACCTCTTCAAGGCGCTCGCCGACACGGCGCGGGCGCGGCCCTCGGGGCAGCTGCCGACGCCGGTGCTCGCCTACCTCGACGAGTTCGGGGTGCTCGGGCGGATCCCGCAGTTCCCGGCGCGGATGGCCACGATCCGGGCGTCGCGCTTCGGGGTGATCCTGGTGGTGCAGGCGCTCCACCAGCTCGCGGCGACCTACGGCCGGGAGGGCGCCGCGACGATCCTGACGAACGCGACGACCAAGCTCTGCCTGGCGCGGGTGAGCGGCGAGGACGCCGACTACTTCTCGCGGCTGGCGGGGACGGCCACCGTCCACAGCCGCAGCCGGGGGCGCAGCCGCGCGACCGTGGCGCCGCTGGCCGACCGGGGGAATGTGGGGACGGGCGAGGCGGCGCGCCCGCTGCTCACCCCGGACGAGCTGCGGACCATGGGCGACGGGGTGCTGGTCGTGGCGGCCGACCGCCACCCGCTCCTGGCGCGGCAGCGGCGCTACTACCGGGTCCCGGCGCTGGTGCGGCGGCTGCCGGGTGGACGTCCAGCCGTACCCGGCGACCCCGACCCGCTCGCGCCCTTCCGCGCCCGCCGCGCCGCCGACCCGCTGCCCGCCGCGGCGCTCGTGGTGCCCGACCCGGCGGCCGACGATGCGCCGGTGGATGACGGTGTGACGGCGAGTGCTGGGGCAGCCGTGGCGACGGTGGCGGCCCCCGCGACGCCCGCGCGATCGCAACACCGGTCGGAGGCGGGCGCACCGCCGACCGCGACGGGGGCACCGGCCGCGTTATCCTGCCGGGATGCACCCGGGCCGGCGGGGGCACCGCCGCTCCGCCCGGAGGGTACCCCAACGGCGGCACCGCGCACCCCGGTACCGGGTGATGCCCCAGTCATCCCCGCCCCGGTGCGCCTGAGCGCCACGCAGCGGGCCGTGCTGGAGGCACTGGCGGACTGCGGTCGCCCGACGGCCGCGATCAGCAGCACGGAACTGGCCGCGCGGACCGGGATCAATCGCAGCACGGTGCGCGCGGCGCTGCGGGAGCTGCGGGGGAAGCTGGGGATCGATCAGGCCGATGATCTCGTGGCGGCGGCGTGCGCGGGTGGGCTGCTCGCCGGCGAGGCAGTGCCCGATCGCGCGGGCGGGGAGGTCAGATGACGTGGTGGGACGTGCGGCGGACCCTGTGCGACATCGCGCGGGCAGCCGACCGCTGGCGGCTGGTGGAGGCGACCCGCAGGCCGGGCGAGGACCAGTGGCGGGCGATCGTCGACGACGGCGACACCGGCCTGTGGCACACGCTCGACGCGTATACTGACCTCACTGTGGCGCGGCCGACCCTGCCGATTGGCACGATACCCCTGCCCCGCAGGCCGTGACGCCTACCGGTCGCCCCGACGGGCGACCCAGGCACGACGGGGGCCACCTCGCCTGGGGGAGTTGCTGGCGGTGGCCGACGGGGTGGTGGTGGCGGGGCTGGCAGCCCTTCCACCTCAACCGCACCCGGCGCGACCCGGCGTGCTACCAGGTGTACGTCCTCGACCGGCGGGGGGCGACCGTCTGGCCGGCACACTGGATCGACACCTACGCCGACTGGGCGCAGCTGCGGGATGTCGCGCTGCCGACGCCGTGACGCCCTCTTCGGTTGTCATCGCACGGGCGGGGGTGGTCGCCTCACCCTCCACCCACCTCCTTCACTCCGCAGATTGGTTCCGCCATGCTCCACCAGGCTGCTCCGCTCACCCCACCCTGCCGCCCTGATGCGGCGCGGCGGCGCCGCGTGTCGTCGCATCCCCCCTCCCCTCAGCGTAGCCGCCGCGCCCCGTCCCTGCGGGATTGCCACCCTTGACGTTGACGGCGGGAGGCCCCGGTGGCCGGATGCCCGGCGCGGGCGACGCGACGGTGGCTCCGCACGGTAGGGCGCGTGGCGGGGTGGCTTGGTCGCCCGCGCGAGGGTCGATGGTGCGGCCTGCGGGCCGCGATGGTGCGAGGGCCCGCTCGGGCCCACCGCCGGTAGGGGACAGGATAGCTCGCGTCGGTGTGCCCGACGAAGTCTGGAGGTTTGACGTGGAAGGGCGGTCCTGGCTCACTTTCCCCTATGCGTTTGCGGTAGGCGACGACGGGTGGGTGGGGGCGCGCTTGCCAGGGTTGATGTTGTCACACCCCCACCGTTGGCGCTGGCCGAGTAGGAACGTGCGGCGAAGCGCGACGGGCGAGGGAGCACGGGTGTTCGCGCCCCGCCCTCCGACTCGGGCATGGCTCGTGGCTCTTGACGTACACCGAGGCACGTGCTATATTAGGCCAGACTAAAGATATATTGCGGATAGGGTAATGACGGAACTTGACATCACTCATTCGGAGCAGGACTACCTCAAGGCGATCCACCACCTCCTGCGGAAGGAGGGCGGGGGCCTGGTCGGGACGGTGGTCCTGGCGAGGTGGCTCGGCATCTCGGCGGCCTCCGTGACCAGCATGGTCAAGAAGCTCGCCGAGGAGGGCTTGGTCACCCATAGCCCCTACAAGGGCGTGGCGCTGACGGCGCGCGGCGAGCGCGCCGCGCTGGAGATGCTGCGCCACCATCGCCTGCTGGAAACCTTCCTCAGCACGCAGCTCGGCATGCCCTGGGACGAGGTCCACGCCGAGGCCGAGCGCCTCGAGCACGCCCTCTCCGAGGCGCTGGAGGAGCGGCTCGATGCCGTCCTGGGCTATCCGACCGTCGATCCCCACGGCGCACCGATCCCGACCAAGGACGGGCGGCTCGATGCCCCGGCGACGACCCCCCTCTGGGCCGCGCGTCCCGGCGCATGCGTCACGGTGGCGGAGGTCGAGGACGAGGACGCCGCGCTGCTCGCCCACCTCGCCGAACTGGGCCTGGTGCCGGGTGCGGAGGTTGCGGTGCTGACCAAGGGGCCGTTCGGCGGCCCGCTGCGCGTCCGCGTGGCCGGGGAGGAGCACGCGCTCGGCGAGATCGTCGCCGGCGCGGTCTTGGTGCTCCCCGCGCCCGGGGCGGTGGAGACCTGAGGTGGCGACCTCGCCTGTGCCCGTCGGCACGGGGGTCGTGCCGATCGGCGCGCTGTCACGCACACGGACGGGTGTCGATCCACGCGGGGGGGATCGTAACGGGACATGGATCGAGAGGGGGGCCAGGAACATGAGCGGTGAGGTCGTCACGAACGACGATTCGGTGGTGCCCGAGGGGCGGCGGCGCTATGCCGGGGAGGTGATCGGTGGGGCCGCGGATACGGGGACACTCACGACCGCGAGTGCCGTCTTGCAGGGGACGAGCGGGAAGGGGCGCTTGGCGCGCCTGCTGCCCTTCCTGGGGCCGGCGTTCATCGCCTGCATCGCCTATATCGACCCCGGCAACTTCGCCACCAACATCCAGGGGGGCGCGCAGTTCGGCTACCTGCTGGTCTGGGTGATCGTCGCCTCCAACCTGATGGCGATGCTGATCCAGGCGCTCTCGGCCAAGCTCGGCATCGCGACCGGGCGCAACCTGCCGCAGCTGATGCGCGAGCACTTCCCGCGCCCGGTCACCCTGACGCTGTGGGTGCTGGCCGAGGTCGTGGCGATGGCGACCGACCTGGCGGAGTTCCTCGGCGCCGCGCTCGGCTTCAACCTCCTCTTCGGGATGCCGCTGCTGGCGGCCGGCGTCCTGACCGGCATCACCACCTTCGGCATCCTCAGCCTCCAGCGCTGGGGCTTCCGCCCGCTGGAGGCGATCATCACCGGCTTCGTCGGCATCATCGGGCTGTGCTACCTGGTGGAGACGATCCTCGACAAGCCCGACTTCGGCGCGACCGGCGCGGCGATCCTGGTGCCCCGCTTCGCGGGCACCGAGAGCGTCCTGCTGGCGACCGGCATCCTCGGGGCCACGGTGATGCCCCACGTCATCTACCTGCACTCGGCGCTGACCCAGGATCGCATCGTGGCCGGCGATACCCGGCAGGCGCGCCGCCTCTTCCGCTTCGAGCAGATCGACATCTTCATCGCGATGGGGATCGCGGGGCTGGTCAACGCCGCGATGCTGATGATGGCGGCGGCGACCTTCTGGGCGACGGGGCAGGACGTGACGGCGGCGGACGACCTGATCCACGAGGCGTATCGCACGCTGACGCCGCTGCTCGGGGGCTCGGCGAGCACGATCTTCGCCATCTCCCTCCTGGCGTCGGGGCTCTCCTCGTCCACGGTCGGGACGATGGCGGGGCAGGTGATCATGCAGGGCTTCCTCAGGCGGCAGATCCCGATCCTGGTCCGCCGGCTGGTGACGATGGTCCCGGCGCTGGCCGTGATCGCGCTCAACATCGACCCGACCCGCACGCTGGTGATCAGCCAGGTGGTCCTCTCCTTCGGTATCCCGTTCGCGCTGATCCCGCTGGTCCTGTTCACCCGGCGGCGCGACCTGATGGGCGACCTGGTCAACCACCGGATCACCTCCGCCGTGGCGACCGTCGTCGTCGTGCTGATCGTCGCGCTCAACGGCTTCCTGCTCTATCAGACGTTCTTCGGTTAGCGCGTCGCGGGCGACGCCTGAGGGGGGCACCATGGCAGCAATCGCGCCACAGTCGATCGCGCATCTCCTCGTGCCGCTCGACGGCTCGCGGCTGGCGGAGGGCGCGCTCGCCCCGGCGATGACCCTGGCGGCGCGCCTGGGCGCGCGGGTGCGCTTGGTCCACATCCTGGAGCGCGGCGCGCCCGCGACGATCCACGGCGAGCGCCACCTGACGAGCACCGGCGAGGCGGAGGCTTATCTGCGGGGCGTCGCCTCGCGCTTCGCCGACGCCGGGATCGCGGTGGAGGTCCACACGCACGGCAGCCCGGAGGGCGATGTCGCCGACAGCATCGCGGTCCATGCCCGCGCCGGGCGCGCCGACCTGATCGTCCTCTGCGCGCACGGGCGGGGGGGGCTGCGCGGCTGGCTCTCCGGCGCGATCGCGCAGCGGGTGGTGCGACACGGCGGCGCGCCCGTGTTGATGATCCGCCAGGGGACCGTCGGTGATACCGGCCCGTTCGCCCCGCGCACCGTATTGGTGGGACTCGATGGCACGACCGCGGGCGAGGTGGCCCTGCCGGCGGCGTTGGCGCTCGCGCGGGCCACCGGCGCGACGCTGCACCTGCTCGTCGTCGTCGCCACGGTCGACACCATCGCGGGCGAGCGCGCCGCCACGGCGCGCTTAGCCCCGGGCGCGACCGGCGCGGCGCTCGACCTGGAGAGCGACACGGCGCGCGGCTATCTGGACGACCTCCGCGCGCGTCTGGTGGGCGGTAACAACCTCCCCGTGACCACCGAAGTCGCGCGTGGCGACGCCACCGAGATGGTCCTCGCCAGCGCCGTGCGTGCCGGGGAGGGCGTGGTGGCGCTGGCGACGCACGGGCGTGCCGGGCTCGATGCGCTCTGGTCGGCCAGCGTCGGCGCGCGGGTCGTGGCGCGCACGAGTGTCCCGCTCCTCCTCGTCGGGGTGAGGGGGGCGAGCCCGCGCGCCGAGTGAGTGCCGGGCGGTACCGGGAGACCGTAAGGACCGCCCCCAGTTATTGCGCTGCGCCGTGACGATCGAGATGCCGGACGTGGGGGGTTGCAGTATCCGCTCGGTACGGTACGATGGGGATGAGCAGCCCCGCCGCCGCCTGTGCCGCGACGAGCGAATGGCTGCAGGTGACTTGGGACGCCGCTGTCCGGCGCTCTCGTGGTTCGGACCGATGGCGCGCCCACGCGTGCGGTGACCCGCTCATCACCCTGGCGCGCCAGGATGGGCCGACAAGGAGACAACGTGATGCGGGTCCTGATCGTCGGTGCCGCCGGGAGTCTCGGTCGGCAGCTGGCCCCCCACCTGGCGGCGCGCGGCCACGAGGTCGTCTGCTTCGACCTCCAGCGGGTGGCGGGCGAGCCGCCCCCCGGCTGCCGCTGGGTCACCGGCGACCTCCTGGTGCCGCAGGTTCTGGCCGAGGCGGCGGAGGGGTGCGACGCGCTGGTGCATATCCCCGCCTGGCACGGCATCCACCTGCGGCACCGGACGCGGCGCGACTTCTGGACCCTCAACGTCGATGGGGCGTTCAACGCCTTCCAGGCGGCGTTGACCGTCGGGGCGCGCAAGATGGTCTACTGTAGCGCCATGGGCGTCTATGGCGGCATCCCGCGCCCGGCGGACCGCGCGCTACGGGTCACCGATGCCTCGCCGGTCGTCCCGGCCGGGGATATCTACGCCTACACCAAGGTGATCGGGGAGCAGCTGTGCGAACTGTATCAGCGCGTGTACGGGCTCGCGGTGGTGGCCTTCCGCTTGGGCATGTTCGTGCCGACGGACTTCGCCCACTACGGCCTGCGCCTGCTCCACGGCGGCGTCGACGAGCGGGATCTGGCCCAGGCCTTCCGCCTCGCGCTGGAGAACGACCGCGCACAGGGCACGTTCAACCTCTTCGCGCCGACGCCGTTCGAGGAGGGGGACGCGGCCCAGCTGGTCAGCGATCCGGCGGCGGCGGTGCGGCGACACTACGAGGACGCCGCTCTCCTAGACCGCCCGGCGGCGGGATGGGACCTCCCGTCGGCGCCCTGGTACAGCGCCACGGACGCCGGCGGGATCGTGCCGACGCCGATCCGCACCTACTGGCGCTCGGACCGCGCGCGCGACGAACTCGGCTGGCGCCCCGAGTACGACTTCGCGCGCTTCCTGCGCGACTGGCGCGACGCGGACGCGGCGCAGTTGCGCGCGAATCGCTACCCGGTACCCGGCGCGCCCGCCCCGTGGCGACCCGTGTGATCGGTTAGGAGTGGTGGAGACGATGGAAACATCGTTGCGGGCGAAACGAGAGAATGGGGAGGGGGATCATGGCTGTGGAAGATTTCTTGGGGGGTGAGGTGGCCATCGCCGTTGCCGCCACCGCGGCGCTCTCCTCGTCGCGAGTGCGCAAGGTGTCAGGGCGAATGCGTTCTAGGGCAAGGTCAGGCCGAGGAGTGGGAGGATCGCCTCAGCATGGCGGCTGTGATAGCGGAGCCGGGCGGCGATGCGCCGGTGGCCGGCCAAGCGGAGGAGGTTGAGGGCGGAGTCACGCAGTTGCGCCATGATGCTCGGGCCGGTGCCCTGGTGGAGCAGGCTGCGATCCTCCCCGAGCACGACATCCTTGACGAGGTGGAGGCCATTTTCCACGCGCCAGTGCCCGCGCTTGTGGCCGAGCAACTGCGGGGCGTCGGCGGTCTCCGGTGGCAAGCTGGTGATCCCATAGTGGACCGCGCGTTTGTCCCGGCCCCGCGCCCGCCACGTCCGCTCCAGGCGAAAGACCTGGGCGACGCCGGGCCAGTCGAGGTAGTCGTTCAGATCGGTCGAGGCGACCAGGGCGCGGGTGTCGTCGCGGCGCCCGTGGCCAGCCTCGACGGTCCGCACCTCGCGCCGGTCGAGCAGCGGGAGGGGGGCGGCGTGCCCCGCGGGCGGGTCGAACAGCAGGCGCAGGTCGTCGTACAGCGTCGGCTGGTTCTCCTTGACGACGAGCAGGTAGTCGCCGCCCGCCGCCAGCACCTGGTCACAGAGCCGACGTTGACAGAAGAGGGCGTCGCCGGTCAGGACGCGCCCCGCCCAGTCCACCCGCGCCAGGAGCGCCGGCGCAACGGTGAGTTCCGCCTCCGCTTTGTCTGCCGTGCTGCGGATTTCCTCCTGGGCCAGGACCACGGCGCGGTCGTGGCAGAAGGCGGTCAGCGCGTGGACCGGGCACCCTGCATGCGTCTCGAAGGGCAGCCGCCCGCGCTGCGCCTTGCCGTCGACCGCCACCCCGTGGCTGCCGCGTGGGCGCTCGCCTGCCGCCACGGGCGGATCGAAGTAGCGCGTCAGCGCGGTGGCCAGGGCGGCGGGGTCGAGGCGCTGGAAGAGGCGCTGGAGCGTGGTCTGGTGGGGGGTGACGCCACTGGGGAAGCCCAGCGCCTAGTACAGCGTGCTCGGTATTCCTCCGGGGTTTCGTAGCGCGATTTTCCTGCTACAACGCCAAGAATACTACCGAGCTATTCCGAGCGCGCTGTACTAGCTTGACCGCGCGACTCTGGTCCGCGCCCCACTCGGCGATCGCCTGCTCGGTCAGATGGTTGGCGAGGATGGCCGCCACGGCGAGGGTCAGGAGGGCGGGGAGGGCGTAGCGCCGCCCTTGCGCCCGCCGTGGGTCCGGCACCGTCGCGAACGCTGCGTGCAGGCTGGCAACCGAGACCGCGAGCGCTGGGGGCGCGGTTGCGCCACTCGCGCCAAGCGACGTACACTCCATCTGGCCCTCCTTCTGGTACGGTTTGCGCCTCAAGCACGCAAATCCTAGCAGAAGGGGGTCATTGTGCTGCGGCCCCGCCATCCCAGCCGAGAACGCATTCGCCCTGTCGGGGCGGGCGGCACTTGTTGCCGCGATGGCTCGGGCGTGAGAAGATAGGTCCGGGTTGCGGCAATGCGCCAACACCGGTCGGGACAGAAGATGATGAACGGCACTCTCGCGCTACCACTCTCGCAGATGCTCCTGCGGCTGGGAGTGGCAACCCTGCTCGGCGTGATCGTGGGGTTCGAGCGAGAACGCCTGGAACGCGCAGCGGGCCTACGAACGCATGCGCTCGTCGCGCTCGCCTCCGCGCTGATCATGCTCGTTTCGGCCTACAGCTTCACCGACCTGCCGGCGACACCGCGCGACCCCACACGGATGGCCGCACAGGTCGTGAGCGGTATCGGCTTCCTCGGCGCGGGGGTCATCATCTTCCGTAAGAATGCGGTCCGCGGCTTGACCACGGCGGCGAGTGTCTGGGCAGCGGCGGGATTAGGGCTGGCGGCGGGGGGCGGGATGCTGGTCGTCGCGACGGTCGCAACCGCGTTTATCCTGCTGATCCAGGTGGGGCTGCGCCCCCTCGAACAGCGTTTCTTCACCCATCACCGCGCGCATCGCCTGGAGTTGCGTCTCCAACGGGGCGTGGGGAATCTGGCGATGATGGAAAGGGCCATCCTGGCCGCTGGCATCAACATTCGGGGGCTGCGCGTCCGCCCGGCACGCGGTGGGCGCGAGGACCGCGTGGAGATCGATCTCGGTCCGGTCCGCGACGCCACGGCCACCGCCTTGCTCGATACCTTACGGAACCTGACAGGGGTGCGTCTCGTCACCTACACGCTCGGTGCCGCCCGACCGGTGCGCGTCGTTGTGGGCACAACGGACAAGGCAGTGTCGGTGGAAGACGACGACGATCTCGACGACGAGGAGTAAAATCGGCTCGTACTTATACCGAATCTTCTATGATAGTCCTGATTGGTCGGCGGGCCACCAGTGGTAGTGGGTGACGCCCCGGATGGTGTCGGGCCGGGCGAGGAGCGTGCGGCAGCGGGCGGCGATGGCCTCCTCCAGCGCGGGGAGGTCGGCGTGGTCGCGGTTGGCGAGGCCCGCATTCAGGAGCGGCCAGAGGCGCTCGGCGGGCTGGAGTTCGGGGGTGTAGGGCGGCAGGAAGACGAGGTGCAGCCCCTCGGGGATCGCCAGGTGGGGGCTGGTGTGCCAGCCCGCGTTGTCGAGGACCAGCGCCACCCGCTTCGTCGGCCCCGCGCCCACATCCGCCGCGAACGCCGCGAGTACCTGGCCCATCGCGGCGGTGTCGACCACGGGCAGCAGCCACCAGTCGGTGCGCCCGCTGGCCGGGTGGGCGAAGCCGTAGACATACGTCCAGGCGTAGCGCGGCGTGCCGACGGCGACCGGGCGCTGGCTCTGGGGCGCCCAGACCCGGCGGCGGATCGGCTGCAGCCCGCGCCGCGCCTCGTCCTGGCACCAGGTCTCGACCGTCGCGGCGGGGTACGCCGCCCGGATCGCCGCCACCTCCGCGCTCAGTTTTTTTGCCAGGCCAGCTGCGCCTCGGGCGACGCCGCCCGCGCGTGGCGGGGGCGCGGCACCTGCGGGGTCCGGCCGAGGCGGCGCAGGTAGACCCAGCCGAGCTGCGGCCAGGTCGGGGTGGTCGGCTCCGTCGCGGCGTCGATCCACGCCGCCACCTGCGGCCCGGTCCACAGCCCGCCGTCGGGCGGCGCCCCGGCGAGGGTACTGTCAGGTAAAGTCGGGCTGGCGGGATTGCCGGGGAACGAGGGCGTGCCGAAGGAGGGTGGCGTCGCTTGTCGGGGTAGACCTAGAGAAGCTGTCACCACCCGCAAAGTAGCTGCGCCCATCCCTGCCGCGTAGGCCTTGACCGCGCCGTTGGCTGGCAGCGCGTGCTCCGGGCCAAGTACCGATTTTGCTCCTGGTGCCGGTACTTCGACCGATCCTCCCCGTATTTGTCTCCGCCCGCCCCCGTACGTATACTGACGGTCACCCAAGAAGTGCCGACTCCACCCTTCTCGGCACTTTTTCCCGATGCGGGAGAGGGGGGCGTCGCTATCTGGGGGAGGGGCGCATGAAGCGGCTGTGGACGGCGACGGAGCTGGCTGAATCCTGGACCCTCCTGCCCGACGAACTGGCGTTGCTGGGCAACAAGACCGGGGCGACGCGGCTCGGCTTCGCCCTCCTCCTCAAGGCCTTCCAGCTCGAGGGGCGCTTCCCGGTCGGCAAGCACGAACTGCCGGCTGGCGTCGTCGCGCACCTCGCTCGTCAGGTCGCTGTGCCGGCGCTGGCCTTCCTGGAGTACGACTGGCAGGGGCGCTCCATCACCTACCACCGCGCGCAGATCCGCGAATTCCTCGGCGTGCGCGAGGCGACGGTGGCCGACGCCGAGGCGGTCGCCGACTGGCTGGTCGCCCACGTCCTCGACCGCCAGCAGGGACTTGACGCACTCAAGGCTTTCGCCGCCGAGCGCTTCCGCGCCCGCAAGCTGGAGCCGCCGACGCCCGACCGCCTCACCCGGCTGGTCCGCTCGGCGCTCCATAGGCACGAAACCCAGCTGTTCGCGGCGACGCTGGCGCGGCTCACGCCCGAGACGATCGCGCGCCTGGATGCGCTGCAGGACACCGCACCTCCCGCCCCGGCGGAGCCGGCTGACGCGCAGGCACCGCCTGCGGAGACCTCGCCCCTGGCCGCGCTACGGGCCGCCCCCGGCCCGGTCGGCCTCGCCAGCGTCGAGGCGGAGATCGCCAAGCTCCGGCAGATCCGCGCCCTGGGCCTCCCCGCCGACCTCTTCGGCCACCTCGCGCCCGGCGTGCTGGCGAAGTACCGCCAGCGGGCGGGTGCCGAGTGGCCGCGCGAACTGCGCGCGCACCCCGCGCCGGTGCGCGCCACGCTGCTCGCGGCCTTCTGCACCCTGCGCGCGCGGGAGATCGCCGACGGCCTCGTCGACCTGCTGCTGCACATCATTCACCGCATCAGCTTCCGCGCCGAGCGCCGCGTGGAGCAGGAGCTACTCCAGGACTTCCGGCGCGTGACCGGCAAGCACGGGCTCCTCTTCCGCATCGCCGAGGCCGCGCTGGCGCATCCGGACGAGCCGGTGCGCGAGGTCGTCTACCCGATCGCCGGGGAGCAGACGCTGCGCGACCTGCTCAAGGAGTACAAGGCCACCGGCCCGGCCTACCGCGTGCGCATCCACACGGTCATGCGCGCCTCCTATCAGCAGCACTATCGGCGGATGCTGCCGACGATCCTCGCGGCGCTGGATTTCCGCTCCAACAACGCGGCCCACCAGCCGGTTATCCGGGCGCTCGACCTGCTCCGCCAATACGCCGACAGCAAGGCCCGCATCTACGCCGAGGAGGACGCGGCCCCCATCGACGGGGTGGTGCGCCCCGGTTTGCAGGAACTCGTCGTCGAGGCAGGCGCGGACGGGCGGCGGCGCATCAACCGCATCAACTACGAGATCGCCGTCCTGCACACACTGCGGGAGAAGCTCCGCTGCAAGGAGGTCTGGGTCGTCGGGGCCGATCGCTATCGCAACCCCGACGACGACCTCCCCGCCGATTTCGCTGAGCAGCGCCCCGCCTACTACGCGGCGCTCCGCCAGCCCGAGGACGCCGAGGCTTTCATCGCGCAGCTGCAGGGACGGATGGCGGCGGCGCTGGCGGCGCTCGACGCCGACTTGCCGGCCAACCCCGCCGTCCGCATCGGCACGAGCGGGCAGGGGCAGATCGTTGTCACCCCCCTGCCGCCGCAGCCGGAGCCGGCCAACCTGGAGCGCCTGAAGGCGGAGATCCTCGAGCGCTGGCCGATGACCGGGCTGCTGGACATGCTCAAGGAGGCCGACTTGCGGATCGGCTTCACCGCGCGGCTCACCAGCACCGCCGCCCGCGAGCAGCTCGACCGGGAGACGCTGCAGAAGCGACTCCTGCTGTGCCTCTACGGGCTGGGCACCAACGCCGGCCTCAAGCGGGTCAGCGGCGCGGACCTCGGCGCGAGCGAGCGCGATCTGCGCTACGTGCGGCGGCGCTTCATCGGGCGCGAGGGCCTGCGTGCCGCCATCGCCCAGGTCGTCGACGCGATCTTCGCGGCGCGGCGGCCCGAGATCTGGGGCGAGGGCACGACGGCCGGCGCCTCCGACGCCAAGAAGTTCGCCGCCTGGGACCAGAACCTGCTGACCGAGTGGCACGTCCGCTACCGCGGCCCCGGCGTGATGGTCTACTGGCACATCGAGAGGAAGTCGGTCTGCATCTACTCGCAGCTCAAGCGCTGCTCCTCCTCGGAGGTGGCGGCGATGATCGAGGGCGTGCTGCGGCACTGCACGCAGATGGCCGTCGAGAAGAACTACGTCGACAGCCACGGGCAGTCGGAGGTGGCCTTCGCGTTCACCGAGCTGCTGGGCTTTCGCTTACTGCCACGCCTGAAGCAGCTGCGGCACCAGAAGCTCTACCGGCCCGAGGCCGGCCAGCCCGACGCCTATCCCCACCTCCGGCCGGTGCTGACCCGGCCCATCGACTGGGATCTGGTCCGCCAGCAGTACGACGAGTTGATCAAGTTCGCCACCGCCCTGCGGCTGGGCACCGCCGAGCCGGAGGCGATCCTGCGGCGTTTCACCCGCGCCAGCGTCCAGCACCCGACCTACCGCGCCCTGGCGGAACTCGGCAAGGCGGTCAAGACCGTCTTCCTCTGCGAGTATCTCCAGTCGGCCGCCCTCCGGCGGGAGATCCACGGGGGGCTCAACGTCATCGAGAGCTGGAACAGCGCCAATGGCTTCATCTTCTACGGCCGCGGCGGCGAGCTGGCCACCAACCGCCCGGAGGACCAGGAGGTGGCGCTCCTCGCCCTCCATCTCATCCAACTGGCCCTCGTCTTCATCAATACGCTGATGATCCAGCGGGTGCTCGCGGTGCCGGCGTGGCGGGACCGGATGGCGACGGCGGACTGGCGGGCGCTGACGCCCCTCATCTACGGCCATGTCAACCCCTATGGGGTCTTCCGGCTGGACCTGCGCGAACGGCTGCCGCTCGACACGCCCGACGAGGAGACCGCAGCATGAGCGAGGGGACAGGCCCGCCGCGCACCCCGCCGAAGAAGAAGGCGCGGGAGTTGGCGAAGCACCTGCGCGGCGAGCGGCCCGACTCCGCCTACCTCAAGGCCGTCTTCCGGGCGCTGCGCGACGAGCTGGGCGTGACGGTCCTCGGCCCGTCGCGGCGGCTTCCCGACACGCCGAGCGAGGCGGAGATCCGCCGCTACTACGCGACGGTCTGGCAGGCGCGGCACGGGCCGGACCTCGTGCTCATCAAGACCCTGCTCTACACCGGGGTGCGGGTGAGCGAACTCGTCGCCCTCCGCCTGGACGACGTCGACTTCGACCGCTGCCAGCTCCGCGTCAGCCGCGGCAAGGGCGGGAAGGACCGCGTCGTGCCCTTCCCGCAGGGCTTCAAGGAGACGCTGGCCCTGCACGTCGACGGTCTGCGCAAGCAGGGGGCGACGCACCTGTTCGAGTCGTCGTGGAAAAAGCCCTACAGCGACCGCGGGGTGCGCAAACTGCTCGCCCGCTACGCCGCACAGGCCGACCTCGCGCGGCCGATCTCGCCCCACCGGCTGCGGCACTTCCTCTTCACCTGGCTCAAGAAACAGGGGATCGATGATGCGCTGATCCAGCCCTACTCCGGCCACGCCAGCCGCCAGTCGTTGGAGGTTTACTCGCGGCTGGCGCTCGCCGAGGCGCAGGAGGAGTACGAGCAGGTCATCGGGCGGTTCCCGGTCTAGTGGAGGGTGGGCGGGTGAGCGATACTATCTGCTGGTTGCACTGGCCCAGGCGCGCGGCTATCGGTTGCGCCCATTCGAGCCGGCCGACGCCGACGCCTATCTGCGCCTGGCGACGGCGATCCTCGGCGAACCGATCACCCACTGGTACCTGGTGCGCCTGATCCCCACGCTCGTGCCGGGGAGCCCCCTGGTGATCGAGCACGGCGCGAGCGGGCTGCCGGTGGCGACCGGGGCTGCGGGGTCCCTCCCCGGCACAGCGCCCCGCGCCTGCACCCCGCCGGTGGAGCTGGTCAACGTCGGGGTGGCCCCGGCGCATCGCCGCCGGGGCTTGGCGCGGGCGGTGTGCGGTGCCGTTGTCGCGCGGCTGCTGACCGAGGGCTTCCTGGATATCCGGGTGGCCCCTGAACGCGACAATAGCGCGGCACGCGCGCTCTATCGGGGCCTGGGCTTCCGCGAGCCACGGTGACGGAGGCCCGCAAGCGGCGCGGCGCACCGGCTACTTTGCGGGTAGTGACAGCTTCTCTAGGTCTACCCCGAGTGGCGGCGCTGACGGTTGTACCAGACTTCGCGCCACTCGAAAATCGCCAGCCGCGCCGCAGCGCGTGTCGGCCAGTGGTGCGCTTCCACCAGCGCGGCCTTGGGGGTGGCGAAAAAGCTCTCAACCACCGCGTTATCCAGGCACTCCCCGGCCCGGCTCATCGAGACCGTCACGCCCCGCGCGGCGAGGAGCGCCTGGTAGGTGGCGGCGGTGTACTGGCCCCCGCGATCGGTGTGGTGGACGAGCCCTGCGGCGGACCGCCGTCGCCCCAGGGCCATCGCGAGCGCGTCCGCCGCCAGTTCGGACCGTAGGTGGTCGGCCATCGCCCAGCCGACCACGCGGCGCGAGTGCGCGTCGAGCAGCACCGCCAGGTAGAGCCAGCCCTCCCGGGTCGGCAGATACGTGATATCCCCGATCCAGAGGCGGTTCGGCTCTGCCGCCGTGCAGTCGCGCGCGACCAGATTCGGAGCGGGCGTGTGCGCCGGGTCGGCGACCGTCGTGCGTGCCCGCCGCCGTCGATGGCAGCCGACGAGCCCGGCCACGCGCAGCAGGCGGGCGACCCGCTTGCGGGCGCAGCGGACCCCCTGCGCCCGCAACGCCGCGTGGATCCGCGGCGCGCCGTAGGTCCGGCGGCTGCGGTCGTGAATGGCGGCGATCTGCGCCGCCAGTTGCTCGTCGGCCCGGGCGTGCGCCGAGGCCCTGCGGCCCGCCCAGGCGTAGTAGTCGGCCCGCGAGACCCGCAGGTCCGGCAGAGCACGGCGATCGGATAGGCGGCCCGCTCCGCGCGGATGAACCGGTAGCGGTTCACAGGGCTTCCTTCGCGAAGTAGGCCGCGGCTTTTCGGAGGATCTCGCGCTCCTGCTGGAGCACCTTGACCTCACGGCGCAGCCGCCGTAATTCCTCTCGTTCGTCGGTCGTCAACTCGCCGGGCTGCCCGCGGCCCTCGTCCACGTCAGCTCGGCGCAGCCAGTGGCGCAGCGCCTCGGACGAGACGCCCAGGTCAGCGGCGAGCGCTGGGACCGATTTGTCACTCCCCCGGGCGAGGCGCACGGCCTCCGCCCGGAACTCCGGCGGGTACGGCGGGTGGGTACGCGGCATCAGTCACCTCCATTACTCGGATCACATCATCAAGTGTCCGTAGCAACGGCTCTCCCGCACTTTCGATGCTTAAGGTTTTGCCGCTGGCATATCGGCCCAAGTGAGTGACTGATGATTGCCAGATGGCCGCGCCAGATCCCGTTTCTGGGCCGCTCCGGCACGCTTTTCGTCTCGCTCAACGATTAAGCATCGAAAGTGATACTGCTGGCGAAGTCGCTATTACTCCCGTGCTCGGTAAGAAACCGCTGGCTGGTACACCAGTATTTTGGCGTCCGTACTATGCCGCACTGACTTCGCCAGCAGTATCGAAAGTGCGGGAGAGCCGTAGCAACGGGGCAACCCCAGGGGGAATTGCGCCAGCGCTACCGCGAGGGGCAAGAGGACCAACTCGCGGCGCTCGGGTTGGTGGTCAACGTGCTGGTACTCTGGAACACGCGCTCCCTGGGCGTGGCGCTGGAGCATCTGCGCGCCGGGGGTGCCGCCAGCACCTCGGAAGACAGCGCGCGCCTCTCGCCGCTGGGCTACGACCACAGCAACCTGCTCGGCCGCTACACCTTCGCGCTCGCCGAGCCCTTGACGCGCGGTGCGTTGCGCCCGCTGCACGATCCGACCGCCCCGGACGCCGTGGCGCAGTAGCGTACGTTTCCGTTCCACTGCTACTCATGGGCCAGGAACAACGACGTGAACGGGGTGCGATCGACGTACATGAACCCCGCCGCCTCCACCTCGGCGCGCGGTTCCTCGGGGGTCAGCGGGGGCACGCCCCACCAGCCGAACCGCAGGCGGTTCAGCGCATACCTCTGGCCCGCCGGTGTATGCAGGGCTGCCTCGTCGCTCGGCTCGCCCCGGGTGAACGTCGGGACGAGCAGGAAGCCGCCCGGCATCAGCGTGCGCCCGAGCGCCGCCAGCATCGCCGGGCGGTCGGCGGCGGCGAAGAACTGCTGCGCCCAGGACGCTTAGTGGTAGGCCACCTCCACCCGGTCCGGGACCCCCAGCGCCGCCGCCCGGCGGCGTCTTGTGTTCCGGCGGATACGGTGTTAGAGTGACGGGCGGATAGGCCGTTTCGACACCGGTCGTATCGCGGCATCGTAGGGGTGAGGAGGGCCACATGGGCGAGCACGGACCGTCGAGCAAGCTGAGCCGTCGGATGTTCCTGCGCGCGAGCGCCATCGCCGCCGCCGCGCCGGCGGTCCCGGCCCTGGCCGGGGCGGTCGGCGCGGCGGGCGAAGCCGGTGCCGCCGCCGCACCCTTCCCGCACGAGGAACTGCGCGAGGCAACGATCGCGGGCCTGCGCGCGCGACTCGAATCGGGGCAACTGACTTCTCGCGCCCTCGTCCAGATGTATACGGACCGGGTCAATGCGATCGATCAGTCGGGGCCGAACCTACGATCCGTGATCGAGCTCAACCCGGATGCGCTCGCCATCGCCGATGCCCTCGACGCGGAGCGCAAGGCGAAAGGGCCGCGCGGACCGCTCCACGGCATGCCGATCCTGATCAAGGATAATATCGACACCGCCGACAAGATGCTCACCACCGCCGGGTCGCTCGCCCTCGTCGGCAGCCGCCCGAGCGAGGATGCCACGGTCGCCCGTAAGCTGCGCGACGCGGGGGCGATCATCATGGGGAAGACGAACCTCAGCGAGTGGGCGAACTTCCGCTCCACGCACGCCACCAGCGGCTGGAGCGGGCGCGGGCGGCAGACGCGCAATCCCTACATCCTCACGCACAATCCCTGCGGCTCCTCCTCCGGCTCGGGCGTCGCCGTCTCCGCCAACCTCTGCGTCGGCGCGCTCGCCACCGAGACCGACGGCTCGATCGTCTGCCCGGCCCACCAGAATGGCGTGGTCGGCATCAAGCCCACGCTCGGGCTCACCAGCCGGGCGGGGGTGGTGCCGATCGCGCACAGCCAGGATACCATCGGCACCCACGCGCGCACCGTCACCGACGCGGCGCTGCTCCTCGGCGCGCTCACCGGCGTGGACGCGCGCGACAGTGCGACCGCCGCCAGCGCCGGGAAGGGCTTGACCGACTACACCCCCTTCCTCGACCCCAATGGCCTGCGCGGGGCGCGCATCGGCGTCGCCCGCAAGACCTTCTTCGGGTACAGCAAGGAAGCCGACGCGATCATCGAGGCGGCGATCGCGCGCATGCGCGACCTCGGCGCGATCATCGTCGACCCCGCCGATCTGCCGAACGCCGACGATATCGCGAAGAATGAGGGGGAACTGGAGGTGCTCCTCTACGAGTTCAAGGCCGACCTCAACGCCTACCTCGCCACGCGCGTCAAGAACGAGCGCTTCCCGGATGCTCCCTTCGTCCGTACCCTTGCGGAGGCGATCGCCTTTAACGACGGCGACGCGCAGGATGAGATGCCGTATTTCGGGCAGGAGCTCTTCCTCCAGGCACAGGCGAAGGGGCCGCTGACCGAGCAGGCGTATCTCGATGCTTTGGCGAAGAATCGGCGACTCGGCGGCAAGGAGGGGATCGACGCGGCGCTGGACACCGACAAGCTCGACGCCCTGATCGCCCCGACCGGCCAGCCCGCCTGGCCGACCGATCTGCGCAACGGCGATCACTTCCTGGGGGCCAGTTCTTCCCCCGCCGCGATCGCGGGCTACCCGCTGGTGACCGTCCCCGCCGGGTACTCCTACGGCCTGCCGGTCGGGATCACCTTCATGGGGCGGGCCTGGAGCGAGCCGACGCTGATCAAGCTCGCCTACGCCTTCGAGCAGGGGACCAAGGCGCGTCGCGTGCCACAGTACCTGGCGAGCGACGAGCTCCCGTAAAACGCGACGCTACAACGATTCGGCTACGGGGGCGGCATATGCCGCCCCTTGTCTTGGTCGGAAAGCCCATCCCAGCGGGGTATTGTCTGTATGTCAGGGTGGGAGTGGGGCGAGCTGACCCAGGTATTGTCTGCGGGATGACGCTGGTAGTTGCGCTGTCGCTCGGGCACTGTCAAGTTGGCGTGCCATTCGGGGAGGGAAGCTGAATGAGGGCGAGTTACGGCCTTGCGGGCGCGCGCTCAGGCGACGACGGTTGTCCCGGTCACCGCGTGCCAGGTCTGGAAGCGTTCGGTTCTGGTCTCGCGGTAGGCGGCGGCGGTCAGGCGGTGGCGGCGCGGACGGAAATGCGCAGTGATGGGGCCGTAGGCGGCCAGGAAGCGCTGGGCGTGACCCGGACTCTTGAAGCGCCGCATCCGTCGCTCCCGCTCGCGGGTCGGCTGGTGGGAATTCTCGGCCCGGTTGTTCAGCCGTTTGTGCTGACGGTGCTCGACGCTCGGCAGGACCTCCCGCTTGGCCGCCCCATAGCTGGCGAGCTTACCGGTGATGACGACGCGCGGCACATACGCGAGATCATTGAGCAACCGGCGGAGGAATTTCTTGGCCGCCGCCGTATTTCGGTGGCGTTGCACCAGGATGTCGAGCACGTTCCCGTCCTGGTCGGCGGCGCGCCACAGGTAGTGTTGCACCCCATTGATGCGAATGAAGACCTCGTCGAGGTGCCATTGTCGCCCGTCTGCGGCCGCCGGCGGCGTAGGGCGTTAGCGTAGCCTTGCCCGAACTTGCGGCACCATTGGCGCACCGTCTCGTAGGTCAGGATCACGCCCCGCTCGGCGAGCAGTTCCTCCACGTCGCGATAGCTCAGGGTAAACCAGAAGTAGAGCCAGACGGTGTGCGCGATGATCTCGGGCGGGAAGCGATGTCCGGTGTAGTTCGGCGTATCCGTCTCATTCATACCCCGAGTATCGCACAGCCAGCCAACCCCTTCCGCGACGGC
>JAABUM010003265.1_pt1 | contig 20344 bp, 22 predicted proteins | sample 5559161 | NCBI WGS metagenome assembly JAABUM01 (sample SAMN10711868, study PRJNA513369) | rock metagenome | isolation source: Antarctica rocks | place: Antarctica: Victoria Land, Siegfried Peak nord
TGGCGCGAGGGTGGTAAGGTCGCCGTCTCGCCGCATCGCTCGTTGTCTTCCCGCGTCCGTACTGGCGTAGCCGATGGGGCGTGCGGCAGCAGGCCGTTCTCTGGCCCTTTATCAGACAGTTTCTAGCAGGGCACAGAGGGCGCGGTTCACGCGCAGCCAGCGCCCGTCCGGTGCCACGAGCGCCTTGCCGATCGCGGCGTGCTCGAAGGAGGTTCGGAAGCGCTCCTCGCTCGCGCGCAGGGCTGCCTCCGCCCGCGCCCGGTCGGTCACGTCGCGCAGGGTCGCCAGCCGCGCCGGGCGCCCCTCGTAGCGGATCGCCCGTCCGACCACCTCGACCGGGACCGTTGTGCCGTCCTTGCGCCACAATTCGACCGTATAGGTGCGCTCATCGTTGGCGGCCACCCGGGCGGCGCTGGCGGGGCGATCGGCGGACACGACCAGGTCCGTCCCCAGACGGCCGACGACGTCCGCGGACTCCCAGCCGAGCAGTGCGGTGTAGGCCGGGTTGACCGCGACGACGCGCCCCCCCTCGTTGATCGTGATCGCCTCGCTCGCCGCGAAGAGGTCGGCGAAGCTCTCCGCCGCCTCGCGCTGGCCCGCTTCGGCATCCATACGGGCACTGATGTCCTGGATCTGGGAGATGAAATACTCCGGCACGCCGGCCTCGTCGCGGACCAGCGAGGCGCTCAGGAGCGTCCAGACCCAGTGTCCCGCCCGGTGACGGTAGCGCTTCTCCAATTGGTAGCCTTCGGTCTCCCCCGTCAACAATTGGCGGACCGGTTCGATACCGGCGGCGAGGTCGTCCGGGTGGGTGAGTTCCCGGGAATCGACGCCCAGCAGCTCCTCCTCGGTGTGGCCGAGGAGGGTGCAGAGGGCGTGGTTCACGCGCAGCCAGCGCCCGTCCAGCCCAACGATGACCTTGCCGATCGCGCCATGCTCGAAGGCGCCGCGGAAGCGCGCCTCGCTCGCGCGCAGGGCCAGCTCGACCTCCTTGCGCGCGGTGAGGTCCACGAACGAGGACACGACCCCGCGTGGCCGCCCCCCCTCCGGATCGGCGAGCGGCTGCGCGGTCACCGCGAACCACCGCAGTGTCCCGTCGCCCGTGTGGACGCCCATCACCACCTGTTCCTGGGCCACGCCGGTCCGCAGGGCGACGGTCGACGGGTGTTCCTCGCTTGAGTACGGGCGACCATCCTCGTGCAGGGACCTCCAGCGCGGATCGCGCGCGGTGAGGCCGTGTAACTGGTCGCCGGTCAGTCCGAGGAGGCGCTCGGCGGCGGGGTTGGCCTCGACGATCTGGCCGGTGTCGTCATGGAGTACCACCCCCTCGTGCAGCGCCTCGAGGATGGTGCGCTGCCGCGCCTCGCTCGCGTGCAGAGCTTCCCGTGCCCGCGTATGCTCGGCGATCTGGGCCTCCAACACGGTGTTGATACGCTGCAACTCCGCTTTTCGCCGCTCGGAGAACTGCGCGGACTCGAGCAGCGCCAGCGCCCTGGGGACCAGCGACGGGAGGAGCGCGGCGGTGACGAAGGAGGCGACCACGGTGACCGCCTGGGCCGCCGCCAGGAGGGGCCAGTATTCCGGATGCCAGACGGTGACGACGTGCATGAAGTGGCTGATGCCACAGCCGAGGATGAAGGCGCCGAAGGCCAGGAACATCCAACTGAACGGGATGGCGCGGTAGGCGCGGTGGACCAGCCGGGCGATTGTGGCGGCGATGGTGACGTACGCGATCCCGATCACGACGTCGGAGATGTTGTGCAGCCCGATCAGCAGCGGATTGTCCGGGTAGGGCAACCCGAAGACGTGCAATGGCGATAGCAGCGACAGCAGCGGCACGAGCTTAAACATCGGTGCCCTCGGCAGGTACGTGGATCGGACAACATCGTTGCGGATTCCGTGCGGTACAGACGGCCCCCAGGGCAGTTAAGCGCTATGGGTCTAACTATTACTGCCCCCTCAGCACCCGACTATAGCCTGATGGTCCCGATTACGATGCTACGATGCCCCACGACCCAGAGCGGGTTCAACCCCCCTGCGCGGCACTCGTAAGGCCCCCGGCCACCAGCAATACGGTGAGGCCCTGCGTTGTGGGTGACGCAGGGCCTCATACTTCGGGATTTGGTTTTATGGCACGCGGTCGGTGCCGAACTGGGCGCTGTATGCCTGCCAGAGGACTTCGACGATGAAGCGCCGGGTGGCCGGGTCGGTCGGCGCGGGGAAGGTGCCGTCGTTGGCGCGGCAGGTGGCGAGGTCGCTGCGCTGCGTGCCGCCATCGGGGCCATTCGTGTACTGCGCGGGGGTGGGGGTTGGTAGGGGCGGTTGGTAGGGGCGTGTGCGCCGGCATCCGTAGACGAGCGGTGGGTCGTCCGGTGACGAACCGTGCCACCGTATGCCATCGGCTGGCGGGTCGGCGGGCGACGGCCGACGGCTGAGCGGGTCGCGCACTGGCCGATGGTGCGGGCGCGGTGCCGGGTCGTTCGCGCGGCCGTCAATCGCCGGGCGGCGGCGTGGCGGCGGCGGTGTGCGCCAGGGTGGTGGCGGCGGCGGCGAGGCGGGCGAGGGCGGCGTGGAGTTCGGGCGGCTCGTGGACGATGATGGCGCAGCGCAGGCCGAGGAGGATGTAGGCGAACCAGTCGAGGTCTTCGGTCTGGCAGCGTAGCAGCGTGCCGTCCGGCGTGACCGTGAGGGTCGCGGCGGTAGGGATGCGCCCCCGGGCCGTCTCGGGGTCGAGATCGAGCAGCACCTCGACCGTCCAGGCGCGCGGCACGTTGGCGATCGCGTGCAGGACGTGGGCGAGCGCGTCGAAGTCGGCGGGGGGGGTGAAGAAGGCGTCGCGCGGTTCGAGGGCGGCGATACGGTCGAGGCGGAAGACGCGGATCGCCGCGCGGCGGTGGCAGTAGCCGATGGTGTAGGTGTAGCCGGCGCGGTAGACGATGCCGTACGGGTCGAAGAGGCGTTCGCTCTCCGTCGTCTCCGCCGTGCGATAGCGGAGCCAGACCCGTTGGCCGTCGCGCGCGGCCGCGCCGAGGGTCAGCAGGGCGTCCGCGATCGGGGCGGCGCTGCCGGGGCGGAGGTCGAATTGCAGGGTGTCCGCGACGGCCTGGACCTGGCTCCGTATGGCGACCGGGAGGACGCGCTCGACCTTGGCGAGCGCCCCTTCGACGGCGGGTGCCGCCGCGCCGAGCCCCAGCTGCCGCCCGAGGAGGAGGCCGAGGGTGACGGCGAGGGCTTCCTCGTCGGTGAAGAGGAGCGGGGGGAGCTTGAAGCCGGGGCGGAGGCGGTAGGCGCCGTAGCGCCCGCGCTCCGCCTCGATCGGGATGCCGAGGTCTTGCAGGGTGGTGATGTAGCGGCGCACGGTGCGCCCGTCGACTTCGAGGCGCGCGGCGAGTTCCGCCCCGCCGAGTCGCCCGCGCGCCTGGAGGAGTTCGAGGATCGTCAGGAGCCGCGCGGTGGGGGTGTACATGGTGCTCCGAGTGGTGGGCGAAGTGGGCCAGCCCCCTCAAGGGGGAGCCGCTGAGCTGCGTGGGCGAGTGGGCGAGTACGAGAGACAACGTGGGCAGGGTTGTTGGGCGGAGTATAGCGAGTGGGCGTTGTGGCGTCACCAGACGGGGCGGAAGCGCTGGGGGAGGGTGCCGCCGTTCGTCTCGGCGATGAGGAGGCGGAGGTCGGCCCGCAGCGCGGCGAGGCGTTCCGCGCCGATGATCGTCGCCCAACGCGCTTCGAGTTCGCCCAGGATCGTTGCGCTCGCATTCAGACAGTCCCAGCCGCGCGCGGTGAGGGTGATGAGCTTGCCGCGCCGGTCGGTGGGGTGGGGGTGGCTGGCCACGTAGCCGCGCCGTTCGAGGTCGGCCACCAGCGCGCTCGTCGCCTGTTTCGTGATGTCGAGGAAGGCGGCGAGTTCGCTGCCGGTCGCGCCGCCCCGCGCGATCCGCTGGAAGACGAAGCCGTGCGCGGGGCGGACATCGTCGTAGCCGAGGGCGGCGAGGGCGCGGTGGAGATCATCGATCACCACGCGCGAGCCGAGCGTCAGCAGCAGCGGCAGCTCGAAGTTGGGCGGGGCACTCATCCGAACCTCCTCACGCGGGGGATATGGTCAAACGGCTTGACTATTCCTGAGTGAGAGTATATCGTATGGGAATAGTCAGTTTGGTTGACTATGTTGGCGGGTCACGTTGAATGGGGCGAGGAGGCGACGATGACGGTCGAGGCGAACACCGCGCTGATCAGGCGCTACGTCGCGGAGGTCTGGAACGGCGGCGAGCGGGACAAGCTCGACGAGTTCCTGGCCCCGGACTATTACGACTATTCGTTCACGCCGCCCGATCGGGCGGGGCTGGCGCAGGTGCTGGCGGTCACGGATGCCGCCTTTCCGAGCCACGAGACGATCATCGAGTCGATCGTCGGCGCGGGCGACACGGTGGCGGCCTGCGAGACCTTTCGCGGGGTGCAGACGGGGCAGTTCCGCGCCCTGCCGGCATCCGGCAAAGGGTTCGCGGTCGCGCGCTACCGCTTCTTCACGGTCGCCGAAGGCAAGATCACGTCGCATCGTGGCCTGCTCGATCTGCCGGCGTTGCTGCGCCAGATCGGTGCGGAGGATTGAACGCGGACGGTGTGCTTGCAAGGCGGGGTTCCGGGGGTTGATAGCCGTGGTGGACTGAACGGCTCGCTTGGCGTGGGTTGCCGTTGGAATAAATTCCCGGCTGAAGGCTTCGCCACGAAGTCCGCCTGCGCGGACTGGGGCGCTGCGAGCGCGTACGATTGCCGCAATGGTCCGTGACTTCCCTTCCCCCTCTCCTCGGATGGGCGGGTGCCCTCTGGGCGGCGGGGTGGCGAGCGCAGCGAGCCGGGGGTGAGGGTGGTCGTGCTGCTACCAATCCACCAATCCCTCCAGAGGGGAACTGCCCAGAAGTGCACACTGTACCTTGGAAGGTAGCTACTACCCATGAAGGGCGCACTGCCTCCGGGGGATACTGTCCGCCTGCGCGGACCGAGATAGGCCGGCCGATCATGGCGTGCGGTGCTCCAAAGACACTGTTGGTGGTGTTCGGTGGTGAGACGTATGGACTTGCTGGTGCCGTTCGGCGCGCCCGGAGCGGGTCTCCCGCATGGGCCGGTAGGCCACGGGGGTGCGGGAAATGCGGTATACTCGGTACTAGTTCCTTTAGAGGTATGAGGGGAATCGCTACATGGGGCGCACCTGAGCGCTGTGTGCCTGCCGGAATACCGATGTACCGCAACCAGGAGCCAACCTATGTCTACACCTCCAGCCAGTGTGCTCGTCGTCGGCGCTGACAACGCCGTGCAGGAACTCCTGCACACCGTCCTCGGCGCGGATGGGCACACGATGATCGCGGTCGAGACGACTGTCGCGGCGGCACCTCACCTCGCCAACGCGCGTTTCGACCTGATCCTCGTCGCCTCGCCCGCCTTGCCGGGCGATGGGCGCTGGGACGAGATCGAGCGTTTGCACGCGGCGGCTGGGACGGTCCCGGTGGTCCTCCTCTCCGAGTCGGGCGCGGTCCCCTTCGCGGGCTACCACGAGCGCGGTTTCGCCGGGCTGATCAACACCCCGTGCGACCCCGACGACCTGAGCACCATCCTCCGCCCGTTGCTCCGCCACCTGGAGGTTGCAGCATGAAGGCACCATCCCGCGTCCGCGATGACGCCTCGATCGTGAACCCGCTGACCGTCGACGTCTCGTGCAGCGTCTGCGGTCGCGAGCCGTCGCACCCCCAGATCCGCTATCGCTTCGCGTATGCCGCGTACCACACGCGCCCGTCTCTCCTCAACGTCACGCCGCGCACCTACATCGCGTCGCTCTGCGAGCCGTGCGCCGCGACCGATCGGCGCACCGGCGTCGGTACCTCCCGCAATCGCTTCCTCTCGCTGGTGCGCCAGTGGAGCGATACGGCCGCCAACCGGGGCCAGATCGTGCGGCTGGTGGAGAGCCCGACCGGGGCGGACGGCGAGGAGCGCGAGGGGGACGGCTGTTTCTACAACGGCGAACTCCACTCCTACAAGGCGCTGGTCGCGCAGCGCGCCGCCGAGTAGCCTTTCCTCTGCATACGCCCTCTTTGCAACCGACCGCCGCGGACCATCGGAGCGCCGCCAGGGGGCGTGCGCCCGGTGCCGTGGTCGGTTATTCCTCGACTATTCCTGGTCCGATTCTGGCTGGGAGGCAGAGTGTTCCGTTACATCCGGGAGCCCGCCAACGGGCTGACCCATCTCGCGGGCGCGGCCCTCGCGCTCGGCACGCTGGTGTTGTTGGTGCGCCTGGCGCTCGGCACCGGCTCGGTCAGCGCGCTCGTCGCGTTCGTGGTCTTCGGCCTGAGCCTGATCGCCCTCTACGGGGCGAGCGCCGCGCACCACGCGCTGCCGCTCGGCCCGGTCGGTATCGACCGCTCGCTGCGCGTCGATCACATGATGATCTTCGTGCTGATCGCGGGGACGTATACCCCGTTCTGCCTGCTGGCGCTGGAAGGGGCCTGGCGCTGGGGATTGTTGGCGGGGATCTGGGCGCTGGCGAGCGCCGGGATCGCGCTGAAGATCGGCTGGATGCACGCGCCGGTCTGGATCTCGATCGGGCTGTACGTGGCGATGGGCTGGCTCGCGCTCCTCGCCGCCCCGGCCTTCCTGGCGGTCGTGCCGCTGGCGGGGGTGGCGTGGATCCTGGCGGGCGGCATCATCTACACGATCGGGGCGATCATCTTCGCCACCGGTCGCCCGCGCCTCCGCCCCGGCGTCTTCGGGGCGCACGCCCTCTGGCACCTGCTGGTGATCGCCGGGAGCGCCTGCCACGTCTGGGCGGTCGTCCGCTACCTGACGCCGCTTGCTTGAACGAGTAGGGCGGGTAGGCGAGCGGGCGAGACGAGTAGCGGACGAGGGCTGCACCTGTCGCATACTCGCGTTGCACGAATCCCCGCGCCAGGTTGACGCGGCTGCCGCATCCCGGAAGGAGCCCGCGCATGATGGCCCAGACCCACGACTACCGGTATCGGCTGGCGGTGCCGGGCGGGCACAGCAGCTGCCGCATCCGCATCTATCGGGATGGGGCGGAGACGATCGGCCTCGCCACGCAACTGCATCCGATGATCGGGATTCTGCCGCTCGCCGCGCGCACCGGCCCGCTCGCCACGCAGATCGCGGCCTGGCACCACCCCGCGCGCGACGGCCACTTCGTCTGGGTGGAGCAGGAAGAGTATCCGGCGGGCGATAGCCCGGAGGGGACGAGCGAGGACTTCGCGATCGTCGGCTTCAATCCCGGCGCGGGGCCGCTGACCGAGGCGACGCGCCGAATGGCGGGGCGTCCGGCGATCGAGGGGCTGATCGGCGCGACGATCGCCGACTGAGCCGCGCCCGCCGGTCCCTTGAGGCTGGCCTTTCGGAGCCAGTCGTGAAGGCGACCGGGCGGCGCGCGGTGTAACAGCGAAAGGAAAGGCAATGCAAGAGCAGGGCATCATCCAGGGCGTGCGGATCGCGCTCGGGATCGGCACCATCCGTCCCGACGATGGGGGCGACGACATCCCGTTCCGGCGCGACGCGCTGGTGGCGGGGGCGTTCGAGGAGTTGCGCGAGGGGCAGGCGGTCACGTTCGACCTCAGCGACGATGCGGCCGCGCCCGCCACGCGGCAGGCGCGGCAGATCCTGGTCCTCGCCGACTAACCGACCAACGGCGCGTCGTTCGCCGCCCCATAGTCAGACGTATGTCACGGCCCCGCTCCTCGATGAGGGGCGGGGCCGTTTCGTCGTATGCTGCCCGTGCGGGTGGGCGCGTGCGCCGTGGTCTGGCGTCAGCGCCGCCCGGCGACCTGGGCTGGCGCTCCCTCGCCGTTCTCGGTCGGGTGCGGCGCGTTTTGCTCCGCCGGGGTGCGGGGCGATTGCGGGGGCGTGCTGGCTTGTTGTTCCTGGGACGCCGTCTCCACCGGGGGCTGCATCATCGTGATGAAGGTCACGATGTCCCAGGCGTTGTGGATGCCGAGGATGATGAAGAGGACGCTCACCGTGCCGACAGCGAAGAGGGCCGGGACCGTGTGGCTCGGCAGGACGAACGCCGCCACGAGCACGGCGGCATAGCCGACGAGCGGGAGGATCGTGTGGCAGAGCCAATCCTCCATGACCGGCCGGTACGTCTCGCTGCGGGCGGCATTCATCGCCCGCCGCAGCACCACGGCACCATAGGCGAGCCCCGTGAGGCCGAGGAGACCGAGCGGAATGCTGGCCTGCCAGAGTTCCGGCCACGGCGTGCTGAGGAGCACGGTGATCAGGAGCGTGGCCGCGAAATGGACGACGGTCGGCGTGCTGTAGATGCCGAGCCCCGCGCTCGATCGTCGCGCCGTGCCCGCGACCAGGGTGATGACCACGAACATCAGTCCGGTCAGCGTCGCGGCGGCGGTGCCGATGATCAGATAAAAATCAGCCCATTCGGTGAGCGACGACATCGTACCTCCTGCGTACAGGCGCTGGTGCTGGGCGCGTGCTGCCCGAGCGCGGGGTCATTGTGGGGCGAAAGGTTGCGGGGTGTCAATGCATCGCGCCCGCAGCACGGCGGCGTAGCGGTTTGCGCCCCCTACTCGCCGCAGACATCCGCCAGGACGAGTGCGCGCAACGCTGGTGGGGCGAGGGTGGTACCGTTGTCGCCATACCAGCGGATCGCGTCGAGCTGGACGTTATAGCGTGCGGTGATGGTCGTGTGCCGCTTGCGCGTCGAGAGGGAGGTCTTGCGGATCAGGAAGGTGCCGCCCGCGTCCGAGGTGACAGGGTCGCCGTGGCTGGCCGAACGCTACCGACGTTTCGCCCCGGTGCGCCAGGAAGTGATCGAGGAGGGCCACACCGAGGAGGAAATCGACGCGGCGATCGCGCGGGCGGTCGGCGGCGTGCAAGGCAAGGGCGTGGAGGGCTTTGAAGTCCGTACGTCAGGGGCGGGGCTGGCAGACGTAGATCATGCGGGGGCTAGTGCCGGTCAGCGGTTGGCGGTCCCAGTCGCCGTAGGCGTCGCGGATGGCAAGGCCGTTGTAGTGCAGTAGCGCCTCCATCTCGCGCGGGTAGACGAAGCGCAGGGTGGCGCGCTCCCGCCGCACCTCGTCGCGTCCGTCCTCCTGCCAGCGCCGGTAGATGACGTACTCCACCGTCTGACGCAGGGCGTCGTGGCGCTGGGTGGTGGAGACGGTGACGGTCCGGCCCGCCTCGTCGGTGAACGTGCGCCAGATGGTCTCCTCCGACGGTTGCCCGGTGAGCGCGGCGGCGGTGAGGAGTTCGGAGGGGCGGGGGAAGCGCGTCTCGAACGCGAAGAGGCCATCCGGGGCGAGGTGGCGGCGGGCCACGCCGAGGAGCCCCTCCTGATCCTCCAGCGTCAGGAATTCCTGGAAGGCGTTGCCGGTCAGCGTGATCAGGCGGAAGCGCGCGGCGAGGTCGAGCCGCAGGAGATCGCCCTGGAGCCAGCGGATCGGCAGGTCGCCCGCCTTGCGCCGGGCGTGGGCGAGCATCTCGGGCGCGCGATCGATGCCGGTCATCGCCAACCCGAGTTGCGCGAAGGGGATCGTCAGGAAGCCGGTGCCGCAGGCGAGATCGAGGCCGGGTCCGCCGGTCGCGCGGGCGAGATCGAGGTAATAGTCGAGGTCCGGGCCGCCGGTGCCGTTTTCGCGGTCGTATTCCTCGGCACCGGTGTATTCCTGCTGCTCGGCGTTATTCGTCGCCATCGGCGCTCCTGAGGCGTGAGGCGTGAGGCGTGAGGCGTGAGGGAGACGGGAGTCGGCAGTTGGCAGGCGGCAGCGGATACGCTATCACAGATGTGCCCCCGCTCGCGACTCGCGACTCACGACTCACGCCTCGCCGGGACGGCGCAGGAGTCGTCGGTGCAGGCGTCGGCGTCGGTCGCGCCCGCCGGGGTGAGCAGCGTCAGCGGGCGGCGTTCGGCCCAGGTGGTGTTGAGGACTTCGAGGAACGACTCGCTCGGCTGCGCGCCGGAGACGCCGTACTTGCGGTCGAAGACGAAGAAGGGGACGCCGGAGATGCCGAACTCCGCCGCTTCGGCGATATCGGCGCGGACGGCGTCGGCGTAGTCGTCGCTCGCCAGCATCGCGGCGACCTCCGTCTTGTCGAGGCCGATCTCGCCGCCAAGCTCGATCAGCGAGTCGTGCCGCCCGACGTGCCGCCCCTCCACGAAGTAGGCGGCGAAGAGGCGTTCCTCGGCGGCGTCGCCGAGTCCGTGCGCGGCGGCGAGGTGGCCGAGACGGTGGGCATCGAACGAGTTGGTGACGGGGGTGCGGTCGAAGTCGTAGTGCAACCCGACCTCGGCGGCCATCTGCGTGACGTGGTCGTTCATCGCACGGGCGCGCTCGGCGTTGCCGAACTTCTTGGCGAGGCGTTCCTGCGTGGTATCGGGGGACTCCACCGGGGCGCTCGGATCGAGCTGGAAGCTGTGCCAGACGATCTCCACATCCTTACGTTGGGGGAATTGGGCCAGTGCCTCCTCGAAGCGGCGCTTGCCGATGTAGCAGAAGGGGCAGAAGACGTCGGACCAGATCTCGACTTTCATGGGGCTCCTCATCGTGTCGATGCGGGTTATCGGCGGCATCGTGACGCCGCGTATGGCGTGTCTCTCGGGAGAACGACGACGGGCGCGCGTTTATGCCCCATTCAGCCGACCGGATTGCGCGCCGGAACACGGCCCGTTCCGGTTGTCCGTGCGCGGGCCGGATGGTGCGAAGGCGTTCGTCGCGGCGCTGCTCGGCGATCGTGCCTGAGTACGCGGCGGGCGCGCTCGCGCCGCGCACCGCCTTTCTTGGCCTCGCCTATCGCTATGTCCTGCCCGACCATTGATCTGGCCGGTCGGACAGGTGACATTGTGGGGTCAGGATGGCATGATCGGAGTCATGTTGCGATGACAATGGAGGTTGGGTGAATGGTGGGCGAGCGCGCCACGGTCGAGCCGTTGATCGCGGTGCACGATCTCGCCAAGACGTTTCGGGTGGCCGCGAAGAAGACCGGCTCATTCGCCGGGGTGCGGACCCTCTTCTCGCGGGACTTCGCCGAAGTCCGGGCGGTCGACGGGGTCAGCTTCGTGATCGCGCCGGGGGAACTGGTCGGCTATCTCGGCCCGAACGGTTCGGGGAAGAGCACGACGATCAAGATGTTGACCGGCATCCTCCATCCGAGCGGCGGGCGGGTGACCGTGGGCGGGATCGTGCCCTATCGCGAGCGGATCCGCAACAGTCGGCAGATCGGCGTCGTCTTCGGGCAGCGGAGCCAGCTTGTCTACGATCTGCCGCCGCGCGACACCTTCACGCTCTTGCGGCGGATGTACGCGGTGCCGCAACGCCGCTTCGATGAGAATCTAGCGGAATTCACGGAACTACTCGGCCTCGGGGCGCTCCTCGACCGCCCGACCCGACTCTTGTCGCTGGGAGAGCGGATGCGCTGCGAGATCGTGGCGGCGCTGTTGCACGAGCCGCCGCTCCTCTTCCTCGACGAGCCGACGATCGGCCTCGACGCGGAGGCGCAGGAGCGGGTGCGCGACTTCATCCGCCGGATCAATCGCGAGCGCGGCACGACGATCTTGCTGACGACGCACGATCTGGTCGACATCGAGCGTCTCTGTCGGCGGGTGATCGTCATCGATCGCGGGGTCGTCATCTACGACGGGCCGCTGGCGGCGTTGCGGCGGCACTACGGTCGGGAACGGACGCTGACCCTCACGCTGACCGACGACGCGGCGGTGCCGACGGTCGGCGCGCTGGCGACGGAGCTGGCGACGTTGGGGGCGGGGATCGCGGTGGAGGGTCGGGAGGCGCACGCCTTCGCGATCCGCTTCGATCCGCAACAGGTCGCGGCGGCCACCCTGACGCGCCACCTCGTCAATCGGCACGCGGTCGCCGATCTAGCGGTGGCCGAGGCCGATCTGGCGATGATCATCCGCGAGCTGTACGCGGCGGGCGGCGCGGGAATGGGCGACAATGCGCGCGGTCGCTGAGTCCGGGGGGCTGCGGGCCGTGGCGGGGCGTTACTACGGGATCGCGCTGACCTCGACCAAGGAGAAGTTCGTCTATCGCTTCGACTTCTTCCTGTCCCTCTTCGTATCGCTGCTCGGGATGGCGCTGATGGTCTACCTCTGGCGCGCGATCTATCGGGAGGCGGGTCCGACGCTCGGGTACGATTTGCGCGACCTGCTGACGTACATCTGCCTCGGGCAGGCGTTCAACTTCGGGCGGATCGCGGCGGCGCAGCGGCGGCTCCTCTTCCGGGTGAACGGCAGCCTGCGGTCGGGCAACATCGTCTTCGACCTGCTGCGCCCGGTCGATTATCAGGCGCTGCAATTCGCGGAGGTGGTCGGGCAGTTCGTGACCGAGCTGGTGCTGATCAACCTCCCGGCCTATCTGGTCGCGCTGCTCGTCTTCGGGATCGCACCGCCCGCCTCGGCGAGCGCCGCGCTCGGCTTCGCGCTGAGTCTCGGCGGGGCCTTCCTGATCAGCTTCTCGCTCGACTTCCTGCTGATGATCCTGGCTTTCTGGACGTTCGGCGCGAATGGGCTGATCTACGCCCGCCGCGCGCTGATCGAGCTGTTCGCGGGGAGCCTGGTGCCGCTGGCCCTTTTCCCGGACGGTTTGCGGGCGGTGGCGTTGCTGCTCCCCTTCCAGGGGCTGGCCTACACGCCGATCTCGATCTATCAGGGGCGGATCGCGGGGGGCGATATCGGACGGAGTTTCCTCTTCCAACTCGGCTGGGCGCTCGTGCTGGCACTCCTGACGCGGCTCGTCTGGCTGCGGGCGCGGCGACGGCTGACGATCCAGGGGGGCTGACGGGATGCGCGCGCGCTACTACGTCGGCCTCTACGGGCTCTATTTCCGGTTGCAATTGAAGATTTTGGCGCAGTATCGCGCCGACTTCGCGCTGACCATCGGCGGGGCGGTCGTCCGCGACGGCGCAGCGCTCCTCTTCCTGGCGATCATCTTCGGGCGGATCCCGGCGCTGGCGGGGTGGTCGCTCGATGAACTCCTCCTGGCGTATGGGCTGCTGGCGGCGGGGGGCTATCTCGGGTCGATCTTCCTCAACGCGGCGCACAATCTGAGCTGGTACGTGCAGACCGGGCGCTACGACGTGCTGCTGATCCGCCCGATACCGACGCTTTTTCAGCTGATCGGGGAGCAGCCGTTCAATCTGATGTTCGTCGGCAACTTCCTGGTCGGGCTGGCGACGGTAGGGGTGGCGCTCGGGCGGCTCGGCCTGCCGTTTCAGGGGTGGTGGCTCCTCTACTTCCCGGCGGCGGTCCTCAGCGGGGCCTTGATCGGCTTCAGCATCAACCTGATCGGCGCGTGCCTCACCTTCCGCTTCACCAGCGTCAGTTCGCTGCTGATCGCGCTGGGCTTCGCGCCGGAGTTCGCGCGCTTCCCGCCGACGATCTATGCCGCGCCGCTCGCATTCGTGCTGACCTGGATTCTGCCGCACGCGATGGCAGGGATCTATCCGGCGGGGTTCCTGCTCGGTAAGGAAGGGTATGTGGCGTATGGACTGCTCGCGCCGCTGATGGGCTGGCTCTTCCTGGCGCTGGCACTGGGCGTCTGGCGGATCACGTCGCGCTGGTATAGCAGCACGGGGACGTGAGGAGTGCGTCCCTCATCCCGGCTCGCCGCCCAGAGGGCACCCGGCTCGCTATTCCGCTGCTTATCGAGGAGAGGGGCTTCATTGTAGGAGGGAGGGTTCTGGAGTGCGCGCAACGGGAGGTCGTCCGCGCCCCACGGTTCCAGGGCTACGTCGTGCGCGTTGTTCGGCGGGGTGTCGCCTTCTCGTCGCGTCATGTGTCCTCCGTTTTTGGTGGCGTAGAGGCCATTGATGCTGGCGACCACGCTGATGGTCCTTCGCGTGGGCCTCGTCGCTCCGCACTTCGCGGGCGCGGCGTGCGGAGCGCTCTTGGCACCGTACTGCCTGGCATGGTTCGGGAATCGGACGCTGCTGCGCCTGGAGGATCGTGGGTGGGTGGAGGAGTTGGCGACGGCGCGGGGCGTGCTCGTCCCACAGGTTGAACTGCGACATATCCTGCTGCTTTCGGGATACCGGACGGGTTATGCTCGCGGTTATAGTCGATATTTTTCTGAGATTTCAGGGGCTATAACCGCTAGTCGACCGATAAGCGAATGCTACGCATCGATGCATGCAAGAACGCGCGCATCGTGAGCATGGTCTGGGGTGGTCGCGCGGTCATTTAGGGTTACCTGTGTACGCTACCGACGAAGCGCGGAATACCGGCGCGAGGGCGAGCGACGGGGGCATCATTCGGGTAGTGGGGATGCCTCTGCCTGGTGGGCCAAGCATGAAAACCGTGCTCTTGTGGCCTGCTCTCTGGCAGGAAGCAGCTACAGCGCTACGCAGAATGGTTGACTCGCTGCCGTGATTCCCGCCCGCGCAGGCGGACTTCGTCGGTGCCGTCAGGCGCCCTCAGCCGCAGATTTCAACCCGTAGATTACCGGGCCAACCATTCTGAACACTGCCCTAGCGCTGTGTGCGGGCCTTGATCAGCAGGTCGGCGATGGCGGCGTGGCCGGCGTCGGTGGGGTGGATGTCGGGCGGGGTGTCGCGGACGTGGGTGAGGCTGCCGCCCTGCCCGGCGAAGACCGGCGCGAGGTCCACGATGGTCAGGACCAGGCCGCGCGCGGCGGCGCGTGCGGCGTTGTCGCGGGCCGCGCCGGTGATGATGGCGTTCAGTTCGCCCATCGCCAGTTCGGTGCGCGCGCCGGTGACGCTGCCCTGCCCGACCGAGAAGGGGTTGGGGTAGGTCAGGATCAGTAGCTGCGTCCCCGGTGTGGCGGCCTCGACCAGCGCGGCGATGATCTGCGGGACGTTGGCGACGGTGACGGCGCGGAGTTGCTCGCGCATCGCGGCGAGGCAGGGGTCGCCGTCGATCGCGGCGCCCGCGCAGGCCGCGCCCGGCTTGAGGAGGCGGAGGATGTCGTTGCCGCCGATGTCGAGGGTGACGACGCCGATGCCGCCCGCCCCGAGCGCGCGGACCGCCGTGGCGAGCGGGCCGGTGCCGTCCGCGCCGCGCGCCGCCCAGTCGCCGAGGAAGTCGGCGCTGGTCGCGCCGGGGATGCCGAGGTTGCGCGCGGCGAGCGGCTCGCCCGCTGGGCCGACGAGGGTGTCGGCGAAGAGGGGGACGTAGCCGCGCGTGGCCGGGTCGCTCGCGCCGACGCCGGCGGCGTAGGAGTCGCCGAGCGCCAGGTAGCCGATCGGGGCGGGGCGGGGGTTCCGTGCGGCCAACGAGTCGGCGGTCGCCTCGACGAGCGGGTCGAGGAAGCGGGTCGTGCCGATGGTGGCGATGACCGTGACCTGGCAGAAATCGAGGCCGAACGCGCGGACGGCGATGGTGCCCCAGCGGGCCTTGCCGTCGCTGGTGCCGGTGAAGGCGACGCGCCGACTCCCCGCCGCCTTCGTGCGGCCCCCTTCTTTGGCATCGGGGATTTCCGCGCGGAGGCCGGCGAGGGCGGCGTCGGTCGCGCCGTCGAGCGAGAGGGGTGTGGTGGGGGCGGCTGCGGCGAGCCGGATAGCGATCAGCCGATCGGCGCTGAGCCAGGTGTCGTCCCCCGCGCCGGACGGGGTGAAGCCCATCGGGAGCCCGGTCGTGCAGCGTCCGCTCGCCTCGGTGGCGGTGCCGACGACGACGGCGCGCGCCACGGTGGGCGTCGGGGCGACGGTCGGGATGACGGTGGCGGTCGCGGTGGGGCGGGGCCGGGTGGCGAGCGGCGTCTGGGTTGGGGAGGGCGTGGGGGTCGGGCGGACGGTCGGTGTGCGCGGGGCGGCGGTGGGGCCGGGCGGCGTGCTCGCGCTGGCGGCGGGGGGCGCGGTCGGCAGCGCGTCGGACGAGCCGCACGCGGCGAGAAGGCAGAGGATGACGAGGAGGAGGACGCCGAGTCGTCGCATCGCTGTTCCCTTGTGCGGAGCCGATATTCGCCAGGGGGCGGCAGTGCGCGCGCCCCTGCGCTCAAGTATCGAGGGTGGTGGGGACGGGGACTATAGGAGTATTGGGTGGGGTTGAGGGTGAGGCGTTAAGCCCTCACCCCGGCTTGTCCGCCCAGAGGGCACCCGGCAAGCCACCCGCCGCCCAGAGGGCACCCGCCGATCTGGGAGAGGGGCACGCTGAGTGGGGTACGCTATGCTGGCTGGAAGGAACTTCTTGAGGGAAGGGGCGTCATTGTTACTGTAGTGATCGGATGAGGCTTTTGCCCGTGACCCAGATGCTAGGAGGAGAACATGCGACGGGGCTTCACGCTCCTATGCCTCGTGATGCTGGTGGCATGTGGTAGTGCGTCACCGACCACGCCTGCGCCGGGCGGACAAGCACTAGCCTCGCCATCTATTCCCGCGCAAGTCACCGTGACGAGGCGGACGGCCCTTTCTCCATCGACATCCTCCCTCACCTCGATCGCCACACCATCGGCGATTGGGACGCCGCGCGCGACGGTCGCGATCAACGACTTCTGGATCGGTGGACGGATCGGTGCCGATGGGTTGCCCGAAAAGGTCACGAATACGGGCTATCGGTCGCAACTTCTCTACATCGTCTACACCGCTTCGGACGTCGAGCGCGGCCAGCGTATCGCTGTGGTCATCTTGTGGGATGGGAAGGTGATGCCACAAGGGGGTAGCACGGTCGATACCGTCGATACGTCGCAAGGGATCTACCGCGGCATCCGTCCGTACACGCCAAGCAAGGCTGGACGTCATCGTGTCGAGTTTTATCTTGATGACCAGATCCGGGCGTTCGCGACGTTCGACTTCATCGTTCAGGAGGTTTATTACCGCCACTTACCTCTTTGATATTGTCGCCCATCACTCGGCACCTCCCAGCCCCGCCGTGTAGCTGGCGATGCTACGGCGGAAACTCTCGTCCAGGTCGAGCGGGATGCCAAATCCTCCCCCTTCTTCGAGGACGACGAAGCCGTGGAGGAGGCTGCGGAGGCCCCGGATGGCGTGGGTCAGGGCGTCGCCATCGAGGGCGTGGGGGGCGAGCGCGGCGGCGACGAGCGCGAAGATCGCGGCGCTGGCGGCCTGGGCCTCGGCGTCGTCGCGCGGGGCGGCGCGGACGAGGGCGGCGGCGTAGAGGCCGGGGCGGGCGCGGGCGAAGGCGCGGTAGGCGAGGGCCAGGGTCAGGACCGGATCGGCGGCGGTGGCAGCATCCCTGGCGGCGAGGAGCGCACGGTGCAATTCGCGCAGGCCGCGCAGGGCCAGTTCGCGCCCGATCGCATCCAGTCCGGCGACGTGATTGTAGAGGGAGGGGGAGCGTACGCCGAAATGGGCGGCGAGCCGCGCGATGGTGACGCTGTCCAGCCCCTCAGCATCCGCGAGGGCGGCGGCGGCGGCGACGATGGTGTCCTGGTCGAGTCCGGCGCGCGGCATGGTGCTCCTCCGAGTGGGCGCAGTGGGCGAAGCGAGCCGGTCTCCTTAAAGGGGAGCCTCTGGGCCGGTGGGCCGATGACAAATAGGATGGAGGACGAAGGACCAGGGACGAGCGACGAAGGGCGAAGTGGCGGGTGACGAAGTGGCGGGTTTGGTGTGTGTGGTGCTGCGCCGATCGGGCGCTGGCGTTGAGGGCGACACCGTACGCTCCCTTGCCGCGCTAATGATCGTTTACCACGTGTCTCAGCGGCAACGTTCCTGCTCGTCCACCCTGCCCATCCGAAGTAAAACTAATGATGCTAGTCTTGTCAAGGTGGCGCGCGGGGCGCACGCGGTGGCGAGTCATGGCGGGCCGCTGGATCTGCTGGTGGCGCGGCGACTGGCGCTGGTGACGTATGCGCTTCAGGGGCCGGATGCGGCGCGGGCATTGCCAGGGTAGGGGACGGAGGCACAGAGGCACAGCGGACGGCAGGAAGGAGAAAGATTTGGGGCGGTCCAGTTCCCCGGAAGGGACGGCCCTCACCCCGCCGCCTGCGGGCGGCACCCCTCTCCCTCTCAAGGAGAGGGGCCTCGTTGAGCGTTGGGCGGGTGCTGGGGACGGCCCTCACCCCCGGCTCGCTATCGCCCCCCACCCCGCCGCCCGGCGGGCAGTGGCTCCTACCCATGAAGGGCAGTAGCTCCCCTCCGGGGGACAATGCACCCATGAAGGGCACAATGCACCCATGAAGGGCGCACTGCCTCCAGGGGACCCGCCCATCCGACGAGAAAGGGAAGCGCCGTTGCAAGGCTGCTGGTTGCTGATTATGCAGAAAGGCGCTGCACGCAGAGCAGCACCGCCCCCCTCGAACCGTCCTACTCCCGTCTCTCTGCGCCTCCTATTCCGTCTCTTCTTCTCTCGTCCTCTCTCGTCGCGTTGCGTCTCTGCGCCTCTGCGGTGCTCCCGCCCCCTGCCGTCGTGCGCTATAGTGGCGGCGCTGGAGCGGCGGTATGGTGGAGGGGGCGGGGATGTACATCGGCGAGCAGTTGAACGATCTGTCGGAAGAGAATCTGGCCTGGGCGGCGCAGATGGGGGTCGCACACGTGGCGGTCAACTCGACGCACGGCGCGGGCACGGAGGGGATCGAGAACCCGGATGGGACGTGGCGGGTCGAGGGGATCCAGGCGGCGCGGGAACGGCTGGCGAAGTTTGGCCTCGCGCTGGATGTCCTCTCGCTCGATCTGCAATCGGCCTACGTCACCCGGCAGCGCTTCCCGCGCATCATGCTCGGGCAGCCGGGGCGCGACGAGGACATCGCGGTCATCCAGCAGAATGTGCGGACGGCGGGCGCGGCGGGCGTGGCGTGCCTGAAGTACAACCTCAACCTGCTCGGCGTGCCACGTACGGGGCGGTCACCGGGTCGGGGCGGCGTCACCTACAGCCAGTTCGACATGGCCCAGTGGACCGATACGACGCCGACCGAGTTCGGCCCGCGCCCGGCGGAGCAGGTCTGGGAGGCGATCACCTACTTCCTGGAGCGGGTGGTGCCGGTGGCGGAGGAGGCGGGGGTGCGGCTGGCCTGCCACCCGCACGATCCAGCCCTGCCACCGGGCGGGGTGCGCGGCGTCGATGCGGTGCTCGGCTCGCTCGCGGGGCTCGATCGGCTCCTCGCGATCGCCCCGAGCCCTTACCACGGGCTGAACTTCTGCCAGGGGACGGTGGCCGAGATGTGCGCCGACCCGCGCCGGGAAGTGCCGCTGGCGATCCGCCACTTCGGCGCGACGGGCAAGATCTTCATGGTCCACTTCCGCAACATTCGCGGCGGCTACCTCGATTTCGAGGAGACCTTCCCCGATGAGGGCGACGTGGACATGTACGAGTGCATCAAGCTTTACCGCGACCTGGGGTATGAGGGGATGGTCCTGCCCGACCATGTGCCGCACTCGGCGGTGGATACCCCCTGGGGGCACCGCCAGCACTCGTTCTGCCTGGGCTATACGAAGGCGCTGATCCAGGCGGCGACGGCGGAGGCCCCCGCCAACTGAGTAAACCGACTTTTGAACAGCATGGCAACGCCCCCGCCTCACACCGAGGCGAGGGCGTTGTTGTGTGCGGGGTATGGTCGGCTAGGGCTTGGCGGGGGCGTTGGGGTCGGTGACGGGCGGCACCTCCGCCGCCCCGGCCCCCAGCGGGGTCAGGGTCAGCGCCAGCGAGTCGAGCGTGAGAACCCGACTCGCGACGGCGCTGTTGATGATAACGAGGTAGGCGTAGTCCATCCCGGCGACGGCCTGCGGGGCCACCGCCACGTCGTAGCAGGTGTGGGTCGTCGCGGCGCGGTCGGTCGGGTCGCCGACGAGCGCCACGTCGTCGGCGGAGCCGCGCTCGTTGGCGAACACGGACGTGCTGTCGATCCTGAGCCCGGCGCTCGGGGCCACGTAGCAGACGCGCACGGACGAGATCGCCAGGAAGCGTCCGAACTGGGCCGTCGGCCGCGGCAGCGGCACGATGAGCGTGGTGCTGTCGCTCGCCGGGAGGGTGAGGTTCGCGCCGCCGAAGGCGTTCGGGACGAGCGTGCCGGTCCCGAAATTGACCGCCACCGCGCCGGGGTAGCGCAGGGTCGTCGTGCCGGCGGAGAGCAGGTAGGCGCTCGGCGGCTGCCCGCCGAGCGCGGCGGCGTTCGTCGTCGTGTCGGCGCTCCCGGCATGGGCCGCGTTGGTTGCCGTCGTGGCGTTCGTCGCCGTGTCGGCGCTCCCGGCATGGGTCGCGTTGGTGGCGGTCTGCGCCGTGATCGCCGTCTGGGCATTGATCGCGCTGGCCGCCGTCTGGGCCGTCTTGGCGTTGACGACCGGGGGGGTTGTCCCGAGCCCGGCGGTGCGGGCCAGGAAGGAGGCCATCTCCTCGCGGGTGACGTTGGCGGTCGGGCAGTACGAGACGTTCGGCACGCAGCCCTTGGTGATCCCGGCGTCGTAGATGAGGCCGATG
>JAABUM010003266.1_pt1 | contig 20343 bp, 35 predicted proteins | sample 5559161 | NCBI WGS metagenome assembly JAABUM01 (sample SAMN10711868, study PRJNA513369) | rock metagenome | isolation source: Antarctica rocks | place: Antarctica: Victoria Land, Siegfried Peak nord
CGCACACCCCCCCCCCCCCCCCCCTCCCACTGCAGCAATTTTCGGGCGAAACTGTCCACCTTGAGGGCAGTCTCCACGCAGAAGAGTGGTTCCGACACAAGGTCGTCAATCTGGGCATGTTGCGCCATGGCGGCAAGCCGCAATTGCCGCTTCTGCAGCCTATCACACTCACTCCAGCAGACGTCTTGCAGCAACGCCTGCAGAAGAGGTGTCACCTTTATGGGATAGATTTTGAACCGACGACATGTACACAGCAGCATGTCAATGAAGCCGTTGGCATGTTTGCGACATGCTTGCGTCATTGTGCATACCCAGAGCGCTGGGCACGACAGAGTCACGCTGAAGGGTGTACACACCTTGATGACTGGCTCTGGGTCATCGACTGCCCTCGGCATGAAGAAGAATGCCTGCGCAGAAGTTGACAGAAATGTCGGCACCGAGGCCAGCGCCTGCACGCCATAATGTGAAGAAGAAACTCGACGTGTCATTGTGATTACGCCAGTTGACGGACGGTTTACCAGCGTGACGGCCAAACTCGTGGTGACGATTTGATTCGGCAAGAGACCTGCGAGGGAAATGTGACAATCTTTATCATGGTTAAACTGTTGGTTGATAGAAACATATGATAAAATGCAATATGTGCAAAATAGATAAATATAATAAACAATGGAGAAAACCATATTGAAATTCGGAACTGGTCAAGGTCCTCACCATACCACGTTTGGAGATAATTTGAACACCGATAATCAGCGGTATACCACAGGATGAGCGTCGAGACGACAATGAAGATGATGCAGATCGCAGAGGTTTGCGACTGCATCACAAATATTGGTGTTGAAATTGCCGCCCAGCATGCAACTGTATTTGCAAGAATCAGCAGGAAGCAAGACATCAGCAATCGCAACAAGACCACGGCTTACATGCAGACGGGCGATAAGGTTGCCCACTCTGCGACACAGGTGTATATGCTCAGCTGACTCTGCCATTATAGAGATGCGTGAACAGAGACATGTAAATTGTGCCCGCGTCACTTGCTTGCCCTACCTGAACTGCACGTAGGGTGCTTTCCGCAGGACGTAGAATGCCCGCAGAAAGCTGACCATGATCAACAGGGCGTAACACACAAGCCACACTCCAAGTAGCCTGTAAGGCATCGTCGCCGGAATTGGTGTCAGTGCCATCACCATACACGCGCGCATGATGCTTTGGCACTGCTACACTAGTGCTGAAAGACTCTGTCTCACCATGTAGCAATACGATTCCGTTGCTCCACGCCGAGCGTCAGACAGATGGAAGCGAAGTTGCTGCAATCTGCGCCTCCTGCGGCAGTCCAGGCGCAGCAGTCGCACGTGCTTTCTGCACACTTGCTTTGCCACTCGTGCGAACCAGCCGAAAGGCATATTGCCTTGCATGGTAAGGCCTATTGAAACGACAGCGTTGACACATCTTGTAAGCCTGGTCAAAATGAGATAAGCAGCCTGTAGAATCAACAGTAATTTCATTCGTTTCGCCGCACCTAGCCGTGTGCGCGCCCTCGGGTCTGCTACCGTCGTCCGGAACCAGATCAGAGTCGCTGCAGAGATCAATGCACAGTCCTCACGATTTCTTCGAGCCTCTGCTGCGCAATCACTCACTCATGCCAGACGACATTCGATACAGTTGTTAGACCTTGAATTGAATTGAATTTGATATCCACAACTATACCCAAAACAAAGTACCTTGCATCAGGCACCAGACGACACCTGCACAGCAATATTTTGCACAGACTTCGTGCTTGTGGATCAACAACTAGGGTCTCAACATTTGCAAAACGAAGGGCTGCAAGGTCGTTGGCACACTTTGATTGTCGCCGCCCAGCACATCGGCACCTGCCATCATTGTGGCATACAGCGATGCTCTCTTGGCCGGCCAAGCAGACCACACTTGCTACAGTAGCGGAATACACACCTGATGGCCAGTGGTGCCAAAGAGGCGCGTCCAAGATGATTGGACTGTCACAGTCCGCAAACATGTCCACAGCAGCGCTTTTCTCGCCGTCGGGGTTCTTCCCATCTGCACCATGATGCTGCAGTTATCGCCTGAGACTTTTATGCAACCATGAATTTGTGCACAGGCTGTGAAATTTGATCGAATTCACATCCCGCAACTTCCTGCTGAGCGCATGCATACCCCGGACACGACCATGCTGCCGCCATGGTACAGAGCAGTGCGCCATCACGGACATCAGGAAGAAGACCATGTTCCAGCAGGTCCTGCGAAGGTTTGCCCTTCCAGTCAGCAGTTCGTTCAGAGGGCGTCAAGAGAGGCAATGCAGTGTGCGCAGACGAGTTGCAGAAGCTGTGAACGAGCTGTCTTGTACGCACCAACGAAGGAAGCCGGCAGTGTCTACAAAAGGATGGTAAAAGTAGCAGTACGGCGACAGAAGGGCGGCATTTGGCGCCAACCACCAGAAAACGTTCAAGCCCTGTGTGTCGGCAACGCTCATATGGGTTTCAAATGAGAAACGCCTCGATAAAGGACAAAAGCACATTAGATAGCGAGTCAAATGCCGTGCCTGCACGCAGAGCAGAGCAAAATACGTCCAAGTGAGGCGCAGCCGTCGCTTCGTCCACTGCTGCTTTCTGGCGTGCCAGAGGTGCTGTACAAACACGACAAATGCTGCCTGCTCGTGGAGGACAGCAGCAGCAGTCAGAACCTTCATTCAGATACATGAAGACACACATGTATAATCTCAGAAAGTGATGCGAGTCGCACCAGGATGATGCTGAGGCACACGCCTGCCAGCAAACACAGACGTGTCAACTCATACCACTATCAGGCATGTGCAACTGGCCGGAAGACATTTGCAGCCCGACCGCTCGGCAGCGACTAATTGACCGACCAGCAGGAGCAAGGATGCAAACGGATGAAACAAAGTCGTACTGCTGCACACGACGTTGTAGATAGCAAAGTGCCTGCACAAACCCAGAAACTATGTCCAGTGCAAAGCTCTTATGATGCCGCATTGCCACCACATATATCATTGCAGCCAACAACTAGCACCATACCGCAAGTAAGGTGCAGACCCACCTTTTGCTGAACCATGCGCTGTCGTCCTGATTCAGCTTGAGATATGATTGGACGAAGAGCCTGCACAAACTCAAGACTGCTGCTACTTATCAATGCACGCACGGGCTAATGAGCAACACACCTGAAAGCTGTGGTTAGTCAACTCGCTGGTCATATATGATGCATTGCTGCCGGCAGCACCATCATAGCGGATGAATGCTGCATACGCACCCCACAGTCCCGATGCCAACCATCGTGTGCAGCATGCCGATGAGCAGCTGCAAAGGAAGATGTGGACCTCGTCTCAGCTGATGCAGTATGACCAGGCATCAGAGCAAATGCAGCGTGAAGCACTTGTCAAACTTCCCATCAAATCTCGTGCATTGCGGTTGGACTTTGCACTGGTCGACACCAACAGGCAGGACATGAGTGGCAGCTGGATGCAATGCATCAGCAACGAAGCCCCGTTTATATATCGTTCGAGGCCTGCTTGCACTCGACTCAACTGCGCACCTTTGTGTAGAATCTCGAGTCGCACTCAAGCACCAGGGTCGCATGCGTCCGGATGCAGGGTTCGTTGACCCCTTCGTTCTTCGTCTCTCCATCGCCACCCTTCGCTTCGTCCACCTCTTCAGTCTCGCTGCTGCTGTCGCCATCATCGCCCCCTTTGCATGAAGCGCCGCGGGCTGTGGTGCCGCAGGCTGCGACGCAAAAGCAAAAAGAGCCTGGCATCATCGCATAAAGGGAGAAACCGGCACAGCAGCCCGGCGACTTGAAAGTATAGAAAGCATGACAAACAGAGTCTGAGGGGCAAGCGGCGTCCGCGCACCTACGCTGCAGGTCACCGCTCTGCTATGCTGCAATTCCGGCGTGCCTTGCTCCACGTCGTCGATCGTCTCGCCACTGTGAGGAGGCAGGCCCCCATTTGCACCCGAGCCAGCCCCAATCGAACAGTGTTCGCGCTTCATGAAGCCAGCTGGACCTGGTAAATCATCTGCGAGTGTTCGGTTGATGTAGGGCCGCGACACGAGAGTCTTCGGTCTGTGCAGATAAAGGTGTTCTTCGACTCTCGCAAGGGTTTCACTTGGCAATTGTGCACGAGAGCCCGCGAGCAAAGCCTGTACGAGGACGAACAGGTAAGGGTCACGTGACAGTCCCAAGGGGCTTAATCAGGGTGTTGTAGGGCAGGTGGCTGTCCCGAAGCAGTCTGGAAAAGAAGAGGGCTGACCTGACAGGGCAGCAGGGGTCAAGACTGCGGAATATCGTCAGGGGCAAGCTTTCATAGAGCTGAGCGATTAGGCACCAAGCGATGTGCACCTAACGGCCCCCCGAAAGCTATTTTATATGACTGTCATGCGCATATTCCACGGGAATCAAAAATCAATCAAATTTAATTCCTCTTAGCACATGTACACGCGGCCATTCCCTTGACTCGCACGAGCCGCGCCCTCTCCTCAGAGACGCCTCCTTGCATGGCATGTTTCCGTGCTAACTCCGCACCTGCTGATCGACCGCTGATTTACTGCCGCCGCCGCTGAGGAAACTGAGCCCAGAGTAGGTAGGCTGCACTGAGGAAACCACAACGCTGACGAAAGCAAAAGCTCGGACAGATGGAGGCCTGGAGGTAGATGTGTGCTCCGCGCGGACCGGTGCATGGCTCATCAGCCCCTCTGTCACACGAATGTCAAACCGGCAGCTCCGCTGTCGCCCCAGCAGCATCTTCGTGTCGTGCACCTTGGGCTCCCGCATCACCTCGACGCAGTCCAGGTCGAACAGCTTGAGCGCAGACTCAACCTGCGGGTCCATGGCCATGTGACCCTGCGAGCAATGAACGGCAGCGGCGAGTGGATGCTATCCTTGTGAAAGCAGATTGAGTTTCCTTGTTCCTCCCGTGCTTCCTCCCCCCATGCTGGATAGTTATCGGACCAGACGCGCATTGAGGGACATTCACCTCCAGGGCATTGGGGTCTTCTGTTGAGGCCGCATCCGCATCGGCGCCCGGTTTCTCCTCATACTCGTAGCTGATGTAGCTCCACTTGAGAGCCTACAATGGTCACATGCTATGTAATGTCAAAGACGGGCTTCATGCCCGCCTATGCAGCCAACTGCTCGCAAAAGGACGAAGCAGGGGATGGAGATCTGTTGCCGCATCGCCAGTAAACTGTCAGCTGCTCGTCTCGATACCTTTTTCCAAGTGCATCCCGACTTGGGGAGCCACAGAAAACCTGACGCACCTTGAGGGTCGTTTCCATGCAGTATAGACTTTCAGATTCAATATCGCGGACGACGGCATGTTGCGCCACGGCCTGGCGCCTCGCCTCCCGCTTCTCGTGCCTAGTCGCCTCGGTCCAACTAACATCTTGCAGCAACACCTGTGGCAGGCATGCATGCTAATATTATGTTCACAGGCATGGGGCTGACACATATTCATCCTTATGTAAGCGTTCGTGCGACGCCTTCGAGCGAAACATGAGCAGTGTGCCCAAGTAATTATTTTGATCGTGGCTGGCAATGCATAGGCAGCAGTCGGGTTGAGAATCTGGCGGGCACCTTGAGCAGAGGCTCCTGGTCGGTCGATGACCGCGGCATGAAGAAGTACGCCTGCGCGACATGCACAAATAGAGATTGATGTCTTCGCTTTAGTACGATCGCTTTTACAATCGATGTTTATGAACTGCTTACCGTTGTCACCACCAGCGCCGTGATTGCTATTTGGTTCGGTAAAAGGCCGAGCCACGTCTGAAGGTACGCCGAGCACGTCCGGTCACCGCTAAACCGAGGGCAGACGTGCCTGCAAAGACAGTACGCCAATGGCTCGGGGAAAATCCCCATCATTTAGGGTAATCACCGTTCAAGATATTTTGCACCAGTCAGTGCCACGCAAGACTCTTACCCATGAACAAAAAAATGCCACACATGCCAAACGTTCGTTTCTGCGGCAGACCAACAAAGATACTGTCAGATGCACGGATCCTAGCACACAGACCACATGAAAGGGGCATGATGTGACACATAGAACACGATTGCGAGTGCGCAGAGCGTGAGAGGGTGAAGAGGATATTGTCGGCTGATGACCTGCAAGCGTGCAATCGTGTTCTGGATCCTGCAAGCAGTCAAATACTTGTCAAGCATGTCGGCCCTTCTTCAACTCGTCAAACCATGCAGCACATCTGGCAGACGATATTGCGATACGATTCGTCACCTGGACTGATTGTACGGCAGCTTGCGAATAGCGCGGAAGGCAGTGTAATAATACTTGAACGAACTTGAAATTCCTGTCGCAGACGCAGAGACCAGCAGGAACCAGCTTGTGCAGATGCAGGCCGTAAGGTCCAGGTGGGAGTTGCATTTCATTTTGTTCGGGCGTCACGTGGTGACTCACCCGGTGACGAGTCGTGTCACAGGTATGAGCGTTGCCGCATGGCAGACCTCTATCAGATCGGTGCACGAAGCGCCAGCTGCAAGGCACAAAAAGATGCATCACAACAGTTGCTGGCAAAAACCAATGACAGAAGCCGATCTAGAGACGACACAAGCAAATCAAGTCACCTGGTGCGTGCACATGACGTGACTGATAGGCCCTCATGTAGCAGATGTCGAACTGGAAATAAACCAAATCGCGCCTGCAAGGCACAAAAAAGAATTTTAACGGCAACCTAGACACGTGAAAATGACACACTTCATGGCGACCCGCATGATTCGCATCCATAGTCCGCAACGCAACCGCACTACATTACAGCTGCCCATGACAAAGGGAATACACGGCTCTGCACCTGATGGCCAGTGATGATAAAATGGGGCATCAAGTATGATCGCGTTCTCAGCGCCTGCCATTGTGTCCGCGGCTCCTGAATGTTGCACATTGGTGGGAGCAGCCTCTCTGCTTGTGAGAACTTTGCCGGCATGTTCGCTAGGCCAATGGCATTTCAGGGGCTTGGAGCATCGATGCAGGCCGCCATTGCGTGCAGTGCAGCCTGTACAACAAGTTACCATGACACAACAGGAAAACAGAATGCAAAGGGTTCAGCGTGCAAGTGCATCGTCACCTCCCGATGGGCCACCAGCGCCGCAGTGCGGCTGCCACGGCGCCGAACAGTGCGCCATCACCGAAAACAGAAAGAACAGCGCGTTCCAGCACGTCCTGCACCAGCCAGGTGTTACGTTTCTCGACTTGTCAATTTCCATCATGCAAAGCAGTCAGAGCATTGCAATTCATGTGGTTTTGTCACTTAGATGATAGATTGAAATGATTGGATTGGGATTCGAAATCGCACCAGCGGAAGAAGCCGCAGGTGTTTATCAGCACCGACGCCCACCATTGCCTGCAGCAGCCCAATGAGCAGCTGCGCCGTGCACAACCCTTGTCATAGCCGATGGCAAAACGCATGCTGTGAGGCGCAGTCACTGCGACAACAGCTGGGATGCCAATGGCGAGTGGCGGTTGCGGGCGATCAAAAAATGGGTCCCGCCGTGCTATTCACCCTTGTCGTGTTTGCCGGCCCGCACTCCAGGTTCAGCACTACATGCAGGCTGCTGAGTGCGGCGCCCGCTGCGACATCTGCTGGGATCCTCCCGCTTTTACATGGGCCACCTGTGGCCTCGCTGCTGCTGTTGCCGCTGCCGCTGCCGTCGCTGCTACACGGTCGACCAGCGCAGCTCGTACGGTCGTCGATGCAGGCCGCTGCGCCGCCCTCTTCTGCGGCTGCACCGTTCGGGACATTGCTGTCAGCTGACGGCACTCGACACTGCAGCGTGTGCAGCTTGGTGTGGCACATCGAGAGCCTCACCTGCGGTGCTGCTGCAGCCTGCTGGCGTCGCTTCCTGGCAGGGCGGACTTTCTGCCCCCCTCTCCACATCACCCAGATTTCCGCTCTGCGCCCGTTTTGAGGTCTGCGCCATGCGGCCCCGCATGCGCTCGTCCGCGTCTGTCGTACGAGAAGCACCATCGGTCACGATATGATGCAGGTATTGAGACCGGAATAGCAGGAGGGGTGTCACCAGTCTGCAATAACACCGAACTGCAGAGGCTGGTGGGGATGCAGTGGGTGGCTTGATGTCGTGGCAGGCGACTCCGTGCATGGGGGTCGTGGCCAGACTGAGTTGTCGATCGGCGCATAAAATGTGACATCAGTACAGACACGCAACAGGGCGTCACCTGCAAGCAGGTTCATGGTTGCACCTATAAGGGACAACTTGGATTCGGTAGAATACACCTTGCTGAGGAATGTCGCTACGGTCACGGCATGAGCGCGGCTCTGGAGCAAACCCTGAACAGGAAAGACCAGTTTATGCAGGAGCTGGGCCGCATAGAGGAGAAGACGAGTACATGCACGTCCGCTATGCGCGTTGAAGTATCTTGACGACGTGCATCTGTTCACGACCTGCTCTTGACATAGTTTCTGAATGATGTGTTCATGCGGCGCAGCTCGGGAGATTTTCGCTTTGAGAGTTTAGGGTTTAAAGGATACGCGGGAGATAACATAACATAACATAACATAACATAACATAACATAACATAACATAACATAACATAACACAACAGGTTCAATCCTGAAGCTGCCTACGGTGTAATCAACCAGTTTGCAGCCGCACAGCAATCCGCTTGGCTGCTCGTCGCGACGGAAAATATGCTTTGCTTCGTCCCGTGAGCTTAGACATGATGCAGGCGCAGCGCTCGCTGCGCACCATCAGCACCTTGGCTCGACACTCCGCCCGTGCGACGCCGTTCATTGGGTCTCGATTTCCATACTGTTCGAGATTAAAGGTCAATCTCTTTGGCGGGTGGACCGGCGAGAGCCTTCCATTGGCACAATCCTCAGCGGGACAGCACCGTGTCCTCGCAGCTGCACCCCAGGCGTGTGTACAGCAAACCCACCGCAGACAGCGCTGCGCAGGCGCACGGCATCTTCCTTCAGCACCAGGCATCCACAGACCGTGCCATGGCACCGTCTGCGGTGGCGCCTCAGCACAGGCGCCGCCGGCGCCAGCGCCACCCACAGCAGGTGCAGACTCAGCCATGCGTGGTTCGAGTCAACGGCATGTCAGCCGGTCATGCACGTGGTATCGACACTTGCATCTTGCGGATTTTAGCACACCGTGTGCAGCAGGGCATGTTTCCTGTCGCTCGTTACAGCATGCCCTCCGCATCGTCTCACCGCCTCGCATGTGGCACGCTCCTGCAGATGAGCATGCGGAGTCGGCGACGGAGGCCATCCTGCTGGACGTGGACGGTATGAAGTGCGGCAGCTGCTCCGCGGCGGTCAAGCGGCTGCTGGCGGCGCGCCCGGAGGTGCACTCCGCGGCAGTGAACCTGGTGACCGGCAGCGCCGTGGTGTCGGTGCGCAGTCCCGCGGCGCCGGCGCTGCCATCCCAGCTCGGCGAGCTACTCACAGCCAAGGTGCGCCGGACAACGTCACTTCTAGGACCTGATCCTGGAATGGATTCAGTGTGAAAGCTGGGCGCAGGACAGCATCGCTATGGGCGTCATTCAGCGGCCCTTGCAAGCGTATCTCTGTCATATATTTTCTGGCTACCGCTGCGATGTGTGCTCCTGTGGAAATGTGCTTGGATTTACAACTCGCCTCCCGTGCTGCAGGGTTTCCCGTCAACGCCGCGCTCGGCTGCGCAGGGCGGCCTGCTCGCCTCGGCGGACGCCGCGGAGGCCGCGAAAGCGGACGAGCTGCAGCGGGGGCTGCTCGACCTGAGCATCGCCTGGGGCCTGGTGGCGGTGTGCTGCGCGCACCACTTCGGGCACCTGGCGCACGCAATGGGCTGGCACCAGTACGCTCACACGCCGCTCATGCACGCGCTCGGCACGCCGGCGGTGTCGGCAAGCCTCGGCGCGGTCGCGCTGCTTGGCCCGGGCCGCAAGCTGCTCACCAGCGGCGTCATGTCCCTGGTTAGGTGAGTATTTTGAAAACCAGTGGAGTGCGTCTCCTGTGAAGAACTGTTTCGACATCAGGTGGTGTCAGTGTGCTGAAAACACGTGATGCTCGTGACCCTGTCCTGCCTGGCTGCTACTAGGCCCGCAGTGCCGCAAGCTGTGCCGCGAGCTGCAGCGACGCGCCTCAAACAGGCCGCATCAGAGCAGCGGCCTCCTGCATCTCCCTGCAGGAGCCCTGTCGCTGGCTTGGAGCAAAACCTTGGACGTGTCGTGCTGCAGGGGCCTTCCCGACATGAACTCGCTGATCGGGCTGGGTGCAGTGACATCCTTCCTGGCGGGCGCCGCCTCGCTGGCGCTTCCGGAGGTGGGCTTGTGTTCCATGAAATTTCAATCGGCAGGCTGTGCATGCGCAGTGGGTACCGGCAAATATATATTAAACAGCAAACCGATAGCAAACCACAGGCGCTCAACAACAACGATGGCTGGACGCGTCTTGTAATGTTCAGCGGTCTGCGATCTGCCTCACTGTCAGCGTCTGGCCCCGCAGATGGGGCTGCAGTCCTCCTTCCTGGAGGAGCCGGTCATGTTGCTGGCCATAGTGCTGCTGGGACGCACCCTGGAGGCACGCGCCCGCCTGAAGGCCTCATGTGCGCCTGCGTCCCCTTTGCTCAGCAGAATGTACCATGTCAGAGACTCATGCCGCACATCCGTCGGGAAAGCCGGTCCGCCGAAAGCTTGCCATTCTTCCAAGGCAGTGTGCTTGCAAGCCGGGGCTTGGACTGCCGCCTCACACTCTGACCTTTCTGGTTTTCAGTGCTTTGGCGAGGACTTTCTGCTTGTCTTTTGCAGCGGACCTGCGGACTCTGGCGGCGCTGATACCGGAACGCGCTCACATGGTGCTGGACGCCGGCGGCGACGCAGCGGCAGCGACTACGGCGGCGGCGCAGACGGTGTCGGTGCCGACGGCCAGCGTGGCGCCCGGGGACATGCTGCGCGTGCTGCCGGGCGAGCGCATGCCGGTCGACGGCGTCGTGCTGGCGGGCAAGGCCGTCGCGGATGAGGCGATGCTCACCGGCGAGGCAGCGCTGGTGGCGAAGACGCCTGGCGACCAGGTGAACACCACGTCGATTCCAGGACTAACTCTGCAACAAGCAACGGCGCAGACAATTGCGCCAGACACTGCCAGACTATCTGTAGACCAAATGGATGCTTCGTGCTGACCTAGCACATCCGCATGCTGTCAGCTGACCTATCACATCCGCATGCGGTCAGTACAAGCAACTGTTGAAGGTATGTGGTGACAATGCGACTATGTGGCTGCAGGTCACGGCAGGCACAGTGAACTACGAGGGCGCGCTCACGATTCGTGCCTCCAGCACAGGGCAGGACAGCACCCTCGCAGGCATCTCCGCGCTGGTAGCGGAAGCGCAGGTATGGTCCCTGCTTCACGTTGCGTCCACTATGCGAAAAATACAACACCCTCACAACATACGGTGACCGACGAGCTGTGTCAATCTGCTTTTACATGTGAGCTGATATAAGGTGTGACCTTCATACTGCACTGTGCAGGGCCGGGAGGCGCCGGTGCAGCGGCTGGCGGACTCTGTGGCGGGTCGTTTCTGCTACACCGTCATGGCAGCCTCCGCCACCACCTTCGGCTTCTGGTACCTGGCAGGTGAGCTGGTTGCAACAGCTACACCAGTGAGTTGTGCCCTTCGATCGATTTGCGACATCCTGCACCTTCTCACATCCATGATGTGGAAACAGTAGCAGTTGCATCCGTGCATCTCAGTGTCTGCCGTTTGCCAGGCACTAGCCTGCTGCACAGCATCTTGTCTTCGACGGGTCTCATTGCCGTGCGGCAGGTGCCCAGGTGTTCCCCGATGTGGTAAATTCAGCGGCCGGCGGCGCTCTGATGCTGGCAGTGCGCCTGGCGGTGGACGTCCTCGTTGTGGCATGTCCCTGCGCCCTGGGCCTCGCCACACCGACTGCGGTGAGCAGTGCCCTGGGTTGTGCGGCGCCGGGTCTCGGTGTCAGGGACGGTGGTGTGTGCCCTGCGCAAGGGGTATGCTGGTGTCTTTTTGCCATGCAGCAGTATTTAGACCCACTGGCTGTTTCACGCAGTCAGATCGGGCTCGTTTCGCAGCCAGGTCACCCCATCTATAACAATAGTCAAATTCTGCTGGCTTTCTCATTCTGCTTTCTCATCCCGCGGGCTTTCTCATTCTGCTTTCTCATTCTGCTGGCTTTCTCATCCCGCGGGCTTTCTCATTCTGCTTTCTCATCCCGCAGGCTTTCTCATTCTGCTTTCTCATTCTGCTGGCTTTCTCATTCCGCTTTCTCATTCTGCTGGCTTTCTCTGCAGGTGCTGGTGGCCTCAGCGGCGGGCGCGCGCAGAGGCCTGCTGCTGCGCGGCGGCGACGTGCTAGAGGCGGCGGCGGCGGTGGACGCGGTGGTGCTGGACAAGACCGGCACGCTGACGCACGGCAAGCCGCACCTCATCGCCGCCGTGCCGTACGGTTAGCTTCAGCTCTTTTTTTTGCAACTTTGGAGTTTTACTCTGGATCTTCCGTTTCCGAAGATTGTTCAATGCTTTTTCTGGCCGACCATAGTGCAGAGCGAATGTGCACACCTTGGAATGCACTGCATCACTCTGTGCCGCTTGAGCACCTTGTGTGGTTCTGCTGGCTGTTCTGCGAGCACGTGGTTTTGAGAGGCCCCACCAGATTTGCTGCTAGCGAGCCTTGCTGCAACTACCTTGTCCAGGTGGCACCGCCGAGGCAGAGCTGCTGTCCTTTGCGGCGGCAGTGGAGGGCAGCACCCGGCATCCTGTGGCGGACGCAGTGCTGGCAGCGGCTGAGCAACGAGGTGAGGCGGTGCCTGTGAGGCGCTGCCTGTGAGGCGCCGAATCGCGATAGAGCCACCCTCCATCATAGGCGCCCCTGAATCTACTCCAGCGCAACACTTTTCACAGTGTTGCCTGTTGGCTACGCTGGCCTCACTTCCTGCACCTGTGCTGCCCAATTGTGGCTGATTGTCCGGCTGCCTGCTGCAGGCTTGGCGGTGCCGCAGCTGCTCGATGCGCACACGGAGGCCGGCGAGGGTGTGCGCGGCTGCGTTGACGGGCTGCGCGTCGCGGTAAGTGCAACGAGTCATTCTTACTCTTCTTTTGCTTGCTCTTGTTCTTGCTCTTGTTCTGACTGTGGGCAGCTTGATGCAAAAAACTATGTCTGTCAGTGGGATATTTCTGAATGAATTTGATCAATCCATCCAGCATACATCAAGGTTTCCGAGTTTTTCCATGTGCAGGTCGGGCGGCGGGAGTGGGTTGAGGGCGTTGTCGACCCAGCGGCGGCGGCGGATGCAGACTCTGGCGCGGCGCAGGATGACAGGCACGCGGCATCGCCGGCAACGGTGGTGTATGTGGGCGTGGAAGGGCGCGGCGTCATCGGCAGCCTCGCCTTCAGGGACAGCCTGAGGTGATGATGCGTGCAGTTCGACTGGACGCTGGCAGCAGACCCCGAATGCTTGCTGATCCGCCTCGGCAGCGCTGCCGAGCTGGATGCCTGCGAGCAAGCCAGCTGAGCCATGAAGAGTGAATGGCCTGTCCATCAGACCAGCAAGGTTGTCTGCCTCCTGTATCTGCTTACTCTACCTGTCCCACAGGCCAGACGCGGTTTCGGTGGTGCGGGAGCTGCAGTCACGCGGCGTGCAGGTGCTGCTGGTGTCGGGGGACAGTCCCGCTGCCGTTGCCGCCTGCGCCCGTGAGGCCGGCATTCCGGTGCGCCTGGCTGACTCACATGGTGCCAACTACCTCCACAGCATGTGCTTGCTTGTGCAGCGGCACTGCTTTGCTGCTGCTGTCAGCGCTGAGGCTGCAACGGAACACGTCTGCACTGTGTCAAGACCAGCAGCCCCTTCTCGTTACTGCAACCTGCCCCGTTTGCTTTCAGTGCTGCTCACGACCCCATCTCTGCAAGGCAGTAGCAGTCCCGCTAGTGGTAGTTCACTCGCAGCGTTGCAAGTCTCTATTGCATGACGACATGGGTGCACTCACCCGGCAGGAGCCGGCGGCGGTGGGCAGCATGCGGCCGGAGGGCAAGGTGGAGGTGGTGCGCGCGCTGCAGGCGGAGGGCCGCACCGTGGCCGTCGTCGGCGACGGCGTCAACGACGCACCGGCGCTCGCGGCGGCGGACGTCGGCGTCGCGCTTTCCGGCGGCATGGACGCCGCCGCGCAGGCCGCGAGCATCGTGCTGATGGGCAACCGCCTCGGCCAGCTGATCGAGGTGAGCGGGCCGGCGTCGGCGGCAGCCAAGGACTCGACAGCTTAGCACGATGGGACAGCGCTGCGGTGTGCGTCCAGTAATTCTCATGCCGTCAGCGGGCAGGAGGGCGTGGCAGCAGATTCACATGCTGCAGCCAGTCATGCCTTGAGCGCAAACGTTCGTGCCAGTCAATCTGTACCGGGTGCCAAAAGACGGGTTTCAAAAGTCGGCTTCCAACTCTGTGTGCTCAGGCGCTGGACCTGGGGAAGGCGACGCTCAGCAAGATCCGGCAAAACCTTGCGTGGGCGCTGGTCTACAACCTGGTGGGCATCCCGCTGGCCGCTGGCGCGCTGCTGCCGGCCTTTGACTTGTCACTCGGCCCCGCCGCCGCCGCCGGCATGATGGCCTTCAGCTCCGTGGCGGTTGTCACCAACAGTCTGCTGCTGCGGGGCGCTGATGGAAAGGGCGGCAGCCGACTTGCGGCGGCAGCAAGTGCGAAGGCGGGCGCCGCGCCGGGCCAGCCGGCGGCGGTCAATCGGTGACAGGGACGTGATGTGCGGCAGCCCGTCGTAAAAAGGGGAGCGCAGAGGGTGTGGAGGTGTGATGGCGGCGGGGATCATGTTCTTCATTCACATTAATGAGCAACACATGTTGATGTTGCCACTCCAACATGCATGCAGCGTCAGCATTGTCGTGCATCTCCAACGATGTCGAGGATCTCGTTCCTGTCATGCCAAGGCCCCGTAAGAGCTTTTACAGCTCATTTGCATTCAGCCAAGGTTGTTGTCGAAAGCAGTTTGTCGCCCTACAGCTTTTTCAAGCGCGTTCCACGAACCTTGCCGGCTCATCTTGCATTACCTTAGTGCCTACATTTCACGTCACAAGCCGGTATGCCAAAGCTTGGAAAACCTGAGCGACAATTAAGAAAGGCACGCCGTGGCCGCATGCATACCGCCAGCAGGTCATGATGGAGGGCCACCGCTTCAGTTGCGCATGCGACGCTTGCTCGATCCCGGCCGCGGCGGTGGCCGACAGTGACGTGCGGCGCCTGGAGATCCATCAGCTGCTGGAGTCCCTGTCACTATCCGGCGGCAGCGCGACCGTCAAAGCAACATCCATATGCACAACCAAGTATATATACTTTCAGCGCAGGGTCTATATATATATATTGACCCTGCGCTGAGGAGATATGCATTCTGACCATTCAACATAGTGCACCCTTGACATGGGACGAATCACAGATGTCTGTCATCTCAGCGGAGATGATACTGTGGCTGGTGGACGAGGAAAGGCTGGATACTTGCAGCGGTTCAGCACAGACAGAAAAAGATGAGCACATATCTGTGGCATGATGATATTGGCACATATGCTTCTGGTGGGGCCAACGTATGCGTCCCAACATCTTACCTGGTCCAGGTGGAACTCAGCAGCCAGATCATATGCCGCCAGCGTCGCGAGGGCGCCGCCCAGACTGTGTCCTGTAGGAGCCTTATGAGATCGCCTCTGTTCCACGCCACTGATGCTGCGCAGGTTGGGAATGATGCAGGCCGCTGGCACTGCGTGCCTTGTGGCTTTGACAGCTGTGAGAGAGGCACTAACTGTTTTTTCGAGCCCTTCAGTTGCTAAGGTCTTTCCTCACGACATGCGCACCTGTCACAAGGACGCGCACGTCGGCCGCCCGCTCCCCGGCTGCTGCCAGCAGCTGCCGCACGCGTTTCAGGACCCGCTCTCTGCATTTGGAGACGAAACTGGTGAAACAATGTGAGCACCAAGACAGTCACGTGGCTGAGCCGAAGTGCAGTCGGTTGAGATCAGGCTCGCAAGACGATTCGTCCAGCGTCAGCATCCGCATGAAGCGTGTGGAAGAACCAGATATCAGCTTTGCCTGACGCCGGTGCAGCCATGTCCACCTGAAACCGCCAGCTGTCCACGCCTGCAGGAAGCCCTTGTGCACTTGCAGGCCACACACCATGCTGCCGCGGATGCGCGAAAGCAGCGCCTGCAGAGGGAGGCGACCGATACGTGAGCAACAGTTCGTCGTGGGGGGTAGAGTTGTGATGCGTGGTCTTGCATTGTGCTGCAAGAAGCTGCCCTGCATGGCGGCAGGATCTGACGCCGCACGATCAGAAGCTGGCAGCATGACGTGCACGGCATCCGCAAACCGCAATCCCCAAGGCACTGATGTAAGGGTCCACTGGTATTGTCTCCAGTACCCGTTTGGTGTAATCACACATGTAGTCATGTGTGCAGCACACCTGGATGTCTGCGGCGCAGCCCGCTCGGCTGGCGGTGCCCCGGAAGGCCAGCACGATGGCGTTGCGGCCGCGCCCCAGCAGCATCTTCGTGTCGTGCACATTAGGCTCGCGCATCACCTCGATGCTGTCCAGGTCAAAGAGCTTCAGCGCGGCTTCCACCCGAGGGTCCATGTCCATGTGACCCTGCCGGCGCAAACGAAGGAGGGTGTTATTTGTTTGATTGACAGATTGCTGGACTTTCTGTTGTGCTCCTGCGGTAATAGCACTGTGGTGAGATGCAGTGCCTGCCTTGAGGGCCAATCAAGCGATCGATTCATTTCCGTAATCAGATGAAAGCGGATAGCCTCACCTCCAGAGCGTTTGGGTCATCTGGGGATGCCTCGTCTGCCTGGGACGCCGCATTCGCGTCGGCGCCCGCATGCTCTTCGTACCGGTAGCTGATGAAGGAGAAATGGAAGGCTTGCGGAATAAGCCAGGTGCAACCCCTGAGGCCACATTTCAGCTGCGAGTCCCTTACTGCAAGTGCACTGCGGGCAGACCTGTGCTGAGAGGAATAGGTCGTCGCAAACTGGAGCAAGAAAACTCTCCACATTCTGCCACAGCCAGGAGGCGCTGAGACGGACACGCACCTTCAGCGCGGTCTCAACGCAAAACAGCGGTTCGCGGTCCAGATCGTCGTGCCCCGCGTGCTGCGACATGGCTCGGCGCCTCAGATCCAGCTTCGCCTGCCTGCTCGACTCAGTCCAGGCGGCCTCTTGAAGCAGCACCTGCAGCAAGGTGTTTGCCGGAGTGCATGCCACCTTACTTTGCTCCATGATTTTTTGCCGAAAACACGTAGGGAATCCTCCATGACAATGAACGCAAGGAGATCACTCGAGATGGAGATTATGCTGATGTGTACAGTTTGAAACGTGTATACGTGTGTGCACTGCTGAGTGCTGACAGTCGGCTGCGCATCAACCTGCAGCGGTAATGTTGGGCAGAGGTAATGGACTGCAGACACCAGGCAGAGTGATGCATCTGGCCAGCACACCTTGAGGAGCGGTGCCGAGTCGGTTGCCGACCTTGGCATCAAGAAAAACGCCTGCAGAACATGCTACCCACATTGAAGGCAGTGCCGCAGATGAGGCTAGAGCTGCAGATTGGACCACGTACAGACGGTGCAAAGGAAGACAAGAAGAAAAAGTGGGAAAGAGAAAATAAAGTAGCAAGGATACTCACTGTAATTACCGTCAAACCAGCTCCCACTAGCTGATTTGGCAAAAGGCCATACCATGTAGATAAGTATGATGCGCAATCTGTTTGGCTGCTGAACCCCAGACAAGCAGTGCCTGCACACAAATAAAATTTGCATTTTCGAAATGAAGGATCTGCTGCCCGATACAACAAAAGAATCAAGACGATTATTCCAGTCCAGCTGAGCGACTTGCCGACGAACAGAAATGTGGTGCAGAGTCCGCTGGTCTTTTTCTGCAGCAGAGCGATTATAAAGCTCAGCTTTGTACGACTCGTCATGCTGTTGAATGCATGCAAATGCATGGTTGTTAGATGTACATCAGGATGGGGAAAGCAGGCTTAAGCTGATCACCTGCAGGCGCGCGAGCACACTTCCCACTCTGCACACAAACAATCAAAGTAAGAACTCCTACGCAGTGACAACATGACATCTCACGGGAACCGCCAACATCAAGCAGGCGGTGAGGTCGTCACCTGAACTGAGCGTAGGGTGCCTTCCTCAGGGCGCGGAAGGTCTTGCAGTAATACAGAATAGCGAGAAAGTTGAAGGCCCCCACTCCGGCCAGAATCAGCCTACAATCAGCAGCCCTTCCCTGGGGTATCGCTCGGGTCTATTGGCAGGGAAAACACCACCGAAATCGCGTGTCTTTGGTCACTCTGCTGGTCATAACGAGTCATTAGCGTCTGCACAAATTTAGCTCGACTGCACCCTAGGTATGGCTCACCCGGTGGTGAGGCTTGTGGCGCTTTGTCGCTCTTTTCCGGCTTGGCAGAAGGTAAGATACGCCTTACAACCGGCACCTCCTGCAGCCAGGAAATTGTAGGTCATGGTAAAACTTCGTAAGCGAAGTGAAGAAAGAAGAAATCTGGAGCCGACAGCTGTATTCACATTTTCACTCTCTTGATCACATTATCTGAACCAGTATCTATATCAAAATCACACCTTTTGGTGGCGGCCTGGCGACGACGCGCATGTAGATTAGCAAAGCCTCGAAAAGACACCAGACCAGACCTGCGGCCGCAGACAATGTTGTCATATTGTGAAGAGATGTGGTGATGGTCACATCAGGTCACTGCCGTACATGCTGCCCATGCCAAATCAGCAGCACCCAGTTTCAGCCACATTTGCGGCAGAATGAGACACCTGACGGCCAGTGGTGCCACAGCGGGGCATCCAGAATGATCGCATTGTCGGCGCCTGCTATGGTGTCCATGGCTTGTGCATGGGGCGGAGGTGTGCTGTCCTTCTCGCCTGCAGCCACACTTGTCATTGTGAAGACAGATTGACAATAATTACACTATACACGAATGACAGATGTGCTGCAGTCATGCCTCCCGTCCAACAGTTTTCGGACCAGGTCCAGGTTCGCACACACGCAGAGTATACCTGCTGCTGTTCTTGCACCGCCACGACCTTGCCGCCACGGCGCCGAGCAGTGCGCCATGACCGAAAAGAGGCAGAAGAGCGTGTTCCAGCACGTCCTGTGACAGTGGATAGGCATTCGCCCCTGGGGTGCGGTGAGCAGTCTGGACGATTTCAAAGCATGTGACATTGGCACGGAATGCAGAGGCACAAACAGAGCGCACCAGCGGATGAGAAAGCAAGTGTTCACGAAGGACGAGTACCTGCAGCATCAACATACAACCGTTCATCTGCTGGTGCCGTCTGTATCAGGAACTGCGCACCAAAGTATTGCCGGAATCTTACTTGGGAGCAGAAAGCAGGGCGCAGAAAACTGCGCACCAGAAGCACTCGCTGGACAGCAGCGCGGCATTGGGCGCCAGGAAAAACGCTGAATTGCAAAGCTGCCGGCACAGAAACGCAAGAACTATCAGAACGCGAATCATTGCACAGAAGACGAGAATAGCTGTAGGCGCAGATGTTGGCATGTATGACAGCGCCACGGCAACACACCTGCGTGAGGAGCATCGTGCCATACGCACTGACCAGCCGGACCCTCCGCTTGGTCCACTGCCGCCCTCTGGTGCGCCACAGCTGGCGGACAAACACCGCTGCAGACGCAAACATGACCAGCAGGCACACAACTGCGATGCATAGGAACCAGTTACGAGCTATCATGCCGCTGCAATATCATGCATGATGAAGAGGCTTGCTCAATGCTGGTGCGCCGCTACGTGAGGCAAGCCTTGTTGCAAAACGTAAGAAGGCGCACTGCTGAAGGCGAGGTTCAGCGCCGCAAAGCGCCGCTTGTGGAACCAGTCACTGTCACTGCGCAATATCTTCAACAGCAGCTGAGCCAGCAGTAGCACTGAGGCCAGCGCCACTGTCGCCTGCAGCGATCCGATGAGCAGCTGCGCAGCAAGCAACCCCCACGTGTTGGCTTAGCTGAACTGAGTCCGCAGTGAGTCCGCAGCACAGCTGACTATGACCCACGAGAAACTAGATGGCGACAGTGGCAAACTCTCGTATGTGCCTGGAGGTGGGGAATTGCGAGCTTCACTGCCATTCTGCAGGCTGCACAGGCAGGCTCACCCGGGTTCTCCTCCTGGATTCGCACTCCAGGTTGAGTACTACGTGCGAGCTGCTCAGGTCTGTCGTGAAGCTGGCCACTGGGATCCTGCCGCACGAGCCGCTGGCGGCCTCAGTGCCGGCGCCGCCAGCGCCGCCGCTGCCGCCGCCGCTGCTGCTGTCGCA
>JAABUM010003267.1_pt1 | contig 20341 bp, 18 predicted proteins | sample 5559161 | NCBI WGS metagenome assembly JAABUM01 (sample SAMN10711868, study PRJNA513369) | rock metagenome | isolation source: Antarctica rocks | place: Antarctica: Victoria Land, Siegfried Peak nord
TGGAAGTAGAAGGTCAGGAACAGGAACATCGCGAACAGGCCCGAAGCCACGAGCAGGTTGGCCAGGTAGGACCCGCCTCGGTTGCGATCGAGGGGTACGCGCAGCGGCAGCAGCGGTGCCTTGGACCTGTGCTCGACGAGCACGAACAGGGCGAGCAGGACAACAGCCCCGCCGATCAGGGCCAGGGTCGTCGGAGAGGTCCACCCGACGCCCTTCTCGGCAGCCTTGGTGAACCCGTAGACGAGCGAGACCAGACCGAGCGTGACGAGGACGGCGCCGGGGATGTCGTAGGACGCCTTGCCCTGTGCTCGCGACTCGCGCACCACGGGGATGGCGGCCGCGAAGGTGGCCAGCGCGATCGGCACGTTGACGAGCAGGCACCAGCGCCAGGAGGCGTACTCAGTCAGGACGCCACCGAGGATCAGGCCGATGGCCGCACCGCCACCGGCGATGGCGCCGTACACCCCGAACGCTTTGGCCCGCTCCCGAGCTTCGGTGAACGTCACGGTGATCAGCGACAGTGCGGCGGGAGCGAGCAGCGCGCCAGCGGCTCCCTGCAGCCCTCGGGCAGCGAACAGCAGCCCGCCGTTGGGGGCAATGCCACCGAGCGCAGATGCCGCCGCAAAGGCGATGAGCCCGATGAGGAACACCTTCTTGCGGCCGACGTAATCAGCGACGCGGCCACCTAGCAGCAGCAACCCACCGAAGGCGAGCGTGTAGGCGGTGATGACCCACTGCCGGTTGGCGTCGGTGATGTGCAGGTCGGCCTGCGCATGCGGCAGGGCGATGTTCACGATGGACGCGTCGAGCACGACCATCAGCTGGGCGATCGCCAGCACACCTAACGCGAGCCAGCGCTTGGGGTCGGGCGTCGCGGCGGAGGTGCCTCCGGCGGAGGTGTCCCCGGCGGAGGAGCCAGGCGGGCTGGCGACGGTCTGGTCGGTGGCTGTCACAGGTTGTCTCCTGGGCGGGGGCAAGCGTTGGTTGGTGCTGTCATGTCGGTCCGGGGGGCGATGCCTCGGGTGAGCACCGGCAAAGCCACGTCATAGAAGCGGTACGAGTCAACTCTTTGTCACCCCCCCGGATACGGGACGGACACGTATCAGAATGACGCTACGGCCGCAGCACCAGGGTCGCGGCGGTTGCTCGCGGTGAGGTCGGGCACACCCTCAGGAGGAAGCGCCTGGTTGGCGGCGTCAACGCATCAGGAGTCCATCGTGCACGTTGTCTGGGCGATCCTCGCTGGTCTGATCATCGGCACGCTCGCCAAACTGCTGGTCCGTGGCCGCCAGAACATCCCCATCTGGCTCACCATCATCCTCGGCATCATCGGCGGGGTCATCGGCGACTTCCTGGCCACCAAGCTCAACGTGCATCACACCAAGGGCATCGACTGGATCCGTCACCTGCTGCAGATCGCCGCGGCCGCCGTGCTCATCGGCATCATCGCGCCGATCTACGGCGGCCGGTCGCGGCAGGGAGTCGCGCGCTACTGACCTCCGCGCATCGGCTTTGTTGAGGCTGTTGAGCGGGCCGCAGGCAGAAGCACGCTTCCTCCCTCAGCATCGCCCGTTCTGTCCTAGTTCGCACCGGTCCAGGTGACGCGTCAGCAGAAGGAAGCGTGCTTGTCGAACATGGTCAAGCCGTCAGGAGCGCGTTGCATGCAACTGACGGGGCCCGTCGGACGGTCCTAGCAGCTCCGCCGCCTCAGCCAGGACCTCGAGCCGGCCCGCGTACACCCCGTCCGGCCGCGGCCAGTGGACGACGACCTCGTGAAAGCCCACATCAGCCGCCCGCCCCACGCACTCCCTGAGGTGCTCGACCGACCCCAGCCCGAACGCCGGCCCGCTGTCCAGCGACAGGTAGCGCTCTACCGAGTCCCTGCTCTTTCCTGCCTCCGAGAGGGCGTCGTCCAAACGGTCGCTCAGCTCGGTCACCCCCGCCCACCACTCCCGCTCGTCGCCGGCCGTCGCGGACCCGGTCGTGACCCAGCCCTGCCCGTGGCTCGCGACGAGTCGCATGGATCGGGGACCGTTGGCCGCCAGCACGAACGGGACCCTCGGCTGCTGCACGCACCCGGGCGCCGAGCGTGCCTCGACCGCGGTGTACCAGCTGCCCGACCACGTCGTGCGCTCCTGGGTGAGCAGCAGGTCGAGGAGCTCGACGAACTCGCCGTAGCGGTCGACGCGCTGCCGCGCCGTCAGGCTGGCGGAGCCGATGACGGCTGCGTCGTAGCCCTCACCGCCCGCGCCGAGGCCCAGCGAGAGGCGGCCCTCGGACACGTCGTCGAGCGCCAGCACCTCCCGGGCGAACGGCACGGGATGGCGGACGTTCGGCGACGCGACAAACGTCCCGAGGCGGATGCGTGAGGTGATGGCGGCAGCTGCCGCAAGCGTGGTCAGCGGCCCGAACCACGGTCCGTCGACCAGGGATCGCCACCCGAGGTGGTCGTAGGTCCAGGCGGAGTCGAACCCCCACGCCTCGGCCTGCTCGAAGCGCGCCCGCTGCTCGGTCCACCGCAGTTCCGGAAGCAGGACGATCCCGAGCCGCAGCCCATCCAGTGGCATCTGCGCAGGGTAGGTGACGGCCCAGCCGGGGGGCCGCACCGCACCCGCTGTGATCGACGGCTCAAGCCCCACCGGGATCCGACGACAACAGGTGGGACGAACAGACAAGGTGAGGGTGACTGCCGACCAGCCGAGTGCCGACCAGCCGAGTGCCGACCAGCCGAGTGCCGACGTGTCCCAGCTGCAACCTCAGCTGCTCGAGCGCCCCGCGAGCGGCCAGACGGCGGCCGTCGTCCTGGTGCTGTACGGCGGCAAGGCCACCAGCCTGGAGCCCTCGCGGCCCTGGCACCTCAGCGCAGCGCGCATGGTCCCTTTCGCCCGGATGCTGCACGGCTGGGGGCGGGACCGCGGGGTCGCCGTCTGCACCGTCCGCTACCGCGTCCGCGGCTGGAACGGCTCCCAGCTTTCCCCGGTGCAGGACGCTCGCTGGGCGCTCGACGAGATCCGGCGCAGGCACGGGGACGTTCCCGTCGTGCTTGTCGGCCACTCGATGGGCGGCCGCACCGCGATGCGCGTCGCCGACGCACCCGCCGTCATCGCCGCGATCGGGTTGGCGCCGTGGCTGCCGCGCGGGGAGCCTGTCGATGCCGTCCGCGGCCGGCGGGTGCTCGTCGTACACGGCACCGCGGACCGGTGGACCAGCCCGGCGGAGTCGCTGCTGTGGTGCGAGCGCGCCCGGCCGTTGACCACCGGGATGCGCCGGCTCGAGGTGGCCGGCGTCGGCCACTTCATGGTGCGCCGGGTGCGGCTCTGGAACGCCGCCACCTGCCTGTTCGTGCAGGACGCGCTCGCCGAACGAACCGCACAGCCCGCCAGCACGAAGACGCACCAGACAGTAGCCGACCCACTACGCCTGAACCTGTAGCTCACCGACAAGAGGGGCGAGGCCGTGAACCAGCAGTCCAAGCGGGCACCAGCCGGCTCCCGCCGTCGCGTGGCGGTCATCGGCAGCGGCGTCTCCGGCCTGACGGCCGCCTGGGTGCTGCAGCGCACCGCCGACGTCACTTTGTACGAGGCCGACTCCCGGCTCGGCGGGCACGCCGACACCCACGACGTCGCCGGCCGCGGTGGCCCCGCGCTCGCCGTCGACACCGGCTTCATCGTCCACAACGAGCGCACCTACCCGACCCTGCTGCGCCTGTTCGCCGAGCTCGGCGTCGCCACCCAGGACTCCGACATGAGCATGTCGGTCCACTGTGACGGTTGCGGCCTGGAGTACGCCGGCGCCCGCGGCATCGGCGGCCTGCTCGCCTCCCGCACCGCCGCGAGCCCGCGCTACCTGCGGATGCTGGGCGAGGTCGTCCGCTTCCACCGCTCGGCCCGCGCCCTGCTGGCGACCCCCGACGATGGCGGCGCCGACACCACGCTCGACGAGTTCCTCGCCGCCGGCCGCTTCTCGCGCTACTTCATCGACCACTTCATGCACCCGATGGTCTCGGCGGTCTGGTCGAGCGTCCCGGCGACGTCCGGCCGCTACCCCGCCCGCTACCTGTTCGCCTTCCTCGCCAACCACGGGATGCTGTCGGTGACCGGTTCGCCGCCGTGGAAGACGGTGGTCGGCGGCTCCCGCAGTTACGTCGAGCGGGTCGGCAAGGAGCTCACCGCGGTGCGCACCTCGACGCCGGTGCGTGCGCTGCGCCGCGTCGGCAGCGGGGTCGAGGTCGCGGACGAGTCGGGCGAGCTGGTCCGGTACGACGCGGCCGTCGTCGCCGCCCACCCCGACCAGGCACTGCGCCTGCTCACTGACCCCACCGCCGCCGAGCGCGAGGTGCTTGGCGCCTTCGAGTACTCCCGCAACGAGACCTTCCTGCACACCGACAGCACGTTGCTGCCGTTGGCACCCCGTGCGCAGGCATCGTGGAACTACCGGATCGGTGGCTGCCACGCGTCGGCTTCCGCCGGCCGGGGCGACCAGCCAGCCTCCGATGACGGCGTCCTGGTCAGCTACGACATGACCCGGCTGCAGCGGCTGCCCACCGGCGACGAGCGCTTCATCGTGACCCTCGGCGGCGCCGCGCGTATCCGCCCCGACTCGGTGCTCGCGCGCATGTCGTACGAGCACCCGACGTACACACCGGAGTCGATCGCGGCGCAGCGCCGGTTGCCGGAGCTCTCCGGGTCGAGCCTTGCGTACGCCGGTGCCTACCACGGCTGGGGCTTTCACGAGGACGGGGCGCTGTCGGGCGTTCGAGCCGCTGCCGCGCTGGGGGCAACGTGGTGACGAGCGCGGCGGTGCCGGTCCGTCCCTCGCACCTGCAGCAGCGCACCACAGGCCCCGTGCCCGGCCTCGTCACTGTGCCGGCGCTGTACGAGACGACCGTCCGCCACGTCCGCACCGCCCCGATCCGCAACACCTTCAGCTATGCCAGCTCGATGTGGCTCGTGGACGTCAATGCGCCCATCTCGCACCTGCCGCGCCCGCTGCGCGCACTCGCCCGGTTCGAGGCGCGTGACCACCTCGGCGACCCCCAGCGCAGCCTGCGCCAGAACATCGAGCACTACCTCACCGGCAACGGCATCGACCTCAACGGCGGCCGCGTCCTGCTGCTGACCAGCCCCCGCTCGCTCGGCCACGCCTTCAACCCGCTGTCGGTCTGGTGGTGCCACCACGCCGACGGAACGCTCGCGTGCGTCGTCGCCGAGGTCCACAACACCTACGGCGAGCGGCACGCCTACCTCGTCACCACCGACGAGCACGGCCGGGCCGGCATCGACAAGGCGTTCTACGTCTCGCCCTTCAATACGGTCGACGGCTCGTACCGGATGAGCCTGCCGCAGCCCGATGCCGTCCTGGCGCTCGCCATCACGCTGGACCGGCCGGGCGGGCCGCCGTTTGTCGCGACGGTCCGAGGACGACGCCGAGTGCCAGGCGCCCTCGGCATCACCGGCCTCGTACTGCGCCATCCCGCCACCTCGGTGGCCGTTGCTGTCCGCATCCGCCGGCAGGGGGTCCGCCTCTGGGCGCGCCGCCTGCCGGTCATCAACCGTCCCCGCCACTGTCCGCAAGAAGGTGTGCAGTGACCGAACTCATCGAGCGTTGGCAGGCCAGCCCGGCCCCCGCAGCCCCGGCCCACGCCAGCGACCGCGGTGCCGCCCCCGGCGCCATCCCCATCGACCCGCAGCACTGGCCCGACGTCGCGGCCCAGCCCGCCGCGGGGCTCCGGGCGCGCGTGGCGAAGTCGCTGTTCCGTCGTATCGCGGGCCGGCTGGACGTCCGCGTCGAGCTCGCCGCGGGCCTCACCGCGCCGGCAGCCGTATGGGGAGCCGGCGGCGCCGACGCCCCGGTTCTGCGCCTCGTCCGCCCGGACGCGTTCTTCGCCCGAGTCGGGCAGGGCGGGCTGATCGGCTTCGGCGAGTCCTACATGGCCGGTGACTGGGCGGCCGACGACCTCGCCGGCGTCCTCACCGTCTTCGCCGCGCAGATGGCGACCCTCGTCCCCCCGCGGCTGCAGCGGCTGCGCGACCTGTACGTACAGCGCCACCCCAGCAACGAGCGCTGCTCGGTCGACAACGCCCAGAGCAACATCTCGCGGCACTACGACCTGTCGAACGAGCTGTTCGAGCTGTTCCTCGACCCCACGATGACCTATTCCTCCGCGCTGTTCGAGGAGGTCGGCGGCATCCCGCTGGCCGCGGACGAGCTGCTGCACGAGGCGCAGGAGCGCAAGATCGACACGCTGCTCGACGCGCTCGGCGTCACCACCGGCACCGACCTGCTCGAGATCGGAACCGGCTGGGGCGAGCTCGCCACCCGGGCCGCCGGCCGCGGCGCGCGGGTCCACTCGGTCACCCTCTCGGAGGAGCAGCAGAAGCTCGCACAGCAGCGCGTGGCCGACGCGGGTCTGTCCGAGCGGGTCAGCATCGAGCTCTGCGACTACCGCGCCGTCGCCGGCACCTACGACGCCGTCGTCTCCGTGGAGATGATCGAGGCGGTCGGCTACGAGTTCTGGCCCGCCTACTTCCAGACCCTCGACCGGCTGGTCCGCCCCGGCGGCCGGGTCGGCATCCAAGCCATCACCATGCCGCACGACCGGATGCTCGCCTCACGTGACACCTACACCTGGATCCACAAGTACATATTCCCCGGCGGGCTGCTGCCCTCGGTGCGCTCCGTCGAGGACGACGTGCGCGCCCACACCCAGCTGCACGTCTCGACCCGCCGCTCGTTCGGACTGCACTACGCGGACACCCTCGCCATCTGGCGGGAGCGGTTCGAGCAGCACGCCGACGAGACCGAGGCGCTCGGCTTCGACGCCACCTTCCGCGCGATGTGGACGCTCTACCTCGCCTACTCCGAGGCCGGGTTCCGCTCCCGCTACCTCGACGTCCAACAGTTCGTGCTGCAGGCGCCGCCTGCCACCACCCGCACCTGCGCACTGCGCGCGGCGGCATCGTCCGCGATGTCGCACCTGACCAGGGAGCGTTCCGCACGATGACGACGACGACCGCACCAACTCTCGTACCAGTTCCGGCCCCGCCGGCTACCACTTCCAGCTCGCAGCCCGCAACCGGGGCCGCCGCCAGCATGGCGAAGCTGCTCGAGCCACTGTTCGCCGGCGAGCTTCCCATCCGCCTGCGGGCTTGGGACGGCAGCGAGGCCGGCCCCGCCGACGCCCCCGTCGCGATCATCCGCCGCCGCCGGGCGCTGCGCCGGCTGCTGTGGAACCCGGGCGAGCTCGGCCTCGCCCAGGCGTACGTCACCGGTGACATCGACGTCGAAGGCGACCTCGCCGACGGCCTGCGCCGGGTCTGGGCGCTCGCCCGCACACGGGGCGTCGTCGCCGTCAAGCCCACGCCCGCCCTGCTCGCCAAGGCAGCCGCGACCGGGTTGCGGCTCGGCGCCGTCGGCCCGCGCCCGAAGGTCCCGGCATCCCAGGCGAAGCTGACCGGCCGGCTGCACTCACCCTTTCGTGACCGGCAGGCCATCTCGCACCACTACGACCTGAGCAACGCGTTCTACCAGCTGATCCTCGACCCGCAGATGGCCTACTCCTGCGGCTACTGGACCTCGGGCGCCCCCGGCTACACCCTCGAGGACGCCCAGCGCGACAAGCTCGACCTCGTCTGTCGCAAGATCGGGCTCGAGCCCGGCATGCGGTTCCTCGACGTCGGATGCGGCTGGGGCTCGCTGTCGATCCACGCCGCGCTGCACTACGGCGTGCAGGTCGTCGGCGTCACCCTGTCCCGCGAGCAACAGGCGTTCGTCCAGCAGCGGGTCCGCGAGCTCGGGCTCGAGGACCGGGTGGAGATCCGGCTGCAGGACTACCGCGACGTCGCCGACGGCCCGTACGACGCCATCGCCAGCCTGGAGATGGGCGAGCACGTCGGGGCCGAGAACTACCCGACGTACACCGCCGGGCTGCACCGCCTGGTCAAGCCGCACGGGCGGGTCCTCATCCAGCAGATGTCGCGCGGCCTGACCAACCCCGGCGGCGGTCCGTTCATCGAGGCCTACATCGCTCCCGACATGCACATGCGCCCGGTCGGCCGCACCATTGACATGATCGAGGCTGCCGGGCTTGAGGTCCGCGACGTCGAGGGGATGCGCGAGCACTATGTGCGCACCGTCGACGCTTGGTACCGCACCTTCGAGCAGCGGTACGACGAGGTGGTGGCGATGGTCGGCGAGGAGGTCGCACGGGTGTGGCGGCTGTACCTCGTCGGTGGCGCGCTGAGCTTCGAGGAGGGCCGGATGGGCGTCGACCAGATCCTCGCCGTCCGCCGCGCCGACGACGGCACCAGCGCGATGCCCGCCACCCGCGACCAGCTGCTCGCCAGCCGGTCGGGCGCCTGACCCGCGACCATGCACAGCTTCTCAGCCGCCCGATTTGCGCTCGGCCTGCCGCTCACCGCCCTGGCGGTGCTGGCGCTGCTGCTCGCCTTCTTCGGGTTGGCTGTGGCGCGAGGGATGCACCGCAGCGTGGATGTGGCGTGGGGGCTCGGCTTCGTCGTCGTCGCAGCTGTGTCGTACGCCCTGTCCGCCGGGCATGGCAGCGGGACGACGCGCGGGCTGCTGCTCGTCCTCACCGCGGTGTGGGGGCTGCGCCTGGCCGGGCACATCGCCTGGCGCGGGCACGGCCAGCCGGAGGACCCGCGGTACGCCGACCTCGTCGCCCGGGCACCCGGCAACCCGCACCTCTACGCGCTGCGCAAGGTCTACCTGACGCAGGCCGTGGTGCTGTGGTTCGTCTCGCTGCCGATCCAGGTCGGGATGTACGCCCGTGGCGGCGTCACCGTTGTGACGATGCTCGGCGTGCTGCTGGTCGTCGTTGGGCTGGTCTTCGAGGCCGGCGGCGACTGGCAGCTCGAGCGGTTCAAGCGCAACCCGGCCACCCGCGGCACCGTGCTCGACACCGGGCTGTGGCACTACACCCGCCACCCCAACTACTTCGGCGACGCCTGCACCTGGTGGGGCCTGTTTGCCGTCGCGGCCGCGCACTGGCCCGGCGTGCTGACGCTGCTGTCACCGCTGGCGATGACCCTCACCCTCGCGAAGGGGACGGGCAAGCCCCTGACCGAGGCCAGGATGCAGGGCACCCGCCCCGAGTATGCCGACTACGTCGCCCGCACCAGCGGCTTCATCCCGCTGCCGGCCCGGCGCGGGGCGGTGGTCGGATGAGCGGCGGCACGCGGACCGGAAGCGCGCCTGGCTTCGACGATCTGCCCTACGCGCTCGTCGTGCAGACCGGCAAGTCGCTGTTCCGCAGCCTGCAGCTGCGCCGCACCGTGGTCGGGATCGAGAACGTCCCGGCCGAGGGCGGCGCGGTCCTCGCCATCACCCACTTCGGCTACCTCGACTTCGCGCTCACCGAGTGGGCGGTGTGGGACCTGCGCGGGCGCATCACCCGGTTCCTCGCCACGACGGCAGCGTTCCGGCATCCGGTCGGCGGGCCGCTGATGCGGGCGATGCGACACATCCCCGTCGACCGCGGCGCGGGCGGTGACGCCTACCACGAAGCCGTTGCTGCCCTTGCCGATGGCGAGCTGGTCGGGGTATTCCCCGAGTCCTACGTCAGCCGCGACCGCACGTTGCTACCGCTGCGCACCGGCGCGGTGCGGATGGCGGCGCAGGCGGGCGTGCCGGTGGTGCCAACTGTCGTCTGGGGCGGGCACCGGGTGCTGACCGCCGGACACCGCCCCAGCCTGCGGGAGGCCTGGCGCGCCCCCGTCTCCATCACCTTCGGCACGCCGCTGCTGGTGGGCGCGGACGAGGACCCGCGCGCCGCCACCGACCGGCTGCGAGACGCACTCAGCGGCATCCTCGCCGACGTGCGCGACGACGACCCGGCACAGTGGGCCGAGACACCGCACGACCCGATCCCCAACTGAGAGGTGGTACCAGCCGATGAAGGTTGGCGACCGTGTCCCCGATTTCGAGCTTCCCGACGAGAACGGCACCCTCCTGCGGCTGAGCACGCTGCTGCAGCAGGGCCCCGTCGTCCTGTTCTTCTACCCGGCCGCCATGACGACCGGCTGCACCGCCGAGAGCTGCCACTTCCGCGACCTCAGCGCCGAGTTCGTTCAGGCCGGGGCGCAGCGGATCGGCATAAGCGTCGACTCCGTCGAGAAGCAGAAGCAGTTCTCCGACCAGCACAGCTTCGACTACCCGCTGCTGTCCGACGTCGACGGCGACGTCGCTCGGGCTTACGGCGTCAAGCGGCGCTTCGGCCCGCTGCCGGTGAAGCGGTCGACGTTCGTCATCAACACCGACGGCACCCTGCGCGAGATCATCTCCAGCGAGTTCAAGATGGCCGTGCACGCCGACCGCGCGCTGCAGTCACTGGCCAGCTAACGAAGCGACGTCCCGCCCGCCTGCTCAACCGGTATGCAGGCTGAGCAGGCACAGCAGGCCCCACAGCGAGGCGAACGCGATGGTCTCCTTGCGGGCGCCCGGGTCCGCGAGGCCGATGCCGAACACCACCGCGTCACCGATGTCGCTCGCCGCGCGGATAACCGTTGCCGTCTTCAGGGGCGTGCCCTCGGGGGCGAACAGCATGGCCAGCCCGCTAGCCGTGTCGCGGACGGCGAGGCCCCGGCACAGCATCGCGACGGTGGGGTCGACCGAGCCGTCGATCCGGGTGAGCTTGAGCGGCTTGGCGAGCACCTTGGGCTGCGCGGCGAGCGCGACGCTGTAGCCGGCGGTGAGGGCACCGAGGACACGGGTGGCTGTGGGCACGATGGCACTCCTTGGCTTGCTGATTGCCGGCTGGCTGGCGAGGATGCCAGATGGGACCTACCCATCGGCACCCGGCGCAACTGCTGAGAGCCGGCCCGGGCCCAGCGCGCTCGGCTACGTCCCGAGCACCGACGCTGCCCACGACGGCTGCGGGTCGGCGAACACCTCGGGCACATCCGTGCTGACCCGCATCGGGAACTCGGCCGGCCGCTTGTCGAGGAACGCCTGCACCCCCTCGTACGCGTCCGGACCGCCGCCCAGCGCCGACATCGCCCGCGAGTCGGCAATGTGCGCCCGCGCCGGGGAGTCGGCGCCGAGCATCCGCCACATCAGCTGCCGGGCCACCGCCACGGACACCGACGACGTGTTCTCGGCGATCTCCCGCGCGAGCCCGTATGCCGCGGGTAGCAGCTCGTCCGGCGCGTGGACGCTGCGCACCAACCCGCCCGCCTGCGCCTCCGCGGCGTCGAAGACCCGGCCGGTGTAGACCCACTCGGCTGCCTGGCTGATGCCGACCAGCCGCGGCAGGAACCAGCTCGACGCGGCCTCGGGGACGATCCCGCGGCGGGCGAAGACGAACCCGATCCGTGCATCGGTGCTGGCGAGACGCACGTCCATCGGCAGCGTCATCGTCACGCCGACCCCCACGGCAGGGCCGTTGATGGCGGCGATCACGGGCTTGGTGCTCGCGTAGATCCGCAGCGAGACGCGACCGCCCTCGTCGCGCACCGCCTCGTCGATCTCGCCGCGGTCGAAGCGGTTGCCGCCGCCGGACAGGTCGGCGCCGGCGCAGAAGCCTCGGCCGGCTCCGGTGACGACGACCGCCCGTACGTCGTCGTCGGCATCGACCGCGTCGAACGCGGCGATCAGCTCGGCTGCCATCTGATGGGTGAAGGCGTTGAGCCGGTCCGGACGGTTGAGGGTGATGGTTGCGATGCGGTCGGCCACCTTGTACCGGATCTGCTCGACGTCCATCAGCGCACGCTAGCGCCAGGCCGGTGGCCTCCCTACAGGTGCACCCCGGGCACGATGGCGCCGAGGGCCAGCCCGGCGATGTAGGCCCAGCCGAACAGCCGGTTGTGCACCAGGCAGACGCGGTGGAACCACAGTGGCCAGCCGACGTAGCCCGCAGGCGGCTCGTCCGGGTGCCGCTCGGCCAGCACCCGCAGCGCCTTCAGCCCGCGCGGCGCCGCCAGCGCGACGAGCAGCGTGAACGGGGTCAGCTCGCCCGTCAGCACGCCGACGACGACGAAGACGTACATCCCGACGACGACCACGGTGTCGACGAGGCGCGCCCGCCTCTCGCCGAGCACCACCGGCAGCGTGTTCTGCCCGGCGCCGCGGTCGAAGGTGAGCTGGTCGACGTGCTTGCCGAGCAGGATCGACATCACGCCGAGGCCGTACGGGATGGAGGCGAGCAGCGCGGCGGCGGTGAGCTGGCCGGAGACGACGTAGTAGCCGCCGCCGACCATCAGCGGACCCCAGACGACGAACGAGGCGACCTCGCCGAGCCCGATGCCCTTGAGCGTGATGGGCGCGGCGTCGTAGAGCCACAGCAGCAGAGCGCCGGCGAGGGTGAACGCAATGGCGACCGGCCCGCGGGCGAACGCGAAGTACACCGCGATCGCCACGCCGACCGTGGCGAGAATGCCGATGCCGGTGGCGAGCTGCCGCGGCTCCAGCGCCCCGCTCGCGACCGGGTGCAGCGTGTACTTCATCCGCGGGGAGTCGGGAGTGTCGTGGCCGCGGCGGTAGCCGAAGTAGTCGTTCGACAGGTTGCTGATCGCGTGGGCGACGACGAGCCCGATCAGCATCAGGACGAAGTCGACGGCGTCGAAGCGCCGGTCGGTGATGGCCAGCAGCCCGGCGATGAGCGAGGCCTGCACGGAGATGACGAGGATGACGCTGCGCGCCGCATACAGGAAGCGGGTGACCGGCCCGAGGTCGCGCAGCCCGGCGCCGTCGGGGCGGTAGAACCCGAGGAACGCTTTGGCCCACGCGCCGCGGCTGGATCCCGTGTCGGTGCGCGGCGGTGTGGCGGTTGGTCCCTGCGGTGCGCTGGTGGTGCCGTGCGCCATGCCATCCTCCGAGGTCAGCGCGGTTTGTCCGGTCTTGACGCTACGGCTCGCGCCGCGATCGGTGGCTGGTAGCGCGTGTGATGTTGGAGCCGGTCATCGGGTGGCTCCCGCACTGGTCAGCGTTGCTGCCCGGGCCGCCGGCATAGGTTCGTGCCGCAGGTAGCGGCGGGAGAACGTGCCGGTGCCCGACGTCAGCGAGCGCAGGTCGATGGCGTACCGCAGCACCTCCGACTCCGGCACCTCGGCGCGCACGACGGTGCGGCCGCCACCGCCGAGCGGCTCGGTCCCGATGACCCGGCCCCGCCGCCCGGACAGGTCCGAGAGCACGAGCCCGACGAGGCGGTCCGGCACCAGCACGGTGAGCTCGAGCACCGGCTCCAGCAGCGCCACCTCGGAAGCGCGAGCGGCCTCCTTCAAGGCTAGGCCGGCGGCCTGCTGGAAGGCCATGTCGGAGCTGTCGACCGAGTGGGCCTTGCCGTCGACGAGGGTCACCCGGATGTCGACGAGCGGGTAGCCGGCCGCGACGCCGCGTTCCATCTGCTGGCGGACCCCCTTCTCGACGGAGGGGATGTACTGGCGCGGCACCACGCCGCCGACGATGCGGTCGACGAACTCGAAGCCGCTGCCCGTCGGGAGCGGCTCCACCTCGAGCTGGCAGACGCCGTACTGCCCGTGCCCGCCGCTCTGCTTGACGGTGCGGCCGAGCCCGGAAGCAGGCTTCACGAACGTCTCGCGCAGCGGCAGGCGCAGCTCGGCCGGGTCGACGGCGACGCCGAAGCGGTGGCGCAGCCGGTCGAACAGCACGTCGGCCTGCGCCTCGCCCATGCACCACAGCACCAGTTGGCCGGTGTCGGCGTTGACCTCCAGGCGCATGCTCGGGTCCTCGGCGACGAGCCGGGCGAGCGCAGTCGAGAGCTTGTCCTCGTCGGCCTTGCTGTGGGCCACGATCGCGACCGGCAGCGTCGGGTCCGGCATCTGCCAGGCCTGCATCAGCAGCGGGTTGTCGCGGTCCGAGAGGGTGTCGCCGGTCTGGGCGTGGGCCAGCTTGGTGAGCGCGCAGATGTCGCCGGCCCGCGCCTCGGGCTGGGATCGCAAGGTAGCGCCGAGTGGGGACGCGACGGTGCCGATCCGCTCGTCGATGTCGTGGTCGGGGTGGCCGCTGTCCGCCATCCCGTGCCCGCTGACGTGCACCGGCTGCTCGGGGTGGACGGTCCCGCTGAACACCCGCACGATGGAGACCCGGCCGAGGTAGGGGTCGGTCGTGGTCTTGACGACCTCGGCGAGCAGCGGCCCGTCGGCATCAGCGCTGACCGGCGGTGCGCTGCCCCCGTCGGGTCGGGTGACCTCCGGCAGCGGGTGTTCCTGCGGCGACGGAAAAGCGCTGACCAGCAGTGTCAGCAGCTCGGCGCAGCCAAGGCCGGACTGCGCGCAGGTGGCGAGGACGGGATGGAAGGAGCCGCGGGCCACGGCGGTCTCGAGGTCGGCGCGCAGGGCGATGGGGTCGAGCTGCTCGCCGCCCAGGTAGCGGTCGAGCAGGGTCTCGTCCTCGCTCTCGGCGATGACGCTCTCGATAAGCGCGGAGCGGGCGTCGTCCTCGCCGGTCACAGGTGGCGAGGGCTGGCTTGCGGCCGGGCCGGCGGGCGGGTCGAGCAGGGACACGATGGCGGCCGGGCAGCTTCCTTCGGTGCCGCTAGGCAACGGCAGGTGCAGCGGGACGACACCTGCCCCGAACGCCTCCTGGCAGGCGGCGACGGCGGCGGGGAAGTCGGCGCGGGGGGAGTCGAGGCGGCTGATGACGATGGCGCGCGGCATGCCGACCGAGGCGCACTCGTCCCACAGCAGCTGGGTGGCGCCGTCGACCCCCTCGGCGCTGTCGGCGGCGCTCACGACGAACAGCGCGGCGTCCGCGGCCCGAAGGCCGGCGCGCAGGTCACCGACGAAGTCGGCGTATCCGGGGGTGTCGATGAGGTTGACCCGCACGCCGTCGGCCTCCAGCGGGGTGACGGCGAGGTTGACGGAGCGCTGCATGCGGTGCTCGATGTCGTCGAAGTCGCTGACGGTAGTGCCGGCAGTGACCGAGCCCTTGCGGTTCACCACTTCGGCGTGCAGCAGTAGCGCTTCAACCAGGGTCGTCTTGCCCGCCCCGCTGTGCCCGACCAGGACGACGTTGCGGGTCTCGCCTGGTACGGGTACCGAGGAGCTCGCTGCGCTGGACGCGGAACGCGTCGATGCGGGGCCGGCGGTGCGGGCGCCGGTTCCGCCGGCCCGGGGGTCTGTCACGTGGTTGTGGCTCACCGCTACCTCCCTGACGGGCAGCCCGGTGGCCGGCGCCGCCACGGCGGCTGTCCGAGGGTGAGAGCCTGCACCTGACGGAGGGGGTTGCACAAGGTGCGGTGAGCGGATGATGCATGCTGGGACCGAGGCTGGCTGGCGCGGGTGCGGCGGCTACGCCTCGCCTACCGGGCCGTTAGCTCAATTGGCAGAGCAGCGGACTTTTAATCCGCGGGTTCGGGGTTCGATCCCCCGACGGCCCACCGTAAAGTCGCAGGTCAGCGGCCTTATCCCTAGTGGGTGCTGAAGTTACCGACCGGTTCGTCCATTTCTCGTCCATGGAGCGACGCGGCTCTCCGCTGGTGCGGCTTGAACGCGACCGGAGTGCTCTCCAAACCGGTGGCACCGACCGACGGGCGGCCCAGCCACAGGCGGACGCGCCGGGCGGGGGCGCAAGCGGCTGAGCGCGTAAGGGCACACGCACACGCTCACGCACACGCTCTCCCCTCCCTTAACGTTGCCACCTACCGCCGGGCGTGCCGTCTACAACCGGCCGAGGAGGCGCGATGCTGAAGAAGATCGCAGAGTTTCATGACGCTCAAGTGGCTCTGGGAGCCGCGGCTAGCGGTCCCCCGGCGCCGCCGCCGATACCCGTAGGCAATCTGCTGGTAGTCGGGTCCAGCGGGTGTTGGGTTGCCCGTCGAGTAGGTCCAAGTCGTGCTGGCAAGTCCTCCTGTCCGCCTTGGGCGGCTAGGTCAAATTCGACGGTTCGGCCAGCGGCGATGTCGGAGGCGAGTTGCTGCAGGCGCCCGAGACGCCGACCGGACAAGCTGCACGCCGACAAGGGCTATGACTTCAAGCGCTGCCGCACCTACCTTGGCCCGCACCCAGCAAGACCGACCCGCCGCGCAGGTTCAACGCGTCTTGCGCGACACGCTCACCCTGGTGCGCCGCGGGGACTGCGGACGGCGGGGTTGGTGTCCAGTACCTGCACCGACGCGGCATCGCAGCGCGCATCGCCCGACGCGGCATCGAGGACAAGACCAAGCTCGGCCGGCACCGCTGTGTCATCGAACGCACCATCTCCTGGCTGCTGCGCTACAAGCGCCTCGGCCTGCGCTACAACAGAACCGAACGCACCCTGCGACCCCTACTCACCCTCGCCGCCACTCTGATCAACTTCCGCCGCCTCGCCACGACCGACGGGTTCTGAGACCAGGTCTTAGGCGCGGCAAGCCAGGGAAGATTACTCGTCCGGCCGGGTCTCGATGGATGAACGGCGAAGCGGTCGAAGCCGTGTCCTTCGCGGCGGGATGAGCGTGAAAGCACGAAAAGCAGCCCTGGCGGCGCTTCAACCGTCCCCCGACGGACCACCACTGGTCGACGTAGCAACCGGTTCGTACATCGGGGAAGGATTCGACTGCCCCATTCTCGACACGCTCTTTCTCGCCGCACCAGTCGCCTTTCGCGGCCGGCTCGTGATCGCGCGCTGCCCTTGGCTGCCCCTACCGGTATGCAGGCGGCAGGGTGGCTTGACGCCCAGCACCGACCGGGTGAACCTTAACCGTGAGCGCCGGCGTGCCTAGACCTTGCGCCTGGCTTTCGTCACAGCCTCAGCTACGCGGGTCGGCGTCGCTATCAGAGCCCCCAGCGACGGCTGTGCCTGGGGATCGAAGCCCGGGTCGGTTGGTGTCAGCGGGGGCCGGCCCGCGGCCGCGACCGGCAGTGCCGTCGACGAAGCAGGATCGGCGTGCCGTGCCGGGTCAGCTCGATCCGCTCCCCCGCGTAGGCCACCCGGTTGACCAGGTCCGCCAGCTCCGCCCGGGCCTGCGTCACCGGAAGCTGCTCACCCATCCCCCTACTGTAGGTTCTGTCGTACGTTCCTTACACAAGACCAGGGAGCCGGGTGTCAGTCGCCGCACCAGCCAGCCGAGCGTTGGGCGGCCGCTACTGGCGGCTGTGGTCGGCCTCGACCGCGTCCGCGCTCGGTGACGGGCTGCGCCGGGTCGCGCTGCCGCTGCTGGCCGTGCACCTGACCACAGACCCCCGCCAGGTGGCGCTCGTCGCCGCCGCCGGCACCGTCCCGTGGCTGGTGTTCGGCCTGCCGGTCGGGGCGCTGGTCGACCGGTGGGACCGGCGCCGCACCGTCTGGGTTGTTGATCTGCTGCGCACCCTCACCGTCGCGGTCCTCACCCTCGCTGTCGCTGCCGGCGCCCTGAGCATCGCCCTGCTGGTCGCCGTCACCTTCGTCCTGGGCACCGGTGAGCTCTTCGCCGAAAGCGCCGCCCTCGCCCTGGTCCCCCAGCTGGTCGCCGCCCCGCAGTTGGAGCGGGCCAACGGCCGGCTGCAAGCCGGTGAGGTCACCGCCGGCCAGTTCGCCGGCCAAGGCCTGGGCGGAGTGTTGTTCGCGCTCGCCCTCGCGCTGCCGTTCGCCCTCGACGCCGCCACGTTCCTGCTGTCCGCGGCTCTCGTCCTGACCCTGCGCACCCCGATCCGGCCTGCACCGCCGCCGGCAGCGTCGCTGCGGCGGCTGCCCGCCGAGACAGCCGAAGGGTTGCGCTGGCTCGCCGGTCACCGGCTGCTGCGCATCCTGTGTGTCCTGCTCGCTGTCCTGGCGGCGGTGTCCGGCGCCTTTTGGGCGGTTGCCGCGCTCTACGCCGCCAGCATCCTGGGTCTTGGCCCCACCGGCTTCGGGGTCCTGCTCGCCGTCGGCGCCGCCGGGTCGCTTGCCGGCAGCCTGCTCGCCGAACCCCTCGCCTCCCGGCTCGGCACCGCCGGCGCCATCCGCCTGGCCGTCGCCGTCGTTACCGTCGCCATGGCCGGCCTGGCCGCCACCCGCAGCCCGCTGGTCGCCGGCGCCCTGCTGACCGTCAACGGGGTCGCGGTCCTGGTCTGGAACGTCGTCACCGTCTCCCTGCGGCAAGCGATCATCCCCGACTGGCTGCTCGGCAGGGTCGGCAGCGCCTACCTGTTCATCGGCCTGGGCGCTCAACCCGTCGGCGCCCTGGGCGCAGGGCTGCTCGCCCACGCCGCCGGCCTGCCCGCCGTGTTCGCCGTCAGCGCCGCCCTGCTGGCCATCATCGCGCTCGCGACCGCCCCCCGGCTGCGCGCCGCCGACTTCGCCGCCGCCCGCGACCAAGCCCAGCAACCAGCTGCCCAGTCATCCCACTGAGGACCTACCGCCAGCCCCCCTCAGTCCCTTGTCGCCCGGGCCTGCAGCCGCCGGGGTCGCCCGACAAACCGTTCGCCTGCCCGGCAGGCACCCAGAAGGATGGTCACATGCTTGCACCGGCCCCAACCGACGTCGTCCTGGCGCCGGAGGCGCTGACCCCGCTGGCAGCAGTACCTGACCAGGACCCGCGCTGTGAGCAGCTAGCCGTCCCGACCCTGTGGCCCGCCGATCGGGCGTTGCAGCACATCACCGACGCGCTGCTCTACTAGTGCGGGCATGTCGCCCGCCGGGCCGACCGGCGCGTGCCGCCGCTGCGCACCGAAAGCTTCGCGCCACATCGGAGCTGCTCGACAACGTCCTGACCGCCGCCCATTTGCTCGCAGGGCTGCTGCGCGACCTGGGCACCGGGCGGGCCTGGCACCCCAGCGGCCAGGCCGACGCCGCCGGCTGGACCGGGATGGCAGTCACCGAGATCCTCGTCCACGGATACGACACCGCTACCGTACTCGGCGTCGAACTCCCCCTTCCCGCCCAGGTCTGCGCCCGGACCGTCGTCCGCGTCTTTCCCTGGATGCCCACCGGCGCCGTCGCCGGAACTGGCGCCGGCATGAGTCGCCGCCGACCAGCTGCTGCTGGCCACCACCGGCCGCGTCCACCTCGACGGGCTAGCCTGCGGCCCGCACTGGTGGTGCAGTCCGCGCCGCTGTCAGAGTGGAACGGTCAGCCCCGCCGGGGAACCGCCCGCCGCGTTGACTCACCAAAGATGCGCTAGTGTCGTGCGCCCTTAGTTCGTGTGATAAGTCGTAGAATGGGTTATGCCGAGAACGGGTCGTCCGAAGGCGCCGCTGGAACTGACCGGGCAGGAGCGTGAGCAGCTTTCGCGATGGGCTCGGCGGCGCAAGTCGTCCCAGGCGCTGGCGTTGCGGTCAAGGATCGTGCTCGGCTGCGCGCAGGGGTTGAGCAACAAAGACGTTGCCGCGCGGGAGCGGGTCTCGGCGGCAACGGTCGGGAAGTGGCGGTCCCGGTTTGTCGAGGTCCGCCTCGAGGGGCTGGTTGACGATCCCCGTCCCGGCCGGCCGCCGACGATCGCCGCCGAGCGCGTCGAGGACGTCGTGGTGAGCACGCTGGAGTCGACGCCGAAGAATGCGACGCGCTGGTCGCGGGCGAGCATGGCCGAGCGCAGCGGGCTGTCGCCCTCGACGATCGGCCGGATCTGGAAGGCTTTCGAGCTCAAGCCGCACCGCACCGACGGGTTCAAGCTATCCAACGACCCGCTGTTCGTGGACAAGGTCTATGACATTGTCGGGCTCTACCTCAACCCCCCCGAGGCAGCCGTCGTGTACTGCGTCGACGAGAAAAGCCGGGTACAAGCCCTGGCCCGGTCCCAACCGGCGTTCCCGATGATGCCCGGCATGCCAGAGAAGCGCACCCATGACTACGTCCGGCACGGCACCACCAGCCTGTTCGCGGCGTTCAACACCGTCGATGGCACCGTCGATGGCACCGTCGATGGCACCGTCATCAGCGCACTGCACCGGCGGCACCGCGCCGTTGAGTTCAACAAGTTCCTCGTCAAGATCGCCACCGAGGTGCCGGAGCATCTCGACGTCCACCTGGTCTGCGACAACTACGGCACCCACGTGTGTCCTGAAAGCGAAGTCGTGACGATGTAGAAGATCGCCAGCATGACGTGTGCTGTGCCAGTGATGGAGGTAGGTCCTCCGGGTTCGCCGAGCAGACGGAGAGCCCAAACCGCCGCGGTGTCATGCCGGTCAAGAGCCGGGATGGGAAGCGATTGCGGGAAAGGCCGGCTGTCAGCGGGTCAGGTGTGCGACGAGAAGGCGAACGTGTGTGAACCACTGCTGACGCACCGAAACGTAGAACGATGGCACCGAAACCGGGGGTTGTGGGTATCTCCGGGACAAAGGCACGCCTTTTCTGGTGGGCCCTCAGGCCGGACTTCCGAAGATCGCAGGCACATGGTGGTGCGGATCTGGTGCTTGACCTGCCCAAAGGCACGGCGGGGCGCGAAGGATCGTGTTACTACGCCGGGTTGGCTGAGCGCCGGGTCAGCCAG
>JAABUM010003268.1_pt1 | contig 20337 bp, 26 predicted proteins | sample 5559161 | NCBI WGS metagenome assembly JAABUM01 (sample SAMN10711868, study PRJNA513369) | rock metagenome | isolation source: Antarctica rocks | place: Antarctica: Victoria Land, Siegfried Peak nord
TCGGGGCCGGTGAGGTGTCGGGCACGGGCGCTGGGGCGCCCGCTGAGCCGCCGCGCTGGGCGCGTCGGTGTGACCGCGCCCGGTCCCGGATCGCTGTCTCACCTCGGGCCTGGCGGCCCTCGTTCGCCAACGCGGATCCGTTCCCGCCCACGGTCACCTGTGGCGGGTCGGGCTGGTCCCCCTGTTCGCCTCGTCCCTCGCCTACACTGGACCTTGAGGACCGCCCCACCACAGAGATGAGGCGATCGAGGTATGGCTGAGCGACACCAAGAAGCAGCACAACGAGGGGCAGACCTTCCCGCACCGGGGACGACTTCGGTAACCGGGCGTGGAACCGGTCCCGACCTTCGCCCACGCGGTGGAGGCGTTCCGGGTCGTGAGGAACGACGGAACGATCCATTGTATGGGAAAACTGGGTGTGATTCCAGGGCGCATGGAATCGAACAACCCAAGGCAGTATTTCTAAATGAATGAAGTCCCGATCCTTCAATCAACTATGGAACAGCAGGGCGAGATTGCCAAGGAAGTCGCCCAGGCCGTAGTCGATTCTGTTATTATTCCATGGACAGAGATCAAGTATAGGGTGCGGTCCATTGCACCGTTCCTTGAAGATGAAGTGCTAACGATGGGAACGGATGGCAATACTGTTCGTGGATATGCGCCTGATTCAATTATTGATCTTGTCGGTAGTTTACGTGAGTTGATGTATACGGAAGGTGCAGGAACATGGGTTTCTGCCGAGCTCAGCATCAATGCTTCCGGCCAGTTGGATGCGGACTTCAATTTTAATGACGAACCCGACTGGCAGGCGCCAGTTTCGAATCAATGGTATAGCCGAGAACTCGCCAAATACCCCCGCGATTCTGCAGCCATTCCAGCATGGCTGCAAGAGAAGTTGCGTTTAGCCCAGTAATCATCGGGCGAGCGTGTGTCATCGTCCGCCCTCGGCGCCGCAGTGTTGGAGAGCGGGACAAATTGGGGGAGGCGAGGGGTGCCGGGCGGTTGGCTCGGCCGCTGGGTGAGTTTCTAGCGGCCGTGTCGCCGGGCGGGGTCGGTGGCGGCGGCGTGGCGGGCGAGGGTTTCGGGGCCGGGGCGGGCGTAGCGCTCGAGGGAGCGCATGGAGGCGTGTCTGGAGCGGGCCAGCAGCATCGGGGTGTTGGTGCCGTTCTCGGCGTCGTGGGTCAGCGCGGAGTGGCGCAGTTGGTGCAGCGTCCAGCCGTGTGCCTCGGGTCGCGGTAGTACTCGCCGAAAATCGGGCGGATATGCCTGAGTAGCGTCCTGAGCTGAGAATCTCGGGTCGGCGGGAGGTCGCGGTTGGTGACGCAGGTGTTCGCGGAGGAGGAGCTGGAGCGGCTGCGCGGGTTCCCGGAGATCGGTCGCGATGAGTTGTTCCGGTTTTTCACCCTGGCGCCGGCGGATGTGGCGTTCGTCGATCCCGGTCGCGGCCGAGGGCCTGCGGATCGGTTGGGGCTGTCCGTGGCGCTGTGCACGTTGCCGTGGCTGGGGTTCGTCCCGGGCGACGTCGTCGCGGCGCCGCCGGCGGCGGTGGCCCGGCTGGCCGACCAGCTCGGGGTCGACCCGGGTGTGTTGCGGACCTATGGGCGGCGGGCGAAGACCCGGACCGAGCATCTGCGGCTGGTGGCGCAGTACCGGGGTTGGCGGCTGCCGACGTCGTTGGAGTTCAAGGAGTTCGACGAGTTCTTGCTGGCGCGGGCGTTGGAGCACGACTCGCCAACGCTGCTGTTCCGGCTGGCGTGCGAGTACCTGATCTCCGTGCGGGTGATCCGGCCTGGTCCGGTGATCGTGCTGGAGCGGGTCGCGCGCGCCCGCACGGAGGCCCAACGGGAGACCTATGACCGGTTGGCGCACGAGTTCACCGAGCGGCGGTGTTCCGGGCTGGACGGGCTTTTGGTGGTGGACCCCGAGATCGGGATGACCCGGCTGCGGTGGCTGACCACCGGGCCGGTCGAGGCGTCGCCGGCGGGGGTGAAGGCCGAGGTCGGCAAGCTGGAGTTTCTGCGCGGCTTGGGCGCGGACGCCCTGGACCTGTCGGTGCTGCCGGCGGAGCGGCGCCGCTTCCTGGCCACGGTCGGCCGTCGGCTGACCGCGCAGGCGCTGGCGCGGCGCGATCCCCAGCGCCGTTACCCGATCCTGCTGACGTTGCTGGCGCAGTCGGCGGTCGACGTGCTCGATGAGGTCGTGGGCCTGTTCGACCAGGCGGTGACGGCGCGGGAGAGCAAGGCTGAACGCACGATGGTCAGGTTCGCGGTCATGGTCGTAATGTATGACAACTCGCATCACCACCGGCTGGAGGAGCTCATGCAAGTCATCCGCGTGACGACCGACCTCACGGTGCCCGACATCGAGGAAGCGAGGGCCTTCTACGCGGACTACCTCGGGCTCGACGGGGAGGACATGGGCCTCGACTGGGTCACCCGCTTCGTCGTGCCCAACTCCGGGGAGCACATCCAGCTGGTCTCGCGGGACGCGACGGCGCCCGAGAACCCACTGCTCACCGTAAAGGTCGTCGACGTCGACGACGCCTACGCGGCGGCCCGTCGACGCGGCTACGAGGTCGTTTACCCCCTAACCACGGAGCCGTGGGGTATCCGCCGGTTCTTCGTCCGCGCGCCCGACGGGACGGTGCTCAATATCGCCCAGCATCGCGACCCATAGCATCGCCCAGCACCGCGAGCGAGGCGGCGCGACGGCCTCGCCCCCTCCCCGCCGGTCCTGTCCTGGCAACCGCCGTCCGCCTCCGAACTACCCGGAATCGTGGTGCACACCCTGTCCCGCGACCGGGTCAAGGCCATCACCCGCTTCCTCGACCCCGGCCTCACCGGCATCTTTGGACGACAGGCTCGGACGCGTTGCACGAACCGGTTGAGGATCGGTGAGCGGGACACAGGCGCACTATGCCCACGGACTCCGGGCGTTCACTTCTCCTCGCCGGGCTCGTCCGTGTGCTCGCCGACGCGGAACTCGTTGCCCTCGGGATCGAAGAAACGCGACACCGGACGGGACGGCCCGCGGCGTTGAACGGCTTTACGGTCAGGTATCGCCCGCCGCCACCGGTGCCTGGTGCGGATCGGCGTGGCGCCGCTGTACCTGCTCAGCTTCGTCCTACGGTTCATTGTTCGCCGTGCCCATCCGCGACGCGCCGCGTCGGGTGGCCGGTGGGGGGGTCGAGATGGGTACCAGCCGATGTGGCCGCCACAGTGGCCGAGGGCCGCGGGCGGTGTGCGGGGCTGCGGCGGTCGTTGCCGTGCTGGTGCTCGCGGTGGCCTGTTCCGTTTCCGCGTCATCAGGTGCGGTACCTGGTCCGCCGTCCGTTCCCGGACCGTCTGCGGTGGCCTCGCCGGTGGCAGCACCCGTGCCCGCCCTGCCTGGCGGCGGGCAAACACTGTTTCCGGGCCGTCGTCTGGTGGCGCTGTATGGCCACCCCGGCGCCCCAGAGTTGGGTGTGCTCGGTGCCCAGGACCTGCCCGGCAGCATCGCCCGGGCCCAGAAGCTCGCCGCGTACTACGCCCCGCTCAGCGACGTGCCCGTCATACCAACCTTCGAGATCATCGCCACCACCGCCAGTTCCAAGGCCGGCGACGACGGGGACTACTCCTCGGAATCCACGGTGGCGTCGTTGCGGCCCTGGGTCGAGCAGGCCACCGCGGCCGGTATGTATGTGGTGTTGGACCTGCAACCGGGCAGCGCCGACTTCCTGTCCCAGGCCCGCCGCTACACCGACCTGCTTCGGCTGCCGAACGTCGGACTGGCGCTGGATGCGGAGTGGCACTTGGAAGCCGGGCAGAAACCCCTACAGCAGATCGGCGCCGTCGACGCCGCCGACATCAACGCCGTCACCGCCTGGCTCGCCGAGCTCACCACCACGGCGCACCTGCCGCAGAAGCTTGTTGTGCTGCACCAGTTCCAGCTGTCGATGATCCGCCACGAACCCAACCTGGACACCCATCATCCGGAGATTCAGTTACTGATCCACATGGACGGCAACGGCTCGCCCGCTCTCAAGGACGCAACCTGGGCCGCGGTGACCGCCGCCGCCCCGCCGGGCCTGCTGTTCGGCTGGAAGAACTTCTACCGCGAGTACACCCCGATGCTGTCCCCTGACCAGACCATGGCCCATCACCCCGCACCGCTGATGGTCTCCTACCAATAGGCGCGGCTCCACGCCCAGCACAGTGAGCGACAGGCACCGAAGGGTGACCGTGACATCGCCGCTGGGTGCCGTCGAGTCAGCGCTGTAGGGCTTGACAGACGTTGGTGTCAGCGACAAGGGTCGATCAGTACCCGACGCGTTCTCCGGGTCGCACCAGCCGCCTACCGCGTCGGGGTGAGGGGAGAGAACCTGATGTCGCACTCCATGATCAAGCGCACCGCGACTATCACCGCCGCTGTTGTCGCCACCGCGACGCTGGTCCTTACCCGCCGAAGCCGCCGCCGCACCGGCGGGCGCTCCTGCGGTGTCGTCCGCGGCAGCCGTCGGCCGCGGACACGTCGAGCAGACCGCGCATGTCGCTCCCGCCAGCGCCCCGCTGTCGGAGACTTTCCAAATTCCCGGGTACCCGCTCAACGGGGCGAAGCGCCTCGACGGCACCGCCCTGGAGGTGGTGGGCTCGGAAACCCCGACCCCGGCCGGCATCGAGTTCGGCACCACGATTAGTGGCACACCGGGCACCTTCGAGGGCACGGCCACGGTGTACTGGTTGAACCTCGCGACCTTCCACGCCGGCCAGGCGCCGATGACCTACAGCGCCTCCCAACCCGGCGTCTACCACGCCATCAGCGACGTGCAGCAGGTCGGGGCTGGCCCGGTCATTGCCGCGATCGCCACCAACGGCACCCTGGTGCCCTCCGCCGGTCATTCGACGCCGTACATCTCCACCCCGACGGCCGGGTACTTCCTCGCACCCTGACCGGCAACCGCACCGATCGCGACAGAAGGCGGAACATCACCAGTTGCCGTCACCGGGCGAACGCGCCCCCTGGCGGCAACTCATCGGTCGGCGCCGAACCGCACGAGTAGAGACTGCTTTCATGGCTGATTACGGGAATCAGACGGCGTTGATCGTCGTGGACGTGCAGAACGACTTCGCCGATCCGGCCGGTTCTTTGTCTGTCTCTGGCGGCATGGAGGTGGTCGCGTTCGCCAACGACCAGATCTCCGCCGTCGAGGCGGCCGGCGCGCTGGTGGTGTTCACCCAGGATTGGCACCCACCGAGCACCCCGCACTTTGTGAAGGACGGTGGGACGTGGCCGGTGCACTGCGTCGCGCACAGCTGGGGCGCCGAGCTGGCGCCTGGGCTGCGCGTGCGCGGGCCGGTGATGCGCAAGGGGACCGGGGGAGAGGACGGCTATTCCGGTTTCACTGTGCGTGACCCCACGAATGGTGTCGAGCAGGACACGGAGCTACCCGGACTGCTGGGTGACCGCGGGGTTGAGCGGGTCGTGGTCATCGGCCTGGCTACCGACTACTGCGTGAAAGAAACCGCTCTCGACGCGCTGCGCCGTGGCTTCATCACCGTGGTGCTGTCCGAGGGCGTGCGAGCTGTCGACCGCCGGCCCGGCGACGGTGACCATGCCCTGGACGAGCTTGCTGACGCCGGAGCGCAGCTGCTGACCCGCTGACCCGGCGGAAGACGGGGCCTTGGCGGCAGTGCCCGGTCGGGGATCGGCGGTCGAAGACGAGCTCTCACGGCGCTGCGCGGGGGGCTGACGTCTGTGGACGCGCCGCGCGCGCGGTAAGCGCGGACCCCGAGGTGGGGGTTGGTTAGGGACCGGTAAACCAGGTGTAGCAGCAACATTAGTTGACAACGCGGGGTGTCAACCTATGCTGACGGGGTGTCGGACGTCGGTGACTTGGTCCACGGCAGCACCGGCAGCGACCCCGCGGCGGGCTTGGCTGCGGTGGCCGCGCTGCGACGGCTCGTCGAGCAGCTCGAGGACCTGCAGGTGCAGCATGCCCGCCAGCAGGACTGGTCGTGGGTGGCGATCGCCGCTGCCCTCGGGGTCTCTCGGCAGGCCGTGCACCGCAAACACACCACGCCACCCCACACACCCAGGAGGCCGTGAATGTTCGAGCTATTCACCCCCGCTGCCCGTGCCGTTGTCGTCTCCGCCCAGGAGCACGCCCGACTGTTGGGCCACCACGAGATCGGCGACGGTCACCTGCTCCTCGGGGTCCTCACCCAGACCGACGGCCTTGGCGCGACAATCCTGCACACATCCGGTGTCGCGCTGGACGCCGCGACGACGGTGCTCGCCGGCCTGGGCAGCAACGCCGTCGACACCGCCGCCCTCGCCTCGATCGGCATCGATCTCCGCGAGGTCCGCCACCGGGCCGAGGCCACCTTCGGCCGCGGTGCGCTGGACGGGCCCCGCCGCCAACACCCCGGACTGTTCCGCCACCGCAAGGTCCCCGCCGCAGTCGTGCCCTTCACCGCGGCCGCCCAGCAGGCCCTGCGACAGTCCGAACACGAGGCCGGCGCCCTGGGAGACCACCACATCGCCACCGAGCACATCCTGCTCGGCCTCCTCACAGACCCGCAGTCCACCGCCGCGACCATCCTCAGCCAGCTCGGCGCGACCCTCGACCACACCGGGACACGGGACCGCATCCTCACCGCACGCAACCCGACCACCTGACACCCAGCACCACCACAGCCGTCGCCGCCGGAATCGCTCATCGCCGCGAACCGGGCGTGACGAAGTCGTCGTCTGTACGGCGGGTGGTTCAAACCTGAACCGATGCTTGGCCTCTCATTTCGAGGCCACGCCGGTCGTCCACGACTTGCACGGGCACCATCAAAATTAGTCGCCGGCGACCGCTTGCGCCGACCGAGCCTACCGGTGCTGTGCGGGCCATCGGCTCAACAATCGTCGCTGGCGTCAGCTGTTGAGCAGGTCGGCGTCAAAGGCGAGGGGAGTCGGCCGGCCTGACCTGCCAGGCATCCAGCGCGGGAACATCCACGAGGGTCGTGATGAGCTTCTGGCTGCCGCCCACGAGAGTGGAATCAAAATCGATCTCGCTCGCTATGCACCAAGCCCGGTCGGCTGGCCAGAAAATGTTGGGTGACTGGTGGCTGGGACCTATCTCCGCGAGTTGCCTGGCCGCCGGCAGGGCGCCGGTGAGCAGGAGATAGGTGCGGGCGGGATGCTGCAGACGGGGGGCGTTGAGGAGATCTTGCGGTAGCGCAGGCGGGATCACCTGCTGGGCGCCCATGAACGTCTGCCGGTAGGTACCGCGCATCCAGCCGTAGCCCTCCCACAGGCAGAAAGAGCACTCCCGCGGAGTTTCCGTGTGCCGGCTCAGCACATCGCACAGCGGCGCCAGCACCTCCGGTTTGAGGCTTCCGAGGGTCGGGTTGCTTCCTGCCCAGTCGGCGCTGCGCGGGTTCACCGCGTTCGAGGAGCCGATCAGCGCGTGCCACTGCATCAGCGGATGCGGCCGACGACCGGTCACCTCAGCGACCTCCGTCCACGTGACCAACGATCCGGTCTCATCCTCGACGGGGTGGCAGACGCGCGCGTAGGCCGGGTAGCCACCTGGCACGGTCTGCGTCACCGTGCCGATAGCACCGCCCAGCCGCGCGGCAACCCACCGCGCCTCGCCGGACTCTACGACGCCGTCCGGCCGGGCTACCCGGCGGCCGCGTTCGATGACCTTCGACTGCGATGCGGACTGAGCGCCGCGAGCCGGGTACTGGAGGTGGGCTGCGGTACTGGGCAGGCCACGAGGAACTTGGCTCGCGTCGGCTGCGCCATCCAGGCACTGGAGCCGGGGGCGGCGTTGGCTGCGCTGGCCCGGCGCAACCTCTCCGGTTCCGCCAATGTGGCCGTCAGCGTCTCCACCTTCGAGGAAGCGTCCGAGCCGTCGGCTACCTATGACGCCGTCGTCTCGGCGACGGCCTTTCACTGGACCGATGCGCGCCGCTCGTATGGCAAGGCGGCGGACTTGCTGGTCCCGGGCGGGTCACTGGCGCTGCTCACCAACGCCCACGGCGCGGGCGGCAGCCACACCCATGAGCCCATCGCCAGCGCCATCCGGGATCTACACCGCCGCCTGGCGCCGCAGATCGGGTCCTGGACCTTCCCGACGCGTGCGGACCTGGCCGCCAGGGCAGGCTCGGGTGGGGACATAGCGGCGTTGTGGTCGGGCCTGGATCGAAGCTTCGTCGACCCGCCGCCGGTCGGCGAGCTGTTCGAGTCGCCGGTGGTAACTACCTATCCGTGGCTTGCCACCTACGAGCGAGCCGGCTACCTGGACATGCTCTCGAGCCACTCCAGCTACGCGCTGCTCGAGCCAGACATCCGAGCGCAGCTCTTCGACCAGATCGGCAGGCTCATCGATGAGCACCTCGGCCGCACGATCACCAAGGAGTACGTAACGATCCTCGCCACGGCAAGGACACGGGGACTCGCCGCATAGAGCCGATCCTCTATCGGGTCTTTGCTGAATGAAGGCCGTTGAGCACTGTCCGGGGTCGCCAGGGGCCTGTGATCGGGTGATCGGGTGGTCGGGCATCGTGTGCTTGGTGAGACGACGAGTCTGGTGGCCGGGTGCCGGCTTCGGTCCGCTCACGGTGGTGAGTCGCACTAGCGGCCCCCGTTCGGTGGTGCGTGTGCTCGCCGACCGCAGTGGGCCAGTAGCGGTGATGAAGTCTCATCGTCGGGGTACCGCGGGAGCCGCCGGTGCCGCGCGGGAAGCATCCGCGTTGGCTCGTGTCGCTGCCGCGAGTTCGGCGGTGGGCGCCCCAGCGGTGTCACCGGCGCTGCTGGGCCAGCGGGTACGCACTCAACTGTTGCTTGCGCACATTCCCGGGGTGCGGGCCATCGACGTCCCACCGGGTGAGCGTGGGGCGGCAGTGTTGGCCGTCGCCGCGTCGCTGGCCCAACTGCACGCGCTGACCCGCACGACCCCATCGGATGACGTCGCGATTGGGTCGGGCACCGGCCCGGACCTGACCGGCCTTGCCGCCCTGTGCGACGCGGTGGGTCTGGTGCTCCCGATAAGCACCACCACTCAGACCGGTCGAGCCGGCACCTGGCTCATTCCGGACTGGAGCGCGGTCGCCGCCGACTGGGACGCCGTGCACGTGTCCGTAGCTGGTTACCTCACCACCGCCACTCGCGCGCTGCCGGTTGCCGACGGCACCGCCGCAACGATGCTCGCCGGCTGGAACCCGGACCAGACCTGGTGGCTCACCGACATTCTCGCGACCACGACTCCGCACCCCGCCGAGTCGTGGCACAACCCCGAAGACCCGGACGGCTCTGACTTTGGCTGGCGCCTCGCCTCGTCATAGCAGAACCTCAGGCTGACCGTCCTGAACACCACTCGGCGGGACACCGTCGCCCCTGCACCGACCGCGGTGGATCATCCTGGCTGTCTCGCGAGCGGATGGGCTACCGGGCACCCCATCGACTCGATTGAAGTCGACAGCCCGGCTCCACCCAAGGCGGCGTCGTATCGGAAGTTCCGACGGAAGCTGCGTCGGTAGTAGCATGGTGCTGAGCGAGGAGGTGAGCTCAAGATGGCTGCAGTGCTGGAACGGGCGGTGGAACCCAACGAGATCGTCGCCGCCTTGGGTCGTTACGGGCTGACCCAGCGGGATATCGCTGCGGCGGCCCATGTCAGCGAGCGGACCGTCTACGCCTGGAAGCGCGAGCAGGGCGGAGTGCGAGACCGGAACTACGACCGGCTGGTGACAGTGCGCGAGGTCGTGCTGATGCTGCGCGACAGTCTCACCGATCGCGGCGTCGGTCAGTGGCTACGGGCTCGAAACCGGCTCCTGCAGGGCCGGCGACCGGTCGAGGTACTGGGCGAGGGCGACATCGAAGCTGTCCGTCGGGCCGCCGCGGCCTTCGCCGAGGGCGTGTACGTCTGAGCGCCCAACCGTCATCTGCCCTGCCCTCACGGGTGCTGTCGGGGCGGTGGTGGCACCAGAACGCCCCACGCTTTGCCCTGCTCGACTGCGCCGACCCGGCCGTGGTCGATGCCCGCTATCAGCGCCACGGTGAGCCCGGTGTCTGGTACGCCTCCTCGAAGGAACGCTCCGCGTGGGCTGAGCTTGCGCGACACACGCTCACACCAGATCTGTCACCGTTCGAACTACGGCGCCGGGTCGGCCGGGTGCGGGTCACCGGGCTGCGGGTGCTCGACTTGACCGACCACCACGTCCGCGCCCATGTGTCGGTCAGCGAGGCGGAACTGGTCGGTGATGACTATGCGCGTTGCCAGCAGCTCGCCGAGATGGCTCGCGACGCTGGGCTCGACGGGCTGATCGCTCCTTCTGCCGCGCTCGAGGGCCATCAAACCCTCACCGTGTTCGCCCACGTTCTTGACGACGCGAACAAGATCGTCGGCGAGCACTCGCGGGTGCAAGTCCCACCCGTCACCCTGCTCGATGTGCTACCCGGTGTCCGTCCGGTGGGAGAGCAGGCCGCCGCCGTGCGAGCGCTATTCGATCGCCTCGTCAGCCAGGGCCGGGACGCCGTACGTCGAGCACGACGATGAGCACCGGACCCGACCTGACAGCCGTTCCGGTCACCGATCGGGTTGGGGCCATGCCCGGGGGCGGCTATGTGATTTGGGGACAGCGCGGTCGACGTGGCGGGCGAGTCCGTCGGGTAGGGCGACCAAGACCGGGCTCGCGGGACCTGCGCGACCGAGGCGAACGCCGGCGTCGGGTTCGAGGTGTCTGATGCTTCTCCGCGAGCCTGGACCCTCAGTCGTGTGAGACAGGAGTCTGTCCTATGAGCAGCCAGGCAGCTCCGAAGTTCCACCACGCGGCGAGAACCAGGCTGACGGCGAAGGTCAAGCCGGTGATATGAAAATCGAACCAGCAGAAGTACAGCAGCCCGTCTCCCGCAACGAGCCCACGCAGGATGAACCCGACGTGAGGCTTGTTCGGCTCGAAGAGTCCACCGCTCAAGGCGGCGAACAGGAAGCTCGCCCAGAGCACATAGATCGCCGCGTCAGACCAGTTCATGGTGACATCGTCGCAAAGTCCGCAGCCGTGCCCACTTCCTCAGTGTGGTCCACCCCGCCGTGCTCCGACAAGCGATGATGTCACCATCGCGTTCCTGCCTTTCAGAGGGCCTTGTAGTACCTGACCTGGGGCAGGGCGGTGAACCCGGCACTCTCGTAGGCGTGGCGGGCTGGTGCATGTCCCGGGTCTCCGCCGGTGGCGACGACGGCAAGCCGGACGCCGGCTTTGCGCAGGTGATCGAGTGCGACCGAGATCAGGGCCGCGGCCACGCCGTGGCGTTGGACGTCGGGATCGACCGCGAGCATGTCAATCTCACCTGCGCGGGCTCCCCCCTCATCGTGGAAGGTGACGGCGACGAACCCGACAGGGCGGTCGTCGGTAACGGCGACCCAGACGGTGGCGGCGTCGTCGCTGCACGCCTGCTCAACGGCCTGTGCTTGGCCCGCCGACCAGTCGGGGAAGATGCGCCGGTAGATTCCGGTTTTCAGCACCTGCTCAAATGATGTGAACACCGGCACCCACGCACGCAGCGAGAACGCGACGACCGCAGCGACATCGGCCGGTTCAAGCCGACGGATGGTGGGTGGCATCAGCTCAGCGTGCCAGCCTCGTCAACGCCGCGGCCGTCCGGTTCACGTCGGCAGAACTCCACCGGGCGGCGGATGATCATGGCGTGATTGGCGCTGGGCAGGTGGTCGAGGTCGTGAGCGCGTTGGGCGGGGCGGGTGTCACCGTGTGGGTGGATGGCGGGTGGGGTGTCGACGCACTGCTCGGGAAGCAGACCGGAAGCACGACGACCTGGACCTGGTGGTGCCCATCGACCGTGTGCCCGTGGTCCGCGGCGTGTTGACCACGTGGGGTTTCACCGTCGAGCGCAACTGGCTTCCCACCGCGCTGGCGCTGCGGCACCCCGATGGGCGCGCCCTCGACCTGCACCCTGTGGAGCCCGCGCAGGATGGCGGTGGTGAGCAGGTCCAGCTCGACGGCAGCCGGTGGTACTACAGTGCCCCGGTCACCGGGTACATCGATGAGCAGCCTGTGCTGTGCTGCTCGCCCGAATGCCAGCTAGCCGCCCACCTGGGCTACGAACCCGACCGAACCGACCGCGTCGACATGGCCCTGCTGGCCCAGCGCTTCGGACTCCACTTGCCCGCGTCCTACCAAACAGGCTGACCCGGACCCATGCCGGATGCGGCGGATCGTCGACCGGCACTGGCGGCACGCAGCGGACATCCTTGGTGGGATGCAACGAGTGCTGGTCTTGGGCCGCGGTGGCGCGGGGAAGTCGACGGCAGCGGTCCGCCTCGGCCACCTCACGGGGTTGCCGGTCATCGAGTTGGATCAGTACTTCTGGAGGTCGGGGTTGGCACCGACGCCACCGGCGGAGTGGACACGGGTGCAACGGGAGTCGGCCACTGCCGATCGGTGGATCATGGACGGGGATCTGGGGCCCTACGACGACCCCCGTGCCCGCCTGGGCCGAGCCGACACCGTGGTCATTCTTGACTTCGGGCTGACGTGCTGCGCCTGGCGCGCCGTGCGACGCTCACCCGAACGGGCGGATTTCTGGTGGTGGCTGCTGACCTGGCGACGCCGGCCCCGGGCTGTCCTCCTGGACGCTGTCGCGACCTTCGCGGCAGGTGCCGACGTGCACATCCTGCGTACACCCGGCGAGCTATGCCGCTTTCTCTCCACCGCCGGTGGTAGGTCCTACGGTGCCCGGGTAGACAGTGGGCAATGATTCGCCCCGCCCGCCCCGACGACCTCCCCGTTCTTCGGGACCTGGAGCGGGCGGCGGGTGCACCGTTTCGGGATCTGGGGATGACCGCGGTCGCCGACGATGAACCGCCGACCATCGCTGAGCTGACCCGGTTCCAACAGGATGGACGTGCCTGGGTCGCCACCGACGATGCGGACGCCCCGGTCGCCTACCTCCTGGTGGCGGTCGTCGACGACGACGCACACATCGACCAGGTATCCGTGCACCCCAGTCATGCCCGGCAGCGGCTGGGGGCGGCGCTGCTCGACACCGCCGCCGTCTGGGCGCAGCGCCGCGGCCTGGCGGCGTTGACCCTCACGACCTACACCGAAGTTGCGTGGAACGCGCCCTACTACACCCGGCTCGGGTTCGCGGCGCTCACCGACGACCAGCTGGGTCGCGGTCTTCGTCGTATCCGTGAGCAGGAGACGGCGCGCGGCCTCGCGAGATGGCCACGCGTGACGATGCGCCGACCGCTCGACCTGGCGCGCCGGGCATCGCCCATCGGCACGAGCCGGGTTGGGTGAACGGAAGGCCCGACTGGGTCGCCGGTCAGCAAGGGAGACGGCCCTTGGGGAAGCCCCCGTTGCTGTAGAGCAGTTGACCGTTGATCCACTGACCCTTGTCAGACACCAGGAACCGGACCAGGTTGGCGACATCCACCGGTGCCAAGTCGCCCGGTGGGTTGCATGGCTAACTCACTCGCTCGGATCTCATCGTCCATCCAGCCCGTGTCGACCGGACCCGGATCGACGACGTTGGCACGCAACCCCCGCTCACCCAGCTCGTGGGCCGAAGCGAGCACGAGACGGTCGAGGGCGCCTTTGGTCACGCCGTACGGCAGGTTGCCGACGGTGTGGTCGCTGGTCAGCGCGACGACGGCCCCGCCGCTGCTCGGTAGTTGCCGCGCGAACGCTGCGATCAGCAACCACACGGCGCGCACGTTCACGGCGTAATGCCGATCGAAGCTCTCCACCGAGGTGTCCAGGAAGCCTGAGTCGACACTCTCGCAATGCGACAGCACAAGGGCATCGACCGACCCAAATTTCTCGGTAGCACGGCACACCAGCGCGTCGGCTTCGGTCGAGACCTCCAAGTCCGCAGGAAACAGTTCGACCCGGCGCCCTGCCGCGCGTAGCGGCGCAGCCACTCGTCCCGGGTCGTCTGGCTGGCCCTCCATCCCGAGCCGTTCGTCGTACGGACGCCAATAAGACAACGCGAGGTCCCACCCGTCGGCAGCCAAGCCCGCGGCGATACCGGCGCCGATACCACGCCGTCGCCCCACACCTGTGATCAAAGCCGTGCGCGTCACGGATCAATGGTCGCAGAAGCGAGACAACGACGACCGGAACGGCCGTCCGATAGCCGAAGGAACAGTCTGCGGGTGGGGGCGTTCGGTAGCGGATCCTTGTGCCGCAAGACCATCCCTCACCGGTCAGTCGGCGGCCGGCTGGGGCCGGGCCGCTCTCTACTGGTGGCGACGACGCAACCACCCCAGAGCACGCGGAAACTGAGGAAGTGCCACAGCACTGATACTCATACGGCATGACGTTCCGTGAGACGACCGAGAGACTCGAACCGCGGGCGATTCGCACTGGCTGGGTGGCCGGTTGTCTGGTTGTGTTCGGTCATCCTCAGCCCGCTTGGAAGAACGCGAGCATTGTCTGGCTGGCGTTCGGCGATGTCAGGATTTCCTGCATGTGTGCGGACTGCTGGGCGGCAGCGCTGGTGCGTTCGAACATCTCGTGTTCGTATTCTTTGACGGCGTCGGGAGAGTCGTCTGGGTGCGTGGCCAGCGCGAGGCCGAGCAGGGCGCCGTCGAGCATTGCCATGTTGGCGCCCTGCCCTACCGGCGGCATCAGGTGCGCGGCATCGCCGAGCAGCGTGACGCCTGGCGTCGCTGGCCAGGTCAGGCCGACCGGGAGAGTGGTGATCGACCGGGGCAGGATCGTGTGGTCGCAGGCTGCGATCAATGCGGTGATTCGTGAGTTCCAGCCGGTGAGCAGGTCGATCAGCCGTATCCGGGCGGCGGCTGGGTCGTCGAATGGGATCGCGCTGGTGGCGAACCAGTCCTCGGCGGTGTTGTAGAAGCTGAGGTAGATGCGTACGCGGCCGTCGCCGTTCCGCTGCGCTGACAAAGATTGGCCGTTGCCGAGCACCCAGAAGTTGCCGCGCCCAACCATCGCCGCGAGGTCGGGGTGGGTGCGGTCGACGTCGGAAATGCCGAGCTCGACGACGTTCTGGCCGGTGTGCGCCGGGCGGGCGTCGGTGAGAAGCGGGCGGACTCGGGAGTCCGCGCCGTCGGCGCCGACCAGTAGGTCATACGTCGCGCTGTTGCCGTCGGTGAAGTGCAGCATGCCGTTGTCGGCGTGCTCGAACGCGTGCCCCCAGCGCACCACGTGTTCGGGAAGCGAGTCCAGTAGCAGGTTGCGCACATCGGCACGGTCGACCTCGGGTCGCTCGAGTGGGGCGTCCTCGGGTGTGTCCTCCTGCAGCAGCAGGGTGCCGTCGGGCTCGAGAAGGCGCAGGTCCTGCCCTTCAGCACGGGCAATGGCGTGGAACTGGTCGATGAGGTCGGCCTCGCGCAGCGCCCGCTGCCCGGTCCCGGAGTGCAGATCGAGCATGCCGCCCTGACTGCGCGCGCCGCGCGAGGATTCACGTTCGTATACGACAGCGTCGATGCCGTTCACGTGCAGCACACGGGCCAGAGCAAGGCCGCCCAAGCCGGCTCCGACGATCGCGACGGTCATGGTTGCCTCCGAGTCACCGAGAGAAATACACCGTATCGAAGTATGCACTGTATCGTGGCCGGTATGTTGGTGTGGGAGAGGCCGGAGCCGCCGGACCGCCCCGTGCCGGCCCCTCTGAGCCGAGAGCGGATGGTGCAAGCGGCGATCCGGCTGGCCGACGCGAACGGCCTGACTGCAGTTTCGCTGCGCAAGGTCGCCGCCGCGCTGGACGTCGGGCCGATGCGGCTCTACGGCTACATCGCCACCAAGGACGAGTTGCTCGACCTGATGGTCGATGCGGTCCACGCCGAGATCCGGCCGACCGGCGACAGTTGGCGAGAGGTTCTGCGCTCCCTTGCCGAGACCACCCGGCAGGCCGCACACCAACACGAATGGCTCGCCGATCTGATCGGCGGGCGGCCTTCGCTCGGACCGCACGCGCTGGCCAGAGGGGACGCTGTGGTGGCCGCACTTGGCGGCATCGATGTGGACACTGTCATGCCCGTGGTCGATGCGGTCAATGCGTACCTGATCGGCTCGGTGCGCCGGGAGATCACCGAGCGGCGCGCCGAGCGGACCACCGGGATGGACAAGCAGCAGTGGCAAGCCGCCTTCGGGCCCTATCTGGAGCGGACCTTCGCCACTGGCCGATTCCCCGCGCTGGCCTCGGTCGTCCGCGACGGTGCCCACCTAGACGCCAACCAAACCTTCCGAACAGGCCTCGAATTTCTGCTCGACGGCATCGCCGCCCGCATCTCAAACTGAAGCCCGGCCCAAGGACCTCAGTGTTCCCAGCTCGCCCAGACCGAGGCGTGGCTTGCGGTCGGCCGCAGATCAGGCCGGAGGATGCCCCGTAGGCGAACGTCGACGGACCGGACTCTCACCGTAGACACGACGAATCGTCCGATGATCATGTTCGTCCCGCAAGCCGCCCCGCCACCGGGTGGATGCCCGCAGGGGAAACGACAACCGGGCGAAGGACACCGGCCCTCGGGAGCCCGGAGACCGTTCCGTAGGGGATCGTCTTACGACTTTGGTGGTTGTCATGGTGTGGCGGGGGCGGGGGTGCCGGTCTTCAACATGGAGGCAAAGCCGGCGCCAGTGCGCCATACGGCGCACAGCGCGAGCTCGCGCAGGCGCCATCCCGTCTCGATGCGGCGTGCCGTGGCGTGAAGGACGCCTCCGGCCAGAAAGTAGGTCTCTAACGCGTGGGGATCGCCCTCGGTAGGTAACCACAGGTGCATCGCGGTCATGTTGGCCCGGACCCGCGCGAGATCGCCGTCGAAGTCGATCGCGTGGTCGGTGATCACGTGGTGGGTGGCACGGAATCGGGCGAAGCTGCGGAGTTGCTCGACGAGGATCTGCTGGTGTCCGGTCATGGCGGACCCGTTGGGTCGGACCAAGCGAGCGTCGCGGGTGAAGGTGGACTCAACGACCGCGCTGTCGAGCTGATCGTCATCGACGGCACCGAAGTAGCGCACCAGCAGATCGGTCACTGCGACCCTGTCGCGCAGCTGCTCGGCTGGCCGCGCGGCGGGATCGGGCGCCGCATCGGTGCTATTCGTCATCGGCCATCACCTCCGCGCGCTTCTTGAGCAGGGCCGAGTAGTGCTCAGCGGAGAGTTGGTCCATCGCACGGCGCCGTCGCTCGCACAGCTCGGCGAGCTCGTCTTTGGACATCTCCGCGACTGCTCGCCGACGGCTCTCTTCGAGCTCGTGGCGTTGTTCTGGGGTGAGTCGGTTCATGATGGTGGTTATCTCCTGGATCTTTTCGATGAAGGTGGTGGGATCGTCGTTGTCCTTGGGCAGGGCGGCCAGCAGGGCCCGCAGGACACGCCGCAGCCGCTGCTGAGAGGCCAGCGTCTGCTCGACCTGAAGGAGCTGGCGAGTGAGCAGATCCGCCACGTCCAGCCTGGCACCGTCGATGACGCTGGCAATGTCGACCAGCGCCAGTCCCAGGCCGCGCAGGGTGAGGATGTGTTGGAGGCGCTGCACGTCTGCCGGGGTATAGCGCCGGGGTCCGGTGCCGACACGAGCCGAGGGGGTCAGCAGGTCGATCTCGTCGTAGGGGCGCAGCGTTCGCACACTCACCCCGCTGGCCGCGGCGAGCTCTCCCACAGGCCACGCTTTCTCACCTGGAACACTCATGGTGATCACGCTAGAGGCGGACGTAACGTCCGCTGCAAGACCGACCCTTACGGGATGGTCAGGCGGGACGGGTGCGGTCAGCGATAAGGAAGCCGGCCTTTCGTGCCCGCTCGCGCGCAGGACCGCTGTCCGGCGGTGCAGAGACGGGAGCCCAGCCGGCCGCCACGAGCAGGGGGCCAGCATCATCAGCGGTCAGGACCATCCGAGCGGGTTCACCCACGGCGGCCACGCCAGCCTGAAACTGCGCCCGACGGGCGGCCAGCCCTGGCGAGCCGGTGGCGACGGGCAGGCTGATCACCAGCCGGCTGCCCACTGCCGCCACCTCAGCCAACCCCTGTAGCAGGGCGGTGAGAACCGGCCGGTCGAGGTAGGCGGCGACCCCCTCGCACAGCATCAGCGAAGTCCGGTTCGAGTCGAGGCCGGCGGCCGCCAGCCGAGACCCGACCGGGTCGACGACGAAGTCGGCCGGCACGAACGTCACCTGATCGGTATCGACACCCAGGCGATGTAGCCGGCGCTGCTTGTCCCGCTGCGTGTCCGGATGGTCCACCTCGAACCAGCGGACCCCGGGCTTGGCGTAGCGCCAGGCCCGGCCGTCGTATCCGGCGGCCGCCACCACGACCTGGGTGATACCGCGATCGAGCGCCGTGACCACTGCCCGGTCAACGAAGCCGGTCCGCGCCGCCAGGTAGCCGACCATCCGCTCACCTGACGCCGACATCGACTCGCCGGCCACGTCTCGAGACAACCGCTCATCGGCCGCTGCATCCCCGTACGAAGCAGGCACCCGATCAAAGCTCAGCCGGTGCGTCGCGACCCGCTGCGCCGTCACCGAGACCTCACCGTCCCTCATCGATCCGGCTTCCAAGCGCGCTGTCGGATGAAAGCGAGCCTGCCACGGCTCGCCGACAACGCCGAGCGGGGCGGACAGTTCGCCGGTAGCCCATCGACGAGCGGGATTCTCGTCCGGCCAGGAGCGTCCCGCGGCGGTTGACCTATTCCGGTGTCGTCTCCTCGCGTTCCAGCGCCCTGAGCAGCGCTCGCAATCCGGCCTCGACTCGACTTTGATCGCCGCTGGTGAGTAGATCGATCAGAAGTCCGCGCAGCGTGGCCACGATGAGTTCGCCGATCTCGTCGCGTCGTTGTTGCGACCAGTCCGCGGGGCAGATGGCCCGGACCGCCGGCAGGTACTGCTCGGTGGCGTCACGGCCCAATGCCGCATAACGGGTGGGGTCGTAGAGCGCCAGCCCACTTGCCTGGTCGAGCACCCGTGGACCGGCGTGCTCGTCGGTCAGGGTGCGCCAGATCGATCGGACGCGCTCGCCGAGGGCCACGTCGGCGGGTTGCCTCGCCGCGGCCGACGCTGCACTCACTCGTCGTCGCCGAAGTTCCAGCAAGGCCTGACGCATCAACTCGTCAACGCTGTCGAAGTGGTAAAGGAGGACCTTGTGGGTGGTGCCAGCGGCTGCCGCCGCCCGGCGCAGCGAGAATTCGACGAGGCCGTGCTGGTCAAGGTCGTCGGTCACCGACGCGAGCAGCGCCAGCCGGCGGCGCTCGCCTCGCGCCGAGCCGGTCGAGCGCCGGCGGGCGAGACCAGAATGTGACCCGCTTGGTTCACTGGAGGGCAAAGACCACCATGATCGCAAAGGAGGGCGTGTGCCGACGGTGACGAAAGTGACAGAGGGCGTGTGGCGAGCCGGGACCCGCTGGGTGAACTGGTACCTGATCGACGCCGGCCGCGAGGGCGTCACCCTCGTCGACGCCGGGCTACCGGCATATCACCGACACCTCGACAACGCGCTCAGCCAGATCGGTCGCAAGCGTTCGGACGTCCGCGCTCTGGTGATGACCCATGGTCACATCGATCACATCGGCATGGCACCGGTGCTCGCAGACCTGGGCGCAGCGATCTACCTGCACCCAGGGGACGCGAAGCTCGCGGCCAATCCTCGCTCGAACAAGACCGAGCGACCCCTGCTGCCCTACCTGAGGTACCCCGCGACGCTGGCCTTCATCGCTCACTGCGTAGCCAAGGGCGCCCTGCGACCCGCCCCCATGCCCGCCGCCGTGCCGCTGACCCAGAGCCAGATCACGGCCGTGCCGGGACGACCCGTGGTGACCCACACCCGGTCACACCGAGGGCAGCTGCGTCCTGGAGTTCAAAGAGCACGGCGTCGTGTTCGCCGGGGACCTTCTCTGCACAGCAAGCCCTGTCACCGGTAGGACCACGAGCCCGCAGATACAGACCCGAGGATCGAACCGCAGCAGCGACCAAGCCATGGCCTCGCTGGAACGACTGCAAGGCATCGAGGCGCGGCTCGTCCTGCCCGGCCACGGTGTGCCCTGGCGCGACGGCGTCGAGGCTGCGGCCGACAGCGCAAGGCGGTTCGGTTGCCGCTGAGCGATCCCCGACTGGGGCACGCTGTGTCGATAGTGCCGAACCGGAGCTTCATGACAGACTCGGTCGCGTGACGGATTTCCTGGGGATGCTGGGGGCCAGGCAATCGGCTTCGGGATCGGCTCGACTGGTGGCACTGGCGGCTGGACGGTGAACCGCGCGAGCAGCTCCGAGCTGGGCGCGTGACCACCGAGACCAGCGAAGTCGCCGACGGCGTGTACCGAATCTCGACCTTCGTCGAGCCGGCCGACCTGGTGTTCAACCAGTTCTTGGTCATGGCCGACCAGCCACTGCTCTGGC
>JAABUM010003270.1_pt1 | contig 20335 bp, 20 predicted proteins | sample 5559161 | NCBI WGS metagenome assembly JAABUM01 (sample SAMN10711868, study PRJNA513369) | rock metagenome | isolation source: Antarctica rocks | place: Antarctica: Victoria Land, Siegfried Peak nord
TTGGCCCGTGTCACGAGGTGTCCGTAAGCCGCGCGGTTTTCGATCCGCCAGTCAGCCGGCGCCGCCTAATCCGCATTAGTAGAGGCATTGTTGGCCACTTTGGCACGGTTACTCAGATGACCCCCATCGCAGGACGCTCATCGGCAAGGTGTCTCTGCTAGCACGCTCGCAGCCTTGTCAACCAAACGCCGCATGTCAACTGGTGTGGCTAGTGCTGCTCTTTGTTTTCTTACTAGTAGATGGCCCCAGCACGGCCGTCTTTGCTGCTGGTAGACAGGCTTCAGTGAGCGTCCTGACCAGCGCAGCAGGTCTGATCGGCCAACTGCCGCCGCGTACCACCCGCAGAATCACCGTCCACCGCGACCTTCGGGTACCGGCCAGCGGGGGAGTGAAGCTGCTGGCTGACCTGTACCAGCCTGCGCAGGCTCCCCCCTGTCCAACTTTGTTGGTGCGCTCGCCCTACGGGCGGCGGGGGCTAGTCGGGATGCAGTACGGCCGGCTCTACGCCGAGCGCGGGTTTCAGGTGCTGGTGCAAAGCACCCGGGGTGGCTACGGCTCCGGGGGCCAGTTGAAGCCGATGAGCCAGGAGGCCGCCGACGGGCAGGCCACGGTGGCCTGGCTCCGCCAGCAGCCGTGGTTCTCGGGCGAGCTGGTGACGATCGGCGCCAGCTACATGGGCTACGCCGCTTGGGCGCTGGCCTGCGCCCCGCCGCCGGAGCTCAAGGCGATGGTCGTGCAGATCGCCCCGCACGAGTGGCGCGACGTGTGCTACCAGAGCGGCGCCTTCGCGCTGGAACTGTCGGCCGGCTGGACTCGTGACGTGGTCGGCCCGCCGCTCGCCGACGGTGTGGTCCGCAGCCTGGTTGACGCCTTCCGCCCGGGCCGGGACACCACCTTGCGGCCGGCGTTGCGGGAGTTGCCGCTGGCCGAGGCCGGCCGGCAAACGTTCGGGCGTGACGTCGGCTTCTTCCGCGAGTGGCTCGACCACCCGCCGGCCGACCCGTTCTGGCAGGCACGTGACGCCAGCGCGGCGTTGGCGCAGGTGGACGTTCCGGTGTTGTTGCTCGGCGGCTGGCAGGACCTGTTCCTGCGTCAGACCGTCGAGCAGTACCGACTGCTGACTCGCCGCGGCGTGCCGACCGCGCTCACAGTGGGGCCGTGGACCCACCTGGGCGTGGCCGAAGCGTGGGCGCTGATGCTCCGGGAGTCCTTGGCGTTCCTGCAGTCGGTGTTTGCTGGGGGAGCGGGACGTTTCCGGGAGTCGCCGGTCCGGGTGCACGTCGGTGGCGCCGGGACCTGGCGTGATTTGCCGACCTGGCCACCGCCTGGCGCGCAGGCGCAGTCCTGGTACCTGCAGCCCGGGGGAGGGCTCGCTCGGGCTGAGCCGGTGGCGAGCGAGCCGGACCGCTACGTCTATGACCCGGCGGCGCCGACACCATCGGTGGGTGGCCCCACGCTCTGGGACGACGCCGGAGTCCGGGACAACCGGGGGCTGGAATCACGGCCGGATGTCTTGACCTACACCAGCGAGGTGCTGACCGAGGACCTGCAGGTCGGCGGCGACGTGAACGCGGAGCTGTACGTGCGCTCCAGCCGGGCGCATTCGGACGTGTTTGCCCGGCTGTGCGACGTCGACCCGGCCGGGCGATCATGGAACGTTACCGACGGCATCTGCCGGCTCGAGCCCGGCCGGTCCAGTGCTGACGCTGACGGCGTGCTGTTCGTAGTGGTCGACCTAGCACCGACCGCCTACCGATTCCATTCGGGTCACCGACTGCGGCTGCAGGTCTCCAGCGGGGCGCACCCCCGGTTCGCCCGCAACCTGGGCGTCGGCGGAGCGCTGGCGGAGGCAACCGAGATGGCGGCCGACGAGCGGACGCTGTTCCATGACCCGCCGCGGCCATCGCGGGTGGTCCTACCCGTGGAGCGGTCGGTGGGTCAGCCGGCCGCGGTGTAGTGGCGCGCGACGAGGACGAGGTAGTCGAGTTCGCTGTCGAGGTCCTCGCCGCCGTCAGTTCCGAAGTCAGCGCTAACGCCGGCCGGGGACGCGCCGCTATGCCTGGCCCGCAAGGCAGATCGCACGGCGGCGGCATCGACGGCGGCAGCAAGTTCCAGGCCGCACAGACCGCGCGTCTGGCCCCGCCGCCGGGCGGCGGCGATTGACGCCGGGCTGGCGTACGGGCGCAGGGCCACTAGCCCATCGCGGATGTCACTGACACGGCTGCCGGCCCGCAACTCGAGCTGGCGCAGGGAAAGCTCACTGACACCCCCGCCGACCAGCCCAGGCCGGGCGCCACTGCTCGGCGCCTGACCGGTCAGGTCGGCCCACAGCGGACGCAGCTGCCGGTGGCTACGGTGCCGGCCCAGCCAACGGTGGGCCTGTTCAACGTGCAGGTAGCGACTCCAGGCCGGCAGGACAGCTCCGGCCATCATCAGACCGGTACCCAGCAGCGCGACCCAGTTCAGCGCTTCGGAAGCGGAGTACCCGGCTGGCTGCCTGCGGCCCGAGTGCAGCGCGGGAACGAGCAGGTAGGGACCGTACTGGTAGATGAAGTGCAGGAGGTTCATTGCAGCGCCGACGGCTACTGCCTGCAGCCCCAGCCGGAGCTGGAGCCGATCAGCCACCCGAGCGAACCGCCAGCAGTATCGAACTACCTGGCTGAGCATGAACGTGACGTAGGTCAGCGCCGCCAGCCAGTAGCCGGCAGCGGCCGGACCAGGGTCGTAGCTGGTTCCGAAGTTGGGGTTCTCGGGCTGGTGGGCGGGACCGGCGAGATAGCAGCCGATCATGACAGCCAGCATGGCGAGCAGGATGTGGCGGGACCGGCGGGTGAGGCGGCGCGCTGTGGCGGCCGAGTGGCCGGAGTGCAGGAGGAAGGCGTGCGCGCACCAGCCGGCAGACAGGCCGGTGCCGTAGGCAAGCAGGTTAGCGGCGTTGGGCAGGTGGCAGAGCCGGTCAACCCAGCGGTAGGAGGCCGGATGGTCCAGGGTCAGTGCTACGGACAGTCCGAGCAGGCCGAGAAAAAAGAACCGGACCAGCGGCTCGCGCCAGCGCCGGAGCGCCGTCGGCAGCCGGCACAGCACCGCGGCCCAGCCGACGAGCACCGGAAAGGTGGCCAGCGCGGCGGTCATTCGTCGTCGCCGTCCATGGCCGACTCCAGCCGGTTCAGCACGGCGGCGACGCCCAGGTCGCGGGTGCGTCGATCGCCGCGGGGTCGTTGGAAGCGTTGGCACAGCAGCCCCGCGATCAGCTCGGCCTCGTCTTCGACGGCGCTGCCATAACCGCCGCGCGCCAGCATGCGGATTACTGCGCCGGCGAGTAGATCGGGGATCAGGTCGCCGGGGAAGTCGGCGACGAGCAGCTGGGCGCAGTCGGCGGCGGAGACCGGGGCCGGACCGTGGCCGGCAAGCATGTGACCGACTTCGTGGCAGATGATGCGCCGCTGGTGGGGACGGCTGGTGTCTTGGCGGTAGCCGATGACGTCGGTGGTGGGTAGCGCGACCCACACGCCGGTCAGTTCGGCCTGTGGCCGCAGCGCAAGCAGCTGCAGCGAACGGCCGCGTAGGTGGGACAAGCGGTCGCGCAGGGTGGGCAGGTCTGGGATGGGTGCGCGGCCCAGCCGGGCGATGTGCGTCTCGGCCCTCCTGCGGGCGTCGCGGGACGGGTTCAGTTCTCCTCCTTGGGTGGTGCTGCCAAGGATGCCTTCGGCCCAGCGTCGTCGACCGAGGTGCCAGATGCGGCCGGCAGCCCCTCGGCCCGGCGAATGACGTCGATGACGTCACCGGCAGCGCCCAGCCCGGCTGGTGACAGGCCGGCGGCACGCAGCGCCAGACTTTCCACGCCGCTGTCTCGGACGGCGGCCAGCAGTTCGAGCTGAGCGTCGATGCGCCGCGCGTGCTCGTCGTCGAAAAAGTACGCGGGGGGCACCCCGAAATGGTCCGCGAGGGCCTCGAGGTGCTTCTTGGTCGGGTTGTCCCGCAGACCTTTGCGCAGCATCCACAGATAACTCGCCGACACGGTAGGGCCCCCTCGTTCGCGTATCGCGGTCGCCACCTCCTCGAACGAGTCCTCACCGCGTCCTCGCGGGTGCACGGTGCGGAACAAGTAGTCGACCCGCTCCGCGAGGGTGCGGCGGGGCTTTCCTGTGGCCTCAGTCATGCCCCAGGCTCCGGCAATCTGGTGTCCACTACGGTAAGCCATCCGCGACGCACCTTCGACATGAGTTGACACTCTCTTCTTGGGTGCCTAACGTGCAGCACCATCCACTGCTGTGGATTCATGTGGACTCTGCCGCTAAGCCAGTTGATCGGCAAGCAGCACTTTGCTGCTTGGGTCAGTGGTGCCACCCAAGACAGCGGCGCGGTCCCCGGCGGTGCTGCTCGTCCCACGGAAGGGGGAGCGTTGTGCAGGGTTTCAAACGCGCCTCCGTAGGCGACGTCGACCAACTGCGGCTTTCGCCTGTCCTGGCACCTGTGGTGAGCCCACCCACTCTGCAACGTCGACTGCCGGTCCGGCCCGCCTCTGTGTCGGGTCGTCGCAAGAACACGTCACCGGCCACAGGAGGGTGGTCGCTGCTGGCGGCCCACGGAGGCGCCGGTGTGAGCAGCCTTCAGCGGGCCGGTGCTGGCGGCGAGGACGCCCAGCGGACCTGGCCCTCGACCGGGCTGGTCGTCGTGGTCGCGCGACGGACGGCTTACGGGCTGGAGTGGGCGCGCGACGCAGCCAGGCAGCACGCTTCGGGCTGCGCGCCTGCAGCGGTGGAGCTCGCCGGCCTCGTGGTGGTGGCGGATGCACCCGGCCGAGCACCCAAGCGGCTGGCCGCGTTCCTTGATCTCGTTTGCGGGGCCTACCCCGGGTGTGGGAGGTCCCGTGGGTGGAGGAGTGGCGACTGGCTGGCTATGCCGAGCCGCTGCCCACCCCGCCGGCGGTCCAGCAGCTGCACAAGGACATGCAGGCGCTGACGGGCGTCGGCACTCACCAGGAGAAGGAGTAGGTCGGCAATGTCAGTCCTCACCGCCGCGTCGTCGAACATCGCCGGTAACGGCGACGCCGTCGTCCTGGCCGCGGGCAACATCCCCACCCCGACGGGGGAGCAGCCGCCCGGCACCGCAGGGTTGACCACCGTACTGAACTGGACCTTCTGGGGTGTCACGTTCCTGTGCGTCGTCGGCGTGCTGATGGTCGCGGGGACGATGGCAGTGGCGCACCGGCGCGGCGAGGGCGGCGAGCACCTGGCCAAGCTCGGCTGGGTCATGGGCGCCTGCGTCCTTGGCGCCGCCGGCGCCCAACTGGTCAACAAGCTGGTCTGAGCATGACTCTCGACCACACGAGCGACACCGAACCCGAGCCCGCACGGCGGCGACCCGGTCGGGCGTGGACAGTCGCCGCAGCAGCCATCGTCACGCTGATCGCGCTCGCTGCCGTGGTCGTTATCCTCGCTACCCGAGGAGGTGACAAAGCGCCGCCGGCTGGTTCCGCGCCAGCGCCCTCCGCCCCGCCCGTCGAAAGCCCGAACGCGGCACCGCTTCCGGCGCAGGACCAGTCGGTGCCGGACAGCCCGCCGCCCGGGGTCTCCTGGACCCTGTTCCAAGGCGTTGCACTGCCCTCCAGCGCCCTCGCCGGCCCCACCCGGATCATCGGGCCGGTCTACGCCGGCTACGCCCATACGCCAGTAGGTGCATTGCTGGCGACAGTTCAGATTGGCTACCGCTACTTCCTAACGCCGGGCGACGGATGGAGACAAGTCGTCCGTGATCAAGTCATGCCTGGCCCAGGACACGACGCCTTCGTCGCGAACCGGGCCAAGGTGACAACGACGGACGTGGCCCCCGGAGGACTGGGGCAGCTCGCCGGCTTCCGCTTCGTGACCTACAGCCCGGACGTTGCCGTCATCCAGCTCGTCAGCCGCTTCTCGAGCGGAACGTTGCAAGTCAGCACCGACACGGTGCAGTGGATCAACGGTGGCTGGCAGCTGCAACTTCAACCGGACGGCGGCAGCAGCCCGACCGCACAGCGGGTCGACACCCTCGCCGGGTTCGTGCCCTGGGGTGGTGTCTGATGCCTGGCCTCTGTGACGTGCCAGGCGTCAACCTCGGCTGCAACGCCGTGGGTGGCGCGATCGGGTCGGCGGCGGGGAGCGTGTTCGACGCTGCGGCGCAGAAGCTGGCGGAGGGCTTGGGCGACGCGACGAAGGCGCTGGTGACGTTCTGGACCGACCTGCCGATGCCGCAGCTGTCGACGGCCAGCGGCCCGGTCGCGCAGCTGCAGTCGATGACCTACTGGCTGTCGGGGTTCGTGGCGGTGCTTTCGCTGCTGATCGCGGCCGGGCGGATGGCCTTGTCCCGTTCGGGGGAGCCGGCCGGCCGGGCCGCGAAGGGGTTGCTCACCCTGATCGTGGCCTCCGGCGCCGGCGTCGCCGCGATCAACGCCCTGGGGTACTTCGCCGACCAGTACTCGCAGTGGATTCTGAACCGCTCAGCCGACGGGAACTTGGGGGCGCGCCTCGCCAAGCTAGCCGCGATCACCACCGTCCCGGGGATGGGCTCAGGACTGGTGCTGATCGTGGCGCTGGTCGCGATCCTGGCGTCGCTGGCTCAGATGGGCCTGATGCTGGTCCGGATCGGTGTCGTGACGATGCTGGCCGGGACGTTGCCGCTGTCGGCTGCTGGCACGTCGACCGCGACCGGGCAGGCCTGGTTCGCCCGGGTGATGGCGTGGCTGTTGGCGTTCATCCTCTACAAGCCGGCGGCCGCCACGGTCTACGCGAGCGCGTTCCTGCTGATCGGCAAGGGCCAGGACGCCGCGTCGGTGCTCTCGGGACTGTTTTTGATGATCCTGGCGATCGTCGCGCTGCCGGCGCTGCTGCGCCTGCTCACCCCGGCCGTCGCCGCAGCGACCAGCTCCGGGGCGGCCGGCGGCGCCGCGGCCGCCGCCGGCGTCACCGCGCTCGCGACCGGCGCCCGGATGCTCGCGGACCGCAGCAGCAGCCGTTCCTCGGCGCCGCCTGCCGGCCCGCAGCAACCCGGGCTGGTGACCGGCTCGGCCGGCGGCCCGGGCGGGCCGACGGGCGGAGCCACCGGTCCGGACTCCACGATCCCCAGCCCGCGCGGCGGCGGTGGCGGCGAAGCGACAGCGGCAGCGGCGGCGGGAGGCGGGGGCTCGGCGGGTGCTGCCGGCTCGAGCGCGGGCGCCGCGGCGACGGCGGGGACGGCGGCAGCAACCGGCGGCGCCGCGCTGGTCGTGCGCGGGGTCGCCAAGGGCGCCCGGGCGGGTGTGAACGGCGCGAAGTCCGCAGCGTCGAACGCGACCGGCGACGGCGGCGACTCGTAAACGGCGACTCGTAGCCGGCCCGAGCGACACAAACCCGAGCGGGACATGCAGCCGGACGGGACATGAAGCTGAGGAGAGGCATGCGATGACGACGGTGGCCGGGGACGAGCCGCGGACCTACGGCAACTGGCGCAAGCCGACCTCGCCGGGGCTGCCGCGCCTGGGTCTGCTGGGCACGGTGCTGGCCCTGGGCGGGCTGGTGCTGGTCATGGTCGTCCAGCTCGCCGCCGGGCTGCTGGCAGCTGCCGGCTGCGGGTTGGTCGTTGTGGTGCTGCTGGCACCTTTGGCGTACCGGAACCGGGCTGGCCGCAACGGCTGGCAGGTCGGCACCGCCAACCTGATGTGGGCAGCGGGCCGGCGCCGCCGTCAGCACGTCTACCTGTCGGGGCTGGCCGGGCCGGTCGCGTTCGGCGCCACCCGGCTACCGGGTCTGCTGGCCCGCTCGGAGCTGTTGTGCGCGCAGAACAGCTACGGCGAACGGTTCGGGCTGATCGCGGTCCCCGCCGCCAAGCACTACACGGTGGTGCTGCGCTGCGACCCGGAAGGCTCACAGCTGGTCGACACCGACACCGTCGACGCCTGGGTGGCGATGCACGGCCGGTGGCTTGCCGCGCTCGCGCACGAACCGGGCCTGGTGGCGTGCACCGTGACGATCGAAGCAGCACCCGACCCGGGGAGCAGGCTCGCCGCCGAGGTGGGCACGCTCCTGGTCGACGGCGCCCCCGAGCTGTCCCGCCAGGTCCTTGCCGAGACGGTCGCGACCTACCCCAAGGGCTCAGCAGCAGTGTCGGCCAGGGTGGCGTTGACGTTCACCGCCACCCGGCCCGGCGCGGGCGAACGCGAAGGCCTGGGCCTACGCCGCCGCACCGCCTCCTCCACGCCCCAAGGCCGGCTGCGCACCGCCGAGCAGATGGCCACCCTGGTCGGGCAGCGCCTGCCCGGCCTGGTGCACCAGCTGCGCTCCACCGGAGCCGGCAGCGCCCGGGCGATGACCCCGGGCGAGATCGCCGAGCTGGTCCAGGTCGCCTACGACCCGGCGGCCGGCCCGGCGGTGGAGCAGGTCCGCGCCGCCGGCGGCGACCCGGGCGTCAGCTGGGACAACGCCGGCCCCGCCGGCCAGCTGGAGGCGTGGGACTCGCTTCGGCACGACACCGCCGCCTCCATCACCTGGCAGATGGTCGAGCCGCCGGCCAGCGCCGTGCAGTCCCGGGTACTCGAACGCCTGCTCGCCGCGGATGAGAACGTGGACCGCAAACGGGTCACCCTGATCTACCGGCCGCACAGCCCGGCCTCAGCCGCCACCATCGCCCACTCCGATGTGCGGACCGCGCTCGGGCACGCCGGCGCCGGCCGCGGGGAGACCCACGCCGCCGACTCCCTCGCGGTGCAGGCGACCCGGCAGTCCTCCGGTGAGGTCGCCGGCGGCGCCGGGCTGACCCGGCTGTCGATGCTGGTGACCGGCACCGTCGCCGACCCGGCCCGGCTCGGCAACGCCGCCGAAGTCGTCACCCAGCTAGGCGCGGCGAGCCAGCTGCGGCTGCGGCGCTGCTACTTCGCCCAAGCAGCGAGCTTCGCCGCCGCCCTGGGCGTCGGGGTGATCCTGCCCGAGCACGTCGCCGTCCCCGACCTGCTGCGCGACAACAACTGAGCCCTGGCAACCATGAAGGAGAGTGGCGTGCAACCAGCAGCATCAGTTCCGGGGCTGACCGGCCGGGGGGTGCGGGGCCGTGGCCGGGGCCGGGTTTCCTACGTCGAGGCCCCGCCGGAGTGGCGAGCCACCACGGTGCAGGTCTGCGGCCTGTTCCCGTGGGCGGTCGGCGGCCTGTCACCGACGATCGGGGTCCCGCTGGGCCGCAACCTGATCACCGGCGGCACGGTGTGCTGCGACCCGATCAGCTGGTTCGAACGGGCCCGGCTGATCCTGAACCCGTCCGCGTTCGTGCTCGGCCTGCCCGCGCTGGGCAAGTCGACGCTGATCCGCCGGCAGGTGATCGGCCTGGCCGGCGCCGGCGTCGTCCCACTGGTCCTGGGCGACTTGAAGCCGGACTATGTCGACACTGTCCGGGCGCTCGGCGGGCAGGTCATGCGCCTAGGCCGGGGGCTGGGTTCGTTGAACGTGCTGGGTGCCGGCGGCCTGGACCTCGCCGCCGACCAGCTCGGCAAAGCTGAGGCCGCGCGGCTGCGGGAGGAAGCCCACGGTCGGCGCCTGATCATGGTCTCGGCGTTGGTTGAGTTGGGCCGCGGTTCGCGGATCAGCGACACCGAACGCACCGTGCTGTCCGCGGCGCTGCGCCTGCTGGCGCAGCGGCACCGCCGGCGCAAGACCCCGCCGCTGCTCGGTGACCTGGTGGCCGTGCTCGAACAAGGTCCGGACCCGGTCCGGGTCCCGACGCTGGACCGGGGTGAGGACGCTCGCTACCGGACCGTGGTCGACCCGCTGCAACGCAGCCTGCTGTCCCTGCTGGACGGTCCGCTGGGTTCGGTGTTCGCCCGGCCGACCACCGAACGACTCCGGCTGGACGCGACCGCGGTGTGCGTCGACGTGTCGGGGATCAGCGCCAGCGACACCACACTGCAGGCCGCGGTGCTGCTCGCCTGCTGGAGTGAAGGCTTCGGCGCCGTAGAGGCGGCCAACGCGCTGGCTGATGCCGGCGTCGCGCCGCAGCGCCGGTTCTTCATCGTCCTGGACGAGCTGTGGCGGGTGCTGCGCTCGGGGGAGGGGATGGTCGACAAGGTCGACTCCCTGACCCGGTTGAACCGCAACGAAGGCGTCGGTCAGGTGATGATCTCCCACTCGTTGGCGGACCTGCGGGCGCTGCGCAACGCCGAGGACCGGGACAAGGCCAAAGGCTTCGTCGAACGCGCCGGCCTGGTCGTCGTCGGCGGGCTGCCCGCCCGGGAGATCGCCGAACTGTCCGAGATCGTGGCGTTCTCCGGCGCCGAGCGTTCCCAGGTCACGTCCTGGTCGACCCCGCCCGGCTGGGACGCCGAGGCCGCCCCGCCGGGGCGGGGCAAGTTTCTGCTCAAGTGCGGCCAGCGCCCCGGCATCCCGGTGCATGTCGACCTCACCGCAGCCGAGCGGGACGCCCAGGTGCACAACACCAACAAGCGGTGGGCGGTCGGGCTGTGATGGCCCGGGCCGGGTCAGCCGGTGGGGGAGCGGGCCTCGGCGGCGGTGCCGGGGGCGGCCTCGGAGGGGGTGTCGGGGGCGGCCTCGGGGGTGTCGGCGCGGCGTGGGTGGTGCCCGCTGCCGGCGCGGCGCTGGTCGCAACGGGCGGGGCGCTGTGGGTCGCCGGCGGTTTGGGGTCGCTGCTTTCCGGCGGCGGCTGGCGCTCGGCGCCGTTCGGGCTGCTGTTCGCCGTCCGGGTGGCCCGCGACGGGCCCGGCGCCTACTGGCCCGGAACACCGGCCCTGCTGGTGTGGGGGCTGACCGCCGCCCTGGCCGCGCTGGTGCTGATCCCCGCCGGGATGCTTGTCCTGCGCTGGGCGCTGTCCCGGCCAGCAGCGGATGAGCCGCTGCGTTCGCTGGCCAGGCTGGCCGACGTCCGGCACCTGACCGCCCGTCCCGCGGCCGAGGCGGCGCGGCGGCTGCGGCCCTCGCTTTGCGGCATCCCGGCCAAGGAGATGCCCGCGAGCGACGCCGGTCTGGTGCTGGGGCGGCTGCTGCGCCCCGGCCGGCGCACCGGCCCGCAGCTTTCCGCCGGTTGGGAGGACGTGCTGCTGGCGTTCATGGCCCCCCGGGCCGGTAAGACCACCAGCTACGTCGTCCCAGCCACCCTTTCCGCGCCCGGCGCGGTGGTGCTGACCTCCAACAAGGCCGACGCCTGGGCCGCCACCGCCGAGCTTCGCGGCAAGCAGACCGGCCAGCGGGTGTGGACCTTCGACCCGCAGCACATCGCCCACGCCGCCCAGAGCTGGTGGTGGAATCCGCTCGCCGGCCTGGACACCGTCGAGGAGGCCGAACGCCTGGCCGGGCACTTCGTGCTGACCGTCGAGGACGAGCGCTCCAAGGACATCTGGGGCCCCGCCGCCCAAGAGCTCCTCGCCGGGTTGCTGCTGGCCGCCAAGACTTCGGGCGGCTCGATGCTGGATGTCTACGACTGGCTGTCCGATGAGGCGACCCCGGTCCCGGCGCAGCTGCTGCGCACCGGCGGGCTGCGCAGCATCGCCGCGTCATTGGAGGGCACCCAGGGCAGCCCCCCGGAGACCCGGGGCAGTGTCTACTTCACCGCCAGGGTCGCCGCCAGGTGCCTGCGCAACCCGCAGATCACCGCCTGGGTTACCCCGCCGCCGGCCGGCGCCGGGCTGGCCGAGTTCGACGCCGCCGGATTCCCTGCCTCGCGGCAGACGCTGTACCTGCTGTCCAAGGACGGCGGCGGGTCCGCAGCACCGCTGGTCGCCGCCCTGACCGACCGGGTGATGCGCGCCGGCGTCGGCTGCGCCGAACGAGCCGGCGGCCGGCTCGACCCGCCGATGCTGGTCCTTTTGGACGAGGCCGCGAACATCTGCCGGATCGCCGACCTGCCGGCGCTGTACTCCCACCTCGGCTCCCGGGGGATCATCCCGCTGACGATCCTGCAGTCCTACGCCCAAGGCGCCGGGGTGTGGGGCGAGAACGGCATGAAAGCGCTGTGGTCGGCGGCGACCGTGAAGGTGATCGGCCCGGGCATCGACGACGCCAGCTTCGCCGAGGACCTGTCCCGCCTGGTCGGCGACCACGACGTCGCCGTCGCGTCCAGCAGCGTCTCCGAAGGCCGCAGCTCCCGGTCGGTCTCGCTGCGTTCCCAGCGCATCCTGCCCGCCTCGGTGATCCGCGCGCTGCCCAAAGGCCGCGCCCTGGTCTGGCTGACCGGTGCCAAGGTCGCGATGGTCACCACCCTGCCCTGGTACACCGGGCCCCACGCCGGCGACATCGACACCGCCCGCCGCACCGCCGAGGCCGGCATCACCAGCGCCGCCCGCCAGGCCGGGACCGGCACCGGCACCGGCACCGCCGAGCAGCCCGCGGGGAGGGCAGCCTGATGACCGAACCCACCAACGAGGCCATGGGCGGGGGCCACGACGAGGGCGACGACCAGACCGGCGGCCCGGCGGGGGAGCAGAGCGCCGAAGCTCGGAGCGTCCTGGGTGAGAACGTCCCGGCTGAGAGCGTGGAGGGTCAGCTGCGGGCGCTGCGCCACGAGGTCGAGGTGCTGCGAGACGTCGTCGACGACGCCATGCACCCGGCAGGCGGTGACCCGCAGCCGGGCCCGGGCGACGCCCCGTTCGAGCCTTACTACCCCTCACTCGACCAGTGGGTCGTCGGCTACTTCGCCCCCACGTACGCCCGCCCGGTCAACCCGGCGGTCCGCTGGTGCGCGCAGTGGTGGGACCACGGCGAGGCCATCAGCCGGCTCGAGGCGTTGTGGCGGTCCTGGGAGGTCGGCCGCCTCGATGAGCTGCGCGGCATCGCGCTCTGGCACCGCGACTTCCTCGACTCCCAGCTCGCGGTGCTGACCAGCACCACCGGCCCGTTCGCGCAGTGCACCCCCGACCGGCACGCACCCACCAAGCCGCTGCCCACGGTTCCCGCACCGGAGGGCTACTGGGACGACGACGAACCCGACGGGCAGCCGCTGCCTCCTGGCTCCCGCTACCGGGAGCTGCGGTGAGCACGCGAGCCGACGCCCCGGTCGCCGGTGCCGTGGTTGGTGCCGGCGGCGTCGCCCTCGCGCTGGGCGGGATCCTGGCAGGGCTCGCCGCGGCTGTGCTGGCGGTTCGGCGTTACCGCTGCGGGGAGTGCGCTCAGACCTCGCCGGGAGTCCCGCTGGGCCTGCTGTCCGCCGCAGCGGGTTGCCTGCTGCTGCTGGTGCGAGGCCGGTGGTGACCGGCCTGGTGCTGCCCGGGCCGTTATCGCGGCCGCCCCGTCCGGCCACCGCCCACGGGTTGAGCAGAAGAGAGCGCAGATGAGCGAGCATCAGCACGAGGACCCGGTCGCGCACGCCAGCACGAAGATCACTTCCTACGTCAGCGTGGCAGCGATGGCAGCCGAGGCGATCGCCCAGGTCGCCGCCGTCCGGGCCCGGGAACGCGCCGCCGTCGACGAACAGGCCGCTCGCGCGTTGCGTGCGGAGGGCCACGCCGCCTACGGCCAAGCCCGTCTGGGCTGGGGGCAGATCCTGGATCCCAGGCTGCGCGAGCGGACCGGCGTCGTCGACGCCGGGACCGTGTGGGCGCGGGCCCAGGCGTGGCGGCCCGACCCAGAGGCCGAGCGCGCCACCGAGCTTGCCGAACAGCGGCTGCGTGAGCTGCGCCCGGAGGTGATGGAACGCTACGACCGGCTGCGCGCCGAGGGCAGCGACCCGGTCGAGGCGATGCGCCGCGTCGCGCCGTTGTTCGACCACCCCCCGGCCCGTACCGGGCAGGCCGCCCCGGACCGGTCGGCCCTGGCCGAGGCCGAGACGGCCCGCCGCGCAGCGGGCGCCGGGCTGGCGCTGTACAGGGGCGAGACCGGCAGTGTCCACGACACGGCCACGGCGGGTGTCGACGTAGGTACCGAGACCGGCGAGCAGGTCGCGCCGCACGCCGGCGAGGACGTCAACGCCACCGGCTGGCTGCGCGGCACCGCGCCCCGCAGCACCACCGCCCGGACCCCGGCCGTGATCGCCGGTGAGGGCTACCCCCGGCCCATCAACGCCGGCAGCGTCGACGCCGCGAAGGCAGCCGCCGCCGGGCGACCGGGGTGGGTCGCTACCACCCAGCATCGGACTACAGCGCAGCTGCCCAAGCCGGCCCATGCCGGGCCGCGCCGGTGAGCAGCCCCCGCGCGGGTGGCCGCGGCCGGTTCGGACGCCGCAGCCCGCAACCACCGGACCCTCACGCGGCGCCTACCGCGCCGCCGGCCGCAGAAGAAAGGGACAGCATGACCGAGACCGGACCGAGCAGCCGGCCGCTGCCGACGCCGCAGCCGACGGTGGACCTGGCCGCGATCGTTGCTGCGCAGCAGGACCAGATCGATGACCTGACCGCGACGGTGGAGCGCCAGCAGCAGATCCTCGACGAGCTGCTGCGCGCGCAGCGGGCCGCCCGGGCTCCCAGGTGGGCACGTCCCACCAGTGGCAGCGACGGCGCCGGGCCGCGCTGATGGCCTCCCGGTACAGGCGGGCGGTCACGCCAGCGGAGCGGGAACGCCGCGAGCACGCGTCCGCCGACAAGCTCTCCGCTTTGCATGAGCGGCTCGCCGAGCAGGTCGCGGCGCTGCGCACCGGGCAGGACTGGCGCCGCTGGCTCGACCTCGCCCACCGCTTCCACACCTACTCGTTCAACAACACGCTGCTGATCTACGCCCAGCGGCCCGAGTCCACCGCCGTCGCCGGATATGAGGCGTGGAAGACCCTGGGCCGGCAGGTCGACAAGGGCGAGCGCGGCATCCAGATCCTCGCCCCCGTCGTCCGCCGGTCCACCGGCGACCAGGCAGGCGCTACAAGCGCTGCCAGCGGCAGCGAACCCGACCCGGCGCGTGCGAGTGCTGGCACGGCAGCCCCCGGCAGCGACACCCCTGGCGATGAGGGCCCCAGCAGCGAGGGGGACCGGCGCCGGGTGGCGGGCTACCGGGTCGCCTACGTCTGGGACCTCTCGCAGACCTCCGGCGAGCCGCTGCCGACCCAGCCGCGCCCGCAGCTGCTGTCCGGGCAGGCCCCCGCCGGGCTGTGGGACTCGTTGGCCGAGCTGCTAGCCGACCGCGGGTTCACGCTCGAGCGGGGGGACTGCGGACCGGCGAACGGCTGGACGGACTACACCACCCGCACCGTCCGCGTCCGCGGCGACGTTGATGCCGCCCAGGCCGTCAAGACCCTCGCCCACGAAGCGGGCCACGTCCTGCTGCACGACCCGTCCGGCCTGGGGGAGAGCACCAGCGCGCACTGCCAAGGGGTCAAGGAGGTCGAGGCCGAGTCGGTCGCCTACCTGGTCACCGCCTCGCACGGCCTTGCCACCGACGACTACACCTTCGCCTATGTCACCGGCTGGGCCGGCAGCGTGGACGGCACCGAACCCGAGCAGGTCGTGCGTGACACCGGGCAGCGGGTGCTGACCGCGACCCGCACCGTGCTGGCCGTCACCGCCCCGGAGAGCGTCCCTACCGCGGACGCGTCCCTGGCTGCCCGGGTGCAAACCGGCGCCCTGCGCACCGCCGCCGTCCGCGGGCATGCCGACGCGGCACACGCCCTCGCCCTCACGCCGGTGCAGTCCGGAACCGTGGCCACCGCGGCTACCGCGGACGTCAGCGCGGCGGACCTGGCGGTGCTGGGGCGGCTGCACGCCGACGCGACCGCCTTCTACGCCGGCCAGCTCGCCGCAGACTCCCCGGACGCGGCCCGTGCCCGGCAGGTGCTGGGGCAGCGGGCAGTCCCACCAGGGGCAGTCGCGGCGTATGAGTTCGGGTATGCCCCGGCCGGCTGGACCGCGGCGGTCGACCATCTTCGTGGCCGCGGCTACACCGACGACCAGCTGCTTGCCGCCGGGGTGGGCACGACCACCCGCCGGGGGAGCGTCGTCGACCGGTTCCGCGACCGGCTGATGCTGCCGGTCCGTGACCCGAGCGGCGAGCGGGTGCTGGCGTTCCTCGGCCGGGCGCTCACCCATTCCGAGGGCACCCCGAAGTACCTCAACAGCCCGCAGACCGCCCTGTACCGCAAGGGCGACGTGCTCTACGGCCTCGGCGCCGAACCGACCCGGCAGGCGCTCGCCGCAGGCGCCCGGCCGGTGCTCGTGGAGGGGGCGCTGGACGCGATCGCGGTCACCTGCGCCGGCGGCGGCCGCTACGCCGGGGTCGCACCGTCGGGTACCGCGCTGACCGCCGGGCAGATCGGCGCCCTCGAGCTCGCCGCCGGGCCGCTCGCCGAGCACGGTGTCACCGTCGCGTTCGACGCCGACCCGGCCGGCCGGGACGCCGTGCGGCGCTCCTACGGCCTGCTGCGCGCAGCCGGTGCCTGGCCAGCTGCCGCCGTTCTGCCGGACGGGCAGGACCCGGCCGGCCTCGCCCAGCACCACGGGCCGGACGCGCTTCGCGCCGTTCTGGACGCTGCTGTCCCGCTCGCGGACCTGGTCGTCGACGAGCGGCTGGCCCGCTGGACGGGCCGGCTGCACTGGGCCGAGGGGCAAATCGGCGCCGCCCGCGACGCCGCCGGGCTGATCGCGACCTTCCCGTCCGAGCACGTGGGCCGGCAGGTGCTGCGGGTCGCCCGGCAGCTCGGGCTCGAGCCCGCGGAGCTCACCAGCGTCGTCGTCGACACGGTCAGCCGGGATGCTGATGCCCCGGGGCGACTGTCGCGGCGGGACCGCCGCGACGACCTCGACCGCGGCCAGGGCGCCGACGCAGCGCGGATCGCGGCGCCCAGCGCCGCGCAGCTGGCCCGCGCCGGCTACCCCGCCCCGCTAGCCACCTCAGCCCGATGGGCCGCCGCCGGCGCCCCGGCCGAACAGTCCGGCAGTGCCGCGCCGCTAGTCGAGCCGCGCCGGGTTGGCCAGAGCCGGTAGCCGCCTCGCCTTGGGCGCCTTGGCGCCCGGCGGACAGTTTCAGTGGCAGACGGGTCCCACGCCAACCTCAGGACTCGCTCACTTGCGGCGGCGGGGCGCCTACAGCGGCGGGACCGGGTCGGGGTCGGTCGGCGTTGGGCCGCGTGGGGGCCATGGTGGCTCGACCGGGGTGATCGGGTCAGGTAGCAGCGGGTCAGGCGGGGGAGCGGGCGTGGGGAGCGTCATCTGGACCTCCGTCGTTGGTGGACGTAGCCCGATGAGTGTGCGGTTCCGGCAGCCGTACGACCAGTGACAGCTGTGCCACCTCAACAGCGCAGGCCAGCAGCATGGGCAGGGCGGCCGGGGCCGGCAGGACAGTCTCCGGCGGCGCCTGGGGGTCCCAAGCGCGACCGAGCACCCGGTGGGGCTCGTTTCGCGGGGCGAGCTGTGTCAGGCCGAGGCGGCCGGCGAGCATCGTCAGGGTTGACGCTGAGATCGCCGAAGCAGCTGTCAACCAAAGGCCACGGCACAGCCAGTGACCGGAACGGGAGGCCCACTCGCGATCCTGACGCCCCCGACGACCGAAAGGGGCGCTACTTTTTGGCGGACGACTTCTTCTTGGCCGCCGGCTTGGTGCCGGCTGCTTTCTTGGCGGCGGGTGGCGTCGACGCTGGTGCAGCCTTTGCCGCTGGCCCCTTCTTGTTCTTCGCGGCGGGAACCGAAGCAGCGACCTGCGCCTTGTAGGTAGCTCCCGCCTTGAAGCTCACGCCCCGGCTCGCCGGGATCTGCAGTGCTTCTCCGGTGGCCGGGTTACGACCGGCTCGCGCCGACCGGTCCAGCGGCTGGAAGCTCCCGAACCCGGTGAGGGTGGTCTTCTGTCCCGCCGCAGTGGCCGCCACGATCTGGTCCAGTACCGCGCTCAGCGTGGCGTCGACTTGCGCACGCGGCAGCGCCGTCGCGTCACTGACAGCGCTGATGAGCTCTGCTCGATTCATAACTGGTCCTTCAATCTGAGCGGCGGTCCCCAATCAGGCAATTCACACCCGACGGGGCTGTTGATGCCAGATCGTGGCACGCTCGGCCGGTAACAGCACTTTCACACGCCGCCCGGGCACAACCTCGACGATCTTCCTCTCAGATCGTCTGCCCGGACGGTTCGCGTGGCTGTGGAAGCTGTCCGGCGCTCGGCACCTTCGAGCTGAGTGCAGTCAGTCGGCAGTCAGGAAGTGGCGTTCGACGGATGATCGACCAATGGGGTCGTAGCCGGCGCGGGTGCGGAGCGGGGGCGGCTCAGCGACCGTAGCGGGCCTGGGCAGTCTGCTTGGACACACCCAGCATCGCGGCGACCGCGGCCCAGGAGTGGCCGTCTGCCCGGGCGGCGCTCACGGCCTCGACGAGTTCTGCCTCAGCGGCTACAGAGCGGCGGAAGGCATCAGCGATTCGGTTCAGTGGTTCAGCATCACGCCATGCCGGCTGCTGCTTCTGGTTGGCGAGCCGCTCGGCGATCTCGTCGGCGACCCGCTCCTTTTCGGCGACGGTTCGAGCCATAGTCACTCCTTAGGGGTTCGGAAGTGGCGGCCGCGGGCGGCCATAGCGTGGATGATCACAGGGCCATCGTCGGTGGCTAGCACTCCCACCTCGATCAGGTTGGCGGCTCGGTCGGGACCAAGGAACAGGGTGACGTCGTCGTCACCAGGGTCAGTGGCGACGGCAACCAGGTTGCGCAGAACGTGGCGGGTGTCGTCTTCGGTGATGCCGTGTCGGTGGGCGCTGGCTGCGACCGGCGCCTCCCACAGCTCCATCTCGTCAGCATATCCTGACGACGACGCGACCGACGAGCCGCAGAAACAGTTGCCGCTTCAACCCCGCACGAGCGGCCAGGTTTGATCGGTCGACACAACGTCGTCGGGCGCGGGCTGGCTGCCCGAGTGCCTACCGGCGGGGTCCGCGGTGCGGACCGGCCGGGCCCTGCGCCGGTCCCGGGCGGGGCCGGTCGACGTCGAAGGACAGCCCGGGCCGGCGGGTGCGGGTCGCGGTCGTAGCCGGCGGGCCGGGCTGCAGGCTGGCCCGCTGGGCGCTGGTCAGGCGCAGCTGCTCGGCCGCGCTGCGGGCTGCGGCGGCTTGGGCGGCTCGGTCCTGGTTCTCCCGCAGCCGGGTCACCGCGTCGGACAGTGCGGCCAACTGGGCGAGTAGCGCGAGCAGCTGGGTGTTCTCGCCCCGGCCGACGAACCGCGCGGAGGCCAGCAGCGCCGATGCCGCCCGTAGCCCCTGGCCGGCTTGCGACGGTGCAGGCAGCCGGCCCCACAGCTCCCGCGCCGCGCGGTCGTAGTGCCCGGCGGCGACGGTCAGCGGCCCGCCGCGGCGGCCCTCGACGACCCGGGCGGCGGCGGCGAGGAAGTCCGATGCGGCCCACGCGGCGTCGCCCGCAGCCAGCGGGTCGGTGCCCGCGGCGGCGCGGACCTGTTCGGTGGCGCGGGCCGCCGCCGCGCTCGCCTGCTCCCAAATTCGGGCCCGCTCCTCGCCGGTGAGCCGGTGCCGGTCCTGGTTGGACCCTTCATCCGTTGCCGAAGACGCTGAAGAGCTCGCGCCGGCAGCCTGCCCGGGCTGCCCGGCCGTAGCGCCGGCGGCGCTCGTGGTGGCGTTGCCGGCAGGCTCGGCCAGCTCCCAGCGGCGGCGCAGCTTGGGCAGGGTGAGGTCGGCGGCAAGCTTCCCACCGCCGAAGTAGATCGGCTGGCCGCCCGGATCAACCGACTCGGGCAGCGCCACCGCGTACCCGGTGACCTGCCCAGGGTTGCGCTCGCTGTGCCGCTCCCGCACCAGCAGCCCGTCGTCGCGCAGGCGCTCCACAAACTGCGCCCAGCCGCCGGCGCCGGCGGCGGCGGTGCGCACCGAGCGGCGCAGCGTATCCCGCACCGGCTCGGCCTGCCCGCTCCGAGCGGCCTTGGCAGTCTCGGCGTAGCTGGCCCGCTTGGCCGCGGTCCGGTCACTCGCAGCTGTCACGGTGAGCCCGTACTTGGCCTCCACCTCCCGCGAGGCCTCCCCGGCGCGCCAGAAGTCGTTGCGGACAAACACCCGCCGGCCGTCCTGCCGGGCGAGCGTCGCCACCACATGCACGTGGTCGTCGGCGTGCCGGACCGCGACCCAACGCACTGCCAGGTCGTCACCCCGGGGTGCCAGCCCGATCCGGTCCATGTAGGTCTCGGCGATGTCGCGCCACTGCGCATCCGACAGGTACCGGTCGATCATCGCCCCCGTCGCCGGGTCCTTCTTCGCCGCGATGATCAGGTGGTAGACCGGCTTCTTGTCCGCCCCGACCCCGGCCGCGGCCAGCGGCTGCTCCAACAGCGAGGTCAGTCGGCGAAAGTCCCGCAACCCCTTATCGCTCACCCCCGGCTCGAGCTGGTCGGGTTCGTCGAACCCCGCGACCACCCGCGGGTCGGTGTGCGGGTTGCGCCGCCCGCGACCCTCCTGCTGCGCCGGCCCCGTCGCGTACAGGTAGCGGATCAGCCC
>JAABUM010003276.1_pt1 | contig 20299 bp, 15 predicted proteins | sample 5559161 | NCBI WGS metagenome assembly JAABUM01 (sample SAMN10711868, study PRJNA513369) | rock metagenome | isolation source: Antarctica rocks | place: Antarctica: Victoria Land, Siegfried Peak nord
CGCAGGCTGGCCAAGGACTGGGAGTGCCTGAACCGGAGGGCGCTCGCTTTCCTGCGCCTGGCCTCCATCCGCCTTATGGTCCGGAAACTATGCCAAACAAAGGGATGATCCCGGACAGACACTTAGCATCGGGAATGCAGCTTGACCCTGCATGCGCAGAACTGCGGTTGACTGCCCATCAGGCTGGATGCCCCTGCACATTGCCATGTGACCGGGTGATTATGAGTAGGTTGCGGCGGGCACGGTGAAGGGTATGTGCAAATCCCCGTTCGAGTACAGCGTTCCCATGCTTCCCGCGAGTTGCGTGCTGTTCTGGTCCGCTGACGCGACATACAGGTTGCGGTCCGTCGCTGGCGTGCCGCCCCATGCATCGTTGATGAACGAGACCGCCAAGTCATGCGCCCCGGTGGCGAAGCTGCCGCCGAAGGTGAAACTCTGGGTCTCGCCCAACCCGTGCGACGCCGTCACCGGCTGCGCCGCGCCTAGCGCCTGCCCGTCCACGCTGACGATGAACTGGGCGTCACCTTTATAGGCGTCCTCTGACAGGTGCAGCGCCAACGTATTGGCAGTGATGGGCGTCGGGCTGATGGGTGCTGGGACCGGTACTGGCATCAGGGTGGGTGCGGGCGCTCCCGCTACGGATGCCGTGACGGTGAAGTCGCTGTGCCCGTTGCCCGGCACGAAGGTATCCGTGACCGGCGCTGCCATCCCGTTCAAGGCGATACCTTCCACGAACAGGTTGCGGTCGTTACCCGTGGCCGGGTCCCAGTAATCGTTCAGGAAGCTGATCGAGACCTGGTGCGCCCCGGGCGCGAAGTCGCCGGCGAAGCTGAACGCCTGCGGCGCCCCCGCCCCGTGCCGCGCCGTGACGGCCTGCGCCGCGCCGAGCTGGGTCCCGTCCACGCTCACAGTGAACTGCGCGTCGCCCTGGTAGGCGTCCTCGCTCAATTGCAAGACAAGCCCGCCCGTCGGGGCCGGCGTGGGCATGGACGTGGACACCGGGGTTGGAGCGGGCGTTGGTGCCGGTGCGGGCGTGGGCACAGGCGCAGGTGCCGGGCTGTTGAGCGTGGAGGTGTCGGGCGGGGGGGTGGAGGTAACGGGCGTTGGCACGGGAACGCCGGGTGCCGGCGCCGGGACACTAGGTGCCGTGGTGGCGCCAAAGGGCGAGGTCGTCACCAGCGCCGGCTCCGTCCCCAAGATCGTGTTGCCGGACACCGAGGCGGCGCCGAGGACGATCTGGCCTGCGGTCAGGCCATAGATACTGTTCCCGGTCACGCTGGCAGGGGCGCCCGTGGCGTTCCAGACCGCCGTGGCCGAACGGCTGTCCAGGTCGTTCAGGATCGTGTTGCCGGAAACGGTCAGGCTCGATCCCGCGTGCACGCCCCCTTCCTCGCCGAAGGCGATGATCGCCGGGTTCTGCGACGCCGGGCCTTGCTGGATGACGTTGCCCTGGATCAGCGCGTTGCCGCCGTTGGGCAGGTCTATGCTGTAGCTGGCGGTGCCGTTCGGCCCGTCCTGGATGCGGCTGTTGGTGATCGTCGTCCGTTCGGCCCGGCTCTTGATCTCGTGCCCGACCACGGCGTCGTGGAAGTAGCTGCCGTCAATCACCAGGCTGGCCACGTCGCCGATGTAGATGTTGTGGGTGTGACCGTCCCCGATGCCGTTGTGGGCGAACTCGCTGTTGCGGATGGTGATGCTGCCGGCTGCGCCCCCACCGCCCAGGATGCCGTTCTGGTTGTCGTGGACGTAGCTGTTGGTCAGCACCAGGTTGCCCGCTTGGTAGCGGATGCCTGCCCCGTTCTCGTCCGGGACCGCGGCGCCCGAGAGCTCCAGGTGGTCCAGCGTGACGTCGGTGTTGGTCGTCAGGATCGCCTTGCCGTTGGGCGGCGATGCCGTGGCGACCAGGCTGGCCATGCCGCCGATGCCTTGCAGGGTGATCCGGGTGTTGATGGTGGCGAAATCGTTGACGTAGGTGCCGGCCTGAACCTGCACGGTGTCGCCATCATGCGATGCTGCAACGGCAGAAGCGACGGTAGAGAATTGGCTTCCCGAACCGACATTAAGTATCGACATGGCATCTTTCTCCGGCTGGATGTAACACCCTTTAACAAAGGGCGGGATTTGCCTTGATTGTTCTGGCTTCAGCCCGGGTTAGGGGTGCATTGTAACCGTATGTTGCTTTGCTTTCTCGGGTTCGTGATCGCAGCTACTGGCGTGGTCGTCAAGCCTGGATTGTTTATGCTGTCGTTGCATATGCAACACGTCCGCCAGAGACGAATGAGGCCGGCTGCAATGGCCGGCCAGGCGGACAGGGCCTTCAACCGCGCCCTGGTGAGCGCGTGGCGTTCCAGCATGGCGGATGTCCCAATCAAGGCACGTCCTCACTGGGAGGGAATGGAGCAACAGGCTGCTCGCTCCCGGCAGGAGGGCGGGTCCAAGCTCCTTCCATGCCTGCTACCGACGAAGCAGCCGTCCGTGCGATCAGCCAAGCCGTCCAACCCGCGCAACCGCGGCCACGGGCTGCGCGGGGCGTCGTGAACCGCCCGGCAGCCAAGCTGCGAAGGGCGGCGGCGCAACTGGCCGCCGCGGGAGCCAGGTCTAGAGCCTGTCGGGCGCGTCTATCCGCGCCGGACAGGCTCTAGCTGTTGTTTTTGCGAGCATTCGTTCAGCCCAAACGAAGCCGTTTGGTCCGGACATGCTCTAGCGGTTGGCCGCCTTGTTCGATCCCACGTTCTCGTTCCACTCGACCGGCAGGCCGTCCCAGGTCGCAAGCTGCTTGCCGGGCCACTTCTTGCGGACGTGGACGCGAAAGCCGTCGGCGATCACCTCGACATAGCCCGACTTCCCATCCGTCAGCTTGAGATGCTGGGCCAGCGCCTCGCATTGTTCCTTCATGTAGCTGTCGCTCATCCCGATGACGCCTTTGCCGATGCAGACCCGGCAGGCATGGTATCGCTGCCCGCGCTGCCTGGCCATCGCACAGAACGGGCCGGCGCAGCTTCTGAGGCGGCCCCTGCGGCAACGCCGTGCTGAACCGCATACCCGGACCTGGACGCCCTGGTCTTGGAGGCCCCCACTTTTGTCCGCGTCGGTTGATCGGAACCAGGTGCTCGGTCCCGGAGTGTGATGGTGCAAGCTCATCCCTGACCCGTTGGCGGGAGGATGCGATACGGCAAGCATTCTCCACGGCAGCGTCCATGGCTGCCCGCCTGCGCCGAGGCCGATGCCAAGGCCCCTGAGCGAGCCTTCGTCCATCCCGTGCTGGACGCTGAGCGTCATGTCGCGCGCACCACGAAGCGCACCTGGCTGCCGGAAAGCCTGTTCTGCCCTCGCAAGGCGGCCCGGCGGCTGCAGCACATGCCGCACGAACTCTGTGAACCAACCTTGGCGCGCACCGCGGGACCGCATCGCGCGCCCTCGGAGGTCACGTGCCCGGGTGCCTGCCGGGCCTGCACGCCTTACGGCATTGGAGCGGGATGGCCCAAGGCAGGACGAGGCAGACGCTCAGGTAGGCTCTCGAATTTCCAGCTTTGCCGACGTGCGTGCGGTTGGCGGCAACAAATCTCTCGGATCGCCTGGTTCGCCGCCTAGCTCATTGAAGAAATAATGGCACACGGCATCCAGACGATGGATGATCTTGCCCGCCTCCTCCTGAGTTTGGGCGTAAGGGGTGAAGCCGGCAATAAGCGACGGACTGTGATAATGCAGCACGAAACAGTGCTGCCCTTGAGCGACCATTGTCCGTATCAGGGCGATCTGCTTGGCGGAGGGCACTCCTTCAGGCGTCAGGGTCACGGTCTCCAGCAGTCCGAGCCTAGCCAGCGCTCCTGGTATCCTCATTGATTGCAGCGTGCGGGACGACGAATGCCGGCTGAGCCGGCCAGAACGGGATGCAAGCAGGCCGATTGGGCCGCGCGTCATCGGCATGCAGACCAGGCGCCCGCTTAGAAGGGAGTACTGCGTTGCGCTGAAGCCCCGGAAGTCCGGCCCGCCCTGCAAGGTGAGATCACGTCCTGGCATGACACTGAAATCCACCGAGATGCCATGGTCAGCAATGATCTGCATGGTGTTGGGTCCAACTCCATACCGCCCGGCCTTGAAGAACCTTGGCGCAACATGAAGGTTCCTTTGAATTTGCTCCAGGAGAACGGTCAGTTTGCGATCCTCCAAGTCACGCGGAAGATTCCCTGCAAAACTGTTCTTGATGGATATCACCTCCTCGAACGGAGGGTTTGTCCATGGATGCAGATGGGCGCCGATCTCGCATCCGCCTCGATCATGGATACTGCGGAGCGGCCCAAAACCGGCAGCTTTCGAAGCAATAGGATAGTCCACGACATAGACCGGGCGCAGACCATACCGTTCAAGGATCGCCTGCCCCCTCCCGATCGCGGCCATCGCCTCGACCTTATCGTGATTGCGGTCAAAACCCTGGCCCCAATTGAACTCGGCTTCTGTGTCAACAACAACGAACAGCGTGGGCCGGCTGCCCGGCGCCTTCGGCAGGGGCGCGTATTCGACGCCGAACAAGCTGACGGGCCTCTCCCGGGCGTTGAACACAGGCGTGGAGGGTGGCTTGATCCGGACGCCGGCCTCTGGAACCTGTGACGGTGGCCCATCGAGATGCAGGTGATCCGGTGCAGCGTTGCGAAGCAGCGCATCAATCCTGCTGGCCGACAGGCGCCAGCTATAATGGTCGCCTACGTGCTGACGGGCGCTTGCGCCGAGCCGGCGTGCCTCGGCGCTGTCCCGGAACATGTCAACCACCGCCTGAGCCAGGCCGCTTGCGGTCGCTCGGATCAGCCGGTCATGGCCGTGCGGTATCGTGAGGCCATTCACGGCCAGCGGCGTCAGCACGACTGGAACGCCGCTGGCCCAGGCCTCAAGGACCTTGTTCTTCACGCCCACACCTGACCGCATCGGCGCGATCGAGACCTGGGATCGGCGCAGGACGCCGAATATGTCCGGCACGTTGGCCTGGACCACGATCCCGGAATGCCCATCATGCGCGCCGACCGCCGGTGTCGGGTTGCGGCCGGCAATCACCAGTTCCGCCCTCGGATACGCCGACCGCACAAGGGGCCAGATTTCACGAACGAGGAACTCTATCGCGTCCACGTTCGGGCCGAAGTCAAGGGTTCCCACGAAACTCAGGCACGGTTGACCGGTCACGTTCCCCTCGAGGCGCTCACCGCCTTCGAGGTCCGGGAGCGTCACGCCATTGGAGATGACCTCTACGGAGGAACGACCGCTGATCCGGCGCATCCACCGCGCGTCGGCCTCGCCTGCGCAGATGACGCTTGCGAACCGATGCACCGTGCGGCGCACGAACCAGGCAGAGATGGCCAGCTCTTTCAGCTTGCTCATGCGGGCGCGAAGGCTTTGCCTGGCTGCCATGGCACGCCACAGGTCGAGCGGCGTGCAATCAATCATGTCAGCGACGCCCGGCGGGAGATCGGACGCGTCCATCCAGATCGCTTCGGCACCGCGCCAGACTAAGGCCCTGTGCGGAGAGTGCTTCAGGACAGCGGCGCGGACCGCTGCGCGCAACCCTGTCTGGTCGAATCTCCAGGGATATGACAGGCCCGACCCTTGCAGCTCGACAGGAACGTACTCTGCAATTCCCTCAGGGAAATTGCTTGCGCCTTCCATAGGCGGCGGCGCAACGAGCTTTATCTGCCACCTTTCCGATAGCTGCTCCAATTGGTGGAAGACCCGGAGCGCATAACCGTTCACTATGGGCCACGGTGCGATCGTGCACACCGCAAGCAAGATCGGCAGGTCCGGAGAGCGCTGGGCGCCCCGGGCGCCCTGAGTGCTGCCGACTGCTTCCATCAACCGTCTCTCTTCATGGCCGCACCGTCATCCCAAAGGAGGTTAAGCGCATCCATTCCGCCTCACTGTCAACATCCCGCCCCTGCCTTGCCGCGCGACGGTGGAGGCGTCGGCACGGCGGCCCGGGGAGGAGCCTCGCTCCCTCCGATGCCGGCGGAACAGGCACCATAGGGGAATGGCCCGCGACCCCTTGGCCGCTTCGCGCAGCCTTGTCGAGCCGTTCCCGGGGCACGCCTCCCTCCGGCCCGCCCCCGGATCGATGTTCCTTTCTTCGCGCGGCGATCCTCTGCTAGCGTGACCGTAACCGCGGGGAAACCGCGTCAAACCGGAGGAACGCCATGAAGCGCCGCACCGTCCTTGCCCTGCCCGCCGCCCTCGCCCTGCCCGCGGTCCTGTCCGGCCGCGCCCGGGCGCAGGCCAAGCCCAGCCTCGCCTTTGTAGTCAACAACCCGTCCGACTTCTGGACCATCGCCCGCCGCGGCATCGAGAAGGCCAACCGCGAGCACCCGGACTACGCAATGGAGATGATCCTGCCGGGCCAGAGCACGGCGGCCGAGCAGCGGCGCATCGTGGACGAGCTGCTGGCGCGCAAGGTCGCGGGCATCGCCATCTCGCCGATCAACCCCGCCAACTCCACCGACATGCTGAACCGCGCCGCCGCCGGCAGCGTGCTGTTCTGCACCGACAGCGACGCCCCGAACAGCAACCGTGCCGTCTATATCGGCACCGACAACGTCGCCGCCGGGCGCGAGGCCGGGGCGCAGATCAAGCGCGCGCTGCCCGGCGGCGGCAAGGCCATGCTGTTCGTCGGCACCATGGACGCCGACAACGCCCGCGAGCGCGCGCAGGGCATCAAGGAGGTGCTGGCCGGCAGCAACGTCGAGCTGGTGGACATACGCACCGACGAGTCCGACGTGGCCCGCGCCAAGCGCAACGCCGAGGACGTGCTGGCCAAGTACTCGGACATCGCGGTCATGGCCGGCCTGTGGTCCTACAACACGCCGCAGATCTACCAGGCCGTGAAGGCCGCGGGCCGCGAGGGCAAGGTCAAGATCGTCGGTTTTGACGAGGACCCGATGACCCTGCGCGGCATCACCGAGGGCGTGATCTCCTCGACCGTCGTGCAGCAGCCCTACGAGTTCGGCTACCAGAGCATGAAGGGCCTGGTGCGCTACATCGGCGGCGACAAGTCGTTCATCCCCGCCGACAAGAAGATCATCGTCGCCACCCGCATCGTGGACAAGGGCAACGTCGCCGAGTTCACCAGCCAGATGCGCGAGCTGACGCGCGGGGCGTAGCGGCGATGGCCGCGCCGCTGCTGGAGCTGGAGGGCATCGGCAAGACCTACCCCGGCGTCGTAGCCCTCGACGGCGTGAGCCTGCGGCTGCACGCCGGCGAGATACTCGGGCTGATCGGCGAGAACGGCGCCGGCAAGAGCACGTTGATGAAGGTGCTGGGCGGCGTCGTCGCCCCCAGCGCCGGGCGCATCCGCATCGGCGGCCCCGGCCAAGGGGCGGACAAGGTGCTGGACCGGGAGGCGCTGACGGTGGCGGAGGCGGCGCGCGCCGGCATCGGCTTCGTCCACCAGGAACTCAGCCTGTTCGACAACCTGGACGTGGCCGGCAACGTCCTGTTCGGGCGGGAGCCGCGCAGCCGCCTGGGCCTGCTGGACCGCGCCGCCATGCACGGCCGGGTCGCGCCGGTGCTGCGCCGGCTGGGCGCGGACTTCGGCCCCGGCACCCCGGTCGCGGAGCTGTCCATCGCCCAGCGCCAACTGGTCGAGATCGCCAAGGCGCTGTCCGCCGAGGCGCGCATCATCATCCTGGACGAGCCGACCTCGTCGCTGACCGCCACCGAGACCGGGCGGCTGCTGCGGGTGATGCAGGAGCTGCGGGCGGACGGCGCCGGGCTGGTGTTCATCACCCACCGGCTGCACGAGGTCGAGGCGGTGGCGGACCGCGTGGCCTGCCTGCGCGACGGGCGGCTGGCGGGGGAGCTGGACCGGGACGGCATCAGCCACGCCGCGATGGTCCGGCTGATGATCGGCCGCGACCTACGCTCGTTCTACACCGTGCCCGCCCGCCTGCCCGGCGACGGCGGCCTGGTGGCGGAGGCGGTCGTCACGCCGTCCTTTCCCGGCCGAGGGGTGAGCCTGCACATCCGGCCCGGGGAGATACTGGGCCTGGCCGGGCTGGTCGGCGCCGGCCGCACCTCGCTGCTGCGGGCGCTGTTCGGCATCGAGCCGGCGCTGTCCGGCGCCATCCGGCTGGACGGCCGGGCGCTGCGGGTCCGCTGCGCCGCCGACGCCATCGCGCACGGCATCTACCTGGCGCCGGAGGACCGCAAGGCGTGCGGCCTGGTGCTGGAAATGCCCGTCACCGAGAACGTCACCCTGGCCAGCATGGGCGCGCACGCCCGTTTCGGCCTGGTTGACCGCGCGGCGGAGCGCCGCACCTGCGCCGTGCAGCGCGCGGCGCTGCGTGTGAAGGCGCCGGACGGCGCCACCGTGGCCGGCACCCTGTCCGGCGGCAACCAGCAGAAGGTGGTGCTGGGCAAGTGGCTGAGCATGGCCCCGCGCGTCATCCTGTTCGACGAGCCGACGCGCGGCATAGACGTGGGCGCGCGGTCCGAGATCTACGGCCTGATGCGCGCCCTCGCCGACCGCGGCGTGGCGGTGCTGATGGCGTCGAGCGACATGGAGGAGGTGATCGGCGTGTCCGACCGCATCGCCGTGATGCACGAGGGTCGCGTCACCGGCACGCTGGACCTCACCGGGTTTAGCGAGCAGGCCGTGCTGGACTTGGCTGTCGGAGGGGAGGCGATCAAGGGCGCAGCAGTTGGCGGCGCCCCGGCCCTGGCGGCGGCATGAGCAAGAAGGAGCTGGGCCTGGCGGGGCTGCTCGTGCTGATCGGCGGTGTCACCTATGCGCTCAACCCGCTGTTCCTGTCGGGGGTGAACCTGCTGAACATGGCCAACCTGATCGGCCTGTTCGGCATTTTCAGCATCGGCCAGGGCCTGGTCATCATCACCGGCGGCATAGACCTGTCGGTCGGCGCCATGTTCGCGCTGCTGGGCGTGGTGTTCGTGGACCTGCTGGCCAACCACGATGCGCCCTGGCCGCTGGCGGTGCTGGCGGTGGTCGCCGGCGGGCTGGCGCTGGGCGCGGTGCATGGGCTGCTCATCACCCGGTTCCGCCTGCAGCCCTTTGTGGTGACGCTGTGCGGCCTGCTGATCTACCGCGGCGCCGCGCGCTACTACACCGGGGACAACACGCTGGGCTTCGGCTACGGCGGCACCTTCGACACGCTGAGCTGGCTGGCGGCCGGGCGAAGCTGGGGGGTGCCCAACCCGTTCCTGATCCTGTTGGCGGTGGCGGCGTGCATGGCCGTGCTGCTGCACCGCTCGGTGTTCGGGCGCTACCTGTATGCCGTGGGCCGCAACGAGGAGGCGGTGCGGCACAGCGGCATCAACGTCTCCGCCGTGGTCGCTGGGGCCTACGTCGTGGCCGGGGGCCTGGGCGGGCTGTCCACGGTGCTGCTGGTGTTCTACACCAGCTCGGTCTCGCCGAGTTCGTTCGGCAACGCCTATGAGCTGTATGCCATCGCCGCCGCGGTGCTGGGCGGCTGCTCGCTGCGCGGCGGCGAGGGCAGCATCCTAGGCATCGTGCTGGGCACGGTGCTGCTGCAGATCCTCCAGAACCTGGTGAATATCCTGGGCATCCCCTCCTCGCTCAACTTCGCGGTCATGGGCACCGTCATCCTGCTGGGCGTCCTGGCCGACCAGGGCTTCGCCGCCCGGCGCAAGGCGCAGGCGCTCGGCCGCGCGCTCGGCGCGGCGGCGGCGCCATGAGCGGATACGCCACCTATCCCAGCCTGCGGGACCGGCTCGTGCTGGTCACGGGCGGGGCGTCCGGCATCGGGCGCGGCATCGTCGAGCACTTCGCGGCGCAGGGCAGCCGGGTCGGCTTCATAGACCTGGACGACGCCGGGGCGGCGGAGGTGGTGCAGGCGTGCCCCGGCGCCCGCTTTGCCCACGCCGACCTGCGCGACATCCCCGCCCTGCGCGCGGCCGTCGCGGAGCTGTCGGACGGGCTGGGCGGCGCCTTTACCGTGCTGGTCAACAATGCCGCCCGCGACGACCGCCACCCGATCGACGACGTGACGCCGGAATACTGGGACGAGCGGATGGCGGCCAACCTGCGCCACCAGTTCTTCTGCGCCCAGGCGGTCAAGCCCGGCATGATAGCGGCCGGCGGCGGCAGCATCGTCAACATGAGTTCGAACTCCTTCCTGCTCGCAACCGGTGGGATGCCGGCCTACACGGCGGCGAAGAGCGCGGTGATCGGCCTGACGCGCGGGCTGGCGCGGGACCTGGGGCCGCAGCATGTCCGGGTGAACACGGTGCTGCCGGGCTGGATCATGACGCAGCGGCAGCTCGACCTGTGGGTGACGCCGGAGGGCGAGGAGCGGCGGCGGCGCGGCCAGTGCATCCCCGACCCGCTTCACGCCGACGATGTCGCGCGCATGGTGCTGTGGCTCGCCGCCGATGACAGCAGGCTGGTGACGGCGCGGGAGTTCGTGGTGGACGGCGGCTGGTACTGACGCGCGGATTTTGGCGGGCGGATGCTGGCGCGGGGGCCGATGGCGTGATGGCGCACTATAATCCGTGATTGCCGGCCACCTGTCCGAACGCGATGCCGTTCTTATGCCAACGGCCATCTGCTCTGACTGTTTTCAGCAGCTTGGCCAAGGGTGCGCCGTGATAATAGGAACGGCCAGAGCAAGGGGCGGTTGGTACTATGCCATCGGCCATCTGCTCCGGCCTTCACGGTATCGTATCGTCATTGCGAGCCGCCCTTACGGCGCGGCAATCCAGGAGCGGCTAGGACCGTGCCGTGGACCCCTGAGTCGCCGCGCTGCAAGGGCGGCTCGCAATCACGGATGGCAAGACGGTCAACGCAAATGGCCGTTGGCGCCGAGCGCAATGCCGATGCCATCAGTCCAGGTCCGTCACCCCGGGTGTACCCGGCGGCTACCCCTCTCCCGCCTGCAGCCCCTCGATCAGCCCTGCCCCGTCCAGCACCTGCATGGACGTTGCCTGCCGTTCCCCGGCGGTGATCGGCTCCGCCCGGCCGCCCAGGCAGCGGGCCAGGAAGCTCTCGGCGACGGCGGTGAAGGCCAGGTTGTTCTCCGGCCGCACGAAGCCGTGGCCCTCGTCGGGATACAGCAGGTAGGTGACGGGCACGCCGTTGGCCTTCATGGCCGCTGCCATCTGGTCGGCCTCCGCCTGCTTGACCCGCGGGTCGTTCGCCCCTTGCGCGATCAGCAGCGGCCGGCGGATGCGGCCGGCCTGATGCAGCGGCGAGCGCTCCTGCAGCAGCACGCGGCCCTCCTCCGTATCCGGGTCGCCCACCGCCCGGACGAGCTGTGCCCGGAACGACGCCCAGTACGGCGGTATGGTGGCCAGCAGGGTCTCCAGGTTGGACGGCCCCACGATATCGATGCCGCAGGCATACAGCTCAGGGCTGCGCGCCATGCCCGCCAGCACGGCATAGCCGCCGTAGCTGCCGCCCATGATGGCGACGCGCGCCGGGTCGGCGATGCCCCGGGCCGCCGCCCAGGCCACGGCGTCCAGCAGGTCGTCGTCCATGTGCCGGCCCCATTCCCGGTCCCCGGCGTTGGTGAAGCGCTTGCCCAGGCCGGTCGAGCCGCGGAAGTTGACGCTGAGCACGCCATAGCCGCGGTTGGCCAGCCACTGGTGGTAGGAGTTGTAGCCGAAGGCGTCGCGCGCCCAAGGCCCGCCATGCACCAGCAGCACCAGCGGACCCGGCGCCGCGGGCCGCCCGCTGCCCGCCGGGTCGGCGTCGCGCGGCAGGGTCAGGTAGGACACCAGCGGCAGCCCGTCCCGCGCCGGGATCGTGACCGGGTGCATGGGGGCGAGCGGCGCCCCGGCCAGCTCGGGCCGCGTCTCGTATAGCGCGCGCAAGGTGCGGGCGCTGCGGTCGTACAGGTAGGCGACGCCGGGCCGGGTGTCGGACCCGGCGCCCACCACCCACAGCCGGTCGTCCTCCGTCCGGCTGCTCAGGCCCCAGTCGCCGATGCCCTGCGCCGCCAGAAAGTCCAGGTCGGGCTGCACGCGCGGGTCGAGCGCGGTGTAGGACAGGCGCTCGACCAGCACGCCATAGGCCAGCGGCGCGTAGGTGTCGGGATCGTTGAGCAGCCCGCCGATGTCGGCGCGGGGATGCTCGGCCAGCACGGTCGCCTCGCCGGTGGCCAGGTCCATGCGCGTCAGGGCCGCCGTGTCGCGCCCGCGGCTGTCGCGCATATAGAGGCTGGCGCCGTCGGCGCTGATGTGGCTGACGCCGGTGCTGAACGAGTCCTCGGCCGGGATGAGGAACCAGCTTTCCCACCCTCCGCCCTCCGCCGGGCGCAGCACGTCGTGGCCGCCGTCCGGAGTGGGCCGGGACGCCACGCGCGGCACGAAGCGGTCGTCGGTGACGAAGCCCGCCAGCCCCGGGTTCTCGGCGACCAGCGTGGTCCGGCCGGTGGCAAGCTCGATGCGGAACAGGTCGGGATAGCTGGGGTCGCGCTGGTTGTGGTAGGCCAGCACCTCGCCCCTGATGTGCCGGCTGCCGCCTGCAGGGCTGGCGCGCACGCCCTCGGGCGTCAGCGGCCGGGTGGCGCCCGTGTGGACGTCCACGGCGTGCAGGCGCCAGTTCTCGTCGCCGCCGCTGTCCTGCATGAAGACGAGGTGGCGGCCGTCGTAGGTCCAGTAGTAGTCGCGGACGCCGCGCCCGGCGTCGCGCGTGACCGGGCGGGCCGCGTCCGGGGCGTCGAGCGGCGCGACCCAGACGTTCATCACGCCGTCCAGCGGCGCCACCCAGGCCAGGTGCGCGCCATCGGGGCTGATGGTGCCGCCGGACCGGTTCGGGTTGCCGAACAGGTGGGCGCGCGGGATCAATGGATCAGGCATCGGCCTCGGCTCCGGGCTGCGTCACGGCGGAGTGGACATCAAACTCGCCCGCTTCCGCAAGCACGCCCAAGTGCAGCGGCGCGCAATGATGAACGGTCCGATGCGCAATCAAGGGATGCTTCCGGCGCAGATTGCCGGCGCAGGTCGATGTTCTTGGCTGCTTTCGGCGACACCCTCGATTGCGCATCGGACCGTTCATCATTGCGTGCCGCTACAGACAGCAATCCACGTAAGACGGGGTTGGGCATCTCACGGCAGCGCCTTGCTGGGACTCACCTCAGCAGCCTGTGCAAGTCTGCGCGCAGACAAGACCTGAGCAGCCCGGCTCTGCCAGGCGTCACCTGTGCGCTGGGCTGCGCGAGCCTGCCTAGATGGCGACGCGCACCCCAAGCTCGACCACCCGGTCGCTAGGGATGCGGAAGAACTCGGTTGCCGGCACGGCGTTGCGCGCCATGAACAGGAACAGGAACAGCCGCCAGGCCGTCAGCTTCGGCACCATCGCGCGCACCAGCACCTCCCGTCCCAGGAAGAAGCTGGCCTGCATCGGCGCGTAGTCCAGGCCGTGCGCACCCAGGTCCTCCAGCTCGCGAGGTATGTTCGGGCTTTCCATGAAACCGTAGCGCAGCACGACGCGATGGACGCCCGGCGCCAGCTCGCTGACCGCCGTGCGGTTGTCCGGCCCGGCCTCCGGCACATCCAGGTTCTGCACCGTCACGAACAGCACGCGCTCGTGCAGCACCTTGTTGTGCTTCAGGTTGTGCAGCAGCGCCGCCGGGACATAGTCCGGGTTGCCCGTCAGAAACACCGCGATCCCCGGCACCCGCACCGTGCGCGACTGCGGCAGCCGCGCCAGGAACGACGCCAGCGGCAGGCTGTCCTGCTTCCAGCGCGCCAGCATCAGCTCCCGTCCGCTGTGCCAGCTCGTCATCATCGCCATCAGGGCGCCGCCCACCAGCAGCGGCACCCAGCCGCCTTCCGGCACCTTCAGCATGTTGGACAGGAAAAACGTGCCGTCCACGACGAAGAAGAAGCCGAACACTCCCAGCGCCAGCCAGCGCGGCCAGCCGAACTGCCGGCGGAAGGCCACCGTCGCCAGCACGCAGGTGCATAGGAAGGTGCCGGTGACGGCGATGCCATAGGCCGCCGCCAGCGCGTCGCTGCTGCGGAACGACAGCACCAGGATCAGCACGGCCACCAGCAGCACGGTGTTAATCTGCGGCAGGTAAATCTGCCCCTCTTCCGTCACGTTGGTATGCAGCACCGCCATGCGCGGCAGGAACGCCATCTGCATGCATTGGCGCGCGATGCTGAACGCGCCGCTGATCATGGCCTGGCTGGCGATCACCGTCGCGGCCGTCGCCAGCACCACCAGGGGCAGGCGCAGGGACTCCGGTGCCATCAGGTAGAACGGGTTCTCCAGCTTGGACGGATCGGCCAGCACCAACGCGCCCTGGCCGAAGTAGTGGATGACCAGCGAGGGCAGCACGAAGCCGATCCAGGCGAGGCGTATGGGCTTGGCGCCGAAGTGGCCCATGTCGGCGTACAGTGCCTCCGCCCCCGTGACGGCCAGTACGACGGAGCCGAGGGTGACGAAGGCCAGCCAGCCGTGCGCGGCGCAGACCTCCACGGCGTAGTGCGGCGACACCGCGCGCAGGATGCCGGGACTCAACGCGATCTGGTATACGCCCATCAGGGCCAGCACTAGGAACCACACCGCCATGATGGGGCCGAACAGCCGTCCGATGGTATGCGTGCCATGGACCTGCACCGCGAACAGCCCGACGATGACAAGGATGGACAGCGGCAGCACGAAGCGCTGGAAGGCCGGAGAGACGACCGACAGCCCCTCCACCGCCGACAGCACGGAGATGGCAGGGGTGATGGCGCCGTCGCCGAAGAACAGGCAGGCGCCGCCGATGCCGATCAGGCCCAGGGCGGTCCGCATCCGCGGGCTGGTGGTGCCGCGCTGGGCCAGCGCCATCAGTGCCAGGATGCCGCCCTCGCCGTTGTTGTCCGCGCGCATGACCAGCAGCACGTACTTGACCGTCACGGTCAGGATCAGCGCCCAAAAGATCAGCGACAGGGTGCCGAGTATCTCCACCTCGCGGATGCCCACGCCGCTGAAGTGGGTCAGGCTGGCCTTGAGCGCATAGAGCGGGCTGGTGCCGATGTCGCCATAGACGATGCCGAGCACGGCGAGCAGGGCGCCGGTGGTCAGCGGGCGGGTGCTCCCGTGCGCCAGGGCGGCGCTACCTGCGGTAGCGCTCATGCCGCAGGCGGCGCCGGGCTGCGGCGGCTGGTGGTGCGTAGCGGGATCATGGAGGTCCATCCGGGGATGCGGTCTGGGATGGTATCTAGCACGCCCGCATTCCGCCGCAATCAACGGGCGCTGCGGCCGGGGCGCCGGGGCGGGACGGCAGCGCCGGGGGACCAGGCCGGCGGCGTGCCGCGGCGGCCCGGACCGGTCCTGCCGGCAGCCCTCAGGCGTGCCGGGCGTTGCGGTGGGCCAGCAGGACCGCGACGCCGGCAGCCAGCAGGGCGATGCTGGCCGGCTCCGGCACGTTGACCGGGCTGCCCGGTCCGCTGCCCCCGGGGATGGCGCCGCGTGGGGCGGCGAACCCGGCGTCCTTGCCCGGTGCCGTGCCAGGGACCGTGCCGGGCACCTGGTTCGGCAGGATCGGCGCGGCGATGAACGGCAGCCTGGCCTTTGCAAGCTGCACCGTGGGCGCCTGCCGCTGCGGCGTGACTGGCGCGGGCATGAGGCTGCCTGCCATTGCGAGGCCGCCTGCGATCAGCGCGGCCGACGCCAGCAGGCCGGCACCGGCCCCAAGCCCGCCAACCGCCGCACCGCCGAAGCCGCCAGCCGCCGCCCCGCTGCCGAGGCCGCCGCCTCCGAGCGTAGTGCCTCCGGCACTGCCCATAGTGCCGGCATGGGCCGGGCCGCCCAGCGCGCCAGGCACCCCGGCCAGTCCCGGCCCGGCTGGCAGCACGCCGCCCGGCGCCGCTCCGCAAGTGATCGCGGACCCTCCGGCGTTCGGCACCGCCGCATGCGCCGCGGCGTGATAAACGTGCAGGTGCGGCGCGTGGTGGCCGGCGCCAGGATGCGCCACATGCCGGACCGCATGGTGGAACGGCTTGGCAACCGCACTCAGGACAGACTTGGCGACGGGATAGCAAGGACCCAACACGCTGCGAGACTAACCTTAGATGATGAACAAATGATCTAAGGCGCAGATTAGGAGAGGCTTCTACCTATTGCTAATTTTTCCGATGGCACACTAATATGTGACGCAAAATATCAATAATAATACGATTTGGATGGTGTTCGCCATTGAAGCGGCTGCAGCTATGCCGTTGCGGAAGAAGGCGGCTGCGCGCGCAGGCCGAAGATGGCGGTGCCGACCCTGACATGCGTAGCGCCCCAGGCGATGGCGGCCTCGTAGTCGCCGGACATGCCCATGGACAGCGTCCCCAGCCCATGCCGCGCCGCGCAGGCGGCCAGCCAGGCGAAGTGCGGCGCCGGGTCCCTCTCCGCCGGAGGTATGCACATCAGCCCGGCCAGCAGCGGCCCGAACCGGCGCTGGCACGACTCTATGAAGGCGTCGGCCTCCCGGGTGGGGACGCCGGCCTTCTGCGGCTCGTCCCCCACATTGACCTGAACCAGCAGCGCGGGACCTCCCTGCCCGCCCCCGGCGCCTTCCTTGGACAGGGCGTCCTCGATGGCGTCGGCCAGGCGGGGGCGATCCAGGCTCTCGATCACGTCGGCGGTCCGCACGGCATCCCGCGCCTTGTTGGTCTGCAGGCCGCCGATCAGGTGCAGCCGCAGCGCGGGGTGGGCGGCGCGTAGCGAGCCGAACTTGGCGGCGGCCTCCTGCACCCGGTTCTCCCCGAACAGGTGCTGCCCGGCGCCCAGCGCCTGCACCACGTCCGCCGCAGGGTAGGTCTTGGACACCGCGACGAGCCGGACCGACCCTTCAGGCCGGCCGGCGCGGGCCGTCGCCGCGGCGATGCGGGCCTGGACCTGGGCCAGGCGGCCCAGCAGGGTGTCAAGGCCAGGGGCGGGATCGGAGGGGAGCATGGACGAGAGGCTTGCCGCATGGGCACGCCAGGTCAAGGCGCGGCATCGGGCGGGAGGGTGCCGCATGGCCCGCGGCGCCGGGCGCGGTATGCCGGTGCTGTGGCTGTTCACGGACGCCGTGCGGCTGCCGGACCCGGTGCCGGCCATCGCGCGGCTGCCGGCGGGATGCGGGGTCGTGTTCCGCCATGACGGCGTGCCGGGCCGCGCGGCGCTGGCGGCGCGGGTGGCCCGGCTGTGCCGGGCGCGCGGCCTGGTGCTGGTGATGGCGGGCGACCCCCGGCTGGCGGCTGCGGTAGGTGCCGGGCTGCACCTGCGCGGCGGCCGGGCGGCCCGGCCCTGGCGCCGGGCGTGGCTCCGGCGGGGCCGGCTTGTCACCAGCTCCGCCCACGGACGGGCGGAGCTGGTGCGGGCGTTGCGGGCCGGGGCGGACGCGGCGTTCCTGTCGCCGCTGTTCCCGACCCGCAGCCACCCCGGGGTGGCGGCGCTCGGCCCGGTTCGCTGGGCGGCGCTGGCGCGGGACGCGCGCGGCCCGGTGCTGGCGCTGGGCGGGGTGGCCAGCGGCACGACCAGGCGGGTCCCGTTGCGGGCGGCGGGGGCCGGGCTGGTCGGCGCAGCGTCCGGCGGAGTTCCATGCGGATCGCCGGGCGGGTGACGCCGGGCACCAGGGCGCGGCGGCCCCTAACGGACCAGGTTATGCGCCGGCCAAACCCTTGTGACACATGTGCCACAGTGTTCCGCGATAGCCATAACAGGGGCAGACGGGCGATTGCGGCGCCCGCCCGGGCAGGCCAATACTCTGCTCAGGTCTGGCTGCCCCCGGCCTGTGGAGGATGCGTCGCACGGCGGCGCGTCCGCACCTTCGGGGCGGGGCCTTGAATATCCGCCGCATCAGCGGCGCAACGAGGAGAAGTCCAATGCGTAAGCTCCTGCTGGCCACCGTGGCCGCGCTGGGTGGGTTGATGGGAGTGGCGGCGGTTGCCGATGCCCAGAGCATGTCCGACACCTCCGGGCAGGCGTTCCCCACGGTGGCCGGCCCCACGCCGGGCACCGTCACCGTCCGCCTGAACGGCCGCTTCCGGTTCTATGCCGTTGCGGTTGCCGACCGTAACTCCGACGTCACCGCCCCGCTGACGACGCCGGCGACGCCCGGCACCTCGGCCAGCGGCGGCAGGCAGGTCGGCTACAGCTTCGGCAGCTACGCCCGCCTGTATCCGGGCTTCGACGGCGTCGCCGCGAACGGCCTGAAGTACGGCGCCAGCCTGGAAATCCGGCAGGACAACGGTGGTCTCAACGCCCGGACTGGTGGCGGTGCCGTGGGCAGCATCTCCGGAAGCAACCCCGGGCGGGGTGGTCTGTATTTCCGCCGCGAGTGGGGCTACATCGGCACCGACCAGCTCGGCACCCTGCGCCTCGGCTCGATTGACAGCGCCAGCAGCCTGTACATGACCGGCAACTTCGAGAACTTCAACGACGGCGGCCTCAACGGCGATTTGGACGGGTTCGCCTCGCCCAACAACCAGATCACCTGGCCGTTCGCCGACGTGGGCAACCTGTATAGCACGACCAAGGCGGTTTACCTGTCGCCGCAGTTCTTCGGCTTTGATGCCGGCATCTCGTATGAGCCGAACACCGGCGCAGTGCTCAACGGCAACCACTGCGACTCGGGTCTTGGCGGCTCCATCGGCTGCGAGCGGCTGGGGTCCACCTACAACAACGCCGAGAGCGGACGCCGCCGCAACACGATTGACGCGTTGCTGCGCTACCGCGGCACCTTCGGCGGCTTCGGCATTGCGGCCACCGGCGGCTACATCCACTCGGGCAACGTGAAGGACATCTCGGGCGAGCGGCCCTTCAACTCCAACCGCAGCACGCCGGGCCTCGGCATCCGCGACAACTTCGACGGGCTGGAAGTGGGCGACTTCGGCCTGGCCCTCACCTATGGCGGGCTGAGCGTCGGCGGCAAATATCAGTTCGGCCGCTTCAACGGCCAGTGGAACCTAGCGCCCAAGGGCGTGGCGGACGGCGAGGCGTTCCTGGGCGGCGCGTCCTACACCTTCGGGCCGGTCATCGTCGGCGCGCACTACCTGAACTACAAGAGCGCGGGCGACATCGGCAACGCCGTCTTCGGCCGCCAGCGCAAGGAGCAGGGCATCGCCGCCGGCGCGACCTACTCGCTGGCGCCGGGCCTCTCGATCTTTCTGTCCTATGTCGGCACGGAGCGGAAGCAGAGCGGCTACAACTTCGCCACCGGCGCGGGCGTGACGCCCACCGCCCCTGGCGGCAACCGCGACCACAACAAGGTGACGGCGCAGGTGGTAGGCATCGGCACCTCGTTCAGCTGGTAAGCCTGCCGGCCGGGGCAGCCCGGTTCGGCCTGGATCGGGGGCGATGGGAAACCATCGCCCCTTTTCTTTGTCCAGCGTCCTGCGGGCCGGGTGAGACGCGGCCAGGTGCTTGCCGTCCGGCGCCGCCTTGGCGAGCCGGCGGGGGCATGACCGTGCAGCGGCGGCAGGAACGGCCCCTGCTGCTTCCGGGCCGTTGCGCCGCAACGACGGTTGCAAGGCAGTCAGTGTGAAGGGTCGCCGGCAGCGGTCCCTTCCGGCCGAACCCTTGATCTCGCGGCCGGCGGGTGCCGGGACCGGGCGCATTCCAGCGAGGCGCTTGGCGCGGCGGGCCAGCCGCGTTAAGAGGTGCCCGTTCGCCGCGCCCGCCTGCAAGGCGCGGGACGTACATAGGCCCGTGATGTCCCATCCTCTCAAGCCCGTCGCCATCCTGTTGCTAGCGCTCAGCCTCGCCGCCTGCGGGTCGGTGCGCGGGCGCGGCGTCGCCGATGACGAGTACCAGGACTACCGCACCAAGGGCGGGGAGAAGGGCAAGCTGTTCGGCGACCAGGGCCTGTCGTTCGGCATCGGCAAGGGCGCCGGCGGCAAGGCCGAGGAGGGCGGCGCCGGGCTGGGAGTGAACGCATATCTGTGGCGCGGCGCGCTGGACACGCTGGCGTTCATGCCGCTGTCGTCGGCGGACCCGTTCGGCGGGGTCATCATCACCGACTGGTATCAGCCTCCGGCCGGCGCCGGGGAGCGGTTCAAGGCGACGGCCTACATCCTGGGCCGGCAGTTGCGGGCGGACGGGGTGAAAGTGTCGGTGTTCCGCCAGGTCGCCCGCAGCGGCACCTGGGTGGACGCGCCGGTCAGCCCGGTGACGACCAGCGAGATCGAGAACAAGGTCCTGGCGCGGGCGCGCGAGCTGAGGAGCCAAGTGGCGGCGAACTAGCCGCTCCTGCTCCCTCTCCCTCCGGGAGAGGGCCGGGGTGAGGGGGTCTTGGGGCGCTGTCCTTGCCGACGAGAGGCTCCGTGCCGCTGGACCCGGTGATGCCCCGCTCCGCAGCCAAGACCCCCTCACCCCGGCCCTCTC
>JAABUM010003277.1_pt1 | contig 20292 bp, 15 predicted proteins | sample 5559161 | NCBI WGS metagenome assembly JAABUM01 (sample SAMN10711868, study PRJNA513369) | rock metagenome | isolation source: Antarctica rocks | place: Antarctica: Victoria Land, Siegfried Peak nord
TTGACCACTTCCTTTTCATCTGTATGGGGTGTATGATGGTCCGGACTTGTACGGACGATCATGCGAAAAATCCAGCGGACCTCACGGCATGATGGCGAACATCTTCAGCCGCGCGATGAGGCGCGGCACGAGACCAGGAAAGGGCGAGACAATGGTGCGACGATCGATTCGGGGGCGATGGGTGAGCGCGGCGCTCATTCTCGCGGCGCTCTTGCTCGGCCTGACCCCGCGCGGCGGCAGCGCCGAAGAGTGGGCACCCCCCAAGGCCGTCTACTTCTCCCAGACGGGGCATAACGTCGCGGAGCCGTTCCTGACCTTCTGGCGCGATAATGGGCGCAGCGTCTTCGTCGGCGATCCGATCTCCGAGCCGCTCGCGCAGGGCGACCTGACGATCCAGTATTTCACCAAGGCGCGCCTCGAAATGCGCGGTGACGCTGTGTCGCGCGGCGCGATCGGCACCGAGTATCTGACGAGCCTGGGGATCGACCTCAACGAGCGCCCCGCGCGCCCGCGCCTGCTGCGCGGCAACGAGTTCGACGAGCCTTCTACCACTCCATATATGCGCAGCGCGAACATCGCTTTCCCCGGCGACCCGGACGATCATCGCTTCTTCCCGGAGAGCGGCCACACCCTCAATTCGAGTTTCAAGCTGGCCTGGGAGAACAATGGCGGGCTCTCCCGCTTCGGCTATCCGATCAGCGAAGAGTTCAACGAGATCAGCCCGATCGACGGCAAGACCTACACGACCCAGTATTTCGAGCGCACGCGCTTCGAGTATCACCCCGAGATCAGCAACAACTACAGCGTCGTGCTGACCTCGATCGGCGAGGCGGTCGCGGCGCTGCACAACGTCAGCACGGCGGCGATCGCGCGGGGGGGCAATCCCACCTACGATGAGGCGCTCTTCGTGCCGCCCGCCCCCCCGGTCCTGGCCCCGACCGCGAGCCGCCCAGCGGGGGCACCCGGCGGGATCAAGATGATCGATGTGAACCTCTCGCAGCAGTATCTGACCGCATTCGAGGGGAACACGGTCGTCTTCACGGGCTACATCAGCAGCGGCGCGGGCGCGAACTTCACGCCGACCGGTAGGTTCAATATCTTCTCCAAGCTCGCCTCCGACGATATGCGCGGCCCCGACCCGACCCTGCCGGGCGGCACGTATTTTCAGCCCGATGTGCCGTGGGTGATGTACTTCGCGGCGGGCGGCTACGCGATTCACGGGGTCTACTGGCACAGCAGTTTCGGCACGCCCCGCAGTCACGGCTGTGTCGGCGCACCGGTCGGCGCGGCGTCCTTCCTCTACAATTGGGCACCGATCGGGACGCAGGTCTATATCCACTACTAAGTGGTGAAGTAGTCAGTAGTCAGTGATCAGTAGTCGGAAGGGGCGGGGCGCTGATATTTTTCAGCGCCCCGCCCCCATTTATAAGCGTTCGACAGGATCGTTCAGGCGGTGGCGACGCGCTGCCAGGTGATGATCGTCGTGCGGCTCCGGGTGTCATCGTCGCTCGAGGCGGTCCGCAAGATCAGGCGGTCGCCGTTGAACTCTGCGAGGCGCAGGAGATCGGTGCCGACCCACCCCGGCCACAGGGCGACCTCGACGTGGTGGATGACCCGGTCGCCGAGGAAGGTGTAGCGCCCGGCGTAGGAAAGGTACTCCTCGAAGGCGCACGCCTTCTCCGCCGTCCTCGCGCCGCGACCGGGTTCGCCCGCGATCGGCGTGCGGTCGCCGCGCATGATCGTGGCGGACATCCGCCCTTCCCCGGTGTAGAGGATGTAGCCGACCGGTACCGGGCCGTAGGGGAGGCGCACCCGCCCCTCGCCGTCATAATTCTCGAAGGAGACGAGCCGCCAACCACCGATGATCGCCTGCTGCTCGTTCATCAGCACCTCCCCAGCCGTTCCTTGCGGTAACTCTCCGGTCAGCCCCGCCCCGTGTCAAGGAGCATCAGCGCGCCGAGGCCTCCGCCTCGGGCCGTCCTTTCGCCGCGTTCTGTACCTGAGCCTCTGCCGCATGCCGCGCGCGCAGACGTTGCTGGACGCCGAAGAGCAGATTGATCGCTTCCAGCGGCGTGGTATCGACCAGATCGAGCGCCGCGATCTCGTCCAGGATCGCGTCCTCGATAGCGCTCAGCCGTATCGCTGTCGGCAGCGGCAGGAGCGTTGGTGCTGCTGGTGGTGCCGATGCTGGTGCGGGTGCAAGAGCAGGTGGAATAGCCTCCGGTTCAGGGGCCTGTGGTGTCATTGGCGGTGGCGCGGCGGTGGGCGCGGCGACTGTATAGCCGCTCGCTCCTTCCGCAAGCTGGCGCAGCGGCACGGCATTCGCCTCGAGATCGCGCAGCAGGAGGGCGGCGCGCTCCGTCACCGCGCGCGGCAACCCGGCCAACCGCGCGACGTGAATGCCATACGAGCGCGCCGCGCCGCCCGGCGCGATCCGGTGGAGGAAGACGATCCCGTCGGCGTCCTCGCGCACGGTCACGTTGCAGGCGCGCAGGCGCGGCAGGGCGTCGAGCAGCGCGAGGAGTTCGTGGTAGTGCGTGGCGAAGAGGCAGCGCGCGCCGAGGCGGTCATGGATGTCCTCGATCACCGCGCGCGCGATCGCCAGCCCGTCGAGCGTCCCGGTGCCCCGCCCGATCTCGTCGAGGATGATCAGGCTGCGCGCGGTCGCGTGGTGGAGGATCGCCGCCGTCTCCAGCATCTCCACCATGAAGGTGCTCTGCCCCGCCGCCAGATCGTCCTGCGCCCCGACGCGCGTGAATATCCGGTCCGCGATGCCAATCCGCGCGGACTGGGCCGGGACAAATGCGCCGATCTGTGCCAGCAGGACGATCAGCGCGATCTGCCGCAAGTAGGTGCTCTTGCCGGCCATGTTCGGCCCGGTGAGGAGCATGATCGCGCCGTCACCGTCGAATTCGTCCGCGTCGAGCGCGATGTCGTTCGGGATGAAGGTGTGGCGCTCCACCGCCGCCTCGACCGTCGGGTGTCGCCCGGCGACGATGTGCAGCCCGCGTCCCTGATCCAGGTGCGGGCGGACGTAGCCCTGCCGCTCCGCGACCTCCGCGAAGGTCGCCAGCACATCGAGCTGGGCCAGCGCGGCGGCGGTCCCGAGGAGGCGCGGGGCCTGGGCGGCGAGTTCGCCGAGGACACGGGCGTAGATCGCGTCTTCCACGCTGTTGATCTGCCCCTCCGCGTCGGCGATCCGCGCCTCGAACTCCTTCAGTTCGGGGGTGATGTAACGTTCGCAGGAGGTGAGTGTCTGCTTGCGGATGTACTCGGGCGGCGTCAGCGGCAGATTCGGGTTGGTGATCTCCAGGTAGTACCCGAAGATCTTGTTGTACCCGACCTTCAACGACTTGATCCTTGTTCGCTCGCGCTCGCGGCGTTCCAGATCGGCGATCCAGGTCCGCGCCTCGCGGATACCGTCGATCAGCCCGTCGAGTTCGGCGTCGTAGCCGGGACGGATGCGACGCCCCTCGTTCGCGCCCGCGATCGCCCGCACGACCAGTTCCCCCGCCTCCGCGCACGGATCGAGGCGCTCGCGCAGCGTCACCGTGAGCGGGGCAACGAGCGGTGCCAGTCCGTCCCGCAATTCCGGCACGATCGCGAGGGTCGCGCGGAGGCCGTGCAGCTCGCGCGGCCCGATCGTCCCGGCGATGGCGCGTCCGGTCAGCCGTTCCAGATCGCCGACCCGGTCGAGGAGCGCCCGCGACTCGGCGCGGAGTGCGGAGGCCGCCAGGAACTCCGCGACCGCATCGTGGCGCGCGCCGAGCGCCGCGAGATCGAGCAGCGGCTGACTCAGCCAGCGCCGCAGGAGTCGCCCGCCACCGGCGGTTTCCGAGCGGTCGATGACGCCGAGCAGGCCGCGCCCGCCCGGGCCGCCGCGCCCGCTCCGGACCAGCTCCAGGTTGCGGCGCGTCTGCGCGTCGAGCGTCATGAAATCGTCGGTATGGTAGGTGGCGAGGCCGCGCAGCCCATCGAGGAGGCGCGGGTTGTACTCGCGCAGATAATCGAGGATCGCGGCGGCGGCACCGCAGGCGAGCGGCAGATCCTGACAGCCGTACCCTTCGAGCGAGGCGACCCCGAAGTGCGCTCGGAGCGCCGCCGCGCCGTCCTCGCCATCGAACGGGGCACGATCGCGCACGGTGCCGAGCCGTCCGTTCGGCAGGGCCGGTGCATCGCGCGAGGTCAGGATCTCGGCGGGGCCGAGGCGTCCGAGTTCCGCCGCCAGCGCCGCGTCCCGTTCCGGCCCGCGCAGCGGCGTCACGGCGAATTCGCCGGTCGAGACATCGACATAGGCCAGCGCCGCCTCGTTGCGCCCGATGTTCACGGCGGCGAGGTAGGTGTTCTCGCGCTCCCGCAGGAGTTGCGGCTCGATCAGGGTGCCGGGCGTGATGATCCGTGTGATCGCGCGCTCGACCAGGCCATGCCCGGCCTCGCTGACCTGCTCGCAGACCGCGACGCGATGCCCCTTTGCCAGCAGCTTCCGCAGGTAGGTGTCGAGCGCGCGCAGCGGCACCCCGGCCAGCGGCACGCGCCCCGCCCGCCCGAAATCCTTGCTGGTGAGGTGGACTTCGGCGTCGCGCGCGACGACCTTCGCGTCATCGTCGAACGTTTCGTAGAAATCGCCGATCTGGAAGAACAGGATCGCGTCGGGATACTGCTCCTTGAGGTCCAAATATTGGCGACGTGCGGGGGTGACCATGCGACTTTCAGCGCTCCCACGATGGCATATGTACAGATGTTTGCAGCATCCATTGTACCATCGCGCGCGATCTTATGGCTGTTGTCAATCGCGGAAATAGGCCGCCAGGAGGGTCAGAAGGTGACGCGCGCGTAGATCTCGGCGAGCGGTAGGCGGTAGCTAAGCGTGGGGAGATCGACAACAGTATCGACGGTACGGTACACGCGCAATCCCAGTTCACCATCCTGCCCGATGGTGTAGTGCTCGACGCGGGGCTCGTCCTGCGCGATCAGCAAATAGTCGCGCAGCGTGTAGATCAGCCGGTAACGCTGGAACTTCAGGTCACGGTCGTAACGCTCGGTAGAGGGCGACAGTACCTCGACAATCGCGGTCGGATTGAGGAGCGTGTCTTGCTTACTGTCTTCTAACTCCGATTCGCCGCAAACGATCGTGATGTCGGGATACGTGTAAATGCCGAGCGAACCGATCTTGACACGCATATCGCTTGGATATACGTCACACGGTCGTGCAACGAGCCTGTTGTTCAGGCTTGTCAACGTTGTGGAGACAATAAGGTTGTGCGCGCGGCTCGCGCCTGCCATCGCAAAGATTTCGCCCGCCACGTATTCGTGCTTAGTCTCGCCCTGTCTTTCCAAGGCGAGATACTCCGCGGGTGTGAGCAGCCGACTCCCTTCTGCCTCCATACAATGTCCTCCCGTACAGTGATTTTGCGCGTATCGGCGTCGTATAGTGCATACCATAGCGAAGACGGTCGCGATGAGCAACGCCGCCAGCGGCAGCGCCAGATCACGTGATGGCCTTCATGTATGCGGTGGAGGGAGCGGGTGAGCGAGGTCACAACACCGGAGGCACCGGCAGCACAGGATCTCGGCGACGGGCTGGCGCTGCGCTGGGCGACCGCCGCCGATAGCGCGCGCCTCGCGGACTTCAACGCGCAGGCGTTCCGCAACGAAGAGGCGGATGTGCCGCAGGCGTCGTATCGCGCCGTGACGCTGGAGATGATGAGCGGGCGACACCCGTTGATCGGGGCGGAGGACTTCGTCTACGTGGAGGACACCGCGACCGGCGCGATCGTCTCCAGCGCCTGCCTGATGCGCCAGCGCTGGGAGTACGAGGGGATCGCGTTCACGGTCGGTCGCCCGGAATACGTCGCCACCGACGCCGCGTACCGCAATCGCGGGCTGATCCGCGCCCTCTGCGCCGCGCTGCACGAGCGGAGCGCCGCGCTCGGCGAACTGGTGCAGGGGATCACCGGCATCCCCTACTTCTACCGCCAGTTCGGCTACGAATACGCGCTCGACCTCGAAGGGGGCCGCGCGCTCCTCCCCACGACCCTTCCGGCGCTCCCCGCAGGCGAGGCGGAGCCCTACACCCTGCGCGACGCGACCGCCGCCGATCTCCCGCTGATCACGGCGCTCTACGATCGGGAGCGGACCGGATACGCCGTCTCGGTGGCGGTGTCGGACGACTACTGGCGCTATGCGCTCCTGCCATTCGGTACGCCGGAATATCCGGGCGGCGAGTTCGACCACAAGTGGTGGCTGCGCGTCATCGTCGATCGGGCGGGCGCGGCGTGCGGCTATGTTCGCACCGGATCGACGCTGTGGGGCGACACTCTCTATGTCTGGGATCTCGTGGTGCGGGAAGGGGTGTCGTTGCGCGCCGCCGCGCTCGCCACGTTGCGTGCGCTCGTCGCCACCGGGCCGGAGCTGGTCCGTGCGACCGAGGCTATCGACCCGAAAGAGGCGCAGTTCGCGCGGATTATGCTCAATCTTGGCGGCACGCACCCGTTGTACGTCGCGCTCGGCGAGGGGATCGCGCCCTTCTTCAGCCCACCCTATGCATGGTACGTGCGCGTCCCCGATCTCCCTGCCTTCCTCACACTGATCGCGCCCGCCCTCGAACGCCGCCTCGCCGCGTCGCCGCTGGCCGCCTGGAGCGGCGAGGTCCGCCTCGACTTCTATCGGGGCGGCCTGCGCCTGACCTTCGAGGCGGGGCGTCTAGCGGCGGTCGTGCCCTGGCAGCGTCCGATCTGGGGCGAGCGCCAGCACGCGAGCTTCCCGCCGCACGTCTTCCTGCAACTCCTCTTCGGGCATCGCGGCCTCGCGGCTCTCAGCGCCGCCTTCCCGGATGTGCGTGCGAGCGGGGAGATCGCCGCGCTGCTGGCTGCGCTCTTCCCGCAGCGCCACTCGCTGGTGACGATGCTCGATTGATGGCGGATAACGCTGCTTGCATGATAGCGGGGCGAGGGCAGCGGTGCTTGCGCCGGAACAGCGTGGGGGGACACGGTGACACACTTCATCTGCGTGACCTGTGGGACGCAATTCGCCGCGACCGAGACGCCGCCGGCGAACTGCCCAATCTGCGACGACGAACGGCAGTACATCGGGCATGCCGGGCAGCGTTGGACGACGCTCGCGGAGGTGAATGCCGGGCGCGACGCCGAGATTCGCGAGGTGGAGCCCGGCCTGCTCGGCATCGGGACGACGCCGGGCTTCGCGATCGGGCAACGGGCGCTGCTGGTCGAGACACCGAGCGGCAACATCCTCTGGGATTGCCTCTCATTCCTCGATGACGCGACGATCGCGGCGGTGCGCGCACGCGGCGGCATCGCGGCGATCGCCATCTCCCACCCGCACTATTACGGGGCGATGGTCGAGTGGGCGCACGCCTTCGACGCGCCGATCTATCTCCACACCGACGAGCGCCGGTGGGTGCTGCGCCCCGATCCGGCGATCCGTTTCTGGGAAGGGGCGACGCACGATTTCGGCGCTGGCGTGACGCTGATCCGTTGCGGTGGGCACTACGCGGGCGGGCAGGTGCTGCACTGGGCGGCGGGCGAGGCGGGCGCCGGGGCGCTCCTGACCGGCGACATCATCAACGTCGTCAGCGACCGCCGCTACGTCAGCTTCATGTACAGCTACCCGAACCTGATCCCCCTGCCGGCGGCGGCGGTGCGGCGGGTCGTGGGGGCGGTCGCGCCGTACCGCTACGCGCGCATCTACGGCGCGTGGTGGGACCGGATCATCCTGGATGACGCCGAGGGGGCGGTGGCGCGCTCGGCGGAGCGCTACATCGCCGCGATCGAGGGGACGTTGCCGGGGATCGCGGCGCAATTCACGGCGGACGGGGCGCGCTGATCCGGGCGGCGGCACCCCTGCGGGTGCCGACCGCGCTACCGTTCGTAGTTGCCGGGACGACCGGGCGCAAGGCCGCGCGCCTGCGGGGTCAGGGCGCGATCCTGGGGGAAGAAGTTGGCGCGTTCCAGCCAGGCGCGTTCGTCGGTGCGGATCGCCAGGATGTGCGTCAGCGCCTCCTCGGGGTCGGGCAACGGTTGGCGCGGGCGCAGGCAGAGGCCGCCGATCGGGCGCTCGCCGTCCATGACGAGGATGCGCGCGCCGGATGGGGTGGTGCGGATCGGGACGAGGTAGCGACGGCCCGGATGGACGGTGCTGTCGACGGGCAGCGCGCCATCGCGCCGCAACTGTTGGTAGGCGCGGTAGCCGAGCATCCGGCGCGTGAGCCGCGAGGCGCGGATCTGTGCGTGCCAGTCGGCGCGGCGGGCGCGACCCAGCACATGAATCTCGCGCGCCACCCGTGCCCCGGTCCATAGCCCACTCCCGGTCGCCACGAGCGCCACGACTACGCCGAGCGCCAGCGCGAAAGGCAAGGGCAGCGGCAACGCGCGCGCCGCCAGCCCGACCGCCAGCAGCGCCAATGCGCCGAGCGCGCCGTGGAGCCGCCAAGTCGCGCGCGTCGCCTCGCTGTGTCCGCGGCGCAGGCCGAGCGCCAGCGCGCCGAGTCCGAAGCCGAGCAACATGCCCACACAGATGAGCCACCCGCCAACCGCTGCGCCGCCCGTCAGTCCCGCCAGCACCAGCAACGCGAGTCCGCCGACTGTCCCGGCGATGAGCGGCGCGATGAACGCCACGCCTACCCTGGTGGCAAGATTCGGCTCGGTCAACAGCGCGTTCAGTGCCGCGTCGAATGGTCCCGCCGCCCGCGCATCGCGCCGTCGTTGTCGTCGCCGCTCGTCCATCACGCACCTCCGTGCTCGCTGGGAACAATGACCTGACGGTGAGACGCACTTGCGCGGCGCGAACGGCTCTGGCGGGGATTCTAAGCGCGCGCGGCGGCGATCGCTTCCTGGCGGCGGGCAAGGTCGCGCTCGCCGTGCGGCAGGCCCCCCGCCGCCTCGACATCGTAGCCCCAATCGAGCAGGCCGTCGTTGAGCGCGCGGCTGATGATCAGGCGGTGGATCTCGCTCGTCCCCTCCACGATCATCAGTTGGCGGGCGTCGCGGTAATAGCGCTCGGCGGCGTAATCCTTCAGGTAGCCGTAGCCGCCGAGGATCTGCACGGCGCGGTCGGCTGCGCGCACCGCCACCTCGCTCGCTTTGGCCTTCGCCATCGAGAGGAAGTGCGCCACGCTGCGATCGTCCTGCCCCTGATCGATCAGCCACGCGGCCCGATAGGTCAGCAATCGCGCCGCCTCGATCTCCATCGCCAGTTCGGCGAGGTCGAAGGCGATCGCCTCGTGCTCGATCAGCGGCTGGCCGAAGGTACGGCGCTGCTGGGCGTAGGCGAGCGCGTACTGCGTCGCGCCCGCCGCTAGCCCCACGCAGCGCGCCGCGACGAGCGGGCGAACCACGTTGAGGTGCCGCATCACGACCGGGAAGCCGCGCCCCTCCGCGCCGAGGAGCGCGCTGGAGGGGACGCGACAGTCGTGCAAATCGATCTCCACGACCGGCACGTTGAGGACGCCCATCTTCGGCAACTCGCGGACGATGTGGAAACCGGGGTTGGGGAGATCGACCAGGAAGGCGCTGATCCCGCGCGCCCCCGCCGACGGATCGGTCTTGGCGACGACGAGCGCGTAGTCGGCTACGGTCGCCTGGCCCGCCCAGAGCTTCGCGCCATTGATGACATAATCGTTGCCATCGCGGACGGCGGTCGCCTGAATGTTCGCCGCGTCGGAGCCGGCCTCCGGCTCGGTGAGGGCGAAGCAGCCGCGCAGCCGCCCCTCGGCCACGCCGCGCAGGTAGCGCGCCTTCTGCTCGTCGGTCCCGGCCATCGCGATCCCGGCGGTCGCGAGGCGGGTCGTCAGGAGCATCAGCCCGGCCCCGCTGTCGTACTTCGAGACTTCCTCGATCGCGATCGCCAGCCCGAGCGAGCCCGCCCCGCCGCCGCCCCACTCGGGCGGCAGCGCCAGGCCGAGCAGCCCGGCATCGCGGAACGCCTCGAAGTAGTCGAATGGGTAACGCCCCTCGCGGTCGCTCTCGGCGGCGCGTGGCGCGATGACCTCGCGCGCCACCCGCGCCGCCGTCTCGCGGATCCGCTCCTGCTCCGCTGTCAGCGTGAAATCCATCGCCCCGTCCCCTCACACCGCCACGTTCCATCGATACCAACGATTGTACCAGGGTGGAGCGAGAACGAGGAACGATCACCGCAGAGGTGCAGAGGCGCAGAGCGACGAGAGAGAAAAGGGGGAGGGGCGAGGAGACGAAACAGGAGGCACAGAGACACAGAGGACGAAAGGGAGAGGGACGATTTCAGGGATGCGGTGCCGCTATGCGTGCAGCGCCTTCCTGTGTAGGCAGCGGCCAGAAGACTTGCAGCGGCGATGCCCCCTCGCCTCGGATGGGGAGAGGGGTGGCGCGTGAGCGCCGGGGTGAGGGTGTCGGTGGTGCTGTCGCATACGTGGCAGGTTCCGGGGGCTGAAACACCCATGAAGGGCGCACTGTACCCGTGAAGGGCACAATGCCCCCGGCTGGGGGTGCCTCGCGGCACCAGCGAAGCCCGCCTACGCGGGCTGGAATCAGCGTCTACAACACCACTGCCTCAGTCAGCAGTCCCCTCTCCCAGATTGGGAGAGGCGTGGCTTGCGAATGCAAGCTGGGGTGAGGGCCGAACCCCCTACCGCCGAGGCTTCCCCGTCGCGATCGTGATATTCGCCGCGTCCTGCGTGATCTTGCTGACCGCGCTGTAATCCTCGCGCCCGTAGCCGAGCCCCTTCGCCTGCGCGAAGAGCTGCTGCGCCAGCGCCGCCTCGGGCATCGGCACGCCGAGATCGCGCGCGGCGGCGAGGGCCGCGCCGAGATCCTTGTGCATCAGTTCGAGCGCGAAGCCGCCCTCATACTTGTCCTGCAACATGTACTGCGGGATCCAGTTGGCGAGGAGATAGTTGCCGCCGGTCGCGGTGAGGACGATCTCGCGCACCTTCTCCAGGTCGGCACCGGCCTTGACCGCGAAGGTGAACGCCTCGCCGAGCGCCGGCATCAGAATACCGATGATGATGTTGTTGGTCAGCTTGGCGATCTCGCCATGTCCGACCGGGCCGACGTGGGTGATGTTCTTCCCCATCGCCGCCAGCACGTCGCGGTGCCGCTCGAAGAGCTCCGGCTCGCCGCCGACCATGATCGTCAGCTCACCGATCGCCGCGCGCGCCGGGCCGCCGCTCACTGGGGCATCGAGCATCCCCACGCCCTGTTCGGCCAGCCGCGCCGCGATCGCCGTGGTGGCGATCGGCGAGATCGTGCTCATGTCGATCAGCGTGAAGTCCTCGCCCGCCTTCCGCCCGGCCAGCAACCCGCGCTCGCCGAAACAGACCTCCTCGACCTGCGGCGAGTCCGGCACCATCGTCACCACCACCTCCGAGGCGGCGGCGACGCCCGCCGGATCGTCGGCCACCTGCGCCCCCAGCGCGGCCAACTCTTCGACCGGTTTGCGGTTGCGGTGCGCGCAGACCGTGACGGTATACCCCTTCTCCAGCAGTTGGCCGGCCATCAGCTTGCCCATCGCCCCCACGCCGACGAGCCCCACACGCTTGCTCATACCCACCTCCTCATACGCAATCATCGCGCGCGCTGCCCAGCCGCATCGCGTCGCCCTGTCGTTCCATGCCCCGCACTATACCCGATCCCGCCGCGTCGTATGGCTCAGCCGGTCGTCTGCAACCCCGCCGCAATCCCGTTGATGCTGTTGGAGATCGCATCGCGCAGACGTTCGCGCGCGGCGTCGGGTGCGTCGGCGGGGAGCGCCCGCGCACGGCGCAGCAGCGCCACCTGTGCGAGGTGGAGCGCATCGACGTACGGGTTGCGGAGGCGGATCGAGGCCACCAGCGTCGGCGATCCTTCGAGGAGCCCATGCTGCCCGGTGATCGCCAGGATCGCCGCCACGCTCCGCTCGTACTCCTCGACGATCCGGGCCAGCGCCGCGCCGCTATCGTCCGCGAGGGTCGCGTAGCGGCGCACGGTCGGCAGATCGGCGGTGCCGAGGCTGAGTTGCGCATTGTCGATCGCCCCGGCGAACGCGCGCCAGTCGCGGTACATCGTTCGTAGCGTTTCCAGGTTCCCGCCAGCGATCTCGGCGTCCAAAGCGCTGCCGATACCGAACCAGCCCGGCAGGTTGGCCCGCACCTGATTCCAGCTGAAGACCCAGGGGATCGCACGCAGATCGTCCAGGCCGATCGCCGCGCCGGTCTTCCCCGCGCGGCTGACCGGGCGCGAGGCGAGGTTGAGCCCCGCCAACTCGGGGAATGGGGTCGCCTCGCGGAAAAAGCGCAGCAGATCGGGCGAATCCTTCACGCCCGCCTCGTACGCCCCGCGCGAGGCTTCCGAGAGCCGTTCCATCGTCGCGAGCCAGGGGGCGGGGGGCTCGTCGCCGCCCGGCCCGAGCGCCGAGAGCAGCAGGGCGTGGATCATCTGCTCCAGGTGGCGCGTGGCGATCGCCGGGTCGCCGTACCGCGCGGTGATCACCTCGCCCTGCTCCGTGACCTTCAACTCCGGCGTCCGCGCCGCCAGCGGGCGGGCGAGCACCGCGCGCCCCATCGGGCCGCCGCCGCGCCCGACCGCGCCGCCGCGTCCGTGGAAGATCGTCAGCGCGAGGCCCGCGTCGCGTGCCGCGTCGGCCAGCAGTTCCTGTGCGCCGTAGGTCTGCCAGGTCGCCGCCAGATAGCCGCCATCCTTGTTGCTGTCCGAGTAGCCGACCATGATCTGCTGCCGGTCGCCGCGTGAGCGCAGCGCCGACCGGTAGATCGGGATGTCGTAGAGGCGCGCGGTGATCGCGCCGCACCGCTGCAACTCCGCGATCTCCTCGAAGAGCGGCACCACATCGAGGCGACTGAGCAGCGCGTCATCGTCCGTCACGGTGACCAGCCCGGCCTCGCGCGCCAGCAGCAGCACCGCCAGCACGTCGCTCGGGGCGCGGCACATCGAGATAATCGCCGTCTGGCAGGCGGCGGGGCCGCCGAGCGCCTGGATGTCGGCCATCGCCCGAAAGGTGTCGAGGATCTCGCGCGTGCGCGGCGTCAGAGTCTCGCTCGCGTGGGCGAATGGCCCGGCGGCGAGGCCGGCTTCGAGCGCGGCGAGCCGCTCCGCCTCGGTGAAATCGCCGTACCCCGCCGTGCCGCCCAGCCCGAATAACTCCCCCACCGCGCCGTTGTAGCGGTCGGCGTGCTGGCGAATCTCCAACTCTGCGAGGTGGAAGCCGAAGAGCACCACGCGGTCGCGCAGATCGCGCAACTCTCTGGCGGCGATCCGCGCCCCGCCGTGCCCCTCCAGGCTCGTGGCGATCAACGCCAGATCGGCCAACAGCTCTTCCGGTCCGGCGTAGCCACCCGGCGTCTCCTCCTCGGTGCGGCGCAGCCGCTCGCCGATCAGGCCGCACTTGCGCCGGTACGGTTCGTCCTGCCAGCGGCGTACCGGCTGCACGCCCAACGCCTCGCGATCGCGCGCCAGCGACTCGACCAGCGCGGGCGCGGCCCCGGTGAGGCGGGCCGAGATGCTGAGATCGAGCCCGAGCGCGCGGATCTCCTCGCGGTAGCGCCGCAGCGCCGCCGCGCGCGAGAGGCGTGCCGCCGCGCGCGTGATGTCCGGTGTGACGCCGGGGTGCCCGTCGCGGTCGCCGCCGACCCAGGTGCCGGGCCGCAGCCAACTGACGGCGGCGGCCCCGGCCTGAGGCGCGAGTTCCGGATAGGCGGCGGCGACGGCCCCTTCCAGCGCGCGACCCACCAGCGGCGCGACATCGTAGAGGGTGCCCGCGAGGATGCCGAGCACGCTCTGCACCTCGTCGAGGACCGACGGCTGCGCCTCGCGGGTGGCGGCGGTCTCCCAGATCAGGGTGATCCGCGCGCGCAACTCGTCCAGCGTGGCGGTGCGCTCGCGCGGCAGCAGATCGGTGTCGTCCAGCCGCGCGATCAGCGCGGCGGCGCGCAGGAGCTGGTAGCGCAGCGTGCGTCGTCGCGCCTCGGAGGGGTGGGCGGTGAAGACCGGGCGCGCCAGCAGATCGGCGAGCCCCGCCGCGAGGGTCGGCGCGTCGGTGCCCGCCTCGCGCAGCGCATCGATCGCCGCCCCGACCGACTCTTGCAGCGTGCCACCGGCGCGCTCGCGCTCGCGCAGGACGCGGACACGGTGGTGTTGCTCGGCTAGGTTGATGACGTGGAAGTAGACGCTGAAGCCGCGAACGATCGCCAGCAGGCTCTCGTCCGACTGCCCCTCCACCCATTCGCGCAGGGCCGTCTCCCGCGCCGGATCGGGCGTCGGGGTCGCGCGGATCGCGATCGCTTCCTGCCGCAGGTGCTCGACCGCGCCGAAGAGTTCGTCGCCCTCCTGCTCGCGCAGCACCTCGCCAACCAGGCCGCCGAGCAGGCTGACATCGCGCCGCAGGCGATCGGTCGTCACCCCCGGCGTGTCCCCCCTACCGTTCGGGCGCTGCTCACTGGGATAATGATCGTGCACAGCGAATCCTCCTCGCGCCCGTTGTCGCTCGATGTATGAGGATTGTAGCATCGTCGCGGATCGTCCTTCGTCGGGTCGTCCGGTGACGCGCCGTTGTGTTACAACAACGAGCGTGTAGAGACTCATGCGATACGATGAGGTGTGACCGTGTTCGTAACCCAGCTCCATAACTCGTTGGCGACGTCGCTCATCCTGTTCATGCTCGTCTGCGGCGTCTGGGGCTTCGTCAGCGCCTTTCGCGGCGGCATGAGCGGCAGCTTCACCGGGGCGCTCTTCATCGGGGAAGGGCTGATCATCGTGCAGGGGCTCCTCGGTGTGGCGAGCTATCTCCTGGGGTTTGCACCCGCACAGGGGCTGCATTTCCTCTATGGCCTCACCGCAGCGATCACGTTCCCAGGGGTCTATAGCTTCGCGCGCGGGCGTTCGTCGGAGTCGCAGGCGCTCTGGTACGGGGCGGGCGCGTTGTTCATCGTCGGCCTGGCGATCCGCGGGATTATCACCGGGCGCGGCAGCGTCTGAGTCGCTGCATCGCCATTGAGAAGCCACAAGCCCCCTATCCTGCTGTGTGTCGTATTGATGGCGCTATCCAGGTGTAGGCCGTAAGCGACGCAAAAAGGGGCGGGCGGGGTTTCAAACCCCGCCCGCCCCGCTGACTTCCTGGCCTATATCAGGGTGTTTCCGTCAGTGTGCCCTGTGGTGCCGTGCGGTCGGGCAGCGCATCGCGCACCGCCGCCGGGGCGGGCTCCTGGCCGAAGCGCCAGTAGACGTAGCCGATCAGCCCCGGTGGGGGATCGCTGACGGTGTTGTAGGTGCGCGTGGTAAGCTGGCCGACGCCGTTGACGTTCATCTCGCTGACCGTGAAGCTGTTCCCAGCTACCGATTCGACGTAGGCGACGTGCCCGTAACCGCCGTAGCTGGCCGACTGGCGCACCAGGATCGCGCCTGGCAGCGGCTGATCGCCGACCGCATAGCCCTGGGCCTTCGCGTTGGCGTACCACTCGCCACCATTGCCGAGCCAGGTCACGGCGCGGCGCTGGGCGACCCACCAGGTGCAATTCCCCCAGGCGAAGAGGCCCGGATTGCCCTTCTGGTCCTCCTTCAATGGCGCACCCTTCGGTAGTGCGGCCAGCAGCGCGGCGTCCACGACCACGACCGGGGTTTCGCCGAACTTCTGGTAGCCCCCCCAGCCATCGGCGGCGAAGGTCGCCTCGCTTGGCACCTGATGCAAACCATCGAGGACGAAATAGGTCGCACCGCTGGCGTCGGCGATCAAGGCACCATTCTGGAATTGCGGGATCGGGGTGCTCTCGGTGTAGGTGGTGAAGAGGCGCTGCGAGACGACGCGGGTGGTGGTCTCGTCGACACCGAGCGCGGCGAGGGTGGCGGAATCGACCGGGTGGCGTTTGCCGTCGATGAGCAGGAAGAGACTGCCGTCGGGGGCGCTGATCAGCGCATCGGTGGGGGTGGCACTTGCGAGGCGAGGTCCGAAGAAGAGCGAGCCCGCCAGGAGCAGGGTTAGTAAGGACAGGGCGATCATCAGGGTGCGTGGTACGCGCACGCGCATCCTCCTGCGAAGCCGTCGTGGCCTTCTTGTCGCCTTGGCGCTCAGTTGAGACGCACGACGAAAGGAGCAGAGCCGTGATCCGGCTCATACCACGGAGGCAGGTTTAATCCCCAAGTCGTATTTCGACTCAGGCCCGTGCTGGCAAACCCGACTGGTTGGCGGGGTAGGTCGCGTTGGGTGGGCGTAGGATACTCGACCTGTCCGTTCACGTCAAGGTAAATATTGGTGAAGATAGCATAAATCAAGGCTCTTATGATTCTAGTACGTATGCACCTTACGGGAGATTAGTGCGGTGAACGGTGTAAACCGGTCCACCCTCTCGAAACGTTGTCCATACGAACGATCAGGTACGTACACGCGGCGATCACCGACGAATATGCGTGGTATTTCAGCCCCTGATTCCTGGGCCGCAATGGGTCACGCTGCTGCGGGCGGGCGCGGAGACGCGAAGCAACGCGGCGCGGCGCTTGCTGCTGTGCGGGGATCGAACCGGTCGGAGGGGAGAAGACGGGGAGAGGCCGTCAGTCGCGGCGAGGCGTGCGCGGCAACTCTTCCGCTGGTTTCAGGGCCGGCGAGTCGGCGATGGTGTTCTGTGCCGCCGCCGTGGCCGCGAGCAGTCGCCGGTGCGCGGCACCGAGGCGACGCGCCTCCGGGCGGAACTGTCGCAACTGTCGCCAGTATTCGATCGTGTCGGGGATGATCCGCACCGTCGTCGGCACCTCGTTCCGCTTCACGAAGACGGCGGGCAGCTCGACGATGTGCAGCCCCGCGAAGTAGGCGCGGGCCATCACCTCGGTATCCCAGAACCAGCCGACATTGTTCGTCCGGTCGAGGATCGGCAGGATCTGATCGCGCGCGAAGAACTTGAAGCCGGCCTCGGTGTCGCGCAAGGGCAGGTCGAGCTGCCCACGCACCAGCCGCGAATAGCCCTTGCTGAGGATTTCGCGGTGCAGGAGCGGGAGGTTCGGCAGGTAGATCCGCCAGGCGCAGACCACGTCCGCCCCGTTGCGGATCTCCTCCACCGCCGGGAGGATGTAGCGCGCCGGGACTTCGAGATCGATGTCGAGGAAGCCGATCACCTTGCCGCGCGCCGCACGGAGGCCATCGGTCGCGGTGCGCCCCCGCCCGGTATTGCGCGAGTGGCGGATCAGGCGCAGGCGACTATCGGCGGCGCAGAGCCGTTCGGCGCGCGCCACCGTGTCATCCTTGCTGAAATCATCGACGAAGATGATCTCCCAGTTGAGGCGGGTCGATTCGAGGGTGCGGACGATCTCCGCCGTACTCTCGTCGATCACCACCCGTTCGTTGTAGCAGGGGAGGACGATGCTCAGATCAAGCTCCGTCTCCGCGCCCTGATGCTCCAATGCTCCCTGCTCCCTCACTGCCCCTGCCGTTCGTCCGCGCTGCCGCTGGCTCACCCGCGTGGGCGGGCCGCGATGATCGTCTGCGGCGTAAAGCCGGTATCGAACGTGTCGTAGCGTTCGATGGCGAAATCGGCCTCGACGAGCGCCAGCTGCGCCGCGAGCGGGCGGCGGTATAGCCCCCGATCGCGGTCGAGGAAGAAGCGCTGGATCGGGCGCGGGTCGTCGCCGACCATGTCGATCAGCACCAGCCGCCCCCCCGGTCGCAGCACGCGCGCCACCTCCCGCACGATCCCGGCGGCCAGCGCATCCGGGAAGTGGTGCAGGCTGTTGGCGAAGATGGCGCGGTCGAACGAGGCGGGCGGCAGGCGCAGTTGTGTTGCATCCGCCGCCTCGAAGCGCTGCCCGGCTATAGCGCCGTATCGTTCGCGCGCGTAGTCGATGTACTGCGCGTTCAAGTCGACGCCCAGGTAATCGAGCGCCAGCCCCGGCGTCGCCACGACCGGCGCGAACTCGCCGGTGCCGCAGCAAACATCGAGGATCCGGTCGCCCGGGCGGGCGCCCACCCAGGCGCGCGCCCAGCGCTTGGTGGCGCGCTGTCCGCCGGAGATCACCAGCTGGCTCAGATTGAAGATCGCCGGCTGATCGAGGAGCGCGCGCAGGCGTTCGTTACGCAGGGGATCCCAAGCTCTCCCCGGCGGGGCGGTCGTATCGGTCATCGGTCAGCGCCGATGGGTCGCGATGATATCGGTCACCGCCTCGATCACATCCTCCACGTCCGCCTCGGTCATCGCCGGGGAGAGGGGCAGGGAGACGGTGCGGTCGGAGACCCACTCCGCGTTCGGCAGATCGCCGCGCTTGTAGCCATAGTGCTCGCGGTAGTAGCCCTGCATATGCAGCGCGGTGTAGTGGATGCCGCTGCCGATGTTGCGCGCCTGGAGGGCGTCGATAAACGCCTCACGCCCGAGGGTCAGTCCCTCCAGATCGAGCCCGATCGTGTAGAGGTGCCAGGAATGGCGGTCGCCGGGATCGAGGGGCTCCATCGCCGGGAGGGTCAGCCCCGGTACCTCCGAAAGTCCCTCGTTGTAGAGGGTCACCAGGCGCTCGCGGATCCGCCAGTTTTCCTCCACGCGGCGCAACTGGCCGAGGCCGAGCGCGGCGGTGAGATCGAGCATGTTGTACTTGTAACCCGGCTCGACCAGCTCGTACGGCGTGAAGCCCTCGGACGAATAGCGCTTCCAGGCGTCCTTGCTGATGCCGTGGAGGCGCAGGCGCCGGATGTGCTCCGCCGCGTCGTCGTCGTCCGTCGTCAGCATCCCGCCCTCGCCGGTGGTGACGTTCTTGTTGGCGTAGAAGCTGAAGGCGGCGAAATGGCCGAGCGTCCCCGCGTGACGTCCGCGATAGACCGTCTCCACCGCGTGCGCCGCATCCTCCATGATCTTCAGGTTGTGCGTGGCCGCCAGGGCCAGCAACGGGTCCATATCGGCCGCGCGACCGAGCATGTGGACCGGCACGATCATTTTGGTGCGCGGCGTGATCTTCTCGGCGACGCGCGCGGGAGCGAGGTTCTGCGTGCGCCGGTCGATGTCGGCGAAGACCGGACGCGCGCCGACGTGCTCGATGACGTTGGCGGTGGCCGCGAAGGTCAGTGGCGTGGTGATCACCTCGTCGCCGGGGCCGACCCCCGCCGCGATCAGGCCGAGGTGCAGCGCGGCGGTGCAGGAGTTGACGGCGATGGCGTGTTTCGCGCCGGTGTAGGCGGCGAAATCGTGCTCGAACTGAATCGTGCGCGGCCCCATGCCGATCCACCCCGAGCGGAGGGTCGCCACGACCTCGGCGATGTCCTCTTCCTCGATGCGCGGCTTGCCGAATACCAGGAATTCCGACCGCATACTGACCACCCGATCTGACGCATGACAAATGACGAGTGACGAATAGGGCACGACGCTTGCTGCTGAACGATGCGCCGGACTATAGCACAGGCGAGCGCGAGGCGGCTACCGCCACACATGCCTGTGTACGTTCAATAAGGGCTTAGGTGGGGCTTCGCCGCACTTATTGGTGCCGCGTGACCATGATTCGAAAGTACCAGAGCGCCAGCGCGATCCAGGTGAGGTGTGTGAGGTAGAGGACGAGCAACACTCCACCGACCCTGCTGCTCAACTGGCCGAGCCGGGAGTCGGGCGACCACAACGCCGCCAGACGCGGCACAGCGCGCGCTCGCCACCAGCCGAGGACCGTATCACAGGCGACGCCCGCACAGATCGCGATGAGCGGCAGGGTGAACCACAGCTCCTTGTCCACCATGTCGATCCGGCTCCCCGCGACGAAGAATATCGCCAGGATCGCGAACCACGATGTGAGCAGCGGCCCCGCGATTCGATCGTGCTTGCCACGCAGCAGTTGCCACGCGCCGAGCGGCGCGAGGAGCAGCGAGATCAGGATGCCGTAATACCAGAGCCGCCCGACATACTTGCCCGCATACGTCGCGAACGAGTCGCGCGCGATGCCGAGCGATTCCCCCTGACTGAGTCCGCCGGTGAAAGCCGGAAGGGTTTGCGTCACCATCGGCACCACGAATTGCACGTAGTAGCCGAAGAAGGCGATCAGCGACGCCCCGACCAGGATGCCCCCGAGCGGCAGGAGCTGGCGGCGTTCGTCGGCCCCGCCGCGCCAAGCGACCCCGACGAAGAGGAGGACGAGCAACATCCCGATGAACAGGGCGGTGACGGTGTAGATCAGCATCGTCGCGGCGAGCAAGCCGAGCAGGCCGATGAAGACGGCGGGATGGCGTAGGCGGCGGAAGTTCGCCACCAGCAGCACCGTGAAGAGGAACGCGCCGAACTGGCTCGCCGTGGTGGGGTAGTTGCCCCAGGAGTGCAGCAGGAAGGTCGAAGGGGTCAGCGCCAGCACGAAGGCGGCGATCAGT
>JAABUM010003278.1_pt1 | contig 20288 bp, 20 predicted proteins | sample 5559161 | NCBI WGS metagenome assembly JAABUM01 (sample SAMN10711868, study PRJNA513369) | rock metagenome | isolation source: Antarctica rocks | place: Antarctica: Victoria Land, Siegfried Peak nord
CGCGCCCCGTGCGCCCCGTCGCGGACGGCCCTCCGCACGCGGACGCCTTGTTCCCTTCCCGCACCCAGTAGCAGCACCACCAGAGCGGTCAGCCGCATGACCACGGTTACGTGTGGCTATACCGCGACGTCATGGGGGAGCAGGATATCGAATTCGGTGTGACCCGAAGAAGAGTCATAATAGTTGGGAGAGGGGGCGAATCGAATCCATGCCGTCGCGCAATTTGAGGCCGTATAACCCAAGCAATTAATACCCCCACCTCCATCGATCCATCCCTGAACTAGCACAGTCCTTCCGTTCCAGTGCCGTGGGTCGTGCTGCAAGCCTATTCGCACTTCCGTCACGGAATACACACGCGCTGACGGTCTCAAGTGGCTCCCGATGGCGGTCACAAATCCCGCACCTATCGCGAGGACGAGCACAGCGCAGAGGATGATGCTGCGATAGCGACTCATAACGGTATTGTAAGCGCTACGCTTGTACTGACTCACTCCTACCCCCTCTCTCTCCCCATGACGAGGTGTAAGGCGTCAGAGTTTTTGCGCCGGATTGACACGTGATGCAGCATAAAACGTCACAGTAGGTGCGCCAGAAACGTCACAGTTCGTGCGCCATCCTTCAAAAACGTCACAGTTGCTGCGCCGATCCGCGCGGTGTGCATCCCAGATGAGTGGAGGTACTGCATCTCTAGAGATGCACTATCACGGTCAAAAAGAGGGGGATGAGGGTGCGCAAAGAGGCGGCGTGCAAGACGGCGCAGGAACTGTGACGTTTCTGGCGCAGGACCTATGACGCTAGGCGCAGAAACTGTGACGCCTTACACCAGTGAGAGCCGAGAGCACGAGGGCGTAGAGGCAGAGCGTCCAGACGCGGGCGCGGGCCTGCGCGTCGTTCATGCGTCGCCTCCCGCGGCTCGCCTGTCCCACAGGCGATGCTGCTTGTTTATGTCGTGTGCCATGGCTCCTTCTTTCACTGTAGGTAACCCGTGCCCTGTAGGATTACGCCACGTATAGCTATAAGGGTTGCACAAACGACCCCTGTTCGCGGCGCGCGGCGACGTCTGCCGTCTAGTGGCAAGCGTCGAAACTCCCCTGAAAATAGTCGCTCCCCTGAAAATAGTCGCTTGTTAGGGGCGTTGCGACCCACCCTTTTCATGGCCGCTGGTCGCGCCGCGGCGCGGGGACCCCTCGTATGAATTTGCGAGAATGTGCATAGTAATACAGGTGGCGAAGGACGCGCCGATCGGCTACTACTCACCCGTGTAGCCGATGCTCCGCAGTTGATGAGCGTCGCTATGCGTCAGATAGCAGACCTCGCCAGAGGAGGGGGGCTCTCCCGCACTCTCGATGATCAAGGATTGTAGGAAAACAGGCGTCGTATGAGCGCGATAGCTCGGGCCTTATGACGGTGCGGATAGATAACAGGATCTGACTACTTCTACACGGGTCATCGACGCTCAACAGCGTCGTCGAGAGTGTGGGAGAGCCGGGAGGGGCTACGTATACGTGCAGCATTGGTGGCCGAAAACGTAGGGGCTACTGCTGGCGTTCAGGCCGCGCCGCACGCTTAAAATCTCCTTGAGAGAGTGCAGTACGTCGCTGCCGTTTCGGCCAAAGATCCTGCAAGCCGGCGTAGCTCAACCTATGGCGAGGTCTCTACAGGTTATGCAACCCCCCAACCTTTCTTGAAAACGTCAACTGTCCGCCCGGCGCACCCCCTTTTTCAACGGGCTGGATCCTTCCTTCCTTCAGGAATACGGTTGACGGGACACTGAGCCGGGCATGGAGCCGTCAGTTACCCCATACTGGTGTATGAACCGGACAGCCGCTGCTATTCTCTCCACGCCAGTAACTTTTGTCGGTCGTTGTGGGGCTTATTTTATAGAGGGGTGAAAACCTTCGGACGTTGACGTGATACGTGAGGCGAGTGGGTCTGTGGTGGAAGAACTCGGCGGTGTTGTGCGGGCTGCGCAGGGGGGCGACCTGGATGCGTTCGGTGTCCTGGTCCGGCGGTTCCAGGACATGGCCTACGCCTCGGCCTACGCGCTGATCGGCGACGCCCACCTCGCCGAAGACGCGACGCAGGAGGCCTTCCTGCAAGCATACTTCGACCTCCCCATGCTCCACGAGCCCGCAGCGTTCCCCGGATGGTTCCGCCGCATTGTCTTCAAGCACAGCGATCGCTTGACACGAGGCAAGCGTGCGGTGGTCATCCCCCTCGATGAGGCGGCGATTGTGCCCGATCCCGAGCCCGGTCCGTCGATTGTCGCCGAGCGGCGTGAGATGCGCGCGGTCGTACGGGCCGAGATCGACCGGCTCCCGGCGCATGAGCGCGTCGCGGTCACGCTCTTCTACTCGGGGCACTCGCAGGATGAGATCGCCGCTTTCTTGGGCGTGCCGGTCGGCACGGTGAAAAAACGCCTCCATGATGCGCGGAAGAGGCTGATGGAGCAGATGCTGGCCGCGATGCACGACACGTTTCGGGAGGGCCAGCTCGCCTTGGGCGACCGCTTTGTGCGGAAGGTAGAGTTCCTCATCGGCGTCAGCACTGGCGACATCGGCAGGGTCGAGCGGCTGCTCGCGCGTGCTCCCTCGCTGGCGACGATCACATTGACCATGGACGATTGGCGACAGGCGGGGGCGGTCCACCAGCAGTCCCTCCCGATGCGCTGGGGCTACACCCCGCTCCATCTCGCGGCCACGTACGGATATACCGCCCTGGTGGACATCCTACTCGCTCACGGGGCCAATCCGGACGCTGCGAGCTGTGGCGAAACGCCCTTGCACCGCGCGGTGATGGTCGATGACGACGCCATGGTCACGACCTTGCTGCGCTGCGGCGCGGCCGTTAACATCGTCGACGCGAACGGGATGACCGCCCTCCATCGTGCGGTGATCAATCGCCGCGACGGCATCGTCGAGACCCTCCTCGCGCGTGGGGCACTCGTCGCGACGCGGGACAAGGCGGGGCGGACGCCAACTATGTGGGCCGTCCTCAAAGGAGATAGCCCTCTCGTGGAGCGGCTCAGGGCACGGGCAGACAGGGGCGATAGCGGCGATGGTCTTACCCGCCCGACCATAGCGACACCTGTCGGCGAGGGGGCGCTGGGGCGCGTGCTGGACGACCACGGCGCGCCCATTGATGGGCATGGACCGCTCCGTCGCGGCGCCCGAGGCGCGCGGCCCTCCCGTCACGATCGAACAGCGTCGCCGGCGCGCGACGAGACCGCGCGCGACATGCTCACCACGGGGATCAAGGTGATCGATCTGCTAGCGCCGTTGCGACGCGGCGGGACCACCTGCCTGTCCGGAGCAACGGGTGTGGGGGTGATGGCGACGCTGGGCGAGTGGACGCATGGGCTGTGGACGCGCGGCCGGGGCTGCGCTGTGTTCCTCGATTGGCCCGCCCGTCCCGTGCAGGTCGACGACCTCGTCCGCGAGTGGCGCGAACAGGGCATCGAGCGTGGCGTCGCACTGGTGCTCGGCAGGATGACCGACACGCGCGCGCAACGGCGCCGGGCGGTGTTGGCGGCACTGGCCGTGGCCGAGCGTCTGCGCGATGAGGGGCGCGACGTCCTGCTGGCGGTCGCCGCGACGGATGTCGAGTGGCATATCCTGTCGCGGTTGCGGGATCGACTCCCATGCGTCGCCGTCGAGGGCTCCATCACCTTGGTCGTGCTGGACATTTGGTGGGATGGCGTGCCCACCCCCTTGTTCGGTATCCACGCGTGGGATAGCTGGGTCGTGCTCGACGCCGCGCGCGCGCGGGACGGCTTCCATCCGGCGGTGGACCCGCTGACATCCGGCTCGCATCTCCTGGAAGGGCCCCCGCTCGACGGGGAGCATACGCGGATCGCGGACCACGCGCGCGCGCTGTTGCGCCGGTACCCGGACATCCACTCGGCAGCATGCGGGTCCGGCGCGGACGCCCTCTGTCCCACCGATCACCGGCACGCGGCCCGCGCCCGTCGCCTGCAACGCTTCCTAACACAATCACTCCATGTGAGAGAGGCGGTGACGGGCCGACCAGGTGAGTACGTCGCCCTCGGTGATACGCTCGCCGGCGTGGCAGCCCTGCTTAAGGGGTGCTACGACGATAGGCCCGAGGATTCTTTCGTCAATATTGGAGCCATTGACCCCACGCCCGCGCTTGCAACCAGTGGCCGGACATGATGGGTGCCGGGAGTATGGAGGCGGACACGGATAGGCGCCTGCCCCTGGCATTCTACGGCGGGCTCTTGATCCGCTATCTCGCGCCCTTCCGCCCTAAGGTCGCGCTCCTGGCCGTGTTGCTCCTAGGCGATACCGTCCTGCGCCTCGTCAACCCGCAGATCCTGAAGCGATTCATCGACGCGGCGCGCATCGGCGGCGCATCGGAGACGCTGGCGACCATGGCCGTCGTTTTCCTCGTCGTCGTCGTCGTCGCTCAGATCGTCGCCGGCGCGGCGACGTACCTCAGTCAGGACGTAGGCTGGTCGACCACCAATCTGCTGCGTGCCGACCTAGTCCACCACTGTTTGCACCTGGACCCGCCCTTCTACAAAGAGCATGCGCCCGGGGAGCTCATCGCGCGCGTCGACGGCGACGTCGCCCTGCTCTCTAATGTCCTATCGGCCTTCATCATACGCGTGCTGGGGAATCTGCTGCTCCTGATCGGCATCATCGCGTCGATCGCCCGGGAAGACTGGCGAGTGGGCGTGGCGCTGGCGGCCTACACAGTCGGCGCGCTCTGGGCGCTCCGCCGCGTCCAGGGTCGGGTCGTGCCCTCGTCCGTGGCATCCCGTGCGGCCATCGCCGCCCTGAGTGGCTTCTGGGAGGAGATCTTGGCCGGGACGGAGGACATCCGATCGAGTGGCGCGGAGGCGTACACGCTGGGGGAGCAGGACCGGCTGCTGCGCGCCCTGGGGCGGGATGGGCGCCGGGCGATGGTGATGGGGCGCGCCTTCCAGGGTGTCCTCGAGGGGTTCACCGCCGTTGGGACGGCGCTCGTCTTCGCTCTGGGCGCCTCTCTCCTGGACACCGGCGCCATCACCATCGGTGGTGTCTTCCTCATCTTCTACTACACGACCATACTGACCACCAACCTAGGGGACCTCACCGCGCAGCTCAACGACGCGCAGGGGGCGAGCGCCGGGCTCGCGCGCATCGGCGCGTTGCTCGCCACGCGGTCGGTCGTCGCGGACGGCCCTGGCATCGCGGTATCGCCTGGGCCACCCTCCGTCGCCTTCCGCGAGGTCACCTTCGGATACGACGCCAACGTCCCGGTCTTGCGCGACGTGACCCTCCGCCTGGGGGCGGGGCGCGTCCTCGGTGTGCTGGGCCGGACGGGGGGCGGGAAGACGACGCTCGCGCGCCTGCTGCTCCGCTTCTATGACCCGGATCGCGGCGCAGTCCTGCTCGGCGGCGTGGACATCCGGGAGATGCGCCTGTCCGACCTGCGCCGGCGCATCGCCCTGGTCACGCAGGATGTCCAGGTCGTCGAGGCCACCGTGCGGGATAACCTGACGTTCTTCGGGCGCGACATCCCCGACGACCGGCTGCGGCACGCCATCGATGAGCTCGGTTTGGCACGCTGGTACGACGGCCTATCCGCCGGACTGGACACGCTTATCGCGCCGGGGGGCCTCTCCGCCGGCGAGGCGCAGCTTCTGGCCCTGACGCGGATATTCCTGACGGAACCGGACGTCGTGGTGCTCGACGAGGCGTCCTCGCGCCTCGACCCGGCGACGGATAGCCTGCTGGAGGCGGCGATCGATCGCCTGCTGCGCGATCGAACGAGCATCATCATTGCCCACCGGCTAGCGTCCATCCAGCGCGCGGATGAGATCCTTATCGTGGACGATGGGCGCATCGCCGAGCATGGCGCGCGCGCGATCCTCGCGGCCGACCCGACGTCGCACTTCGCGCGCCTGCTCCGCGCCGGGCACCACGTCCAGGAGACATCGACATGACCGTGAAGGCCACGCTGCGCGACCTGGTGGTCTCCTCGCCCCGGCTCTATGCGCTCAGCCTGGCGCTACAGATCCTGCGCCTGGTCATCCTCATCGTGCCGGGGCTGCTCATCAACGCCATCCTCGACACGCTGACCGCCCACCGGCAGGCCACCTGGGGACTCTGGGCGCTGATTGCCCTGCTGGTGACAATCGTCGCGCCGCGCGTCGCGCTCCTCCTCGGCGCGGTGGCGGCGGAGTACACGGGCTATTATAGGGGGACAGCCCAGCTCTCCCGCGCCATCGTGGGCCATCTGCTCGCGCGCCCCGGAGCGCGGGGCTTGCCCTATCCCATCGGCGACGTGGTCGGCCGGTTAACCTGGGATGTCGCGGGAATCGTGGGCTATCTGCGCTTCTCCGTGTTCGTGCTGGGCTTGGTGGCGCAAGCCGCCGTCGCCCTGGGGATCATGCTCTCCATCAACGCGACGGTCACGCTCGCGATGGTCGCCCCGCTGATCGGGGGTGGCCTCTTAATCAACGTCGCGAGCGCGCGTCTCCAACGCTATCGACGTGCGAGTCGAGACGCCGCGGGCGACGTGAGCACCTTCTTGCGCGAAATTTTCGGCGCCGTGCAGGCAATCCAGGTCGCCGGCGCACAGGAGCGGGTCGTCGCGCACTTTCGCCAGCTCAACGAGCGGCGGCGCGCGGCCGCGCTGCGCGACAGCCTGCTCAGCGATGTGACTCTGCTAGCGGTCATGAACAATCTGGCCCAAGTCGGTACGGGCATCATGCTACTCCTGGTCGGGCGGGCGCTGCACACGGGGAGTTTCACGGTGGGGAACCTGGCGCTCTTCGTCTACTTGCTCCCCGAAGTGATGGGGACCTTAGTTCTCCTCGGCCAGAACGTCGTCCTGGCGAAGCAGACGCGGGTCTCGTTGGAACGTCTGGCGGGATTGATGGTGGATGTCGCGCCGAACGCGGCGACGCCTCGGTCGGAGCCCCTGGCCTCCGTAATGGCAGCGAGGACTCGGAACGGGGATGACAGCTGGCGCGTCCCCGTGGCGCCGCTCCGCCCCTCATCCGAACGCACATACGCGCCCCTGCTGGAGGCGACGCATCTCACCTATCGTCATCCGGGAGAGTGGTATGGCATCGATAACGTCAACCTCCGCCTGGAGCGCGGCTCCTTCACGGTCATTACCGGACGCATCGGGGCGGGGAAGACGACTCTCCTGCGCGCGCTCCTCGGGCTCGTGCCGGCGAACCACGGCGTCATCCGCTGGGATGGGGTGCCCATCGCGGACCCGGCGTCGTTCTTCGTGCCGCCGCGCAGCGCCTATATCCCGCAGGTCCCGCACCTCTTCACCGATACGCTCGAGCGGAATATTCTGCTCGGCCTCCCCGCGCCGGGCGGAAACCTCGCGGAGGCCATCCACCTGGCCGCGATGGATCAGGATGTGGCGGCGATGGACCGGGGTCTGAGGACGGTCATCGGTCCCCGGGGTCTGCGCCTCTCCGGCGGCCAAGTGCAGCGGACGGCGGCGGCCCGTGCCTTCATACGCAACCCCGCGTTGCTCGTGTGCGACGACGTGTCGAGCGCGCTCGACGTGGAGACCGAGCGGGCGCTGTGGGACGGTATCCGTACGCGCCGCGACCTCACCTGCCTGGTCGTCTCGCATCGCCGCGATGCGCTGATGAGAGCCGAGCACATCATCGTCCTAAGGGAGGGCAGGGTCGCGGCCGAGGGAAGGCTCGATGATCTCCTGGGCACATGCGAGGAGATGCGCCGCTTGTGGCATGGCGATCTCGGAGAAGCGGAGCGTACGGGTCCACCCGCTTCACCCGACGAGGGGGACGCATGAGGGGGCGAGTCATGTCGGAAGATGCCGGACGGCATCGGGGAGCCATTGTTGTGCGCGAGGTCGACCCGCCCATCCCTCGCCCGAGCAAGCTCGTCCATGAGTCTACCACGCGGGGCGCACTAACCGGCTATGCTGGGACGGCACAGGGACGGGAGTCGCCAGTCTCCGACCGGCCGAGGGGGCAGGCCCTTTTAGCCGAAAAACATGGCTGAGACGACAGGAGAGCCTGTCTACGCCGCCATTGCAGCCGGTGACATGCTCTCTAGCCCTGGGCCGTTAAAAAGCTAACGGGAGGCCAGCCACACCGCGTCAAAGGAGGGGGGCTCTCCTGCACTTCCGATGACGACAAGTGAGCAGTAAACTGGGGATAAATACTATCCTCCAGCAACAACTCGTTGTCTCGAAAGTCTCCATGCCCACAAAAACGTTGTTCCCACATCTACAATCAATGCGTATCGAAAACGTTGCCCTAGACGGAAACACGGTCACCTTGACCGTTGCCGTCAAAGGCGCACGCGCTCGTTGTCCGCTCTGCCAGCACCGCTCCACCCGCGTCCATTCGCGCTATCAGCGGACGGTGGCCGACCTCCCCGTGAGTGGTCGGGAGGTCACGGTCCTGGCCTGTGTGCGGCGTTTCCGGTGCCTCACCTCCTCCTGCCCGCGCCGAATCTTCGCCGAGCGTCTGCCCTCGCTCGTCGCGCCGCATGCTCGCAAGAGCCACAGCCTCCGTCAAGCGTTGGAGCAGGTCGGCTTCGCCACTGGCGGAGAGGCCGGCGCTCGTCTGGCCGGCCAACTCGGCATGCGCACGAGCGCCGCTACGCTCCTGCGGCTCGTCCGCGCCGCGCCGACGCCCGATGCGGGGCACCCCCGGATCGTTGGCATCGACGACTGGGCCTACAAACGTGGGCTGCGCTACGGCACCATTATCTGTGATTTGGAGCGGCATCGACCGGCCGACCTGCTGCCCGATCGCTCGGCCGACAGCGTCGCTGCGTGGCTTCAGGCGCACCCGTCGGTCGAGGTGGCGGCCCGCGATCGTGGTGGGCTGTACGCCGACGGCATCGCGCGCGGCGCGCCCCAGGCCGTCCAGGTCGCCGACCGCTGGCACTTGGTCGATAATCTCGCCGACGCGCTCGAGACGTTTCTGCTGCATAAAGGCATGCAACTCAAGGAGGCGGCCGGCGCACTTGTCGCCGCCGCAGCTGAGCCCGGCGAGGGCGGCGTACCAATCGAGGAGGTGTACTAGGGTAAACGCCGGTACCCGCAGCCGCGCTTGTGGGAGCAGCGCACGGAGGAGGATAGCGCACGGCGCGTCGCCATGCGACGCGCGACGTATGAGCGGGTCCGCGCCTTACAGGCGAAGGGGGCGACGCCGATGGACATCGCGCGCATGGTCGGCGTTTCGCGCACGACCGTCTACCGCTACCTGCAAGGTGGCCCACCCGAGCGACCACGGCGCGCAGTCCGCGGCCGGCGGCGGGCGCTGGAACCATGGGAGCCCTATCTGCTCCAACGATGGGAGGACGGCTGCCGCACAGCGACCGTCTTGTGGCGCGACATCCGAGACAGGGGGTTTACGCACTCCATCACCTGTGTTCAACGCTTCTGCGCGCTCCTCCGGCTGGAGGGGCCTCCCCCGCGCAAACTGCGCCGGGCGCGCTCACCGTACACGAGCGTCCGCGGACCATCGGCGCGTCAGGTCGCGACTCTCTTCGTGCAACGCGCCGAGCGGCGCACTGCGGAGCAGGTGTCCTATCTCCAGCACGTCCGTCAGGCCGATGCGGACATCGCGGCCGCCGACGACCTGACACAGGGTTTTCTCGTCATGGTGCGCGAACGGCGGGGCAACCATCTGGACGACTGGATCGCGGCAGCAGCGGAAAGCGAGGTCGCCGAGGTGCGGCGCTTTGCAGTGGGCTTACGGGACGACTATGCTGCGGTACGGGCCGGCCTGACGCTCGAGCACAGCAATGGGCAGACAGAAGGCTTCATCAACAAGCTGACGTTGACCAAGCGCAGCATGTACGGCCGTGGCCGCTTTGACCTGTTACGCCAACGCGTGTTGCACGCCGCCTAAGCGGGGCGGAGGGAGACATGGACATGAGGATCGTGGTGCTGACCGACACGCACGGCAACCTGCCCGCCTTGGACGCGGCGCTTGCCACAATCCAGGCCGAGGGCTGCGATGCGATCTACCACACGGGCGACGCTGTGGGGATAGGCCCCTACCCCGCCGAATGTGTGGAGCGGCTCCTCTCTGCCAACGTCCGCTGCGTGCTCGGTAATCACGAAGCCTACGCGCTCGACCTGTGGCCGCATGACGAAGCGTCGGGCATGGGCGTGGATGAGGTGGCCCACCACGCCTGGGTGCGCGCCACCCTCGGATCGTCGCTCTATGAGGCGATCGCACGCTGGCCTTGGGCGCTGGAGCAGGGCAGCACGGGCGTCCGCATCGCGTTCCTGCACTACCCGCTGAATGCGTCCGGCCGCGACTTCAGCCCATTCGTCGTTGACTCGACTGCCGAGGCCCTTGATCTATTGTTCGTCGGCTACCAGGCCGACGTCGCGTTCTACGGCCACAACCATGCGGCCTCGGACGTTCAGGGCTACACCCGTTACGTCAATCCCGGCTCCCTCGGCTGCTACACGGAACCGCTTGCCCGCTTCGTCACTCTCGACCTGACCGATGATTGCTATACGCTCACCAAGCGCGCTGTGCCGTACGACGACACGGACCTACTGCGGGCCTTCGACGAGCGTCGTGTGCCTGATCGAGCATTCATCCGGCGTGCCTTCTTCGGGCGCTAATCCCGCGTCATCGGAAGTGCGGGAGAGCCCCCCTCCTCTGGCGAGGTCTGTCAGATAGGCGCCGATATCTCGCACGCCGCCATACGCGGGTACGCCCCAATCTCCCCCCAATCTCCCCCCCGACGCGCCGGCGGTCACGCGGACGCGCCCGCTCCGTTTGAGTGACGTGTCCACTATTTCGAGGCGCACCCTGATCGCATATCACCGCTTGACTAAAATGTTCTAGCCGGTGTAGCATAGGGGCCATCAACGTTCACAATGCGACGACGTGGACCGCCGCTGTTGAGATGCTCTTCGACGCGCGTTTCCGCCAGTCTATCGCTCCCGACGACGGGAGTAAGAGACCGAGAAGAGAGGGTGTGATGGGTGACAAGTTACAGGGATCGGTGGCCCTGATCACCGGCGCGAGCGCCGGCATCGGGTGGGCGAGCGCGCTGGCCCTGGCCGGCGAGGGCGCGCATCTGGTGCTGACGGCCCGCCGTCCGGAGCGCCTGGAGGACCTGACGGCACGGACGCGCGCGGCCGGGGGGCAGGCCGTGACGGTGATCGGGGACGCCCGCGAAGAGGAGACGGCACGGCGCGCGGTCGCCGCCGCCCGCGAGAGGTTCGGCAAGCTCGACATCCTGATCAATAACGTCGGCGTCGGGAACTACAAGAACCTCGTCGACACCAGTGCCGATGACTACGACGAGATGATGGACTCCAACGTGCGCTCGACCTTCCTCTTCACCCGCCATGCCGTTCCCGTGATGATCGAGCGCGGCTCCGGCACGATCTTGATGATCTCGTCGATGGCCGGTATCTACGGCTTCCCCGGCGAGGCGGTCTATTGCGCCACAAAGTTCGCGCAGGTCGGTTTCGCCCAGGCGTTGGACAAGGAACTGCGCCCGCATGGTATCAAGGTCGGCGTGATCTGCCCCGGCGGCGTCAAGACCGAGTTCGCGCTGGGCAAGGGACGCACCGAAGAGAGCGTGGCCAATTCGGCGATGCTCGACCCGGACGACGTCGCCGAGGCCGTGCTGCTGGCCTGCGCGCAGGCCCCCGGCTCGCGCATCATCGAGATTCAGATGCGTACGATGGCCGAGCCGCTCGCATAGCGTTTGGTGTTTAGTGACGAGCCGGCTAACACGCCCACGCAGCGCCTATGCGCCCGGATATCGCGACGCCTTCTACATCACTAAACACTGATCCTAATCACTCGTTGAGGAGGCGATAGTGAGCACGACGCCGCTGCTGCGGATCGCCAACGTCAGCAAGGGCTTTCCGGGTGTCCAGGCCCTCGACGACGTGAGCGTCGACATCATAGCCGGCGAGGTCCTCGCCCTCGTGGGCGAGAACGGCGCCGGCAAGTCGACGCTGATGAAAATTCTCTCGGGCGTCTACGCACCTGATGGGGGCGCCATTTTGCTCGACGGCGCGGAGGTCGCTATCGGGTCGCCGCTGCACGCGCAGCGCCTGGGCATCGCCATCATCTACCAGGAGTTCAACCTGATGCCCAACCTGAGCGTGGCCGCCAACATCTTTGTCGGGCGCGAGCCGGCGCGCGCCGGCCTGATCGATGAGCGGCGTATGCGCCACGACGCGCGGGCGCTCCTCCAGTCGCTTGAGCAGGACATCGATACGCGGACGCTGGTATCTGAGCTTAGCGTGGCGCACCAACAGATGGTGGAAATCGCCAAGGCGCTCTCGCTCCGTGCCCGCGTCCTGATCATGGACGAGCCAACCTCGGCGCTGACTGAGCACGAGACCGCGATCCTGCTGCGCGTGATTCGCCGGCTGCGGGCGCAGGGCCTGGCCATCGTCTTCATCTCCCACCGGCTCGACGAGGTCTTGGCGATTGCCGACCGCGTCGCGGTGCTGCGCGACGGCCGCCTCATTGATACGTCGCCCGCCGCCGAGACGACCAAGGCCGGACTCATCAACCGCATGGTCGGCCGCCCACTGGCCGAGTTCTATCCGCGCCAGCGGAGCGAGCGCGGCGGGCCGGTTCTGGAGGTACGGCGCCTCGATCACGTCGTTGGTCGCCCGGGCGGCGCGCCCTTGCGCCTGCAAAACATCTCGTTCACCCTGCACCATGGCGAGGTGCTCGGTCTGGCCGGCCTCGTCGGAGCGGGAAGAACCGAACTGGCGCGGGTCTTATTCGGGGCCGACCCCGCGAGCCAGGGGGAGATCCTGATCGACGGGCGGACGGTCGACGTGCGCTCGCCGGCCGCGGCCATCCGGCACGGCATCGGGCTCGTTCCGGAGGATCGCAAGCAGCAGGCGCTCATCCTCGACCTGAGCGTGCGCGAGAACATGACCCTGCCGGGACTCGTCCGCCTCAGCCGGCGCGGCTTCGTCAGCCGCGTCCGTGAGCGGGCGCAGGTGCGCCACTTTGTCGATGCGTTGCGCATCAAGACAACCGGGAGTGAGCAACTCGTGGTCGATTTGAGCGGCGGGAACCAGCAGAAGGTCATCCTAGCGCGCTGGCTCGCGCTGCACCCGCGCGTCCTGATCCTGGACGAGCCGACACGCGGGGTCGACGTGGGCGCCAAGGCGGAGATCCACGCGCTGATTGGCGAATTGGCCACGGCCGGGACGGGCGTGCTGGTCATCTCGTCCGAGCTGCCGGAGGTGCTCAACCTGGCCGACCGCATCCTGGTGATGTCGCATGGGCGACTGACCGGCGAGTTTACCCGCGCCGAGGCGACGCAAGAGAAGATTATGGCGTCCGCCACGGGAGAGGAGAGCGGAGCGGCATGATACAGGATCAGGTGACAACCACGCGCGTTGTCGAGAGATCATCGGCCCTGGCGGGCTTCGATCGGCGCGCCGTGCTACAACGTTCGGCCACCGCGGCGGTGTTCCTCATCGTCTGCGTCTTCTTCTCCATCGCCACGCCCAGCTTCCACACGGGGAGCAACGTCTTCGATGTCGCGCGGCAGGTGGCCATTATCGGACCGCTGGCCATTGGTGAGACCTTCGTCATCCTCACCGCCGGAATCGACCTATCGGTCGCTCAGCTCGCGGTGTTGTGCGGTATGTTCGCCGCCAACATGCAGGCCAACAACCACGGCCTCTTCCTCAGCATCGTCGTGCCGCTGCTCGTCGGCGCCGGCCTCGGGCTGCTACAAGGGACCATCATCACCGCGCTGCGTGTGCCGGCCTTTATCGTCACTCTGGGCGGCTTCGAGGCCTTCCACGGCCTGGCCCTCCTGTACAACAACGGCCTGTATATCTCGGCCCCGGACGGCAAGAGCTTCGCCGACAACTTCAGCGCGCTCGGTCAGGGGCAAATCGGCCCGTTCCCGACCCCCTTGCTGATCTTCCTCGCTCTCGTCGCGGTGAGCTACGTGGTGTTGCGGAGCACCCGCTTCGGGCGACATATCTATGCCATCGGCGGCAACGCCGAGGCGGCGCGCCTCTCCGGCCTGCGTGTCCGCACCGTGACGACGTCGGCCTACGTCATCTCCGGCCTCTGCGCCGGCCTGACGGGAATTATCATCACCGCGCGCCTGGGCGTGGGCGATCCCACCACCCTGACGTTGGGCGAGTTGATCGCCATCGCGTCGGTGGTGATCGGCGGGACCAGCCTGTTCGGCGGGTTGGGCGGGGTCATCGGGACGCTGCTGGGCGCGGCTTTGCTGGGCGTTATCACCAACGGGCTGCTGCTCTTGCAGGTTTCGCCTAACGTCCAGCCGGTCGTGGTCGGCTGCCTCATCGTGGTCGCCGTGCTCATTGACCAACTGCTCAAGAAGCGGAGGTGATAGAAGAGTAATCACACATCGCAGAGTAACCGCCCGGTAGCCCGGCGCGGTCGATCCTGCCGCGCCGGCTTCGGCTATGCATTCATCGTTGAATCGTCCAGTGGTAGAAGGAGTTTGTTGTGAAACGCTCTATCGTATCCTTCGTGTGCGCGCTATCCCTATGTGCGGCGATCCTCCCTGGCGCCGGACCCAGGACCGCCCATGCCGCGCGTCCGGCGCGCCCGGCGGCGAAGCAATTGACGATCCTGCTCTCGCTCCCGGCGCTCAAGTTCCCCTTCTTCGTCTACATGGAGCATTTCTTCCAGCAGGCGGCGGCGCAGCTCGGACCGCAAATGGGCGTGTCAATCCAGGTCACCGTCAGTGACGCCCAGAACTCGGCCACCAAGCAAACGACCGACATCGAGGCCGCTATCGCCCAGCACGTCGACGGGGTGGTCATCAGTCCGTTGACGCAAGACAGTCTGGTCCCGGCGATCAAGGAGGTGGCGAAGGCCGGCATACCGCTGGTCACGATCGACCGCAAGACCGCCGGCGGGACAACACTCGCCCATGTGGGGGCCGATAACGTCGCGGGGGGCTTCGCTGAAGGGCAGTACGTCGCACGCCAGTTGCATGGGAAGGGCGACGTCGTGCTGCTCGAAGGCACGCCGGGCTCCTCGCCCGCGATTGACCGCACCAAGGGTATCAAGGCGGCCCTGCGCCTACATCCCGGCATGCGCTTGGTGTTCGACCAGACGGCCAACTTCGACCGCGCCACCGCGATCAGCGTGATCGAGGCGGCCACCGGCTCGATCAAGCACATCGACGCGGTCATCTGTGAGAACGACGACATGGCCGGCGGCGCCATCACCGCGCTGCAAGGCAAGGGCATGCTGAAGGGGATTATCGTCACGGGCTACGACGCCATCCCCTCGGCCCTCGCCGCCATCAAAGCCGGCACGCAAGCGGCCACCATCGAGCAATTCCCCAACCAACAGGACGAGATTGACCTCAAGATCCTGCTGAACTACATCGTGCATCACAAGAAACCGGCGCATCACGACACGTTCTTGAACCCAATCGCCATCTCCAAGGAGAACCTGGCGCAGGCTGTCGTCAAGAAGTAGCGGTCGGACGTAGCAAGAACCTTGGACACGGGGGGGCCGGATGCGTCGCATCCGGCCCCCCCGTGTCCGTGAGCTGCTTCCGCGGGATTATGGTGGCCCGCCACGTGTTGGCGCGAGATCGGCCGTACGCGGACCTTCTGACGCGCGGCCCCCGTGCAATCGACGCTGACCCGTCCGTTCCTACCGGCAAGAACTGTTGCGGCTCATCCAACCAACAGGTTGCACGAGAGGCAGAGGGTCGGTCGCGCATACCTGGTACCACTATTTCAAGCTATGCGCGCATCTCACGCGTCTCCTGCCGGCCCACTAGCGCCCCTGGCCGTTGGCCTCGTCGCAGCCATCGTAGGGGGCATGGGTGCTACCGGCCTGCATAGCTATGCGGTCCGTGCGCGAGCGACGAGTCGCCTGTGCAGCAGAGGCAACGAACAGTTCAGGTCATTCGCCGCGGATCGCCGTGTAATACTTGGGCTCACGCGCTACGATCCCCGCCCTGCAGTCTCCCAAGTCACCACCCCGACAACGGCCCGTTTGTTGCTACGTCCGTCGTCTGTCAGGTCCCCGAGCCACGCGCCGTCGCCCCGGCCCTCTGTGTGTCCGCCTACGGCGCGGCGCGGACGCCAGGGGCGTCGCCGATCTGCCCCCGCGCTCCGTTTGAATTCTCTCAGTCAGGCAAGGAGATGAGCATGGCCGCTAGCGATGAGGACCGCCCAGCCACCAATGAGGGCCGCACAGCCACCAATGAGGGCCGCCCGGCCACCAATGAGGACCGCCCGGCCACCAATGAGGACCGCCCGGCCACCGATGAGGGCGCTGAGGACCGGGGGGACGGGGGCGCGCCGCCGACGGGCGCCCCCGACCACGGACGCGCGCAGGACCCAGGCGCGCCCCAGGGGACGGCGGCCGACGCCGCGGAACGGGAGCAGGAGCGCCAGATGGCAGAGGGGATAGAGAGTCCGGGGTGAGACGGCGCGGCCCTCCTGGCCGGAGGGGCGCGCTCCCGCCGTCGCCGCGTCGCCGTCCCCTCTCCGGTCTCCGCGCCGCCGTCCTCCGGTGTCTCCCCCCACAGCCCTGGCGCTCCGCGCGGGCCGGGTGTGCGCCCCTGGTCCCCGGCGTGGTCCCCTACCTGGTCCCACGGCGGCGTGGTGCTAGGACCACGGGTGGGACCGCCCCCAGGGCAAAGGGTGGGACCACACCCCCGATTTCCTGTGTGAAACGTGGGACCACAGCCATGGTCCCGGAACCACGCGTGGTCCCATGAAAACGGCGTGTTGGTCCCACGATGGGACCACGATGGGACCACGCCATCGGCGCGGTGGTCCCACCGTGGGACCACGCCACCAACGGGTGTGCGGGGCCAGGGACAGCTGAATCCGCGCATCAATCATCCGGCGTATCCCCATGTCTTCCACGATCCCCAGCAGCAACGGCAGGTCATTGATCTGTTCGGTCGTGATGTCCAGTGTCTCGCTCATGCCTCGACTCTACCGCATCACGCCCCATCCTCAAACTGCCACCTAATTCACGCGAACGATAAGTTAGAGCTGGTCTCAAGAAGATCGACCACCTCGGGGAAGGTGCGCCCCATCACGAGCCGCGCGAGGTCGGTGACGGCGAGGGGGCCGGGCGTGGTCGCGCGGAGGTAGTGGGCGCAGACGAGCAAGACGGCGAGCATCGCCTGGCCTTTCCAGGTCGGTTCGCTGCGGAGCTGACGGCGTGGCGGGTCCATCGTGGCGGCGGTGTCCTTTCCAGGGCGGCGACAGGACCGGGCTAAGGTGCGGGGATAACGCGGGCGTCGAGAGGGGACGGGCGTGGAGCGCGCGATGCCAGGGACCCATCAGCCAAGGTCGTCAGCACCGGCCCGTGTCCGCCCCCCGCTCTACTAGTATAAATGCGCAATAGCTTCCTTAGTTACGCCGCATTATAGCGCCGGGGCGCGGTGGGCAGTTAGGGCGTCGGCGGGGGTGCGGGGAACAGGTCGAGGCCGGCTGTGGCGGCGGCGCGGGCGAGGTCGAGGCGAAAATAGGGGTCGCCGAGGGCGACGGGAAGGCCGGGGAGGACGCGCTGGTAGACGCCAGCCTGGCCGGCGCGGAGGAGGCGGCGCAGCTGCTGGGTGCCGTGGCGCACCGGGCCGCTCGGACTGTCGGCCAGGGCGGCGACGAGCGCGGGAAGGTCGTGGGCGGCGACGACGCGGGCCAGGCGGTCGGGCGTCAGGGGTCCGGGCTCCGGGCTCGCCGGCGAGCAAGTGCCCGGCGACGACGACGAGGAGCGCCACGGCGGCGGGCTCGTTCCAGCCCGACCCACTGACCGGCGGCCGACGCATCGGCTCCCTCATGCCGGTGTCCCTTCTCCTCCACAGCTACCCCGCCGTCTGTCCATCCCGTATCGCCGCCGGTGGGCCTATCTCGCCGGCATGGACGGGTCCTCCGGCCCAGACGGGGTGCCGGGGAGGACGCGCCACGCCGCGCCCTGCACGAGCCCGCGCCGCCATTCTGTCCACAGATGGATGCGGGCGCGGATGTCGGCGCGGCTGCGGCACTGGCGCGGATCGATGATGAGGGCGCCCAGCGCCTCGTAGGCGACGATGGCAGGGAGGATGCCGCGCGCGGTGTGGTAGCTACGCACGGCGTCCCCTCGGGGATCGGGACGACGCCGACGGCGGTGGTGCGGTGGGCCAGGGCGGCGGCGATCTCCTCGGCGTGGGCGAGCAGGACGCGCGCGGCGGGCGTCGATTTCTCCGTCGTCGCGGAGGCGCGCGGGTGGGGCGGTTGCCCCTGCCGCTCACGTCCGCGCCCGCGCTCTCCTTAGCTCTGGGGCGTGGGCGTCCCGGGGAGATGGAGCAGGTTCTCCACGTCCTTGACACCGGGCACCTGGCGCGCCGCCGCGTCCAGCGCGCTGATCTGCTCCGACTGGTCCACCTCGCCGCGGAGCACCACCCGCCCGCGCTCCGCGTTGATGGTGATCCGGCCTTTGGGTACCGCCGGGTCGCGGAAGATCGCGCTCTCCACCTTGTCGACCAGTGTGGCGTCGTCGACCGCGGACGTGCCGCCTGGCGTGCCGGGCGCGCCCTGCTGTACGGTCTCGCCTTGCTGTGCGGTCTGGACAAGGCTTATGGTGTCCTGCCCGTCCGTGACGCTCCGCATGCGGCGGACGCGGCCCCAGACCCAGGCGCGGAGCGGCGACAGGAGCACGGCCAGGATGCCCACGCCGAGCAGGGCGCTGAGGGCCACACGGCGTGCGGCGCCGCTCGTCGTGTAAGGCGTCACAGTTTCTGCGCCGGATTGACACGCGGCGCAGTGCAAAACGTCATAGTTAGTGCGCCAGAAACGTCACAGTTCTTGCGCCATCCTCCAAAAACGTCATAGTTGCTGCGCCGATCCGCGCAGTGTGCATCCCAGATGAGCAGGGGTACTGCATCTCTAGAAATGCAATATCACGGTTAAAAAGAGGGGGGGATGAGGGTGCGCAAAGGGGTGGCGTGCAAGGTCGCGCAGGAACTGTGACGTTGTCGGCGCAGGAACTGTGACGCTAGGCGCAGAAACTGTGACGCCTTACAATATCGTGGGCCTCCTCTCCCTTATCACGCCAGATGTGCCATGTAGAACTAATGCGCTATATATATGGGGTGTAACTCTATAGAAGCACGTCATGACCAACTTAATGCCGGATTTAGGCACGCAGACCACCTGGCGTGTGCAACGCACGGCCAGCGCGATAGCACGCGGGATCTCAGCCTCCCAGGCGTCGATGACCCACTGCCAGCGTCGTCGCGCTGGGCCAAGCCGAACGCGCCGTGCAGGGCGACGATGCGTTCATGGACCTCCTGGGGGTCAGAGGAGTTGGTGACGATGTCCTCCCACACACAGACCATACCGAGGCGCACGCGCGGGCCGTCTAACGACACGCGTGCGTGGCTGGACGTCGGTACTTTCGGGCTATGGGTGCCCCCCCGCCCGTGTCCTATCCTCGTGGTGATCATCACGACACGGGTGCCCGTCCGGGACACCCACGATCCCGCGTAGTGGAGAACACTCCTATGACGTCGCACGATCCCCGGCGCGCATCCTCGTCTAGCCCCAACGCCAGCGACCGTCTCGCTGTCCTCCCTGTCCGCACCCCGGCCGACCTCACCAGGGCCATCGCCGCGCTCGCCGCTGCCCTCGATCAAGCCGCGACGACGGGGGAGATTGCTCCCGGGCTCGTGGCGCCGGCCGAACACCAGTTCGCCAAGGCCCTGGAGCAGGCGCACGCCGCGCCGGTCGATAAGACGACGCTGCTGATCCACCTGGTGGCCGCGCGCGCCTTCCTGGGCGAGGGGCAGGCCCCCCCGACGCTAACGGGAGCCGTGGGCGGGGTCATCGCACGGGTGCACGCCCTCGCCGGCGCGTCGCCCGCGGCGTTCTGCTAGCGCGGCGCGGCGATGCCATCCGCCCGTCCTCACCCACGTCACGGCCGGACAACGCGAGCCCCGGTCGGACGTGTCGCGCCCGTCGTCGCGCGGCCGGCGGGCCAGCTAGCTCTGCCAGGCCGGGCCGTCTCCGTGGCGCACGCCGCGTGCACACGGCACGCGCACGAACCCGCGAGCGTGCCGTGCCCTTATACCTCGTGACGCCCTGCACACCTCCCTACGGCTAGCCCGTCCGCCGCGACGACGGGAACGAGGGTATCGTCGGGCGATAGCCAGCGGCACGCGCACCGACGCCGTCTGGCCAAGTCGTCGGTTCAGCCACCCTCACGCGCTCGTCGCGGCGGGAGCGTGTGCCCTGGTGGCCGGTGTCTCGGCTGTGTCGCCCCGCGGCCGCGCCGCCCACGGCCGGTCGTGCCGGCGCCGCTCGGGCTG
>JAABUM010003279.1_pt1 | contig 20285 bp, 32 predicted proteins | sample 5559161 | NCBI WGS metagenome assembly JAABUM01 (sample SAMN10711868, study PRJNA513369) | rock metagenome | isolation source: Antarctica rocks | place: Antarctica: Victoria Land, Siegfried Peak nord
GCAGTCATCCTAGCAGTCATCCTGCAGAGTGACTGATGCAGCATGCGGGTGGGCTCACCCTCAGGCAGGGGGCGGCTGTCGCGGTCTATGCTGGCGCTGGTTCTGCGGTCGGTGCCCCCCCTGTGCCGCTCACCAGACCGCAGCTCCAGGCTGTATCTCTGGGGGCCCCCCTGCAGCAGTCGAGAAACATAGCTCATGGGAAGTAAATGGTCCTATGTAGGGCCATCGCTAATCAGCCTGAGTAAGGCTGGAACAGTGTAATATCTCTCTCTCGCCTCTGTGCCTGTCACACAGACCGCAGCTCCAGGCGGTATCTCAGCGAGGCCCCCTACAGCGGTGACGGAAGCCTGAGAAGGTCCTTGTGCCACACCTCCTCGATGGACTGCTTGACCAGGCGCAGGAAGCGGGCGCCATCATTGTCGCCGCCGCCGCCGCCGCCGCCGCCGCCGGCGGGCGCGCCGGCAACGGGGCTCCCGGCGGCGGGGCTGTCGAGCCCGCCGCCGCCGCCGCTGCCGCTGTTGCCGTGGGCGCCGGCAACGGCGGCCACTGGGCCCCCAGAACTCGGGCTCGCTCTCGGCAAAGGAGAGCGTTGCGGTGCTGTCGCTGCGTGCCTGCATGCTGTCGCCGGAGGGCTCCTGCATGGAATGCGGCTGCAGGCGCAGAAATCGAGTGCGTGAGTGCTCCCGACAGTCACGCAGATATGCAGACAGGCGTCGCTCCTGTTGTCTGAAGGCCCTTGTGCACGTGCATCTGCTTCCCGAATCAGATTCACTGTTCGAATCCATCATTGATGTGACGGATTCAATCATTTTCATGTTCAGGACAGATGACGCTTGTGGGCGGCCGGTATGCCTCAGTGCAGCACGCACCGAGGAGGAGGGCATTTCGAAGTCGGAGGGCAGCAGCCGCGCCGGCGCGTGCAGCAGCCGCGTTGTCGTCGCGGCCGACATCGCCGCTGACGACACCTGCCCGGACTGCGTGAAGCGCATAGCATCGGCGTGTCGATCAGCCAGCCACTCAGACACACGAAAGCAGACGAGCGCATCTGTTTCAAGTGCTGCAGGGTGGACACAAGGCTCCTGAGCCTGGGTGGCCAGAAAAGAGAGCAGTTCTTCATCGACACCGGGAAAGCGGCCATTCCAAATCGCTATTCCAGCCAGATTGAGGCCCATCACACCTGCTGCGCCGTCGCAGCGCCGTCCGCGGCTCTGTTCACGGCCCTGCCTGCGGCTCTGTCCAGGTCCATGCTAGTGGAGGGCTGGCTCGTGGAGCGCATGCGCTGCATCGCCGGCTCGGCGATGCGCACGCGGCGTCCAATCGAGTCGCTGGAGCGTCCGCGAAGCGCATCGTCCGCCGACAGGCTGCGGCTGTCTGCGTGCCGGTGACCCAGCGCCGGCCTGCGGGTCAGGGTTCGAGACTTCAGGATTTCATTCATGGGGGCTGAAGCACCGACTCTCAGTATTACGCATCGTCGGCCGATAGGCTGCGGCTGTCCCCGCGCCGGTGGCCTAGCGCCGGCGTGATGTGTAGGATGATGATATGTTAGCTCGGCCTTCGGTTGACGCCCGTTTCTGCGCCTGTGCGCAAGCGATGGCCTGCCAGCCTCAGGGTTGAGTCTTGCCGCGATGGAGCTGATAAAAGCAGAGTTTTCTGTGCTGCACTGCGCGCTCGTCGGTATTCCAGCGACGACCTGCGCAATCGAAATGCAAGGATGGAGGGTTTGGTGATTGAACCAATCTTGAGGACGAAGAAGTTCATGTACATCAGCCGTATGTCTACCTGCCGGTGCGCCAACAACGGCCTGCAGGTCCATGATTTCGGGTATTGGGATAAAGCACAGCATGATTCTGAGCATTGACCTTGCAGCAGACACGAAGCGCCAACATGCTGTGTGTATATTCTGAAAGTGAAAGTGTGTGTTGCCCAGAGACAGACTATGAATGTAAGCGCACTGGCCGTCATTGACATGAAATCGAGTCGAAGAAGGAAAATCAGAGAGGAAAACGGACCGAAGAAATCGCAGTCTCCTGACCGCGAGCGCTGCTTGCTGGTGACAGCGTTGCAGACGCACCTCAGCAGCGGGCGCCGGTCCGGAAGCTGCTGCGATGCGCTCCTGCCCTGCAGGCTGCGCCTTCGTCCTTGGTAGTCCCCGCCAGGCACCGCATTCGTCGCTGGAGTCCCCGCGCCCGCCGTCGCGCCAGCGGCCGACGCCGCCGGCGCCGCGACGGCGCCCGGAAGCGTCGCCGAGGAGGCATCCGCAGCCGCTTGCGACTGCGGGGGCGATGCCCCGCCAGCCGCAGGCGGCGGCGGCATTTTGCCGGGCGCAGCGGCGTCGCAGTGGGCAGCGGCGGCGCGGGCGCCACGCTCCTCCTCCAGCATCGAGCTGAGCTCCTGCCGCAGCTCGTCGAAGGTGGGCCTGCGGCACCACAGTTCATTTCCTGTGTCGAATGAGGTAGAGACATGGCGAGAGCGCAGGCTGGGACGTTGGAACATCAGTTCAGTACCCAGGAGAAATGAACCGCGCAGCACCGGGGTGTTGTACATCTGTGAAACCCTATAATCGGGTCTGGGCGCAAGGCCACAGTTCTGAAAGCGCACCTCGCGTCCGAGCATTGCCGCCGGCAAATGTCGCCCAGCCCGCAGCAACACAGTCGGGAACCTCAAGACCTTCCTCACCTCACGCCGGGTGCCTGCGCCCAGCAGGCCTCCACAAGCTGGCGGTAGCGCGCTGAACAGCTCTCTGGCAGGTCCGGCCGCAGCCCCCCGTCCACCACATTGTACAGCACCTGCCGCATGGATATGAAGCATGTGTGTGATATGAAGCATGTGTGTGAGACACATTTCCGCGCGTGTGTTTATGACTTCGTATTGATCGAAAGCGGGACGTCCAGCCGCCGCCTGCCGTCTACCGCGTCGAAATGCGCCTGCGGCAGCCGTCAGGAGGGGCGTCGGCGGCGATCCACCGAGCGACGCAACTCCGGATTGCAGGTTGAGGAGGTGCTGTGCACACCAGGCGGCAAAGAATCGACTGCACTTGCAAACCGGCTGCAGGCTCGAAATACAAATCTCGAAGTACAAACCCTAAACCCTACAATACCTGCATGGGCGTCATACCGGCATGCGGCGTCTGCCCAGTGAGCAGCTGCCAGGCAATGACGCCAAAGCTGAAGACCTGCGATTTGGAGGTGACACCCAGTTGTCTACCCAGTTGTCAATCTTGCACGATTGCATCGCAGCTGCCGACCTTCGTGTAAAGCAGCTGTGCATGGCTGCCCTGGCTGGATCACGCTGATGCGCGCTGTGCCCCTTGCTTTGCACATGACCTCGCGGACACCTGTAGTGCAGTCTGTATTGCAGGATCGACGAACAACAAGGAAAGCTCACATCGGCCTTGCGCGACATGCGCCCCTTTGACAAAAGCTCCGGCGGCATGTAGGGGATGGTGCTGCGGACGGCACACTCACCAGTGAGGGTTCAGTGTGAGTGCGTGGCCCTGGGCAGGAGATGCATGTTCAGGCAGATTAATGCATGCTGCCGTTTTGCGCGACAGATGCCATCTGTGCGTGGCGAACTTGTGCAGGATTTCAGAAGAAGACGTCGAATTCTAAATGACGGGCAACGCACCCGAAGGATTTTGTGGAGACATGGCTTTTGTCGAGGTCCAGCATCCGCGCCAGGCCAAAGTCTGTCAACCTGCGTAGGTCGAGGCAGCAGTGCCGTTTCGGTGCGGTGGCGTGCCAGACGCCATGCCATGCCATGCCGTGCCGTGTCATGCCATGCCGTGTCATGCCGGTACTGCATGCCATGTCATGCCGGTACTGCATGCCAGCAAATGTGGCCAAGTTCGTATAGACTTTCGGGTCTAGATGAAGGCGGCCTGATGTCTGACTTGACACAGAAGCAGGCGCAGCAAGACAGGAAAGGGACATGAGGTGACATGACATTGAGGCGCACCTGACGACAAAGCCGCGGGAGTCGGTGACGGTGGACTTGAGAAACGCATTAGGTCGCCGTGCACCAGGCCCAGGGAGTGCAGGTACTGCATGCCGGACATGATGTCCAGCAGCGTGCGGTATACGCTCAGCTGAGAAGGAAACGGCACGACATCAGGGTGCTGATTGACTTTCTGGTAAGGCTTTCTGGTAAAAACTAAGAGAAGACCCATAAGACAGAAGATACAGGCCCAGGCTGTCCAAGTGCTGCATGCCGGACACGATGTCCAGCAGCGTGCGGTACAGGTTCGACTGCGCGGGCCAAGCAAACCGCCTCACGAGGCGGAATGGCAAAGGCAAAACCAAGATGTACCAGTCGGGATGGCCTCCTCCAGGCTGCCGCGGTCCGCATACTCCATCAGCATCCACGTCTCGGTGGTTCCCTGCAGCGAAGGAGCGGCACGCCTCACGCCGCAGGTCTGCCGGGTGGAAGTTGCAGGGTCGACGATCCGAGCAGGTCAGCAAAACAGACGGCTCACGAAACGCCCCCGCTGTGGTTCCTGGCGATTCAAGTGCAGCTTTTGGGCCGTGATTCGGAACAATTGGGAACAATTGGGCCTGAGTCGGCGCCGTCCTGCCTGCCGCTGCCGGCGGCATCGGGATGCCGCTGTTTCATTCTACTTGGAGTGCTTTGTTTGAGTCCAAAGCACGGCTTTGTTTGAGTCCAAGTGCTCTACAACTGGTGGGCCTGAAGGCCCCGAAGACGGAAGCCCACCTGGTCGCTGCTGGAGGGGGCGCCGCCCTCCCTGCCGCTGCTGACGGCGCTGGTCGCCGCACTGCTGGTGGGCAGGCTGTCGACAGCGCCGTTGCCTTTGCTGTGCTGACGCGCCTGCCACCAAGCGCACAGGCTATCAGAGGTGGCGGCCGCGGCCATGGCTGGAAGATGGCGAAGCGCAGGCGCCCCGACCAGCGAACCTCGAAGTTGCATGCGCCAGTGAAGCCTTGGCATGAGCACCCCACACAACCACACACACATCATGAATGTGACACTACAATGCTGCTGCAGTGTGCCACAGAGGGGGCATGTGCACCGTTGTTGGCTGGCCCCCATCTGGTCTGGACGCCAGGCTGCCGGCGTTTAGGAGGCCTGGTTCTGGCTCATCCAGCACCTGCAGCCATTGCCGCATCCCTTACTAGGAATAATCACCAACAGGTGGCCCAGCTTCCACGAACACAGCACAGGATGCCGAGTCGAGTGTGCGCCAGCCATGTGCAACCACGACAGTGCGCATCTTGAGAGTGTGAATATGCACAGTTTTGCACGTCCATGCTGTGAACGCCCGCATCCACAGCAGCACGGCACAAAAGCGCATGCAGGCACATGGAATGCTATCATCGGCCCGGCTCTCTGTGTCGCCACTCGCATATGGCACATCAGAACCAGAGCAGGGACGAAGAATCCTCAAACCAAGGGGATCCTAACCTGCACGTCGGGCGTGCCCCAGCCGGGGCTGCCCCTGCCGGAGCCTGTGCGAGATGCGCGGCCCGAGGTTGGCGACGATGCCTGTTGCTCGGCCGCGGCACGGCCGCCAGGGCCGCCGTCGGCGGACGTGTCCCAGGAGCGGCGCACCGCCTCGTGGCTGGATGGCGGCAAGCCTGTGAGCGCCGAGTGCGCAGAATGAACAAGCTGGCGGCGAGCGCTGACCGACAGCAGAGCGTCCAGCAGGACAAACTATGCTAATGCTGTTGTCATGGCGAGCTGACAGCAGAGCATCCAGCAGGGTCACAAGGGTTTTGTTGTGGCGCAAAGCCAGTGCTCCAGTGCTCTTGTGCAATTGAATCAATGTAATTGATTCAAATTCATAAAAAGAATACTATCAACAAAGGCAAGCTAGCTTATTAAAGCGGAGTTTTTAAATAAGCTACTGATAAAAGATTTCATAACGGACAGGTTTTGTAGTTGCTAATCCACCAGTGCTCTGCCCTTTGTATCTGGTAGTGATGTGGACGCCATGCTCTATGTCTCGTCAACTCATGCAGGCATCAGTCACCGTCGGCTTCCCGCCCGACGTGGCGGTGGCTGGATGCGGAAACCCAGCACGATGCGTCCGCTCCAGCTGCCAAAATAATCTCAGTCAATCTCGTGCTTTCGGAAAGACGCACCTGCCAAAGCTGCCTCCCGCGTCGGTGAGTCCGGAAGCACCAGGGAGGCGGCGCGCTCGGGGCCGCTGGAGTTGCTGGAAGTCAGCGGGAAGCCCTCCGCATCGGTGGACCTCGCCCGCCGGCTGATTTGCACCGTCGCGATCTTGTACGTCGGCTGCGCGGCGCGTTCCACGATGTCACAGACGTACTTTGACAGCTGCAAAAGTAGTCTGGATTTTTCATTATTTCCACTTATTGCACAGAATTCTATCTGCATAAATACAGCATAGTTTTGTAAATATACTGTTTTAACGCCTCTGAAAAAAAATCGTAAAGCACCTTCAATTGACTTTTAAGCAATTCTAAGTTTAGTTTTTCCATACATAAACCTCAAAGGATAAATAAAACAGCAACGTCACACGTGTACAGGTTGCGATTTCACATGCTTGGTGATGCACTTCTGCGGCAGGTATGCCACATTGAATTTCCTGCTGGTTCTGCAGCAGGCATCCGTCGCTGCACACGCACACACGCACTCAGATGTGCGTGAGCACCGCACGTGAGCACAGCATGTGGCAACAGGTTCCAACAGGTTCCGACGCACAAGCAGCGAGCTTGGTGCTGAGCAGGGGACAGCCAAGCAGGAGGGCTGCGGCCTGTCGAGCCGGTCATACGCACAATGACGTTGGGATGCGACACTGAGGCGGCCAGCAGCGATTCGCGGGCGCCCTCGATGACGTCCACCTTGCCCGCCGCGTTGCTGTGCTCCACCACCTTGATGGCCACCAGCGCGCCCTTCCACCGGCCTGCATGTGGGAGAAGACATATTGAAAGCAGTCTGTGAAACAGTTGTCGCCCAATCGTCTGCACTGCTGTGCTCCACCACCTTGATGGCCACCAGCGCGCCCTTCCAGCGGCCTGCGCAACGCACGTCATGTGCGCAAGCTTCTGAGCGAGATCGCTCGGGAGGGCTGAGCGAGTGGGCTCGGGTGCATCGTTGACACAGTCATAGGCGTATCCCGCGCCGCCATGCTTTGCCAGCTTGATGGCCGGCGGCGCGCCCTCCCGGCGTGCGTCACAATGGAGGCGCCGTTGGAACGGGTGGTGAGGGCAGTGATCAGGACATCCCTGGCTCCAGCGTTCTGCAGCAGCAGTGTGGATCGCGCACTGCGGTAGTGTAGGGGCCTGACCGGTTTCTCTGCAGTGCAGTGCAGTGTGCAGTGCAGTGCATGGCGTCCCCCGGTTATTGCCGAGACTCCTTGAAGACCTTTCCGTATGACCCGCGACCCATGATGGGCCCGATCTCGATGTCCTCAAGGCCACCCTCCAGCCGCATTCGCAGCAGGTAGCCGTGGAGGTCGCCCAGGATGTCAGAGCCGCTGGCGCTGCCGCCGCGCAGCGACATGACCGAGCCGGGGCGCAGGCTGACATTTTCATGATGGAAACGTTATTGCGGTTAAAGAAATCGAGGGGCGTCGACTGCGGCGAGGCACAATCGAGCATGTCTCTGGCGTAGGCCGCCGTCAGGGGCACGCCGCTGCCGGCGGCTGTCGTCGAGGGGCAGATGGGTGTTCAGGACCCGGCAGCGGCCTAGCGTCTGACTGCGGCAGCAGGGGGGCTGTGCCCTGTCACCGCATGCGCATACAGCGGTGTGCGCATAGGATGCGGCAGAGGGGCACCAGCTGCCAGGCACAGAGCAGGAATGGGCCTTTCCAGCCACCGCGGCGCTTCCGGCGGGAGACTCCGGCTGGCGACGGCGTCTGCCAGGGTGTTCTGCGGCGCGTTAGGGTTTAGGGTTTAGGGTTTAGGGTTTGCCAGGGTGTTTTCACGATTGCAAGCATGAGAGAAGGTGACATACACACGGTCCTTCAATCTTTGAGCTGTCTGCAGCATGGGCCGCCTGCGGCAGGCGCGCACCGGCCTCGTGGGGAGGGAATCCTCAGAGCCGTCCATGGACGAGTCCCGGCCGCCGTCCTGGGGCTGGCCGCCGGACCGCGAGCGGTGCCGGGACTGTCGGTCGGCCTGCCACAAGAATTAAAATTTCGCCAAGGCGTTGATGAAGGCGTTGATGAGACAGTGTGGCAACCTACACCTTCAGGAGAAGCTGAGATAGGCAGCTGGTGATCGAAGGAGGAGACGAGCTCTGCGTTGGAGGAAGCGAGCGCTGCATGAGAACGAGCTGTGCACTGGAGGTACAGCGCGCAGGCGCCGTGATGGCAGCGTTGAATGCGGCAGGGCAGAAACTCTGCCACTGATCGCATGCAGGCGTGAAATCCCACCTCCATGGCAGCATCGATGGCCGCGTCTGTGGTGGTGTCTGCCGATGCCTCCCATTGCCCCTGCTGCCGCTGCCGCTCTTCCCACCGCAGCCGCTGCCGCCGCGCTGACAACCATGCCATTGTCAGCACCTGAGGCGATGCCATTCAAGCTTCAGCAATGTGTGGCAGACCAGACCAGCCTGGCAGTGGCAGTTGTGTTGGTGTTTGTCGAGCTGTAAATCCTAAACCCTAAACCAATGTGGAGCTTCACCGGCTTATAAACGCTACTAGGTGAGTTTCGTTGTAGGTAGACGGCTAGGCGAAACAAGGGTTTTCGCTGGGGGGTTCAGTGTTTCATGAGCGCCTCACAGGCTGGTGAGGCAACCGTGACGCACCAGGACGAGGGCCATTATCGCCGCCTGGGGCGCCAGCATCACCGCAAACCACATGTGGGAGTGCGCTTCCGCGAAGCCACTGCCGGCACCGCCGCCTGCACAGCACACAGGGTGCTGAAAACAACAGCGCGATTGCAGGATCTGCCGAAAGGGGATCCGGGTGTAAGGCAGGGAAGGGCCAGCGCCAGCGGTACTGACATGCTGCAGCCATGCTGCATTGTCCTGCCCTTGTGCACCAACCTCCACCCCCACCCAGTGGCGCTGGATGCAGGAAGCAGTGTGCGACGTTTCGTGGCTGCACTGCCATAGTGCACACCCCGGCCCTTGCACACATGGCAGCTGGCAGCACATCCACGAGGTTACTCACCGTGATGTGGAAGGTCCTTCTGGCACACTAACGTGCTGTTAGCCACCACCAGCATGACATGCCTGCGTCAGGAAGCGCCAATCAGTTACTCCCAATCGGTGAACGCGTGCAGTGTTGCTGCACTGCCGCGATTCATGCCGGGCGCCGTTTGCTGTCGCATGGGACCCTGCATGCAGCGCATGCGACACGGCAAAAGCCTCCACGCGGGAGACGCTGTCCGCTCTCATCACGCCCCGCACCCAAAAGTCGCGCCGAAGGCGCCAACCGGCAGCCGCAGCGAGGCACGGCCGCTGACCACCAGCTCGCCCGGGCTTCTTCCTACTGCCACTTCTGCGCCCGCAGCCTCATTCAGCTCCGCCACAATGCCGGCGCAGTAAGAGGCGCAGTCGCCAGCCAGCGCCGGCGGCAGCGGGAACGCGATGCGTCCATCACCTCGAACTGCACATGCAGAGGAAAGTGGTTGTTGAAGACACACTTGGGAAGAGGAGCGGGCACGCTGGTGGGCAGTGATGCTGTTGGTTTTGAGGTTTAGGGTTTAGGTGCTGTTGGGCGGAATGGAAAGCAGAGATAGCTGCAGCAGAGCTGCACTGCTGTTATGAGAGGGTGCTGCTGAGCGTCCACTCGCGCGAGCTGCTGCCAGCGATAGCGGCTAGCATGGCATCCCCGCAGCCTCCTCCATCTGGCAACACGTCACTGCCGTGAGCAACACCCTACAGCTCTTCTGCTTGCATCGCTCGCGATTTGCCCGCTGCCTCAAAAAGCACAGCTGTGTCTCTCTAAACTGTATCCTGGGGGTTTTCAGGGTTGCTTGCTGTCCTGAGCAAGCAGATGTCCAGATTTAGGTGCTGCCATGACCAAAGGACGGTGCCCACCGAGGAGTCGGGGTCCCCCCGGACTGAGGGCCACATCGCCGCGCTTGCAGCATGCAGCAGGCGCGTCCGGCACCGCCAAGCCCTGCGCCGCGGACGCACACATCGCTGAGTCATTGATTCGTCTGGTTGTTTAGAGGGTGTGCGGCAGCGCGAGGATGGCGTGGAAGGAGTTGGGTCAGGGGCGGCTGGGTGTCCGCAGAGGGTGTCCCATCGCGTCCGGCACAATGCTCTCCACGATGTGCTTGCGGGTGCCCGGGCCTGCCTGCATGGCAGGGCTGCACTGGCAGCGCACCTGCAGCTTGAGCGACTTGGCAGCCAGCCCGCTGTGCGCGGCGACGTGCGCCACATCCGCTGTGCCGCCAAAATCCAGGGCGCCATGCTCGCTGGGCTTGCTTGACGCTGCGGAGTGTGCGAGCTTCTCAGACGCTGCCGGGCTCGTGGTACTGGCAACACGGCAACTGGCAGCGGCTGGCTGGGCTGCAGCTGCCGCTCATCGCTGGCAGCGGCAGGCTGCGGCAGGTGTCGTGAGCAGGCCGCAGCTCACGCGACATGCAATGCCGCCTGCGAAGCTCACCTGACTCCAGGGACACATCCCGGCGGTCGGCGATGAGTGCCGCCGTGCGGAAGTCCCGCGGGTCCACCGTCACAGTGCCTGCCGCGCGGAAGCAGTCAAAAGCGTCAAGCCGTAGCCTGACGCCTTGAAGTTGGGCTTGGACCCGGCAGAAAAGCAGGTGCTGCAATTTCAAGCCTTCGAGAGCCCACACAGCATCTGGAGATTCCCCGGGCACGCGCTGGGACACCCAAACGTCAGCCGAGTAGGCACGCACGATTAACCTTTGTGTCAACGCAACTGTCAACAGCTGGCACCCGCACGGCGCGTGCAAACAGGCAACGGCTTGCTTATAATCAAAACTGAACTGACCAGCTACCGTGCTGTGCTGCAGCAGAGGGCCGTCTGGGGTACAGGTGCCCGTGCCTTACCTTTAATGGCGACCGTGTGCACTCGTGCATCACGCAGCGACTTGGCAAGCCCGGCGCTGTCCGAGACCACCGCTTTCCGCTTGTCTTCGTCATTGCTGGCGCCGACCACCACCAGTAGCAGCGCCAGAACCACGACATAGCAGCTTCGGCGCCGAGCGCGCGTCGCCATGGCCGTGCTCTGCGCCTGCGGAACTCACCATCGCCGTCGCTGCATGGCGAGGATAGCCACAAAGTAGGTGGAAGTGAGACAGTGTCTGTGGATGGCTGCCATCATGGCACTAGAATTGTGGGACGTCAGTCACAGTGACGTCCGCACAATTATGTCATTCCCGACATTGGAAATTCAGCACTTTCAGGGTGGTTGATGCCTGTTGTGGGCACATGTGGACATCTTCCATTGATTTCTTTACAAGGGAAACCACACAACATCAGGATATCACAGCATACATGCAAAAGCACGTTGCCACAGCTGTGGCAGACATGGCGGCGACTTGCAGCATGACGGGAAGCAACAGCACCTTCACAGCCAGCCTGTGGCCACTGCATCCCCGTCATGCTAACGGTGAGGACACACAGCAAGGCAACAGCTACAGCATCAGCCCTGCCGTGCAGTCCTCCCGAGTCGCCACACCAAGCCGAGGGCAAAGTAGCAAGTTTGCTTTCATGTACGAATGCAGCCCCAAGGCCGGCCATGCCGTGCATTCCAGCGGACATTCTACCGCCGCTAAGACTACTGCGCCACACCCTTGAGTAGAGGTACGTTCCATGGGTGAATACTTTGATTCTGCAGATCTCATGGAACACTGTTGCGGGTCCTTCGATCGTGGCCCTGCGATGCCAGGGTGATGGTCCTTGCGCCGCAATAACTCCTGCGGCGCAATTATGACTGCCCAAAAAAAAGCGGCCCAAAAAAGTTCCGAAGCGCAGTCGCCTCGTGCCGCCAGGTCTTACAGGCCGCCAGGGCTCCCACTGCGGCCTGGAGGCGCCCGCCGACGCCGCTGCTGCCTTTCATAGCGGATGTGCAGCTGCCGGGCGTGTATTTGGTCTGCATGCGGCGCGGAGTATGGAACCGGACACGTCACGGGCCGCCATCACGACAGACACGAACGGTGGCTGGCGGCCAAGCGGGCTGGGCCATGAGGTCGCGCAATCGGCGGACGTCGTTGCGCAAGCTATCGATATCCATGTCCCGGTGACGCAGCTGGCTCGACAGCAGCGCGAGCCGCAGTCGCAGCGCCTCATTTGTGGTGCCTGCGTGCATGCAAATGGACTCCTTGACACCAATGGACAACGAACGCATAGAGGCATGCCCGAATCTCGTGCATACAGCATGCACGCGGTCCTCTCATGCAGATGGAATTGGCTAGTGGTGCTGCAAGGCGAGGTATTGGAAGCTATCGAGCGAGTGTCGCTCTGAAAACATGTCCCTCACACTTCGAGGCTGAGGCACGCACGCATGGCTGGCATTTCCGAGATGTCACGAAAACGTGCTGATTTGTACACAAGAACGTGAAGAGACGACCGAGGGCCGTGATGCCGGCAAACTTACCAAGGGACTCGATGTCGGTGCTGAGTCGTGTGATGACCACCGCGTTTGCGGTCGAGCGGGAATTGAGCTCCACGACAATGGCTTCCAGGCCCGCCACGTGTTCATCTGTATCGGCTTCCTCCCCGCTGGAGCTGCGGTAATAGCTGCCGCCGCCGCCGCGGCCGCTGCCGCTGGAGCGGCCCGACCGGCCGCTGGCGCTGCTGCGGCCGGACGCGCCGCTGCGCTCGCTGTGGCGGCCCGAGGAGCGGCTGCTGCCGCGGCTACCGCAGCCGCGGCTGCCGCTGCCGGTGGTGGACGCCCGCCCGCGGCCGCTGCTGCTGCTCAGGTGCGGGCTACCCAGGGAGGCGGAGTCCGGCGCGCTGCCCGCCACGCCGCTGCCGGGCGGCGTGCAGGGGCTGCTGCCCTCTGGGCTGCCGGCCAGCGAGGCGGCGCGGGCGGAGGAGACGGCCTCAAGGCTGGAAGCAGCTGCGGTCTCGATGTTCTCCTGGCCTGCGGCCAGCAGGTGGCATGTTTTGAGAGAGTTGCATGTCGTCTGCTGGAAGAGGACGTGAAACCAAGATGCGTACAGCGGTGATGGCAGTGCGTCGTGGCCCGACAGCCGTCATGCTGCCGGCAACGCAGCTGGCCTGCACACAGCGGCCAGTTGGCCTGCACGCAGCGGCCGGCGCGCACCTGATGCAGGCGCTGAGCCCGGCCTCGGCAGGACCTCGCCCTCGCTGGTGCTGGCTGCATGCTCGGCCCTGCCGGCGCTGGCGTTCTGCAGCCGCAGCTCCTGCAGATCCAGGCGCTGGAGGTCACGAAAACAGCCTTTGTTCAGCCACCCGTGCAGCCAAGCGAGTTGTTGTGGTGCCAGCTGAGTCAGAGTGAGGAGCAAGTGTGCATCAGGTGCTGTATATTCAGGCCGTGTCACTGGTGCGAGCTGGCACCTTCCACATATGTAAACATTGCGCATGCGCAGCCAGCCGCATAGATGCAGGACACCATCTCACTTGGCAGCGCGGTTTGCACAGACCCCACCTGCAGGGCCTGCAACACGTGGGGAGGCACGATGAAGCCGTCAATGATCAGGCCGCTGCCGGCGGTGCCGCCAATGGCGACCGCCGCCGCCGGTTGCTTGTCGAGAGGCTGCAGGTCGGGCAGGCCAAAGCTGCCGCGGCGCAGCTCGCTGGCCACGAGCGTCTCGGACTGCGCAGAGTCCATGGACGGCTCGGGTGCCATGCTGCCAGCGGCGCTCGCACCGCGGCCAGGCGGCTCCGCGCTGAATGCCGCTGGGGTGGGCTGCTCGCGCTGCGCGCCGGCCGAACTGGTGACTGCTGCGTCTTGCGGATCCGCCATGGAGGTTTGCGGTTCGGGCCGGGTTGTGCTGCTGATAGCGTTGGCTCCCAGCTCTGCTAGTTTAGAGCTGAGGCAGTTGGAATGAGCCGGTGGTGGTGCGCCCACCTAAAAGCACGAGGGAGATCCAGGATGGTTGCTGTTGAGAACCTTGTCGATCCTGCTTGATAGTGGTGCCCTGCTGGTTAGTGGTTCACCAAGAAGTGGCATCCGAACGTGATCTGGGGCGTCGGCCAGTGCGCAACCATTGCGGCGAGGCGACCGGCACAGAAAGCATGCGCGCGCGTTTCAGGCACAGCGCCGTCGTCGATTCAACGAAGTTCAGTACATGCATCTGCTGCGGCCACGCATAACAGAAGATCTACCTAGGTACGCCAGGTACAACCCGGAACCGGATTCCAGAAAGTTTCGGCAGGACGCCGGACGTTTGGAGGCACTAGTACACACGAGCCCCCACAGCCGCTGCTCTCGACTGGTTGCATGCAAGCTGTGGGTGGGAGGATTTAGCAAACTTGTATCTGATCGAGCAGCTGCGCCCTGGTTACCTGGACGACCACCTTGGTGCCGAAGGTTCGGCTTGGCGAGTAAGAACGCCACCCGCACGACACCCATTGCAGCAAAGCGGCCTTGTGCGATTGCTGCCTTCATATTCGGGCGTTTTTGCTCACCCATGCCAGAACGGAGGGTCGCTGCCGGACCGCAGCTCGCGGGTGGTGAGCACGAGCCCACGCCGCCAGCTGCAGGATCGGCTGCGCAGGAAGGGCGCGGCAGCAGCTGCACCAGCTCGCCAACTGTAGAGTAAGCAGCGGGGCCGCTGACCGAGCTCGAAGTGGCGGCGATAATCGATTACGCCTGGCAACGTGCGGACCGCCAGCGCTTGTCTACAAACGCGAGAGCACGACGTGCAGGGTGCCGGCAAGCGGACTGCGCGGACTTCTCAAACGCACAGGTTACTGAAGTGTGCGCCGCAGCAGGGGAGAACCTGCTGGCCCGGACGTCTGAGAGTCATAATGCCCGAGTTCCCAACTACCACCTAATCAAATGACATGGACTCCAAGCATGCAGGTTTCTCCAACACAGAATTCCTTCCCTAGTGGATCCCTTAATATTGATCCGCTCAATTATCAAGCTTCTCCAGCTCTCGCACTGCAGACACATGACCTGATTGCGCACATTCCACAAGCCGTGGCGCTGGCAGGAGCAAGAGCACGCTGCGGCGGCGCCGCCTAGATCTGGGCTGAGGTGGACGCTTGGCAAGCTGGAAAGGCTCTCTCTCTATAAACGCGACACCCGCGCGCGGCGACGTCTCGCTGCCAGAAAGAAGAATGAATTGATACAGGTGGGGCATGCGTCTAGGCTGCGGCAGCGCCGCGACCACAACTTGCATCGATCCAGAAACCTCGTATCCGGGCGGGGCAAAATCCTGGTGCCGGCGATGAGGCTGGCCGCCGCGAAGCAACTGCCGCGGACAAGCCACCGCCTGAGCTTGCTGGCATTCACGGGCACGATGCGCGGCAGCCGTGATGCGGACCGGTGTCGGCTGCTCGGCGATCTGGGTCCAGAAAACACTCGCGCAGCCACCCGCTGCGCATGCCTGGTCTGACTTGGAGATTCACCAACCAAAACATGTGTGTTGAAGGCGGCACGGCTGTGTTGCGTACCCCGGGGGGAGCGTGGGTGTTGCCCAGAATTCGGCTCCGATTACGCACGTTGAGGCTTCAGCTTCGGAGAGCTATCCCCTCTCTGTCTGCAGAGGAGTACGGACGGACGCGCGGCCGCCGGCGGCTGTGGTACGGCGTCCCCTGTGGCTGCTACCGGATTCGGCAGTCGTCGGTATAAGGCGGCGGCAGCCATGACACGCGAGCCGTTCTCCTCATCGCTGACCAGAAAGAGCCGGGTGTGCCACCTCCGCACGCAAACGCAGCTGCAATGCACCAAGGTCTCAATGCACGTCCACCTCTGTTTCACGGCAGGCTTGCAACGATTCGATGCTGCCCAGGCGGCCTGTCTTACTGCAGCACCATCACGTTGACACCACAAGCTCGGGCCTTGCGCAATGCGCAGGTGCGCTGGACGCCACAGCTGCACAAGGTCTTCCAGGACGCGGTGGACGCGTTAGGGCCCGGCTCGGTGCCGGCGGAGGTGCTGGAGCGCATGGGACCCTGCGCCGCCGACCTGACACGCGATGCCGTGGCCAGCCACCTGCAGAAGCACCGCAGCGGGTACGCACCAGAGGTCGCAGAACGCGCGGAGGAATGCGCTGTATTCCTGGATGCCTGTTGCTCTACTACGTGAGCGGCAAAGATAGAAGACAGCACCCTGCAGCCGCGTCATCCGCCATGCCATAAACGGCGGTTCGGCTCCACAGGTCCTAGTGGCCTTACCATCAGGCATGAACCTGCGCTTGCATGCGCCTCTCAACTCACCAGCCCCCTGCTGTGCTGCAGCGCGCTGCGAAGCGGCGGCCGCCGCAGGAGCGCCGATGGCCCCGCTGCCGGCGGCAGGCAGCTGCGAACTCGTTCCGCGCCGAGCGTCAGCCTCGGCCCGCGCTCGCCCCGCACCCGCCGCCGCGCCGCCGCCATCGCAGCAGCGCCCGACGCCGCAGCAGAGGCAGCGGCGCAGGCACAGGCACAGGACCCCGTCGTCTGCAGCCTGGACGCGGCCTGCTTCGCCGCGCCGGCGCAGCCGCCGGCGCAGTGGTCTGCCCTCGGCGCGGCCATAGTTGCCGCCGGCGCCGGCGGCATGCCGGTGCCCACCGCCGCGGCAAGCACCGCTGTGGCGCTGCCGGCTTGGAGCATGCCGCTGTGGAGCGTGCCGCCCGCGGCGCAGCCCCTGACGCGGCTAGGCGCCGTGCCGCCGCCGCCGCCGGGCGCCACCGTTGTGACGACCGGCGCGAAATGGCTGGTGCCGCGCGGCGGTAGCAGCCCGGTGACCGGGGGCGACGCCGCGCTCTCTGCGGCGGGCGAGTCATTAGCGTGCCCGCAGGCCGCAGCTAAGCGCGAAGGCAATTTTGACGGCGGTCGCACCCTGGACTTGTCCAGCTCGGCGGGCACGGCTTTTGACCTGCAGCTCGACTTTTCGTCCTCCGACAGCGACAGCGAGCTGTGGAGCATGGCGGTGCGCCCACTCCCTTGCATCCCGTCCCACCAACCTGCAACACTAATCAGTGTTGATGTGCGCCTTTTCCGTAGCTGGCAAAGCTGTACATCGCCAGGCAGCGCAGCATTCCCTGCTTCCTGATCCGACACTCCTCCGCAGCTGCACAGCGGAGGCAACGCACCCGTCACGGTGTCCTGCGTCCATCCTGCCAACTTGCTATCAACAAACCGCTCATCCCGCGAGCTTCCTTCCCTGCCGCAGGAGCTCACAGAGGCGGCGCTGTCGATCCCGCCCGAGGTGCTGGCCGAGGCCGACATCCTGCCGCCGGCGGATTGCCTCGTGACCCCCGCAGCGCCCGACGCCGGTTCGCCAAAGTCCGCGTCCACCCACCTGGCGGACGCCTGCGGGGGCGGCGACGGCTGGGGCATGGCGCCGCTGCGGTGTGTGACGGCCATGGCGCCGCCGGTGTACTACGGCACGCCACTGCCGTTTCTGGTGCCTGTGGGGCTCGGCGGCGGGGACAGCTCGGCCTGCTGGAGCGGCAGGCCTTCGGCGCGCCTGGCGAGCTTCTCCGCGCCCGCGGCATGCATGATGGGCGGCTCGGTGGAGCTGCAGGCGATGCATGCGTCTGTGCTGCAGGCCATGCGCAACTGCCCGGTGCGCGGCGTGACCTCACTGGAGACGCTAAACCCTGTTCCGGCTCCTCACTGGAGACGCTAAACCCTGTTCCGGCGCACAAGCCTGCTCCACCAGGCTTGTTTCATTCTCGATCGACATGCTGGCAGCGTTGTCGCAGGCAGCGTTGTCGCATGTCGCATCCTGACCGTCTCCCTGCAGCTTCTGGACGTTTCCCGCGCTCCGCCGGACGCGCCCGCCAAAGTCTAACAATTTCCGAAACTGAAGCCGCTTACATTCTGCCGCGCGCAGCCGGAGCCGCCGATAGGGCTGAAGCTGGACAAGCAGGCGGTGCTGGCGGCGTTGCAAACGGCGGCCGCCTAGCTCTGGATTGGGACAACCTTTTGGTGCGGCGGCCGGATGCGGCAGGCCGCGGCGGCATGGGGCCCGCATCGCCGCAGCCAGCGCTGCAGCACGGCAGCCAGCGGTTGGCACCGGTGCGGCGGCTGCGCCGGTGGCGGCAGCGGCGCCAGCCGCACATGACGCCGAAAGGACGCGGCAGCGCCGCGCGGCCTAAACCCTGAAACTCAGCGGCTGCGCAGCGCCGGCCACGGCACAAGGACCGCACACCAGCAGCGCCGCGCCGCAGCTGGCGCAGCCGCCGCCACACGCTGAGCGGGCGCTAAAAACCTAATTCCAGGCGCCCCCGCGGGGGCTCCACCGGCTACAATGCCTGCCGGTGCGTCTATAAACAGTAGCTCCGCCGGCGGAAGCGCGCAATCAGAGAGGGCACGTCAGCCGCCTCATGAGTGCGGGCCGCAGCGGCGTCGCTGGCCCCTGCACAAATTTAGCCAGGTCCAAGACATTTCTCCTGCGTCGGAACTAGAAGCGCAAAAGCGCCTTGATCGGCGCATCACCCGGCAGGGTGGCGTGAACCGCGGCGTGGCAAGATGGCGCAAGACGCTCGGCCATCACCTGACGCACGAGCTTTGGACTTTCCGTGCAGCCTAGCGAGCGCCTTGAGAGGGGCGCCCCAAACCGTATGGACCTGACTTTCTTGCAGCCCTGCCTTTGGCTCCTGTTGAGGCTGCCGAGCAAGTGGCATTGCAACTCCAGCGGGGCTATGCACATGCGCCTTGGACAGAGCGCCATGTACATGCAGTGGGGCTTTGACAGCGGGGGACGCTGGATCTGCATATCTGTGACTGATGTGTTTTTTTTCCGACTTTTTATCTGGGCGCACCGCTGGTGCTTGATTGATTATGTAGATGTAGGTAGGTGTGGGTTGGGCAGCTTCGGGTCGGCACGCGGCTCGTTGCACAATTTTTTGTGCAATGAGCCGTGATTTCATCACGGGGACGAGTTGCAGTACATGCAAGCACTGCGCTGATGGTGCGCTTTGCGAGGCTGTGCCCGCGGGGTGCTTTTGTTGATGGTGATATGGCTGGTATGGCAGTCCCACCTTGTGAATGTGGTGGTTTCTACGTAGTCTCGTGCAGAGGAGGTGGAGGCTGTAAGACGCTGATGAAGTGTTGCTAGTGCATTCCTACCCCGCCCAATGCCCCAGCTGGCGCATGCACAGTCCTTCTTTGCTCTGCGTAGGTTTCACAGAGATTGCAAAGGATGTGCAGCGAATTCAAATGAGCATTTTTTTTAATAAAAAAGTTAAATGCGATGCAAGATCTAGAATGCGCCGCGCCAAGGGCTGCCTAGCACCCTGTGTACCTCCAAACAGTAGCTGCACACATTCTGAACATTGTCTGCAGCAGTGCCGACTGCCGATGGGGCTGTCAACATGAAGCAGCAGTCGCGCCCCCGGCGCGGGATCACCCCGTGGTCGTGACTCAGAGTGAGGCAATCGCTATGAGACGGGATCCTGGGGAGACGGCCGCAGCGCTGCTGCCGCCGACGCCGCGCCGTCAAGCTTGAGACCCGGCCATTGACGGGAGCGCGACCTCCTCAAGACCCCCGGCCCTCTCGGCAGGACCTTCATCGGACACACTCGGCAGGACCTTCATCGGACAGATGTTCCCGGCACAAGCCCTCGTCACGCCGTCGTGAGGCCGGAGTCGTCCTGGTCGTAGCCCATCTTCTGGGCTGCCTTGCGCGTGCGTTTCGCCGTCTCCTTGGCCCAGGGGTCGTACCTGCGCCGCGGGGGCGGCAGGTGAGCCGAGGATCACGTGTCGCATCATGGGCCGGCGCTTCATCAGAAGTGCAGTGGGTCGGCGTCGGCAAACCCTAAACCCTAAGCTTTTTCAGCAGGTTTCGCGTCTCCAGACACAAGGAAGCACTGTCTTCGGGGCAGCCGCCTCTCCAGAATGTGGGACTTAGGGTTTAGGGTTTAGGGATTTTGACAGATCTGCAGCGTCGGAGGTGGCGCCAGGGCCCGAACTCTGGGCCGGGCCACCGACGCATCGAGCGGCTCTGCAAGGAAGGACCGCCACAGGGGCACTATATATTCGCGTTCAATATTGTTATATGCTAAATTTTACGCATCGATACTGTTCCAGATGTGGTGGTCACCTGAGCCAGGCCCAGCCGGCCGCCGCGTCGACGAGCGTCTGCGCGAGGTGTGCGGTCACGGCGGCGGCGGTGGCCGCGCCGCACAGGGCGGCGCCGCCGCCTGCGCTGCCGCCGCCGGTTGCCAGCCACAGCGCCGTGCCGCCGGCGCCGCCGCCGCCTGTGCAGGACCAACAAACTGTGCTGTAAAGTGTGCTGGTTACAGTGATGTTTGTCAAGTTGT
>JAABUM010003280.1_pt1 | contig 20285 bp, 14 predicted proteins | sample 5559161 | NCBI WGS metagenome assembly JAABUM01 (sample SAMN10711868, study PRJNA513369) | rock metagenome | isolation source: Antarctica rocks | place: Antarctica: Victoria Land, Siegfried Peak nord
CCCACGACCGCGGTCAGGCACACCAGCGTCACCAGGACCGTCCAGCGACCGCCTATCAGAGCTGCCGCGCCGCACGCCACGCCAATGATCAACCAGAACGGCGACCCCGTGAGTACCGCCTGCAACGGGTTGAGCAGGGCGGTGGTGAGGCCGTCGCGCACGCCGTTGGTCACCCCCGAGAAGGAATTCTGTACCCAGTTCGAAGCATCCGCGGCGCCGTTGACGATGTAGTCCCCGATGCCACCGTTGCCCGGGAAGGTCGAGGCCCACACGTAGGTCGCGGACTCCCAGATGGCCCACCCGACCAGCGCCGCCGCGCCGGCGACAAGACCGCGGCGTGCGTTCACGCCCAGTCGGTGCGGCGTCTCGGGCTGCTGTGCGCGCTTGCTCGCCGCGGTCGTGATGCGGTCCAGGACGACCGCCAGGACGACGATCGCGAGCCCACCATTGAAGGCGTTGCCGACATTGAGGGACTGCAGAGCCTGGATGACGACCTGGCCGAGGCCGGGGGCCGAGATGAGTGCCGCGATGGTAACCATCGACAGCGCCGCCATCATCGTCTGGTTGATGCCGAGCACGATGGTGCGGGTCGACATCGGCAGCAGCACCTGCCGCAGCAGTTGCCATCGAGTGGCGCCCAGGGATTCGCCGGCCTCCACCGTAGATTCCGACACGGCGCGGATGCCGAGGTCGGTGAGCCGGATGACGGGCGGGATCGCGAAGATCAACGTGGCGATGGTCGCCGAGGCGGAACCGATGAGGAAGAGCAGCGTGAGGGGAGCCAGGTAGACGAAACTGGGCATCGTCTGCAGGAAGTCCAGTATCGGCAGCACCAGGCGTCGCGGCATGGTGTGCAACCCGATCCAGATGCCGAGCGGAATGCCGAGAACGATGGCGATCAGCACCGCGCCGAGCGTGAGCGCCAGGGTGTCCATGGCCTCCTGCCACAACCCCTGCAGCCCGATGAAGGCGAAGCCGGCGACGCCGAGCAGAGCGTAACGCCAACTCGCCACCAGCCAGCTCACGAAACCCACCAGCGCGATGACCCCGACCCAACCGATGAGCGGTGCCGGCCGACCGAAGCCGGGCTGGGAGATGAGCGACTGGATGAACGTGACGAACTTGGTCATGCCCAGCTGCACGTAGTTGATCCCGTAAAGGAATATTGGATTGGTGTTGCGCCCGGAGGCGATGTTGTCGTTGAACGAATTGAGGTTCTGGTGCAGGGGAGTGGTCGATGCCGTCGCCAGCGGGAGGGTGGCCTTGTTCTTGAATGCGAGGTAGAGCACCACCCAGCCGACACCGAGCAGCAGCCAACTCCAACGGTCCTTCAGGCCCCTGGCGAATCCGGCGATCGGCACTGCGCCGGTCGTCATTGCAGGTCTCCGGCCAGCACGTCGGCCAGTTCCTCGCGCCCGACGTACCCGACCCCGCGCTCGCCGTCGACGACACGCACCCGTGCCGACGACGCCAGGATCGGCCTGATCGCATCGCGGATGACGGTGTTCTGCGACAGCACCGGCCCATCCAGCGGTTCACCGGATCGCTGCGGTGAAGCTATCCAGCGCAACGTCAGCACGTCCTGGCGGGGCACGTCGCGCACGAAGTCGCGCACGTAGTCATCGGCAGGATTCCCCACCAGTTCGTCGCCCGTGCCCAGCTGAATGGCCGCGCCGTCGCGCATGATCAAGATACGGTCGCCGAGCTTGAGGGCCTCAGACAGGTCGTGGGTCACGAACACCATGGTCTTGCCCATGTCGTGATGCAGCCGGACCACTTCGGCCTGCATGTCGCGCCTGATGAGGGGGTCGAGCGCCGAGAACGGTTCGTCGAACATCAGCAGTTCGGGGTCGGCGGCCAGGGCCCGAGCCAGACCGACCCGCTGCTGCATACCGCCGGACAGCTGGTGCGGGAAGGACTTCTCGTATCCGGACAGACCGACGAGATCGATGACCTCCTGGGCCCGGGCGAACCTGGTGGTTTTGTCGACACCGCGGATCTCCAGCCCGTAGCCCACGTTGTCGGTCACGTTGCGGTGCGGCAGCAGCCCGAAGTGCTGGAACACCATCGAGATCTTCGTGCGGCGGATCTCGCGCAGCGCTTTGTCGCCTGCGTCGAGCAGGCTGGCGCCGTCGAGGTCGACGGCACCAGTGGTCGGTTCGATCAGGCGTGAGAGGCATCGGATCAGGGTGGACTTGCCCGAACCGGACAGCCCCATGATGACGAAGACCTCACCCTTGGCCACGTCGAAGGAGACATCGCGCACGGCGGCGGTGCATCCGGTGCGGTCGATCAGTTCGCGTCGCGAAAGGGCGCACAGCTCGGGCGAGTCGGGGACCTCTGCGGCGCGCTTGCCGAAGACCTTCCATAGGTGTTGCACCCGCAGCAGCGGATCGGCGATGTCTGCAGCAGCAGACGCCGACGTGCGGTTGTTCGGGGAACTGACGGACAGTGGCGGACCAGATGCTGCAGTGCTCACCGGTTTTTCACCTTCTGTGACGAGAACGGATCAGACGAGGGGGTTTTTGGCGGCGTCAGGTGCTGCGAACCAGCGCGGGGGCGCCGGTTCGATGTTCTGCCAGATGTGCTTGGTCTCCTGGTATTCAGCCAGTCCGGCTTCGCCGAGTTCGCGGCCGACCCCGCTGCGTTTGAAGCCGCCCCATTCGGCTTGCGGAACATAGGGGTGGAAGTCGTTGATCCATACGGTGCCATGACGAAGGGCGCGCGCGACGCGTTGGGCGCGCCCCGCGTCGGCGGTGAAGACGCCGGCGGCCAGCCCGTACGTCGTGTCGTTGGCGATACGGACCGCGTCTGCTTCGTCGGTGAATGGTTCGACGGTGAGTACCGGACCGAAGGATTCCTGCTGCACAACCCGCATCGAGGTGTTGCATCGGTCGAAGATGGTGGGCAGGAAGAAGAATCCGTCGGCGAGGGACGGGTCGTCCGGGCGCGTGCCGCCGCACCGCAGCCGGGCGCCTTCGGCGATTCCAGCCGCGACGTACGCCTCGACCTTGTCGCGGTGGGCCGCAGAAATCAAAGTGCCTGCCTCAGCGGCCTCGTCGAACGGTCCGCCGAGCCGAATCCGGCCCGCTCGGCGCACGAGTTCCTCGACGAACTCGCCGTGGATGCTGTCCTGCACGATGAGCCTGGAACCGGCGGAACAGACCTGGCCCGAATGCAGGAAGATCGCCGTCAGAGCGTGGTCGAGCGCCGTCTCACGATCGGCGTCGGCGAACACGATGTTCGGGTTCTTTCCCCCCAGTTCGAGCGCGACCTTCTTGATGCTGGTGGCAGCAGCCGCCATGACCCGCGCTCCGGTCTCGACACCCCCGGTGAACGACACCAGGTCGACGCCCGGGTCTGACGCCAGCACTGCGCCGGTGTCCGGTCCGGCCCCGAGGATCAGGTTGCCGACACCAGTGGGCAGGCCGGCCTCGGTCAGCGCCTTCATGAACAGGATGGCAGTAGAGGGAGTGAGCTCGCTGGGTTTGAACACGAAGGTGTTGCCCGCCAAAAGGGCCGGCGCGATCTTCCAGATTGCTTGCAGCAGCGGGTAGTTCCAGGGCGTGATCAGAGCGCAGACACCTACCGGCTCGTGCTCGATTCGGCTGACGACATCTGCGCGCCCGGTGTCGACCACCCGGCCTGACATACCGGTGGCCATGCCTGCGTAGTGCCGGGTGCACGCGATGACGTCGTCGATGTCGTACTCGGCCTCTACAAGCCGCTTGCCGGTGTCGAGCGCCTCGGCAAGTGCGAATTGGTCGCGGCCCGCCTGCATCAGATCGGCGGTCCTACGCAGGATTTCACCGCGCTGCACGGCGGGCGTGCCGGGCCAATCCCCGCGATCGAATGCGGCACGAGCTGCCGCGATCCCTGCCTGCGCGTCGACGACCCCGGCCTCGCTCACTGTGGTGACGAATTGTCCGTCGGCAGGGCAGTGGATGTCGCGGGTCGCGCCCGACTGCGCCGCAATCCACACCCCGTCGACGAATAGGTTCTGCACGAGTTCTCCCAGGTGGTTACGTGCCTGCGCAACAGCAGGTGACACACGTGATTGGTATGTGCGCAACCTTGGCGCAGGCAGTTCCTGCGGTCAAGGTTTGCCGGCGGAGGTCTCCACCCACCGCACCCCTGCGAGGGTCTACCACGCAGCGCGATCTGCTGCTCTGATTCACTGCACAAAATGGAACCCCCGCCCCTCGACCCCCGACGGTGGCGAGCTTTGTTCGTCCTGCTCCTCGGTCAGTTCTGCGCGCTACTCGATGTGAGCGTGACCAACGTCGCGCTTCCATCGATTGGGCGCGCGACGGGAGCCGGTCCTTCCGAACTCCAGTGGATCGTGAGCGGCTACATTCTCGCGTTCGCGCTGATGCCCGTCATCGGGGGAAGGCTGGGGGATACCCGTGGCCGCCGGCGAATGTTCATTATCGGCCTGATCGGCTTCGTCCTGGCGAGCGCGACGGTCGGCTTATCACCTTCGCCGCTCGTGCTGATCGCGGCCCGCGTCGTCCAAGGGCTATTCGGGGGGCTCCTCGGCCCACAGATCTCCGGATACATCCAGAACGCGTTCCCGAAGTCTGAGCGCGGGCGTGCTTTTGGTGGTCTCGGCATCACGGTCGGCGTCGGCACGGCGCTCGGACCGGTGATCGGCGGGCTGCTCATCGCCGCGGGTGGTCCGCAGTTCGGCTGGCGACTGGTCTTCTTCATCAACGTGCCCATCGGACTGATCGCGATAATCCTCGCAAAGCTCTGGGTCGCGGATCTGAAGCCGGTCGCGAGTCAGTCCTCGCGCAAGATCGACGTGGCGGGCGCGGTGTTGCTGGGAGCAGCGCTGCTGTGCATCCTGTTCCCTGTCGTCGAGATCAACGAGTTCCACAACGGCTGGCTGTTCCTGTTGTTCGCGCCCGGCGCCACGCTGCTGTGGATGTTCCTGCGCCGAGAAGGTCGCCTGACCCGCGACCGCTCCTCGCCACTGCTGAACATGGCCCTGTTCGAGGTGTCAACGTTCACCACGGGGGTGTTCTTCTCGTTCGTGTTCTTCTGCAGCAACACCGGGATCCCACTACTGCTGTCGCTCTACTACCAGGACGGTCTCGGCTTCACCGCGCTCGAATCCGGTCTCGGCGTCACGGCATTCGCACTGGGTACGATCCTCGGCGCGAGGGTCGCGGGGCGACTGGTTTCGCGCATCGGCCGCCCCCTGATTGTCGGCGCGGTCATCCTGTTCTTCCTCGGAACGCTCTCCATCGGCATCGTCGTTCACCTCAGTTCGGGGGTCACTACACCGGGTGAGGTCATCCTTCGACTCGCTCTGCCAGTGTTCGTCGCGGGCGTTGCGGGTGGCGCGATCGTCACACCGAACCAGACGCTCACGCTCATGGATATCGATCCACGTGACGGCGGTGCGGCTGGCGGCGTGCTCCAGACGGCCCAGCGGGTCGGCTCGGCCATCGGACAGACCGTGCTGGGAACCGTGTTCTTCTTCGCCGTGTCGGGGTACGCCGCGTCGACTCACGAACGCACTCCGGCCGCCTACCCGGCCCCCTTTGCCACCGGTCTTGATATCGGCCTGATCGGCTCGTTGTTGTTCTCAGCAGCGGCGCTGTTACTGGGGATCATGGACCTACGACGCAAGCACCACGGTCGCGAGGCCCACAAGGTCCTTCACTGATGCGCGGGCACCCGAAGCTGGAAGGTTCCCCAATCCGTCGGTCCCGGGAGTATCGCGAATTCGGTGTTTGGTCCGTGACACGCCCGCCCTGATCGGGGTGGGCGGGATCGGAGAGCAAGCGCATGAAACTGCCTGACATGCACCGTTTGGGCGTTGCGGGGTGCACCGACGCATAGCCGAGACAACGATGTCACCGACGGCGATCGATGACCCGGATCTGGTGATGGTTGCTCGTTCGGCGAGTGGCGAAAGGCTCGGGTGGTGGCTCGGTCAGGAACGACGGCGCTGGATGGCCGCCAGGAGTCCCGTCGCACGCTTCACCGCAGTGGAGTTCAGTTTGTCGCGCAACTGCGCGATGCTCGCGTCCCACACCCCGTCGTTGAAGGTCGGGTAGGAGTGGATCACGCCCGCGACGTCCTGAGCGCCGAGCCCACCCTTGGCCGCCAACACGAGTTCGGCCAGCGACTCACCGGCGCGCGGGCTGACGATGCTGGCTCCGACGATCTTGCCCCGCTTGTCGAGCACTACCTGGGTCAGCCCGTCGGTTCGTCGCTCGGCCACGGCGCGGTCGACCTCGTCGTGGGTGATCACGCGTACGGTCATCGAGTCGTCGTCGGCGGCTTGCGCCGGAGTCACCCCGAACGCGGCGAGCTCGGGTTGGGTGAATGTGACCCGCGGGGGCGCGGCAGCGTCGATGCTGCGCGGGATGCCGAGCACCGCGTTGGAACCTGCGAGGCTGCCGTGCACCCCCGCGACGTGGGTGAACTTCGGGTTCGGAGTCACGTCGCCCGCCGCATATATACGGGGGTTGCTGGTCTGCAGGTGACCGTCGACCTCCACGTGACCGCGCTCGTCGGACGCCACCCGTGCGGATGCCAATCCGAGCCCCTTCGTCCGCGGCGTCCGCCCGGTCGCGACCAGGACGGCATCGAACGCCAGCTCGGTCCCGTCGCCGAGGTGCGCCCGGCCACCGCTATGCCCGGAGGGCCCGATCGGTTCGAATCGCTCCAGGCTCGCGCCCGTCAGAACCCGTACACCGTCTCGAACCAGCGCGTCGTGTACGAACTTCGCCGAGCGCGCGTCCTCAGGGCTGAGTAACCGCTCAGCGCTCTCGACGATCGTGACCTGCGAGCCGAGCCGAGCGAACGCCTGACCCAACTCGCAACCGATGCTGCCCCCGCCGATCACCACCAGTCGGGCGGGTAGTTCGGTCAACCTCCACACGGTCTCGCTGGTCAGCGGGTCCACGTCGGACAGACCGGGGATGCCGGGCATCGACGGCGCCGAGCCGGTCGCGATCACGCAGTGCCGAAACCGGACGGTCTGCGACCCGGCAGCCCCTGCCGGGGTGAAGGAGACCCGGTCCTCGCCGGTGAAGACCGCCTCGCCCTGCGCGACGCGAACGCCGCTCATGCGCACCTTGACGGGGGAGTCCTTGGGCTCGACCGCCGCGATCGCCTGGTGTACATGGCGCATCACCGCAGCGAAGTCGACCTGCACGTCACCCACGTGTACGCCGTAACGGCCGGCAGTCCGGGCATCTGCGGCGCAGTGGGCTGCCGCGAGCAAGGCCTTGCTCGGCACGCAGCCGGTCCAGAGGCAGTCCCCGCCGGTGCGTTCGCGTTCGAGCATCAGCACGCTGGCTCCGAGCCCGGCCGCCGTCTGTGCGGCGACGAGCCCCGCCGTTCCGCCGCCGACAACCACGAGGTCCCACGGTTGCCGATCCGGTCGCATAGCGTCGTCGGACACCCAGCGCGCGTGCGTCATTTCGGTGCGGCCTGGTCGACGGGCGGTAGTTGTCATGTCAGCAATCATCCGCCCCGTTCGGCTAGTGCGGTGGGACTGTGGCGGTGACTCCCTTCTTGCGCGATGAGCAACAGGATTTGCTGCGCGCACCGGGCCACTGCACGCTCGGGGGATGAGCGAGCACCCCGCCGGGCACCACGAGCACGTCGACCATCAACACGTAGACCACAACGTCGGGTTGGGGTGTGCTACTGACGGTGACTGGGACGAGCGGTACAGCGTGCGGGAGCAGATCTGGAGCGGCGAACCCCAACGGCGCGCTGGTCGCCGAACTCACCGGGGTGTCGCCCGGGACGGCGCTGGACGTCGGTTGCGGCGAAGGCGCCGACGCCGTGTGGCTGGCGCAGCAGGGGTGGAACGTCACTGCGATCGACGTGTCGGCGGTCGCGGTCGAACGGTCCCGGCAGCACGCGCAGGCCGCAGGAGTGGAGGTGGCTTTCGAGTCGCTGAGTCTGTTGGACGCTGCAGCCGCCCGGCGGACCTTCGACCTGGTCTCGGCACAGTACCCGTCGCTGGAGAAGACGCCCGGCAACGACGCCGAACGGGCCCTGATCGGCGCGGTTGCCCCAGGGGGGCTGCTCCTGGTCATCCATCACGCCGACATCGACCGGGAACGTGCGCTCGAGCACGGATTCGACCCTGACGACTATCTGGCACCCGCCGATGTAGCAGCGCTACTCCAGGAGGGTTGGCAGATCGAAGCGTTCGAACGTCGACCACGCACGATCTCCGGTGGTGGCGGCGCGCATCATGCGCTAGATGTTGTGTTGCGGGCCCGTCGCAAACCGCTCGTCTGAGCGGTTCTGGTAACCGTTTGATATCGGGCTCGAGCCCGGTGGCCGCGGTAGTTCAGTGATTCCGTGGCACATGCACGGCGTATATACCCATTACATGTGAATTACCTGACGGTGTGATTGAAATTACCTGAGTCATGGTCCAGACTCACCCGTCATGAGCGTCTCGCAACTTTCTGCCTCCCTACATGCCGCGGAAGGTGGGGCGCTGAAGAGTTTCGAACAGAGCGTTGACTCTGTCTTCAAGCCAATCACCAAATTCGCGTCTGACATCGTTTTCTACCCGGTGAGCATCAACGGCACCGACCGTCCCATCGTGGTCTTCTGGCTGGTACTGGCCGGTATCATCTGCACCCTTTTGTTCAAGGGCGTCCAGCTGCGCCACTTCGGGCTCGCCCTCCAGATCGCGAATGGCAAGTTCAGCCGCAAGGAAGATCCGGGTCAAATCACCCACTTCCAGGCTCTTACCTCCGCCGTCTCCGGCACCGTCGGCCTCGGCAACATCGCGGGTGTCGGTGTTGCCGTTACCGTCGGTGGGCCGGGCGCGACCTTCTGGATGGTATGTGCGGGTCTGCTCGGTATGGCCACCAAGTTCGCCGAGTGCACGCTCGGTGTGAAATACCGCAAGGTCAACGAGGACGGCAGCGTCGAGGGTGGTCCTTTCCGCTACCTTCCCGTCGCCTTTGCGCGACTGGGCAGCAAGCTGGTGGCGAAGATCCTCACCGGCGCATTCGCCATTGCGATCATCTTGTTCGGTCTGGCCGGTGGCAACATGTTCCAGGCCAACCAGACCTTCGCGCAGGCCAAGGAGGTCACCGGTGGTGACACCGGTTTCCTCGGCAGCGACGGCGCCGCACTGATCTTCGGTCTGATCCTTGCCGGGCTCGTCGGTGCGGTCATCCTGGGCGGTGTCGAGTCGATCGGCAACGTCACCAGTAAGCTTGTTCCGGCCATGGCGATCCTTTACGTCGGCGCCTGCCTGATCGTCATCGTCTTCAACGCCAGTGACGTATTCCCCGCATTCGGTCAGATCTTCGAAGGTGCCTTCTCCAGCAGCGGAGCACAAGGCGGATTCATCGGTGTTCTGATCGTCGGCTTCCAGCGAGCCGCATTTTCCAACGAGGCCGGTCTGGGTTCCTCCCCGATCGTGCACTCCGCAGTGAAGACCCGTCGCCCGGTTAGTGAGGGCTTCGTCGCCGCGCTCGAGCCCTTCACCGACACCGTGGTCGTCTGCACCATGACCGCGTTGACCATCGTGATCGCCAAGCCCAAGATCTGGGTCGACGGTCAGGCCGCTGTCGCCGCAGGCAAGCCGCCGCCCGACGGTGTCGTGGTGACCTCGGCCGCATTCGAGAGCGTGGTCGGTTGGTTCCCCAACGTCCTGGCACTCGCCGTGACCCTGTTCGCATTCTCCACGTTACTTACCTGGAGCTACTACGGTCTGCGCGCCTGGACGACCCTGATCGGTCGTAGCCCTGCCAAAGAGATGGCCTACAAGATCATCTTCCTGGTCTTCACCATCATCGGAACGATTCTGAACTTCGGCCAGGTCCTCGACTTTGCCGACGCGATGCTGTTTCTGTGTGCGTTCATCAACCTCTCCGGTGTCTACCTGCTGCTGCCGGTGGTTCGTCGCGAGCTCAAGAGCTACCTCGCGGAGCGGAAGGCCGGCACGTTGCTGGACGACCCGCCCCGGTCTGCGGACGAGGTCCCCGCGTGGGCCATTTCGTAGTCGCATAGCCACTGGAACGCCCCGCTCCCACTTCGGTGGGGGCGGGGCGTTCTGGTGACCAGAACGTGGGGTCAGGTCAGGTAGTCGGCCGCGCGGCGCAGGTGTTCGGTCTGCTTGGCCGGATCGAGCCCGTCCCACATCCGCGGCATCATCTTGCTCCGGAAGTTGCGCTCGAACACGTCACGGTGATCGCGGACGAAAGTCCAGTAGAGCCCGTCCCAGTCGGCGTCGGAGTCGCTGCGCGGTAGGTCGGACATCTTGCGCAGGTAGTTGCTTCCCGACACGTACGGCTTGGTCGTGATCGCCGATCCGGTGGCGTACTGGCTCATCGCATACACGTTCGGCACCATCACCCAGTCGTAGGCGTCCACGAACATCGCCATGTTCCACTCGTAGACCTCTTCGGGGTCGATCCGCAGCAGACACATCGCGTTACCGAGCACCATCAGCCGCTCGATGTGGTGTGCCCAGCCGCGTTCCAACACCCCGGCGATCACGTGGTCGGCGGCAGCGAGGCCGGTCTCAGCGGTCCACCAGCCGTCGCTGAGGGAGCGGGTGTGCCCGAGCTGATTCATCGACCGCATTCGCCGCCCGTACAGGTGGTAGGTCGCGCGGATGTATTCCCGCCAGCCGATCACCTGACGAATGAATCCCTCCAGCGATGCCAGCGGCACGTCGGATTCCTCCGCCACGTCCAAGGCCTGGTCCACGATGTCGCGCGGGTCGAGCAGGCCGATGTTGAGGCTGGGGCTGAGCGCGGCGTGGAAGAGCACAGGGTGGGCTGACGCGATCGCGTCCTCGTACGGGCCGAATTGGTCGAATCGTTCGGTCAGGAACTGCTCATACGATTCCTGCGCCTCCTCGTGGGTGGTCGGCCAGACGAACGTTGTTGGGTCGCCGGGAGCGTCGGGGAACTCGCGGCGGACCCACGCGATGGCTGCTTGGACTGCGGGTGTTCGAGTCGGCCATGAAACGTCGGGCACCGGGTGCCCGCGCGGCAGCTTCTTGCGGTTGTCCGGATCGAAGGACCACTTGCCGCCGACCGGCCCGCCGTGGTCGAGCAGGATGTCGAGTCGGGTGCGCTGCCACTGATAGAAATACTGCATCTGGGCTTTGTTGCCGCTGAACCAGTCGGTGAACTGCGCGCGGGTCGTCAGGAAGTTCGGGGTCTCGAGCACGTCGACGTCGCAGCCTGCAGCTCGGACTGCCGCCGAGCACGCTTGCGAGAGCCAGTCGTCCACGACGTCGTAGACATCGATGATCGACGGGCCGAGGTCGGTGAGCACCGCGGTCAACGTGTCTTTGGTCGTCGCATCCGCAGAAGTCTCGATCACCACCGGGTCGAACCCGTCCGATCGCAACCGGTCAGCGAACGCCGCCATGCTCGCCCGGTGCAGCACCAGCTTGTGAGAGTGGAAGCGGTACTGCCGAAAGTACAGATCGTCCTCGATCAGCACATGCCGTGTTCCCGCCGGGACGTCGAGTTGTTGGGCGAAGAGCTGATGCGGGTAGACCAACCGCACCGACGGGCCAGGCGCATAGCTCATCGGCCCAGTCTGCGCTCGGCCCGGGGAGCGGTTCGAGGCCGGCCTGTGACGAAGAGCCTCAGGAGGTTTTGTAGTCTCCCGTGATCCAGCGAGCGACCTGCGACGCGAGCGGTGACCACCCGTTACCGGAAGGGCCGTCCAGCAATTCGTACCCGTGCGCGCTGCCGGGCGGGTTCAGGAAAAGCTTGGGCTTCGCAGGGTCGAGCTGGAAGGCCTTCTGCAGCTTCGAATAGACGACATTGTCGTCGGCCGGACTCGCGGCCATCAGCAAAGGCACGGTCAGCTTCGGGGTGCTGACCGACGCTTCGGCGTTCGCCCAACCGTCAGGGCCGGACAGGTCTACCACTGCCGAAGCACGATTTTCGGTGGCGCTGGCCAGCGCTAGCGCGCCACCCATCGAGGCTCCTACGAGCACGATGCGCGAGGCGCTGAGCCCACGGGCGAACCGCATCCCCACCGCGACCTGTGCCCGCTGGTCGTCGGCAAAGGTCTGATTTGGGCAGACGGCCTTGCTGTTGTAGTTGCACAGGTCGAGCAGCACCGCCCGCACCTTGTAATGACTGGTCAACCACACGGCGTACGGCCACCATCCGCAGAGCCCGTTGCCGTCGGTCTGATGCAGGAAGACTGCGGTCGTCGGACCGGAACCGAGGACTGCTGCGGGGAGGCGAGCCGCACCCGGGCCCTTCAATACCTGTATCCGGGCATTGCGTTGCTCTGGCGGTCCGCAGCGGGCCGCCACCCCCGTCAGCGGCGTCGTGGGCGTGGACGCCGTTGGCGCGGGTGTCCTGGTCGTGGGCGTTTGCGGAGCTGCTGTCGTTGTGCGGGCGGCAGCCGATGTGCCGGCAGGGGAAGACGATCCGGAGCAGGCGGCAACGCTGACACCAGTCATGCCAACTGCAGCAGCGCAGACGGCTGCAGCTACGCGCCGACGGGCCGCTGAACAATTCGCCATCATCTCGGGCCCCACTCCTCGCGCCACCCCAACCCCTCGAAGAATGCTCCGGTTGTCCGACGAAGTCCATAGTAGGTACCGAACTGGCTCGATCCGATCAGAGGAGAACTGGATGACCGATGGACTGGCGATGGCGCTGGGAACGATGCACTTCGGCACCAAACTGAGCAGGGAGAACAGTTTTCGATTACTCGACCGGTATGTCGAGGCCGGTGGGCAGTGGATCGACACGGCGAACTGCTACGCCTTCTGGAACGACGCCAGCGGTGCGAGCGGGCAGAGCGAGCAGGTCATCGGCGACTGGTTGACCGCGCGCCCCGGAATGCGGGATCGGGTGCTGATCGGTACGAAGGCGGGCGCGGCCCCGACAGCGACGGGCGAACCCGAAGGATTGTCAGGGAGCCTCATCCGTGACGGGTTGCACGCGAGTCTGCGGCGGTTGCAGACCGAACGGGTCGACCTGTTCTGGGCGCACAAAGAAGACCGTACGGTCGACCTCGCGCAGAGTGTCGTGGCGTTCGGCGAACTGCAGGCAGACGGCCTGGCCGGGCAGATCGGCTGGTCGAATCATCCGGTCTGGCGGGTCGAGCGGGCCCGAGCGGTCGCTGCTGCAGCCGGTCTGGGGCAGCCGGCGGCGATCCAACAGCGCTGGTCCTACCTGCACCCTCGCCCCGATATCGAGGTTGAGGGCGAAGACCACCCCTACGGGATGATGACCCCGGAGACGCTGGACTATGCCAGCGAAAATCCCGGTGTCGAGTTGTGGGGCTACACGGCGTTGCTCACCGGGTACTACGACAAGCCGGACCGCGAACTGCCCCTGTCCTACGACCACCCCGGCACCCACGCGCGGGTGGCGGCGCTCACTGCGCTCGCCGATGAGTTGGGAGTGCAGCCTGGCCAGGTCGTACTCGCCTGGATGGTGCACAGCTCGCCCGTAGTGCGTCCGATCGTCGGCGTGAGCAGCGCAGCGCAGTTGGACGCAGCTGTGGCCGCGGTGCAACTCGACCTGACACCTGCTCAGTTGGAGCAGTTGGACGTCTAGTGCGGTGCGTGCGACGTTGCTGACAGTCGCTGCGCGGCCGACCAGCAACTTTGCCCACATCCGCACCCGCCCTACTTCTGATTCACTGCACTAGCGCGGGTGCCGAGGGTCCGCCGCAGTGCCATGCTCGGAGTATGACTGACCGCGATGAGCCCACCCTGCACGATCTGCCCATCGGCATCGATGCGACCGGAACACGAACCGAGGCCGATTCGATGGGCGCCATCGAAGTGCCCGCCGACAAGTACTGGGGCGCGCAGACTGCGCGCTCGCTGGTGCACTTCGCGATCGGCGCCGACCGGATGCCCGTCGCGGTATGCCGCGCCTTCGGGTACGTCAAGAAGGCGGCGGCCATCGCGAACGGCCGGGGCGGGCGGCTGCCGCAGTGGAAGGCCGACCTGATCGCGGCTGTCTGCGACGAGATCATCGCCGGCGATCTCGACGAGCATTTCCCGCTGTACGTGTGGCAGACGGGGTCGGGCACCCAGTCGAACATGAACGTCAACGAGGTGATCTCCAACCGCTGCATCCAGCTGGCCGGGGCAGAGCTGGGCAGCAAGAGCCCGGTGCACCCGAACGACGACGTCAACATGTGCCAGAGCTCCAACGACACCTTCCCCACGGCAATGCACATCGCGACGCTGCTGGCCTACCGCGAGCACCTGGTGCCGAGTCTGCAGCGGCTGCACACCTCCATCGACGCAAAGGCCACCGAATGGGCCGACGTCATCAAGACCGGTCGTACCCATCTGCAGGATGCCGTGCCGTTGACCGTCGGTCAGGAATGGTCCGGATACGCCGCCCAGCTCGCGCAGGCGATCGAGCGCCTGCAGCAGTCCAGTGAGGGCCTACTGGAAGTCACCCTCGGGGGCACGGCAGTCGGCACGGGCATCAATGCGCCCGCCGGATTCGCCGAAGAGGTCGCGGAACTGCTGGCGCAGATGACTGGCGAGCCAATCGTCACAGCCGCCAACAAATTCGCCGCGCAGGGCGGGCTCGACGCGATGGTCGGGGCCTCCGCCGGTATCCGCGCAGTCGCAGTGCCGGTCATGAAGATCTGCAATGACATCCGTTGGCTCGCGTCCGGCCCGCGCTGTGGGATCGGCGAGCTGATCCTGCCGGAGAACGAGCCGGGCAGCTCGATCATGCCGGGCAAGATCAACCCCACGCAGTGCGAGGCGACGGTGATGGTCTGCATCCAGGTGATCGCCGACGACCTGGGCACCACGTTCGCGGGGAGCCAGGGCAACTTCGAGCTCAACGCGATGCGTCCGATCATCATCAACAACGTGCTGCACTCGGCGCTGATCCTGGGCGACGCGTGTGAGTTGTTGCGGGTGCACTGTATTGACGGTATCGAGTTGGACCGCCCCCAGATCCAGGAGTACCTCGAACGGTCGCTGATGCTGGTGACCGCGTTGTCACCGGTGATCGGTTACGACAAGGCATCCGCGATCGCACACGAAGCGGCAGAGTCGGGAAGCACGTTGCGCGAGGCGGCGCTCGCATCGGGTGAGATCAGCGGTGCGGACTTCGACCGGGTCGTCGACCCGGCGTTGATGATCCACCCGTCTACCAACGTCCCCGGATCAGTGGATGGCGCCCTCGTGGGCCGCGTGTGACGGGGGTTCGAGCTGCAGGCTGGAGTGCTCGATGCCGAAGTGGTCGTGCAGGCACTCCTGCAGCTGATCCAGCATCTGCGGGGCATGGGAGTCGGTGAAGCACTCGTCATCGACGACGACGTGCGCTGAAACCGCGTGCTCGTGCGAGGTGACGGTCCACACGTGCAGGTCGTGGACGTCGCGTACGTGGTCCACGTGCAGGAGGTGCGCTCGGATGTCGGCCACCGAGACCCCGTCAGGCGCGGCCTCCAGCAGAATTCGACTGCTGGCGCGGGCCAGGATGATCCCGGAGCGGGCCATCAACACCACCAGCACCAATGAGGCCACGGCGTCGGCGCGTGCCCACCCGGTCACGAGGATGACGACGGCGGCAACAGCGGTGGCGATGAAGCCGTAGAGGTCGGTGACGATGTGCTGGTAGGCGCCTTCCACGTTCAAGCTCGACCGGTTCGCTTTCGAAACAGCCCAGGCGACGCCGATGTTGACCGCGATCCCGGCCAGCGCGGTGATCAGCACGGGGCCGCCGTCCACCGACGGCGGGTCGAACAGCCGGCGCACCCCTTCGATCAACACGATCAGCGCGACCACCAGCAACGTGCCGGCGTTGGCGGCGGCCGAGAGGATCTCGGCTCGTTTCCATCCGTAGGTCATCGAGTCGCCCGCGGGGCGACGAGCCAGGCGCAGCGCCCAGAGTGCGACCGCCAGCGACGCGATATCGGTCAGCATGTGTCCGGCATCGGATAGCAGCGCCAGTGAGTCGGCGGCGAAGGCGACGGTGACCTCGCCGACCAGGAATGCGCCGAGCAGCCCGAGCGCGATCCAGAGCCAGCGTTCGTCCGCGTCGGCGGCGAACCCGTGGTCGTGCGGGGCGTGACTGTCACTCATCGGGACTGAGCCTAGGACAGCCGAATGGGGTACCCACCTGTCGGTGAGTCCCCATTCGGCTGTCCTGGGAGCCGTTTGGTCAACTGGTGACCAGGCCCTCGTCGAACGGGGTGATGTTGCGGTCGGCCTCGATCGTTTTTGCGATGTAGTCCGAGGTCGAACTCAGCGACAGCGCCCAAAAATAGATCGCCAACGAGAAGACGACCATCACCAGGATGTCCACGTTGTCCGGGATGACCTTCAGCTCGCCGTGGCCGTACTGGCCGAGGTAGCCGATCACGAGCTGGCCGGCCAGCCACGGGCCGATCCACATTGCCGACTTGGCGTGGATCAGCGGCATTCCGCCGGTACGGCTCGAGCCCACACCGAAGATGATGAGCCCGATGATGAGAGCAACAATCAGCTTCCAGGTGACGTCGAACCCGCCCCAGTAGAGGATCAGGTTGGCGAAGCAGAACGTCGCCGGCAAGAGCACTGCCGGCATGGGTGCCCGGTAGCCGTCGTGCTTGAGCGGGTCGTGCTTGTGCAGGGTTGCGAGGGCAATCGGTCCGAACGAGTACATGATCGCGGTCGCGCCGGTGACGACGGAGACCAGTTCGGACCAGTTCTTGAAGGGTCCGAAGGCCAGGCAGCCGAGCACTCCGGTGACAACAATCGAGACGACCGGCACGCCCTTGCTGTTGGTGCGTGACAGAGCAGCCGGCATTTCCTTCTCCTGGCCTAGCGCGTAGGAGAGGCGAGCTGTCGTGCCGACGTAGACGATGCCGGTTCCCGCAGGTGAGACGACGGCGTCGATGATCAGGATCGTCGCAAGCCACGTCGCGCCTATGGCCAGCGCTAGCGTGTAGTAGGCGCCGTAATCACCTTTGGTGAGCGGCGCATCCCAGTTCTTGGCGACATCAGCCGGACTCACACCGGCAATGAAGACCACCTGGAGTGCGGTGTACAGCGTGGCGCCGATCGCCATCGCGAAGAGAACCGCGCGGGAGATGTCGCGCTTGGGGTTGCGCGCTTCACCCGCCATCTGGCAGGCCTGCTCGAATCCCTGCATCGCGAACACCACGCCGCCCGTCAAAGCGGCGAACACTCCGTGCACGCCGTGCGGCATGAAGCCTCCACCAGTTGTGAAGTTGCCGGGGTGGAAGGACAGCGAGGCGATGACGCCAACGGCGAGCAGCGGGACCGCCGTCTTCCAGATCACGATGACCGTGTTGCTCTCGGACATGAACTTCGCACCTGCGAGGTTCATCGTGGTGAAGAGAACCATCAGGATGACCGCAACAATGATTCCGCGCAGGTTCAGCAGTCCGTCCTTCGTCAGCATATTGAAGTGGTCCTTGACGACACTCACGGAGTTGGTGTACTCCAGTGCGGCCAGTACCTCGACGGGGGCGATGAAGACTGCCTGCAGCCAGGAAGCCCAGGCTGAGACGAACCCTGCGATCGGTCCGTGGGAGTAGAAGGCGTAACGGCCGGTGCCACCGGCGACGGGGTAGGCGCCGCCTAGCTCGGCGTAGACCAGGGCAAGAGAACCAAGGATGATGGCGCCGAGAATCCACGTGAGGATGGCTGCCGGGCCAGCGACTTTTGCTGCATTGAGCGCACCGAGTAGCCAGCCGGAGCCGATGATGGAGCCGAGTGATACGAAGGTGAGACCCCAGAAGCCGATGGTTCGGTTGAGCTCACCACCTCTGACGTCAACCTCTGTTATGGCGGGTGTTGCAGTCATCGATCGTCACCTTCGACTCATGAGGGAAGGCGTCCGAGGTGTCGGTTGCCTGAGACGTGGTGGTGTGAAGCGCATCACGTCGGGTATTGCGGGGACCTTTACAGGCCAAGCTGGAGTGTTGCTGACAAAGCCATGGGATATCGATGGGTACGCCAGAAGGTCTGCGCAGACCAATAGGTGCGACGGGCTTGACGTATATCGGGGACGGTCGGTTAGGCTCTGCTAACTAAGGAACGCCTCACCAACCTTTCTCTTTTCAGAAGGTAGATCCCGTGGCAATGACGCTCGCGCTTGCTGGTCGCACCAGGCACCGCACCAAGGCGGTGCTGCACGCTCCTTCGGCCGGCAATTCGCTCGAAGACGGTCTGCGGACCACGCTCGCTCAGGTCTCGCCCGGTCAGCGCGCGCAGGTAGTCGGCTACGACGAAGGGCTGGACGCTGCAACCGCGCGCCGCCTGGGTGACCTCGGCCTCGCCCCCGGTGAAGCCGTGACGGTCGTACGTCGCGCGCCGCTACGCGATCCCGTCATCTTCCGGGTCGCCGGTTTCGAGGTCGCCCTGCGCGCCAGTCAGGCCAGCACGATCCTGGTGGGCCCGATCGCGTGACCTCGGGTGCCCCCGCGGCGCCCGCAGCGCCGCCCGATTCAAAGTTGCACGTCGGGCTGGTCGGCAGTCCCAACTGTGGCAAGACCACTCTCTTCAACGCGTTGACCGGTCTGCGCGCCAAGACCGGTAACTATCCGGGTGTCACTGTGGCCCGTTACGAGGGAACGGCGCATATCGGTGGCCGTGACGTGGTCATCGAGGACCTTCCGGGCACGTACAGCCTCGATCCGATCAGCCCGGACGAGCAGGTCGTGCATGACGTGCTCGACCCCGACTCGCAGACTCTGCAGACCCCCGACGCCTTGTTGATGTTGCTCGATGCGACCACTCTGCGCCGTTCACTCGGTCTGCTGGCTCAGGTGCTCGTCCGTGGCCTGCCGACGTGTGTCGTGCTTACCTTCCGCGATGAGCTCGCTCGGCGTGGTGGCGCGTTGGACGTGCTGCGTCTGGAGCGTGCCCTGGGCGTGCGGGTGGTTGCCGTCAGCAGTGGCTCTCGCGATCAGTTGGGTGCTCTGAAAGACGCCCTCGGCGAGGTCGGTACCTAGCCGCAGCCGATCATCGCGCCTCCGACCGAGTCATCAGCGATGCGCGCGTGGTCGCAGTCGATCCTCGACAGCTCTGGTTACGACACCCCTGCGGTCGATTCGCGCACCGAACGCATCGACAAGGTTTTACTGCATCCGCTGTGGGGTTCGCTGATCTTCCTGGCGACGATGTTTGCCTTCTTCCAGATCATCTTCAGCGTCGCCGCGCCGATCCAGGACTTCGTCGAGACCAGGGTCAACGACTTCGGCGCGTTCATCACCGGCGGTATCGACAACGTCTGGATATCGAGCTTCCTGTCCCAGGCGATCTTCGGCGGGGTCGGAGGGGTGCTGGTCTTCCTGCCGCAGATCGCGTTGCTCTTCCTGCTGATCTCACTGCTCGAGGGCAGCGGCTACCTGTCGCGTGCTGCGTTTCTGATGGACCGGGTGATGGCCAAGGCAGGTCTGGAGGGTCGGGCATTCGTCGCGCTGCTGTCCTCGATGGCCTGCGCTATCCCGGGCATCATGGCCACTCGCTCGCTGCCGTCGGCAAAGGATCGGATCGCCACGATGATGGGCGCCCCGCTGATGACCTGTTCGGCGCGGTTGCCGGTCTACGTCCTGTTGGTCGGACTGCTCGTGCCACCCTCGGCCACGGTCGGTCCGGTCGGCGCCCAAGGCACGATCATGTTCTTCTTGTACGCCGGTGGTGCGGTCGCGGCGATGGCGACGGCATGGATCTTCAAGCGGTTCACCGGCAAGCGCGGAGCGGTACTGCCGTTTTACATGGAGATGCCGAGCTACCGGTTGCCCAGCCTGCGCGCCGTGATGGTGTCGGTCTGGGACGCCTGCACGATGTTCCTGTCCAAGGTCGGCCGGATCATCCTGGTCGTCACCATCATTATGTGGGCGCTGTTGAACATCCCCGGTCAGAGTGACTCTGGGATGCGCAGTGCGGGCGTCAATCCGAACGACAAGGTCGCTGCGTCGTCGTACGTGCTCGACCACAGCGCCGCAGCCGGTATCGGCAAGGCGATCGAGCCGGTCTTCGCGCCGCTCGGTTTCGACTGGCGGATCAATGTCGGTGTCCTGTCCTCACTTTCTGCGCGCGAGACCTTCGTCGCCACACTGGGCCAGGTGGCCTCGGCAGAGAACGCGGATGCTCCCAGCACCGCCCTGAAGTCGATGAAGTACACCGACGGCGCGCACAAGGGCGAGAAGCTCTTCGATGCCGGCACCGTGACCGCACTGCTCGTGTTCTTCATGTTTGCGCTGCAGTGCATGTCGACGGTCGCGATGATGCGCCGGGAGACCGGCGGTTGGAAGTGGCCGGCCATCGCGTTCGGCTACATGTTCGCGCTCGCGTG
>JAABUM010003281.1_pt1 | contig 20284 bp, 21 predicted proteins | sample 5559161 | NCBI WGS metagenome assembly JAABUM01 (sample SAMN10711868, study PRJNA513369) | rock metagenome | isolation source: Antarctica rocks | place: Antarctica: Victoria Land, Siegfried Peak nord
GCCGACGCGGCAACTTCGTTCACCACCCCACGGAAGTACAGCTGAGCGGTCTGCCCCAAGGACTTCGCCTGCCCACCATCGTCACCGGGGACGGTGATCACCAGGTTCTGTCCGTCGATGATCACCTCAGAACCCGAGACGCCGATGCCGTTGACCCGGTTCTCGATGATGGTCCGGGCCAGCTTGAGGCTCTCCGCCGAGGGGGCCGCACCGTTGGGAGTACGCGCGGTCAAGGTGACCCTGGTGCCACCCTGCAGGTCGATACCGAGCTTGGGCGTGGGCGACCGGTTGCCGGTGAAGAACACCAGGCAGTACAACGCGGCGACAATGGCCACGAAGATTGCCAAGTAGCGCACGGGGCGGATCTGCCCTGCGGGGGGTGCCACGGTCGGTAGTTCTCCTCGGTCAAATCGCCTGTTGGTGCTACTGGGCCACAAGTGCGCACAGCGACCGCGTGCGCCAGCAGCCTACCGTCGACCGACGCAGGCCCCGGGCGACATCACGGCCGCCGGTGTGGATCAGGCTTCGCCGGCCTCGTGTTTGATCAGGTCCGGCTCGTACTCGCTCTCGAGCTCCGCGGTGTCGGTGATGCGCTCCTTGACCACCAGTCGATTCCAGGTGGTGACTACACCCGGCGCGATCTCCAGTTCGACCGTGTCCTCGTCGATACCGACCAGCGTTGCGTACAGCCCCGCGGTGGTCATCACCCGTTCCCCGACCTCTAAGGAGTCCTGGAAGGCCGATGCCTCGACCTGCGCGCGTTGTTGGCGTCGGCGTCCGAGAAACATCGGAATGACCAACGCAACGAGAAGCAGCGGGATTAGCAAGTTGCCCATGAGAGGTAATCCTTCGTTTCGGGTGGGCGGACGACAAGCCCGACCAGCCACCCAGTGTGCCATTACCAGCGATGGTCAGCGCACACGCTCAGTCGAACAGTGCGGGCTCCTGGTAGCTGCCATTGACCGCATCCGGTGGCGGAACCAGTCCCAGGTGGGCCCACGCTGCGGCTGTCGCGACGCGCCCGCGGGGGGTACGGGCCAGCATTCCGGCGCGGACGAGAAACGGTTCGCACACCTCTTCCACCGTCGCGGGTTCTTCACCCACGGCCACGGCCAGGGTGGACACACCGACCGGGCCGCCGCCGAAGTTGCGCACCAAGGCACCGAGTACAGCCTTGTCCAAACGGTCGAGGCCCAGCTCGTCGACGTCATAGACCGCGAGTGCGGCGCGCGCAATCTCTCTGGTGATCACGCCGTCCGCCCGGACCTCGGCGTAGTCGCGCACCCGGCGCAGTAGCCGGTTCGCGATCCGCGGGGTTCCCCGGGAGCGCCCGGCGATCTCCTGTGCACCCTCCGGCCGCAGGGCCACGCCGAGGATCGCAGCGGAACGGTCGATCACGCGTTCCAGCTCGGGCGGGTCGTAGAACTCCATATGGGCGGTGAATCCGAAACGGTCGCGCAGCGGCCCGGTCAACGCACCGGAGCGGGTGGTGGCACCGACCAGGGTGAACGGTGCGACGTCCAGCGGAATCGACGTCGCGCCGGGGCCCTTACCCACCACCACATCCACCCGGAAGTCCTCCATGGCCAGGTAGAGCAACTCTTCCGCGGGGCGCGCGATGCGATGGATCTCGTCGATGAACAGCACATCACCCTCGAGCAGGTTGCTCAGCATGGCGGCCAGGTCACCTGCTCGTTCCAGCGCCGGACCCGACGTGACGCGCAGCGCCGCGCCCATCTCCTCAGCGATGATCATCGCCAGGCTGGTCTTGCCCAAACCTGGTGGGCCGGAGAGCAACACGTGATCCGGTGGGGTGCCGCGCAGCTGGGCCCCGGTGAGCACCAGTTCCAGCTGCTCACGCACCCTGGCCTGACCGATGAACTCGCGAAGGTTCTTCGGCCGCAGGCTCGATTCGACGTCGCGATCCTCCTCGACCTCCTCGGGGGTGACGGGGGAAGGCTCCTCGGTCATCGCTGACGCCCCAGGCTCTTCAGCGCCGTGCGCAGGGCCACGGCCGTCGGCACATCGGGGGAACCGGCCAGCACCGCATCCACCGCCTGCTCGGCCTGTTTGGCCGGAAAACCAAGCCCGACAAGTGCTTCTAACACCTGGTCGCGTACCGGACTGCTCGCCGAGCCGAGGTTGCGCGCTGCGGCGGCGCCGGCATGCACCTTGTCGCGCAGCTCGACGACCATGCGTTCGGCGCCGCGCTTGCCGATGCCGGGTACCCGGGTGAGCGCGGTGAGGTTGCCGTCGGACAACGCCGCGCGCAGCGCGTCCGGTTCCAGCACTGCGAGCGTTGCCATGGCCAGTCGCGGGCCCACCCCGGACACTGTGAGCAGCAGTCCGAACAACGCGCGTGAGTCGGCGTCGGCGAAGCCGTACAGCGTCAGCGAGTCTTCCCGCACGATGAGTGTGGTGGCCAGGCGCCCCTCGGTCCCGGTGCGCAAGCCGGCGAGTGTCGACGGGGTGGCGTGCACCGCCAGACCAACTCCGCCGACCTCCAGCACGGCGTGGTCGAGTGCTAGGGCGAGCACCTCGCCGCGGACCGAGGAGATCACGTCGCTCCTGCCTTTCGTGCCTGCGTCAGCCGGGCCCGGTAACGGCGCTGCTGCTCGGCGGCGGCGAGCTCGGCGGCCGCCAACCTGGCAATCATGGGCGCACGCCAGCAGTGGCAGATCGCCAGGGCCAGGGCATCGGCGGCGTCCGCGGGCGCTGGTTTGACGTTCAAGCCGAGCAGCTTGGTCACCATGATGGTGACCTGCGATTTGTCCGCCGTGCCACTGCCGGTCACCGCCGCCTTCACCTCACTCGGGGTGTGGAAGCTGACCGGAATCCTCCGGCGCGCGGCCGAAAGCGCCACCACTCCTCCGGCCTGCGCCGTGCCCATGGCGGTGCGGACGTTGTGCTGGCTGAAGACCCGTTCGATGGCCACCACGTCCGGAGAGTGCACGTCCAACCAGTGCTCGGCCGCCTCGGCGATGAGCAACAGACGCTTCGCGAGGTCGAGGCCGGCCGGGGTGCGGACCACGTCGACGTCGAGCGCATGCACGTCACGCCCGCGGCCGCCTTCCACCACGCCGAAACCGCAGCGCGTCAGCCCAGGGTCGACACCGAGCACGCGCACACCGATGCTCCTTTACGTCGACACGAACAGACGTTCGAAGCGTAACGGCAAGAGCCGACACTGCGGCGCAGCGACACGCTGGCGTGGCGATCCGCCCTGCCGTGCGCCTCAAGACCTCACGAGCTGCGAAACACGCTGTGCTGATCTGATATGCCCAACAAGGTACCGGCGTCCCGGACGGTCAGGCCGTCGCGTCGCAACCAACACTGTGATCCAGCGCGATGGCCGCGCCGAGTGGAGGGTCAGCCGTCCAGGGAGGCTGCCGTCCCTGACTGCGCCTCTAGAGCGGTTGCGACCGCCTCGAACTCGACCAGCGCGGCCGTCAGGTCCTCCACGATCTCCCTGGCGATCACCTCGGGTGCGGGCAGGTTGTCCAGGTCCTCCAGGGACTCGTCGCGCAGCCAGGTGATGTCCAGGTTGGCTTTGTCGCGGGCAATCACCTCGTCGTAGGTGAAGGACGTGAAGCATTCCGTCTCCACCCGCTCCGACCGGGGCTTGCCCGGCGCGTAGCAGGCCACGAAGTCGTCGAGATCCTTGCGGCGCAACTGGTTCTGCTTGAGCGTGAAGTGCTGGTTGGTGCGCAGGTCGTACACCCACAGCCGCTGGGTCCAGGGCTGTTCGGCGGCTGGTTTCTTGTCGAAGAACAGCACGTTGGCCTTGACGCCTTGGGCGTAGAAGATGCCGGTGGGCAGGCGCAGCATGGTGTGCAGGTCGAAGTCGCGCAGCAGCCGCCGGCGCAGCTTCTCTCCCGCTCCACCCTCGAACAGCACGTTGTCCGGCAGCACGACGGCGGCGCGGCCGTTGATGTCGAGGATGGTGGCGATGTGCTGCAGGAAGTTCAGCTGCTTGTTGGACGTGGTGACGAGGAAGTCCTGCCGCTCGATTTCTCGGTCCTCGCGGGACTCGCGCCCGTCCGCGCCGACCATCGTCAGCGATGACTTGCGGCCGAACGGCGGATTGGACAGCACCACGGAGTACCGGCGACCCGGGTCGGCGATCAGCGCGTCCTTCACCTCGATGAGGCTCTGCCCGCTGGAGGTGCCGATGCCGTGCAGCAGCAGGTTCATCGCCGCCAGCCGGGCGGTGCCGTCGACCAGCTCCACGCCGCGGACGAAGCCGTCCCGCAGGTGGTCGCGCTCGGTCGGATTCAGGGTTTCGGCGTCTTTGGACGCGTACTCGTGGGCGGCGAGCAGGAACCCGCCGGTGCCTGCGGCCGGGTCCACCACGGTGTCACTCGCGCTCGGTTGCAGGCAGTCGACCATCGCGTGGGTGAGCGCTCGCGGGGTGAAGTACTGCCCGGCGCCGGACTTGATGTCCTCCGCGCCCTTGGACAGCAGCTGCTCGTAGGCGTCGCCCTTGACGTCGGTGCCGGTGGCCGACCAGTTCTCCTTGTCGATGAGGTCGACGATCAGCCGCTTGAGCTTGGCCGGATCCTGAATCCGGTTCTGCGCCTTGCGGAAGATGACGCCCAGGGTGCCGGGCTGGCGGCCGAGGCGTTCCAGGATGTGGCGGTAGGTGACCTCCAGGTCGTCACCATCGGAGTCGAGAAGTGTCTGCCAGGAATACGCGTCGGGGACGATTTCGGGCAGGAGCGGCCGGGTAGCCCGCTCGTGGGCCATCTTCAGGAACAGCAGGTAGGTCAGCTGTTCGGTGTACTCGATGGTGCCCACGCCGTCGTCGCGCAGCACGTTGCAGTAGGACCACAGCTTGTCGACCAGCCGCCGGGTGTCGCTCAAGTCCCGTCCTTCCGTTGAGTGCTGTGGACGGTACGGGGGGCTCGGCGCGCTTGTCACAACGATAGAGACATAGAGCCACCGCTTGGCAGTCTCGTCGTCGCGTGCCGCTATGCCAGTGCCTGCCAAGCGTCGTCGATGCGGGCCCGCGCTTCATCGACATCGAGTCGGAGACGGTCGATGTCGACAACGCGCGCCGCAGCGGCGTAGCAGCGCGGACGTCCGTGAGGCCGATTCGGCCGGTTCTGTGCGGACTGGCCGCCCGTACGCTGCCGAATGGAAACCAGCCCGGCCGGCCTACCCGTCGGCGACCGGACGGTAGGTACACACCTGCACGCCCGTGCCGCTGATGACGGTGGAGACCAGCTCGAGCGGACGCTGCGCACCGTCGTCGGGGAAGATCGTCTTGCCGCCACCGAGGATCACCGGCATGCGCATGAGCCGGAGTTCATCGACCAGGCCCTCGTGCAGGAGGGTGCGCACGAGCGTAGGGCTTCCCATCACCAACAGGTCACCGTCCTCGGTCTCGTGCAGTTTCCGGACGCCGGCGACGGCTTCGTCACCCGGGATGCGCGTGGTGTTGTGCCACGTCAGCTCGTCGTCGCCCAAGGTCTGGGACACGACGTACTTCGGGATGGCGTTCATCTGGTCGGCGAACGGATCGCCGGCGCGCTCGGGCCACGCCGCAGCCATCGTCTGCCACGTGCGGCGCCCGAACAGCAGCGCCTCGGCCGTGCTCATCGCGTCGGCAAAGGCGCCGCCCACCACTTCGGGATCGAAGAACCGGTGCGACCAGCCGCCGTGGGCGAAGCCGCCGTCGGTGTCCTCGTCGGGCCCGCCGGGCGCCTGCACGACGCCGTCCGTGCTGATGAACTCACTGACCACGATGCGCACGCGACTCGCTCCTTCTTCTCTTTCAGGGGATACGGCAAGGGAGACGCTCGCGCCGCTCGGAAATCATCGCCGCTGCATGTCGACCGTCGCTCTCAGCGGCCAGGCGTGTCGACGACCAAGCCGGCGGCCGCGGCCGCGGCCGCAGCCGCGATCTGGTGGTCATACGCAACGAAAGCCGTCAGCTCCTCGCCGAGCAGTACCGCCGAAGCCAGGTGCAGCGCGTCGAGGGTGCGCAGCAGTGGATGTGCGATTTCGCAGGCAAGGGCTTGCACCGCGCGGTCGAGTGGGACCAGGTCGAGGTCGCCGACCACCGCACGAGCCTCCGTCTGTACCTGCCCACCCACCCGGCGCGCGGCGCGCAGCACCTCGATCCGGCCGAGCTCGCTGGTGACCACTGCTTGATCAGGCCGCGCGTTCAGCCACTCGCCCAGCGTCACGGTCTCGTGCTCCTCCCGCACCAACTTCATCAGTGCCGAGGAGTCTAGGTAGAGCACAACCGTTCCTCGCGCTCGGCGTCGAGCAGTTGCTGGTTGGTCGGCTCGTCGGCACCGATCGGCACGGGCCGCGGTGACCGGAGGCGTCCGGTCTGGCTGGTCGCGGGGATGAGCCTGCCGGCGGCGACCAGCCGATCTCTCGCCGCCTGCGACGGGTGTGGCGATACGAGCAGGGCGATCAGCTCGCCCCGTTCGGTCACCTCAACGGTCTCGCCCGCCTTGACCAGTGCGAGATAGCGCGACGCGTTCTGCCGAAGCTCCCGGACACCGATGCGTTCCACTACTTCGTTAAAGCACTCAGCGTGCTACGCGCTTATCATTTCAGCTGATGGTGGCGTTGTCCGTAGCGAGAATCCTCCGAACGAGCACCGCCGCACATCACAGGTTCTGGCCCTCGCCATCGAGCAATTTGAGGCCAGGGGCGCCTCGGAAGATTCCATCGGCAGACAGCAGCGGGATGTCGAACGCGATCGCGCTGGCCGCAATCCACCGGTCACCAGTGTGGACCTTGTCGTAGAGCGCATGGCCCTTCCTTTTGGCGTCGGCGCTCAGCCGTGCGTAGGCCTGAATTACAGGTTCGTCGACCGGGACGACCGGTGTCTCGTCAATCAGCTGCAACGTTGCTCGAGTTCGCTCGTCACCCCAAATGGACATGAACACCCCGCCGATCAGTTCCGCTCGTGTTTGCGTGGCGACCACGAGCGTGCGGCCAAGCAATGATCGCCGCCAGAGCGGCAGTTTGGGGTTGACTGAGGACCTGCGAACGTAGAGATGGCTCCAGACGTCCGTATCGAGCAGCACAGTCCTCGTGGACGCCGGACCCTCAACCATGCATGACGGCGAGGAACGCGTCGAATTCGTCGTCGGAAAGGTCGACGCCGCCATCCGGGTCGGGTCCGGGAGCAGATGCAACAATGTTCTGCAGCTCGCCTGGTGGACGTGGACGCCAAACATCTGGGATCGGCGACGGCCGGAGCCTGGCATGGGAGATACCTATGAGCACGCCGTGCCGATCACTCACACCGATACCCTCTCCGGCGGCTCGCTCCCCCACCAGTTTCGCTGCACCGTGGGGCTCGAGCACGTCCCACAACCCAATCGAGTTCCCGGCATCATCCCGGATCCGGAACCGGTTGCTTTTCAGGTCTACGGCCTCCAACCGTCCTTCAACGACGACGGTGACGTCGCTCTCGAACCGTCTTGGCGCCTCCCAGACGTCTTGACGCGCAACAGCGGTAACAATCCGCACTGGTTCCCGGTGTGGTGCGGAAATCTCGACTGACTCGGCACTTTGCTGGAGAGCCCCAACCAGCTTGGCCGCGCTGTCAGCGACGAGGTCAGGGGCCCACCGCGGACGCTGACCAACCTTGATCCCGGCGACGACCTCCCAAAAGAGATCATCAAGCTCCTGTTCGGGACCGATCGCCAGTTCAAGGACCTGCGGGTCGCCTACCGATACCGCGAGCCGCGTGCTGCCCTCCGTCAAACCAGTGAGTCGCAAGCGGGTCAGCGACTCGATCGCGGACGGCGTTCGTCCGGCGCCACGCTGCTCAACGCTGAAACGGCCGAGTCGCAGCATGAGCTCTTGCAGCGCGTCAGCGAGGGCAGCCAGCTGGGCAAGCCCAATCTGGCCATCAGGCAACTGCGTGCCCGATAGCCGCATCTCGAACTCGTGCTCGCTCAGTTGATCCACCTCCGCCTCACTTGTATCGTTCCACGCCCCGGCGACAATCTCCTACAGCGTCTCGAAGAAGTCCTCGTCGACCTGGTGCAGCGTGACCACGGTCTCGGCCTGCACGCCCACACCGTGGCGAACCATCAACTCCGCCAGTCGGCGGCCGTCGATCAGCACGATGCGAGCGTTGACACGCTCGGCCTCGGCGCGCGCACCCGCGGTGAAGTTGCTCGTGGTGAGGAAGACGCCGCGGTCGCCCTGGGCGCCCATCAACGCGCCGACGAATCCTTGAATGAACGGCCGATCGACGGGCTTGTCGGTGTACCGCTTGGCCTGCAGGTAAATCCGGTCCAAGCCGAGCGGATCCTGGCTGATGATGCCGTCGATCCCCCCATCGCCAGACTTGCCGGAATGCTCGATCGTGCCCAGGCGGCCGTAGCCCATGGCCTCCAACAGCCGGATGACGAGCTTCTCGAAGTCGGTCGGGTCGAGCGCGAGCGCCCGAGTGAGCAACTCCCCCTCCACGGCAGCTTGATTTTCCAGCAGGGCCCGACTGACGAGGTCCTGCGGCGACACCTGTTCCTCGGGCACCTCAACTGGCCCGGTGGTGGTGATTTTGTCGACTGTCGGTTGCGATGTGCGGTTTCGGAACTCTTGGTATGACGGGTATTGGCGCAGCACGGTCATGTCGACGCGCTGCGGATGGGCGGCAAGAACACCGCGCCCGGCGGCAGTGATGCGCACGTGTGCCCGGACAGGCCGTTCGAGCAAACCGGCCTGGGACAGATGCGTCAGCGCCCAGTAGACGCGGTTGTCCATGCGACGCTGGCGACCGCTGGGCAACATCGCGTTTCGCTCTTCGTCGGTGAGTGAAAACTCGTCGGTCATCGCCGCGATGACCTGCTTGGTCAGCCGCGACGAGCCGTCCGCGAGCAACGCCAGGATCGGACGCATCACCGTCTGAAAGTCGGGAATCGTCACGTCAGCTGCTTCCAGCGGCCACGAGTTCGTGCACTACTTCTGTGTCACTCGCTGCGCCCGCCAGGCCGCCTGTGAACGCAGCGGAAAGTAGAGCGCGCCGAAGCGCGATTGACCTCAACGACGCGGCTTGGAGACTTGCTTCCAGTCGATCAACTGCTGCGAGTTGGTTATCGAGTCGCGCACATATGGTGGCCTGCGCATGCACCGGAGGAACAGGTATCGGCATCTGCCGAATCTTCGACAGACTGATCGATGCGAGATTGACGCTTTGTTTCCCGTTTCGCTGCCCAACTGCTGCCGATTGTGTTGGCCGCCCAGGCAAGCAGTCGAGGCTCGATCGCGCGATCGATGACGCGCGCGCGAAATACGTGATTTTGATGGATGCAATTATCTATCTCGCCGCTCCAAACCCAACCGCGCGCCAACTTGTCTCGGTCGCCCCCTTCGTTCATCAGGACATCACCTGGCAGGAGACGAAGTGCTTCGGCTCTGCCGGCAGGGGCGCGGATAGTTGTCACGTGGCTCAGATCAAGTCGACCTCGCTGAACATTCGCCACCCGCAAGTAGGGCACTTCGACGAATTTTGGATCCGACTGCTTCTTGGCGTCCTTGGTGATACCTCCGACGACTCGCGCTATTTTACCGAGGCGCTGCCAACCCCAGCCAACTGGAAGGTCCACTAGTCGACCATCATCGGTACCGCAGGGTGCCGGCATCACAGCACTCCGGCGCCCAGCGGCGGCCTCGCCGAGTAGTGCGGACGAAATCAGCCGCTCCTGCAAGTTCGAGAGTCGCGCACATGAACCGACGAGCAGATGCTCAGCAGCGTCGAGCCGGGAGAGGTGGTCTTCGAGTATGGCGACAATGCGCCGCTGCATAGCGATAGACTCGGGAACTTGGACAAGGAGACCCTCGAACTTTGCGCGAGTGATGTGCACCATTCCTGAGCCATGCGCCTGGCGTCTCAGCTCCTCAAGCTTGAAGTCGAGCAGGTACTTGTGGAACTTCCGGTCTATATTCGACTCGACCTTGAAGATGTGCTGATTAACGACAGACTCAGGTCCAGTCCAGATGTAGGCGCCGAGCGTCGCCGCCCACGACATCAACAGGTCGCCTTGCCTGGCCACATGCCGTTCGTCTGCGTCGCCTTGATAGTAGTTGAACGAGTCACTTGAACCAGTCAAGTTCTGGATACGGATAATCGGACGGCCTTGGTCACGCCACTCGGACTTCTTGAAGCCACGACCGTTGTGGTACTTGCCTAGCGAGCCAAGGTTCGTCTCACGCCAGCCTTGGGGAAGCTCGCTCACGCAGTCAGCTCCGCGCTCAGCGCGTCGATCAGCGTCGCCGCCCTCGGTCCGAGGTCACGCACCGCACCGTCCACTCCCCCGCGCTCGGAGAACGGCGCGTTGTCCAGATCGTCCGCGCTCACGCCTGCCGACACCGCTACCACCTCCGCCATCCGGTCCAACCACCACTTCTCCGCCGGGCTGAAGCTCACCCCGGCCTGCTCCTGCTGCGCCAACCAGGCACCGTAGCGCTCGCGCACTCGCTCGGCGTAGGGCACCAGCTCGTCATCCTCGCCGATCGTGTACCGGATGAGGGACACCAGGTCGGTCAGCGTGTGCTTGTCGCTGCGCCGCACCCCGGTGTACTCCAGCGCCACGTAGGCCGACCAGATGAGGTCCGGCGTCCAGTTGCGCGGCGGCCGGCTGATCCGGTCGGCCAGCTCCTGGATGTCGGCGAACGCGATCCGCCGCTCGCGGGCCTCCGTCATCAGCTGCAGCGCGGTGATCTCCGCACGGTGCTCGTCCAGGTACGCCCGCCACGACTCGACGATCGACCGCGCCCGGGACGTGTCGACCACCCCGTGCACGTCGAGCAGCACGTCCACGCTGATCTCGTCTATCACCTGATCGTGCGTGGCTCGAAGTTCCAGGATGCGTATTCGCAGCTCCGGATTGGCCGCGATCGGTCGGACCGCTGCATCGCGCAAGTCCTGCATCGCCTGCTCAGGGTCGGTCGCACCCTCGGTGGCCTGCGCCTGCTTGTCCGGGTCCACTGCGTCGACCAGGGTGCGCACGATCGCCCGCACCGGCGTCCCGGCCACCGCGTCCAGCTCGCCGCGCTCGGCCGGGGTGAGCTGCAGCTCCAACGCGGCCAACCGGGAGGCCAGCGTCGCCGTCTCGTCTTCGGTGAGCGAGAGGGTGGCCGCTTTGTCCAACAACTTCCTCAGCGAGACGCTCTTCTTGCGGTCCAGTGGCGGATCGACGAAGTCGTGCTCAGTCACCCCGATCGCGTCGACGATGACGAACCGCGTCTTCTGTGCGGCATCGGGGGTGACCGCCCGGAAGTCGGCGGAGGCAATGGTGCGCGCCCCTCGGCCCTTCATCTGCTCGAAGTACGACGCCGAGCGCACGTCGCGCATGAAGAACACGCACTCCAGCGGTTTGACGTCGGTGCCGGTGGCGATCATGTCGACGGTGACCGCGATGCGCAGCGTCGCCGAGGTGCGGAACGCCTGCAGCTGGCCCTTGGGGTCGCGGGTGTTGTAGGTGATCTTCGCGGCGAAGTCGTTGCCCTTGCCGAATACCTCCCGCACCGTGGTGACGACCTCCTCGGCGTGCGCGTCGTCCTTACAAAACACGAGCGTCTTGGGCACGGTGCTGCGGCCGGGGAAGATCTCGGTGAACAGCTTGTCCCGGAACGTCTCCAACACTGTGCGGATCTGCGAGGTGGAGGTGACGGCACGGTCGAGCTGGCGGCCGGTGTACTCCAGGTTTTCGTCCAACGCCTCCAGCCGCTGCACCCGCGTCCGCCGATCCACCCTCGGCACCACGGTTCCCGCGTCGATGCTCGAGCCCTGCTCGGTGATCTGCGTCTTGATCCGGTACAGGTCGAAGTCGACGTTCACCCCGTCGGCCACCGACTGCGGGTAGGTGTACTCGCTGACCAGGTTCTGCCGGAAGAACCCGAAGGTCTGCTTGCCGGGAGTGGCGGTCAGCCCGACGATGTGCGCGTCGAAGTAGGTGAGCACGCCCTGCCAGAGACCGTAGATGGAGCGGTGCGCCTCGTCGACGATCACCAGGTCGAAGGTCTCCGGCGGAAACGCGGGGTTGTAGACGGCGGTCACCGGGGCGTCGGGCACGTAGTCGTCCAGGCCCGGGTCGTCGGTGTCCGCGACTTCTTGGCCGGACAGGGCGCGGTGCACCCGTTGGATGGTGGACACCACGACGTGCGAGCTGGCCAGCATCCCCGCACCGGTGAGCTTGTCAACGTTGTAGATCTCGGTGAACCGGCGGCCGTCGTCGGGCGTGCGGTAGTTCTGGAACTCGGCCAGCGTCTGGTCGGCCAGGTTGTTGCGGTCGACCAGGAACAGCACCCGGCCGAAGCCGCCGTGCTTGAGCAGCCGGTAGGAGGAGGTGACCGCGGTGTAGGTCTTGCCGGCGCCGGTGGCCATCTGCACCAACGACCGGTCGAAGCGTTGTTCCCGCAGCGACCGCCCGATCCCTTCGATGGCGGTGATCTGGGCCGGACGCAGGCCTGAGGTGTCCAGGGGCGGGAGTGCCTGCACCTTCGCTCGCCAGGTCGGCCGCTCCGGATTGGTCTGCGCAGCGCGGAGAAGGCGGGCGAGCGTGTTGGGTCGCGGGAAGGCGAAGATGCGCCGGGCGCGGGGCTCGGGGTCATAGCCGAAGGTGAAGTGCGTTTCCGAGCCGCTGGCCTCGAAGACGAACGGCAGCCGTCCGGCTACGGTCAACGCCTTGAGCCGGATCTCCGCGGGCAGGCCCTCGGCGTACATGGCGCTCTGCCACTCCACACCGGACAGCGTGGTGCCCTGTGGTTTGGCCTCGATGACGCCCACCGCCTGCTGGTCGACGTAGAGCAGGTAGTCGGCGCGCCCATGCCCCTTCGCCATCGTGGTCTCGCGGACGGCGATACCTTGCGCGGCAAAGAGGTTGAGGTCCTTGCGGTCCTGTACGACCCAGCCTGCCGCGGTGAGTTGACGGTCGATGAGGACGCGGGCGCGTTGCTCGGCGGCCAGGCGAACCTCGTCCACGAGTCACCCCCACGTCCTGCCGGCCGCGAGTGGTCGGAATTGTCGTGATCGTATCGGGAAGAGGAGTGATCGTGAGGCGCATGTCGACCCGCGAATCGAAAACTGTCGGTGGTTCGAACTAGTGTTCGATGCATGGAGTCGCTCGAGGTGTTCACGGACCCGACTGGGGTGGAGCCGTGGCGTCTGGGGGAGACCGAGCTGGTGTCGGTGACCGGTGCGCTGACCCAGCACATCGTCGAGTGCGAAGCCTTGCGGGTGCGTCTGGTCGCGGATCTGGAGAGCCGGGGCACGGCAAAGGCCACGGGTGCGGTGTCCACGGCGAGTTGGTTGTCCGGGTCGAGTCGGATGAGCCCCGGGACGGCCACGGGCATCGTGAAGCTGGGTCAGGCCTTGGCGGAGTGGGCGGACACGGCCAAGGCGTTGAAACTGGGGCGGATTTCGACGGCGCACGCGAAGGTGCTCGTGGGTTTCTTTGCGCACCTGCCCGACGGCGTGCCGCCCGCGGCCCTGCCGGAGTGTGAGCGCTACCTGCTGGACGCCGCGGCCACGGAGAACCCGGTCGAGCTGGCGCGGCGGGCAGCGGCGTTGAGACACCTGCTCGAACCCGTCGAGGGCAGTATCCCGGACGCGGAGAACGTCGAGCTCAACGATCTGCATGCCGCTACCACCTTGGGTGGGCGCGGCATGGTGAAAGCGAACTTCGACGCGGAAACCATGGAGATGCTGCTTACCGCCCTGTCGGCCCTGTCCGCACCCCGACCTGGTACCGACGGGACGGCCGACCGGCGCAGCGCGGGCCGGCGGCAGGCGGATGGGTTCACCGAACTGTTGCGCCGGTACCTGAACAGAGGCGAATCACCGGTTGAGGGTTACGAACGGCCGCACCTGTCGTTGCTGATCCATGCCGCCGACCTCGCGAGTGAGGACGCCCCGCAGGACACCCAGGAAGACACCGCCACCACCGACGATGCGAGTGACCCTGCGGCTGGGTCCGAGCAGACCGCCGAGTCCGAGCAGACCGCTGGGTCCGAGCAGACCGCTGCAGCCGGGAACCCGTCTCGACCGGCAGCCGAGCGGGGTGCGTATGAGGCGATGTTCGGCACCCGTCCGGGCACACCGGGCTGGATGCCCTGGCTCGGCCCGATCTCCGCGGCCAGTGCCCGGAGGATCGCCTGTGACTGCGAGCTCACGGCGATTCTGCTCGATGAAGACGGGGTGCCGCTAAACCTCGGACGCAGCCAACGACTGGTGTCCCCGCAACAACGCCGCGCACTCATCGCTCGCGACCACGGCTGTGCGTTTCCCGGCTGCGGCCGACCACCCGCATGGACCCAAGCCCATCATCTGAAGCACTGGATCGACGGTGGCACAACCGATTTGGCGAACCTGGTCCTCTTGTGCACTCGGCATCATCGCGTGATCCACCACAACGGCTGGGACATCGTCATGGGCACCGACGGGCACCCTTGGTTCCTCCCACCCGAATGGATGGACCCGCTCCGACAACCCCGGCCGGCACATCACCGGCGAAACCACCTACACCCGAGCGCCGCATAGTTACCGGTGCGGAGCCCGGGCGCCGCAACCGCCGCCTGACCGGACTGCGCGTCACAATTGCCGGAACACTGCGGCTACCCGAACGGCTCAGGGTCGAGGAACACCGTCTCGTCAAGGGCCGCGCAGCACCGTTGATTGCGGCCCACTCCATCAACGGTGCAGCATCGGCGCGCACCTGGGCCTCCGTGGCGGGCGGCAGATGCAGCGCAGTGCTTTTTTGGGACCGGCACCATCCAGTTCACAGCCTCAGCAGCACTCGCAGACGGTCCGCGCTCATCCCACCGGGCTGCGAGGGCATGGCATCAAAGCTGGCCAGCAGCTGCTGCAGGTCCTCACGCCGGGTGGGGTCCGCTGCGGCCGGGCGCGGCGTGTCCCCGTCCAGGGCCGGCAGCTCCATGTGCAGCCAACGCTGCTCGTACTCCCGCATGTGCTGCGCCATGAACTCCACCATCTCCGGGTCCTGCTCCAGCTCCGGCTGCACACCGGCCGCCCGGGCTCGTAGAGCGTCGAGGTTTAACGGAGTGCGCGACTGCTCCAACACCTCGGCATCGGGCAGCACACCGGCAAGCACGCCCAACAGCTCCTCGATGCGCGAGCCGCTCATCGCCTCGACCACCAGCGCACCGTCGGCGAGCGCGATGGTGCCGTCCAGGGTGCTCGGCATTGTCGTCGTCCCCGCAGCCACGACCAGCTCGCGTCCTCCGCGGCACCGAACGCCGCGGCTCGACGGCGAGCGCCTCGTTCTGCAGCCGTTCGGCGTCGAGCGTGTCGCCGAGGCTCTCGTGCGCCTTCGCGGAAACCCACGCCAGCACGGGCTGCGCCGAACGTGGTGCGTCGGCGCCCACCCTGCGCACCACATCAAGCTGGATGCGTGCCTCCTCGGCACCACCCAAGGCCAGGGCACCGGCGATGGCTTCGCCCGCTTCGGGTGAGCGGATACGGACGAGCTGGGGCACCGACTCCTGCCGAGCGGCCTCGAGCGCCATCGCCCGGGCCTCCGCGGTGTCGTCTGTACCTTCCGCGGCTCTCAGTGCACGTCGCAGTCCCTCGAAGTCGTCGACCGCTGCCGCTTCCACCTCGGTCATCTCGTAACGGATCATCATCGCGGCCATCGCGAGCTTGCGACGGGCGGCTTCGAAGTCATACCCCTGCCGAGCAACCGCGTCCTGGTGGACCACGACGCCGAACTCGGCCAACAGCTCACCGAAGGGCCGCAGCGGGTCGATGAACAGTCCCGGGTCACCGGCACACAGCTGCATCACGATCTCCCAGATCCTGCCGGACCGGCCCTCGCGCTTCTCCACGAACTCGAGAACATCAGCCTGCAAACCGGCGGGTGCCTCACTGAGCTCCGCTTCCGCGATGGACTCCAGCTCGAAACCGTTCTCCGTGACTCGCACGGCGATGAGCTCTCCGGCCTGACTGCCCTCCAACGCGCCGAAATCGAGCAACACCAACGAACGGTTCGCCGGAGTCATCGCCATCTCCCGGTCAGCGAGGAGCTCACCGTCGAAGCGCGGCATGACGTGGCGAAACAAGGCATCGTCCACCAAATGTTGGTAGCGCACGTCCTCGTCGAGGTTCAGCGCGCCGTGCAGGTCGGCGTCCAACTCGAGGTAATCGCCTGCGATCTCCGCCTCGGTAAGCCGGTGGGTGAACGTCCGGCCAGACAGGATCATGTCCGCAGCGCAGTACCGTCCGTCGTCCAGCAACCGTACCAACGGCAACAGGCCCTCGTAGGAGTAGAGCCTTTCGCACAGGTCAGCGGGACAATCCATATCGTCGGCCGCCAACTCATCGAGCAGTTCTGCCTCGTCCAACGGACCGTGCTCGTGCAGCAGCTCGATAATGCGGTCCGCGATGACCTCGAGGATGCCGATGTTCATGCCAGCGAGGGTAACGATCGAGGGCGTTACCCGAGCTCAGTCATGTACCTCGCAGTACCCCTTGTACCGCCTGGAACGGGCCAGCCGCCGAACCGCGGTCGGGCCCGGCGCGTCGAACACCGCGGCGAGCGGGGCCTAACCGGGCGTGGGCCGGGTGAACATTGGCGTCGAGGGTACCTTCGAGGCGTTCAGGTCACAACGATGGGCCGCGCTCGGGGTGATAGCCGAGTTCAGCAAGCGACCGGGCACGTTCGATCGCCACGTCGGTGCCCAGTTCGCCTCGTACTTGCGGATTGTCCACGTAAAACTTTAGAAACTGGTACAACACAACCGAATCGATAGCAAACTTGCGGCAATCGAACTGGATCATCGGAACCGGCGGCAATTGCTCGATTTTCCAATGAAAGACGGTGCATCTCCTATCCCAGTCCACTCCTTTGCGACCGTACACAAGAATCATCCGATAACCATCGAATGTAGCTTCTGCGCCAAGTATCGACTCCCACGGCAGAAACGAGCAAAAAGACCATCCCATCTGCCGAATGCCGCCTTCAGAGAGAATTATCTCCCCCCGCCTCAACCGGTGTAATACTACCGCCAACGGAAACGAGCCGAAATACAATGCAAGTACCGCATAGACAACGGACTCCGACGGAATCCCCGAGTAGCCAGACGATACGCGGGAATCGACTATAGCTCCCAGGAAGGCGACGGAGATAAGAGACATTATCGTTACCAAAAGGCCAAATTGGGCTAGTCCGTAACGAAGCACCGTTGCCGGTCGTCCACCGTCAGTTGACGAAAGGATATCCGCCACTCTATGTTGAAAGCGAATCTGCGTGATTGTTCCGTAAGCGGCAACGAGCAAAAACAAGACAGATATGACCAGACGATATTTCAAAGGAGCAACGTCTCCGTCTACTGCGGCCACAACGCCGACTGCCGCAGACATCGCCGCAAACGCCAGTACTCCTACGAGGCTACCGATGACGCGAAAGCCGACCTTGTGCTCGGGCCACTGCGCCGGAGGTGAGATGACCATCAGAAGAGCGAGTGCCACGCGTCGGAGATCAAATTCTTTCCGGCGCCCGCAACATCACCAACCGCACTCACACCATCCTTCACCGCATCACCCACGTCCCCTATTCCGTTCTTGTAGAGTGAGTCCACCGCCCCAGAGGCAAAAATGCCGACTACCGCTCCACCGAGAGCTCCGACTGCCGTACCCACGACGCACCGGAATGAACGAACCGATCACCGCCCCAGCCGCCACCGATGCACCAAATCCGACGCCACCAGAGACTATTGCCTGATCGACCGGCTTTCCGTTGTGAATGTCATAAGCAATCCCGGCAAGAGCGATCGCACCGCCGGCCTTGAGGCCGAAGCGGGCACCTTCGCTCTCCACCTGGGCAGCTTTGGCGGCCGCATCTGCTGACGCAGTTCTCATTGCCAGCGCCGTGTCGGCATCGGCATATATGAGGCGCGCGGATGCTCCGGCGGGAGCCGTCCTCGCGAGTTCCACATACTTGGCGGCATTGTCGGCGAGGAACTTGGCGTGCTTGGACATCATCGACGCGTTCACTTTGACCAAGTTCGCCACGACGGCGCCGTTGATGAGATCGGAAGCGACGAAAAGTGGCTTGTACCGTACGTCGGTCCAAGCGGCATTGACTTGTCTGGCTGCAGCATGATTGCTCGCCCGAACAGACTCGGCGTCTCGCAGGGCAACGTTGTAGGTACCGACCAGCGCCGCGTACCGGTTCACCGCAGTGGCGGCGTCGTTGTAAGCGCCGACCGACGCCGGGGTGACCGCGTCGCCGGTGGGAGGTGGGCCTGGCATCGCGGGGGCCGGGCCTGGCTCCTCGATGACGTCACCGTTCACAGTGAGTCCGCCCGTGGCGGCCGCCGCTCGCACCGCGTGCATGTCGTTGTGCGCACGTTGGAGTTCCGCGGCGTAATCGTCCAGCGCTTGTGCGGCGCTCGACGCGGCGGAGGCGAGCCCGCCGGCCTTGTCCGCACCACCGGTCATCTTGGCGCTAAACGCCTGTCCCGCGGTGCCGTCCCACCCAGCATTCGCGGTGTTACGTGAGGTGTTGATCTGGTCGGCCGCATGGCTGACCTGCATCCCGAGCGAGGTTCGCAGCCACTGCGCCGCCCCCTGCACGCTCCCCGGATTTCCCTCGATCTTTGTGTCGATCGGCATCGGCTAGTTGCCCCAGGTCGTGCTGTTCGATGCGTCCGCGGTCGCCACATCTTGCGTTGTGTATGCAGTGTTCGCCTGGGTGACAGCGGTACTTGCCGCAGACAGACCGGTCACCAGTTCGCCAGCATCTTCAGTCATCTTGGCCAGGATGCCGAGAATTGCCGCTGCACCCTCTCCGGCATCCACATCACCTGGCGCTGAAGTACTGGTCGCGTCGAGGTCGGCCCCCGCCTGGTCCAGCGCCTTGGCGATACCATCCAAGGCTTGGTGGTCGACGTAGAGCGTCATGCACCGCCTCCGCGCCGCTCGTCCTCGGGGATCATGACGTCGAGGAGCAGCAGCTCGAAGGGATTGTCCTGCTGCAGCTTGTCGAGTATTGCCGTCGGCAGGACGATCCACGGCTGCTGGGCACCGCAGCAGTTGTGCAGACGATCGAGCGCCGAGTACGCCAGCAAGGCCACCCGGCCGTCCCGAGTGCGGCGCATGTCCACGCGCGCCTGCGCTGGGTCGACCACGTCTTCGGCACAGGGCGGGTACACCATGGGCGGAAAATCGTTGGGTAGCGGTGTTCCCGACATCGTCACCTTCCCTTTCGATGGACTTGAAGAACGTTACCTGCGGCGCCTCCACACTCATCCGAGAACCCCACGGTCCCGCGGGTGAAGGGGTGCCCCGGGTTATGCGGCGTGCCAGGGACCGATGGTCACCTCGGCGCCCTCGATGAGGTCGAACCGATGGCGACTGGTGGACAAGTCGACCGGCACAGCGCCGACACCCCCATCGAGAAACACGGTCAAGCCCTGGGAGTCCGTGTCCTGCGCCTGTTGGCTGTGGCCCTTCCACAGCACAGCGAAGGCCGCCCGGCCCGAAGGCGCGATTCCGATCCGCCGGGCTACGACGGGTGCGCCGTTTGGGTTCGTGGTGGAGTGGGTGACCTGGAGCTGCAGGTCGATGTCTCGTTGGGCGAGGTGTAGACCTGCGAATCCTTCGACGTAACAGTCGGACGCACTCGTGTTGTGGGCTACCACGGTCACGGCCCTGGTTCCCATTGCCGCATCCCAGCCCTGGGCCGTCAGCCTCAAGTCGCCAGGCAGGCACCGCACGTCGGTGTCCACGGACTGTGGTGGCGACGGCGTAGCCGTGCCGCTCGAGGACGGGAATTCCGGGGCGGGTGTGAGGGCCGGGGCGGGTGTGAGGGCCGGACAGGTGCGAGGGCCGCGGCGACCGACGGCCCTGGCGCGACGAACCGATGAATGGCGGGCTCGCTCGTCGCGATCCCTGCCGCCACCGTCATGGCGAGCGCCGCGCTCAGCGCGGAAGCCCATAATCGCTGGTGGCGGGCGCGGATGTCGTCCTCACCTCCTGCACGTTGTTCCGGCTCGACTTTTCCGAGTACACCGCGGCCGAATGGTCGGCACTGATCCTGGACGAGGCGCAGTTCACGAAGAACCATCAGTCCAGGGTCTACCAATGCGCGCGCCGACTGGAGGTGCCGTTCAAGCTCGCCATCGCCGGCACGCCCATGGAAAACAACCTCATGGAGCTGTGGTCGCTGCTGTCCATCTCGGCGCCCGGGCTGTTCGCCAACCCGACCCAGTTCGGCGACTACTACCGCAAGCCCATCGAGAAACGGGGCGACGCTGCGCTGCTGGCCCAGCTGCGGCGGCGCATCAA
>JAABUM010003282.1_pt1 | contig 20281 bp, 18 predicted proteins | sample 5559161 | NCBI WGS metagenome assembly JAABUM01 (sample SAMN10711868, study PRJNA513369) | rock metagenome | isolation source: Antarctica rocks | place: Antarctica: Victoria Land, Siegfried Peak nord
CTCCAGGGCTCGTCCAACCTGCGACCACCCCATGATCTCGTCACTCAGACCCGCAACGACGCCGCCGCGCCGAGCAAAACCCCTGCCCTACAACGAAAGTTGCTTCGACTTCTTCAGGTCGAAGTAGATAGGCCCCTGCCTCACCCGACCACAGCGCGTGAGTGGCGATCCGCAGCGCCTGCAGGCTGGAGGCGCAGAAACGGTTGATGGTGCTGCCAGGAACCGACGTCGAAAGACCGGCCAGCAGGCTCGCCCGGCGAGCGAGGTTCGCGCCCTGCTTGCCTTCGGGGTACGCCGTGCCGAGCGCATGGTCATCGAACCGGGCAGGGTCGAGGCCTGCATGAGCGACCGCGTCGGCGATGACGCCGGCGACGAGGTCATCTGGCCGGACCTCACTCAGGGAGCCTTTCACGGCGCGGCCAATAGGTGTCCGTCGCGCACTGACGACAAGTGCTTCCTTCATAACCAGCCACTCTCTGTGCGTGAGCTCCCCGAGCGCAACGGCGACACTGCCGACGGATCAGGCCGTCTGAACTGCCCCGCGGGGGCCGGCAGCCGCGTCGGAGCTCGACGTGACGTCGGCCCGGTAGCTCTCGAGTTGCTGGAGCCCTGGGCCGTACGCCTCGAGCAGGTCATCGGTGAAGTCGCCGAAGATCTGTTGCAGATCGATGTCGTGGCGGATGTAGCCCTTCACCGCAGCGATGACCAGCTCGCTGCCGGTGTCAATACCGGACCAGTCGTGACCGTCAGGTGCCAGGCCGAAGATGGTGCGGCGAGAGTCGACCACGAGGGCAATGTGCCGCGACTGGTGGTGCCGGAAGACAGCACCCTGAGTGCTGGCGTGCCGAAAGACGCGGACTCCTTGCGACTGGAAAGGCATCTTGCCAAAGCAGAGTACGACGACGTCGACACCGCGCTTGACACACGACTGGACGGGCGTGCGGAGGCTGGCGAGCTCTTGGGCAGTCGCCGACAGGTAAATCCGCCTCGTCGCCGCGTCGATCACCGAGGCCGCCGCTTTGAGCACGTCGGCCCGGTCGCCAAGGCGAGATACCGGCTCCTGCATTGGCGGTGCCGCAGCGACTTCGAGCCGGGCGCTGATGCTGCGAGCGTGCTCAACACGGGAGTCGAAGGAGCTATGCAGCCCGTCAAGCAGATCCCGCGGTGGGACCGCCGCGAAGTGGACCGGCTCACCGGGCAGCTGGCGGGCGGCGCCGCGGCTAACGAGCTTTCGCAGCGTCTCGTAGACCTTCGGTTGAGGGACGCCGGTCGTCTTGGATACTCCGTACCCGGTCTGCGGACCTGGTCCGAGCAGACCTACATAGCACCGAGCCTCGTACTGCGAGAAGCCCAGCGTGAGCAGAGCCTGCGCGAACTGCTCGCTCTCGGCCTGCGCGTCGACTGACATCGCGGTCTCCCTCCGTCACCTTAGAGGTTACCGCGGTAGGTAGCCACGAAAGCCTAAGGGACCGAGCGGTGAGCGAGATCACGCAACTCTGCGACGAGATCCTTCTTAGAGACCTTGCCCACTGGTGATAGCGGGAACTCGTCGTACACGTGTAGATATTCAGGAAGCTTGTGCCTGGCCACCTCCAAGCTTTCGAGGTGGGCGACAAGCTCGGGCAGAGTCAGCGCCTGACCAGGGCGAAGCATAACGCACGCGCACATCTTCTCGCCGAGAATGTCGTCATCCACGGGTATGCACGCGACGTTGACCACCGCTGGGTGGGTGAGGACGAGGTTCTCGATCTCCTCGGCGGAGATCTTCTCGCCGCCGCGGTTGATGAGGTCCTTTTTCCGGCCGGCGACGACATAGTTCCCGCTTGGGTGGCGCCACATCAGGTCGCCCGACATGTAGTAGCCGTCAGCGGAGAAGGCTCGGGCGTTGTGCTCGGGGGCGTTGTAGTAGCCCCGCAGCGTGTAGGGCCCCCTGGTCCATAGCTCACCCACCTCACCGTCCACGACGTCCGCTCCGGCCTCGTCAACGATGCGAACCTCATCGTCCGGGCAGATCGGACGGCCCACCGTCTCCAGGCGCACCTGTGCCGGGTCGTCGAGCCGGACGAACATGAGCAGCCCCTCGGCCATGCCGAAGTTCTCCTGCACAGTCGCCGACGGGAAGACCTTCTCGGCACGCGTCCTGGTCTCTGGCTGCAGGCGCTGGCCGCCGCTCTGGATGACCCGCATGCTCGTCAGGTCAAACTCAACCGCGGTCGGATCGTTGACCAGTTTGATCAGCAGAGCCGGAACGACGTGCATGTGCGTGGCGCGGTCCCGGGCAATGCGCGTGAAGATGTTGCTGCTACGCGTGGAGACGCTCATCGCCACCGTGGCTCCCGCGAACAGAAAGCCTTGCATGCCGGGACACGCGAGCGGCAGATTATGCGAAACCGGGAGCACATCAAGCAGGACATCGCCCTCACGGATGTCGCAGACCGTGTTAGCCAGGTAGGAGTTGAAGGCATAGTCGTTGTGGCTGCGCGGTATCAGCTTCGGAATGCCCGTCGTACCACCGGAAAGCTGGAAGACTGCCGGGTCCTCGGCGTCGATGCCGGCCGTCAACGCCCGCAACGCGGAGTCTGTCGCCTGCGGCGTCCTAGTGTGCAACTCCTCCAAGCGCACCGTCACTGGTCCTGCGGCATCCGCCAGGGCCGCCGCACCCGTATCCGCTTCGATGCCCTGTAGGACGTGGAGGCGCAGGCTCGGCTGCTCGGCGCGCACCCGAGTGAAGATAGAACGGAAGTCAGCGTCCTTCGCGCTGGCCGGAGTCGCCAGGGCTACCGCACCCGAGAGCCGGACGAACTGCTCCACCTCGCGGAAGCGGTGCGACGGCAGCGCCATAATCGGCACCGCCCCGATGTGCTGCAACGCGATGTAGAAAGAGCTGAACAGCGCCGTGTTCGGTAGCTGAACGACGACCCGGTCCAGGGGGCGCAGGCCCAGATCGAGCAAATTGCGGGCCGTCCGCCCAGCCCGGGCCGCGAGCTCCGAGTAGGTCACCGCCTCTTCGTCATCGATGAGCGCTACACGATCAGGCCATTTCGCGAAAGCAGCAAGATAGTGCGAGATGAGTGCCTTGTCCTCCCAGTAGCCGCGCTCACGGTAGCGAGCGGCAAACTCAGGAGGGAAGGGAGAGACTCCGGGAAGCTGCATCGGTTTCGACCTCTCAGATGGGCTCCGATACTTACCACCCTACTACAGTAGGTAGGAACGGCAGCCGACTGCAAATGGTCCGACCCGGTGACCGCGTGCCCCTAGTCGCCAGCCCTACGCCGGCGGCCCGAGCAGTCCGCCGCGCGACTGGTTCGGAACATCACGCTCGTGCCAGCGGGGCCGTTCTTGCAGCCGGTCAGCGCAGGGTGCACCCCCCGAAGCGGTAAGTAAGTGTCGGTGCCGACCATCACTGATACACGAAGCGAGCCATGACCCGGTTGTCGATGCCCTTGAGGTGGTAGCCGTCGTGTCAGGCCAACAGCGCGTGAGCGGCGGCAAGCCGCGGGCGTGGGGAGATTCCGTGCTGCTCTGCGGCGTCATTGCCTCCTTATGCCGGACCGGTACGCGGGGGGAAGAGCCCCTACGGGCCGAGTCGGCGCAGTACCGCTCACCGAGAACGAGCCCGTGCTTACCTGCGAGCCACCAGGCCCGGCTGGCGGACGTTGACGCCGGATGGCCGATACGGACGACTGCTTCGCGTGCCGGCCCACGCCGCTTGGGTCAGTGGTCGAGCATCGCGGGGTTCATAGGACCCCAGGAGTTGGCGGCGATGATGTCGGCTTCCCAGGTGCGGGGGTACTGCGGAAAAGTGTTGTGCCAGGGCCGCGGTTCGAAGTAGCCCTTGGCTTCGTCATGGATGACGTCGATTTGGGTGAACAGCTCGACGAGATTGCCGTCCGGGTCGTAGTGGTATGTGAAGATGTTGTGCCCGGCGCCGTGCCGGCCGGGTCCCCACTCCAGGCGGTAGTTGTGGTTGGCCAGGTGGTCGAGCATGGTCTGCAGGTGGTTGAGGTCCCGCATCTCATAGGCGATGTGGTGCATGCCCTGCCGTTTTGTGCTTTCCATGAAGTTGGCGGCGTGGTGGTCGCCGTTGCAACGCAGGAATACGAAGAAATCACCGATGGTGTCCGACCACTTGAACCCGAGCAGGTCTTGGTAAAAGCTTTGCATCGACGCAAGATGCGGGGCGAAGGCGGCGATGTGACCGAGCTTGGTGGGGCGCAGCGGCGTGTAGCCGTGGACCCCGCTGTGCTCCTGGGCTTGGTAGAGGTGCAGGGGCGTGGCGGTATTGGGTTCGTTCAGCAGAACGACGTCGGGGGTGGAAGGCGCGATGTCGGAGCGGCGCTCGACCTCGTAGCCGGCCTGCTTGAGGCGACGTTGGGCGTCGGCGAGGTCCTGCCACACCTCATAGCCGACGTAGCTGCGCGCCGTGTTCTCTCCCTTCTCGATCACGATGCAGTGGTGGTCGAACCCGGTCGTGAGATAGGCACGTTCAGGGGTGCTCTCGACCACGACGAAGTCGAGCACGGTGGTGTAGTAGTCGACGAGCCGCGCGACGTCCATCGTCTGGAAGCCGACATATCCCAGCTTTGAGACGGTGACTGCGGCAGAACTCGAGGGCACGGCGTTGGCCGACCCGCTCATGACGTAGCCGCCGGGCTGCGCCGGGTTGACGCGAGAGACGCTAGCGGTGGTGTCATCGGTGTGCTCCTTTTCGTATTCTGGTGGCGGGCAGGACCGGCAGGGGGTGAGCGGCTCGCACGGATGCACCTTCCAGGCGAGTTTGAGGCACAGTTGGCTATTCGACGTCGATCACGACCCGACCGACATTTTTCATCTCCTCCAAGCGGAGATGCGCCAGCGCCACGCAGTCGAGTTTGAAGACCGAGTCGATGATGGGGCGTACGTGTGCCTGTTCCACCATCTGCCAGAACTGTTGACGCGACGTCTGGTTCGCGCTGCGTACCCCGATGATCCGCTGGCTTTTTCTGTAGAGCCCGGCCAGGTCGAGTTCGACGGTGCCGCCGAACATCGCTCCTGAGGTGACGACTCGGCCGAGCGGGGCAAGGCATGCCATGGTGAGGTCCCAGAGCGCAGGTGACCCGACATTGTCGATCACGATGTCGACTCCGGTTCCGCTCATGGCGCGCAGAGCATCGGCAGCTCCCGGCTGGTGCGAGTCGACAACGGCGTCGAACAGCGAGAGTTCCTCCAGCTCGGCCAGTTTCGCGGGGCTGCGCGTCGTCCCCAGTACGCGGCATCCCATGGCACGTGCTACGACAGCGGCCATGGTGCCCGTGGACGACGCAGCCCCTTGCACGAGGACGGTGTCGCCGGGACGCACGTCGGCGTCGGTCAGCTGCACCACTGCTAGCGGCCCGTTCAGGCTCATGGCCGCAGCGTCGACGAAGGACACGTCCGGCGGGATCTGCCGAAGGTTCTCGGCGGGTACGGTGCTGAACTCCGCATAGGCGCCGGGTCGCATCACTCCGATGAGGGAGAGGTTGGTACAGCTCTCGGCCCTGCCGGCGGAACACGGTCTGCAGTGCCCACAGGAGACGGCATTGTGTACGACGACGCGTGCCCCGACAGGCAGCTGCTGACCTGTATCCGGTCCGTAGCCGGCAACCACACCAGCATGTTCGGATCCGAGAATGTGCGGGAAGTCGTAGTGAGCGAAGGGCACGTGGCCGGCTCGGTTGGCGACATCGAGGAAGACGTTGACGGACACGGCGCGGACCCGGATCAGCGCCTCGCCCGGGCCCGGCTGCGGCGCCGCCACATCGGCGGGCTCCAGCACCTCCGGGCCGCCGTGCCGGCGGATCACCATTGCCTTCATTCGTCCTCTCCGATGTCGGACGGCTCGCGCGTGCCCGGTGCGCCTCGCCCCGGATAAGGCCTGAGACGGACCTCAGTGCCGTGACGGTGCCGCATCTCGGCCCGCGTTTATCGTGGTTAGCTGCTCGATGTCGTACCGGGCCCGCAGCTCGGCGACGTCCCGCTGGTCCGGCTTGCCGTCCGTGCTCTGAAGCAGCTGCATGAGCTCGTCGAAGTAGTTCTCGTGGCCGCCCGGCACCGAGGACTGGAAGAACGCTTTGACAGGCCGATCGCTGCTGTTCCCGAACGCGTGCGGCGTGTTCGGTGGAACGAACAGGAACGCACCCGGACCGCCGCGCAGGTAGCGCTGACCTGACGCGGATTCCCACTCGTGCCAGTCCGCCACCGACCTGTCCAGAGGCTCGAAGGCGAGCACGTCGAGCTGTCCCTCGACGACGTAGAAGATCTCTTCGCCCTGCGAATGGACGTGTGCACCGACGTCCCATCCGGGCCGGACGACGATCTCGAACGTCGAGGTCAGCGCGGGGTAGTCCGTGGTCATTTTGACGGTGGCGTCCAGGCCGCCGCCGGCGATCCGTCGTCCGGCCGCGGGTGGCAGCATGACGCCTTCAGGCATAGGAGCAACTCCCTGGTGGTAGTCCGGAACGGGCGGGGCGGCCCGACCAGGTTCGGCCGGGCCACCGCTGGTGGACTCAACCCGCGGCCCACAACTTGGTGTACATGGCTCGGAAGCCGCCGTTGGAGTACCACTGCCCTGAGGCGTAGGCGCCGGCGTCCTTGGTGTTGTCCGGCACGTTGTCCTTGGTGAACAAGCGAAGGGCAGGGGTGTAGTCCACCTGCTTGGCGCCGGTGACGATGCGGAACAGCGCATCGCTGGCGTTCCACATCGTCTCAGCGGTGTCGACGCCGGGGTCGGCGGCCTGCTGACCGCCTGCTACCCGTTGCAGCCCCGGCGGCTGACCCGTGACGGTCAGGTAGGTGAACTTACGACCGGTGACCTGCTTGGCGCCCTGCAGCGCGAAGATCCCCGAAGGCGCGTCGTACCCACCAAACACGTAGTCGACCTTCGGGTGTGAGGTCATGGCTGAGCTCACAGCCGTCGCCAGCTTCTGGACGGTCGGGTCGCTGAAGGTGACAGTCGTGAGCTTGCAGTCGGGGCATTGCTTGGCGAACTCGTCCTTGATAGCAGCCGTCTGGGTGACACCGGCGTTCGAGTCGTCGGCGGCGTAGAGCACCTGAGCCTTGCCGCCGGAGTCCGCGATGATCCAGTCCGCGCCGAGCTGGGCCCATTGGGGGCCGCCGATTGACATTCGCCTGATGTCCGGGCTTTCCGGGAAGCTCCCCGGCTTGTCGTTGTCGGTTGCGACGATCGGGATCTTCGCCGCCACCGCCGCGCCGTAGGCCCGGGACGCGAACGAGTAGTCCATCGCTCCGGTGACAATTCCAGCGGCGTTGGAAGATACGGCCTGCCTTAGGCAGCTGTCCGCCAGCGACGGGTTGGTCGCTGCGTCGCAGACGTGCACTGTCGCGCCGACAGTCTTCATCGCATCGGTCAGCGCGGTGGCCTCGGCGGTGAACAGCGGCGCCTGCAGAAAGATCGGGATGTACCAGACAGTCTTGCCGGACAGCTTGGACTTGACGTCCTTCAGGGTCGGCCCCGGCGCCGGGAAGCTTGTCCGTAGCGGCGTGAACTTGGCCACCTGCCCCTTGGCGTAGGACACGCCCGAGGACCCCGATCCTGACGAGCCGGCCGCGCTTGATCCAGACGATCCCGCCGACACCGGGGAGGAGGATTTCGACGACGAGGGCGAGCTGCTGCCGCATCCCGAGGCGACGGCGACGGCGCCGAGCGCCAGGGCCACCGTCGCGGTTCGGGTTCGGCTCTGCGGCCCGAGGACATTGCTCATGTGTGCTCCTTCTTTGGATGTGCGGACACCGGGTGAGGTGGCGTGCTCGGGTCAGGTGCCGAGCGCGCGGTGGCGGGTCAGGGTCGACGCGATCACCGCGGTGATCAGGGCGGCGCCGTAGAAGACCTCGCTGATCCAGCCCGTGTAGCCGAGCAGTTGCAGGCCGACGATGCCGGTCACCAGGAAGTAGATCGCAATCATCGTCCCGATCGGGTTGAACCGGCCCGGCTTGATGGCAGCCGTCCCGAGGAATGTTGCGGAGAGCGCAGGCAGCAGGTAGGTGGGTGAGCTGTTGGGGTCAAAGCCGCCGACTGTCGCCGTCACCAGGACACCGCCGATGCCGCACAGCAGTCCCGACGTCACGTAAGAGCCGATGCGGATTCGTGCGACGTGCACGCCGGCGAGCCGCGCCACTTCACGGTTGGCGCCCACGAAGGACATGTGTCGTCCCAGCGACGTGTACCGCATGATGTAGGCGATCAGCCCCGCCAGAGCCAGACCGTAGAAGAAACTGATCGGCAGCCCGAAAACGATCGTGACATTGGCGATCTTGCCGAAGCTGTCGCTGAGGCCGGAGACCGCCTGCGACCCCGAGAACCCGGAGGTCAGACCGAGTAGCAAGGTGCCCATGCCCAGCGTGGTGACGATGGCATCGATACGGAGCCGAACGATGATGAAGCCGTTGATCGCTCCGATCAGGCACGCCAGCGCGACAGCCACCAGGGACGCGACAATGGGGTTCCAGCCGTGCTGCACGACCATCACCGGTACGAACGTCGCGGCCAAGCCGAGGATGGCCGAGATCGACAGGTCGAACTCGCCGACGGCGAACGTCACGACTGCAGCCATACCGAGAAAGACGAGGGCGACCTGTGAGCCGAAGATCGTCTGAAAGGTGCCGGAGGTGAGCAGCACGCCGGGCTCGAGCACGGCGTAGACGGCTGCCACAAGCAGCCACACGCCGACGAGCGCGTACCGGCTGAGAAACCCGCTCTTGCCGCGCTGGTGGAAGCGGCTCATGAAACTGCCTCCGGCGCGCCGCGGTGTTGCTTCGTCGTCGGGGATCTCCCCGCCGATGTCCGGGGTTTCGCGGTCGGTGTCTGTGCTCACCGAGGCCTCCTTATGTCGGGCATGACTCAAGCGGCCAGGACGGGCACGGGATAAGTAGCAGCCGTGATGGCGTGGGGCGAAAGGTCAGCGGTGAGCTCGCCAGCGACAACGCCGTCTTTGAACACCAGAACGCGGTCGCAGATGGCGGCCAGGTCCTGCGGCTCAATCGACGCCACGACGACTGCCACGCCGCTGTCTGCAGCAGCCCGGATCGCGCGCAGGATGTCGATGCGCGCACCCACATCGACTGCCTGAGTGGGCTCGTTGAGCAGCACAACCTGCGGACGATTCAGCAACCACTTCGCCAGCAGAATTTTCTGCTGGTTGCCACCGCTGAACGACGAGCAGGGCAGATGCCGCTTGGCAGGCACGATGCCGAGCAGGTGTACGGCCTCACGGAACTCATCCGCCTGCCAGCCGGGCCGCAGCATCATCCGACCGCGCTTGTGCGCCCGGGGCAACGTCAGGTTCTCCTCAGCCGACAGCTCGACCGCCAGACCCTCCAGGGCGCGGTCCTCGGGTACGAGGGCGACGCCGGCATCGATCAAGGTGCCGGCATGAGCGGCCGGCAGGCTGAATGAGGTGCCGGCAATGTCGACAGTGCCGGTCCCTTTCGCCGCGACTCCCGCCAAAATGTAGGGCAGCTCGGCATGACCCGAACCCGTCGCACCAGTGACGCCGACGATCTCCCCGGGTGCGACAGCCATGTCCACCGATCGCAAGTACTCGCCACTGATCCCTCGTGCTTGCAAGGCCGGCGTGCTGCCCCCGACGACAACATGGGGCGCCTTCTCTCGCGCTTCGAGCAGTTCGACCTCGCGGCCGAGCAGCAGGTGCGCGAGCGAAGCCTCGGTCAGGTCATGCGTCGACCGGCCACCCGCGGCGACGCACCCGTCCTGCAGGACGGTCACCCGGTCAGTCAGGGCCAGCACCTCGTCAAGGCGATGGCTGACGATGACGATTGCGGTGCCGCTGGCCGCGAGCCGTCTGATCGTCGCATAGAAGTCGGGCAGCAGTTCACGCGGCAGGGCGCGAGTCGATTCGTCGAAGACGACGCAGCCACTGCCAGGGATCAAGCCCTGCAACGCGCGACCGATCGCGACGATCGCTTTCTCGCCGGGATGAAGCGAGCTGACGAGGCGGTCCGGGTCGATGCTCGAGTGCAACCGCCGCAGGGTCAGCTGGGCGGCCTTACGTTCGGAGCGCCAGTCGACCCGCCTGCTGACCCGCCGCACCGCGAAGTGCCCAAGCCGGATATTTTCCAGCACCGTGGACTCGTCGACGAGCCCGAGATCTTGATGGACGAACGCCAGACCGTGTGCGCGTAGCTCGCTGGGTCGCACGGGGTTCGACAGCTGCGTCCCGTTGACCTCGACGACACCTCCGTCGGCCGGATGGACACCCGACAGAACTTTGATCAGGGTCGACTTACCGGAGCCGTTCTGGCCGACGAGGCCGTGGATCTCACCCACGCGGACCTCGAAATTAACGTCCCGCAGCACCTGCGCGGGCCCGAAAGTCTTGTTCAACCCCCGTACCGACACCCAAGGCGAGAAGTCGGCAGCGGCACCCCGCTGGTGCACGTGCGAGTCGCGCATGGCGCTGTCCGTCATAGCGGTCTTCCCACCTTTCGCTGTCGTTCTGTCCCATAGGTCACAGCTGCATGTGGCCGTGGCGGCGCCCTCAGGCCATCTGCCAACCGCCGTCGACGTTGAACGAGGCGCCCGTGATGTTCGCGGCACGATCCGAGGCGAGGAACGCCGCCATCTCGCCGAGGTCCCTCGGACTCTGGAATCGGGCGAGCGGGATGCGGCTGCGAAAGGACTCCCACCCCTGCTCCTCGGTCGTGTCCTCCAGCGACGCGAACAGACCAACTACCCGGGAGTGCAGGTCGGTGACGACGATGCCCGGGCAGAGGGTGTTGACGGTGACGTTGTAGGGAGCCAGTTCGTAGGCAAGGGCGTGCGTCATCCCCCGGACCGCAAACTTCGACGCGACGTACGGCAGGACCATGCCGACGCCTTTTTGCCCCACGACAGATGAAACGTTGATGATTCGTCCGCTGGTCTGGGCGATCAGGTCCGGAGCGATCGCCCGGCTGGTCAGAAAGGTCCCGCGGGCGTTGGTGTCCATCACGCGGTCGTACTCGGCGTCGGTCAGGTCTTGAATGGGCGCCGGGTTGGGGCCCACCCCGGCGTTGTTGACCAGGATGTCGACCCGTCCGAACGCCTCGTGCGTTGCTGCACGCAGTGCAGCGGCCGAGTCTGCACTGCGCACGTCATGCTCGACCGCCACGGCCGACCCGGACAGCGACTTTGCCGAGACCTGTGCCTGCTGCTTGTCGATGTCGGCGATGACGATCGACGCACCCGCAGCGCTGAGAGCCTCGCAGCAGCCGAGACCGATGCCGCGCGCGCCGCCGGTGACGATAGCCACTCGCCCATCGAGGTCACCCATGTCGCGCTCCTTCACACAAACGTGCTGAACAGCCAGGCCGGGCGGCGTGTCTGATGTAGCTCTCGCGTCCGAGGTCATGTCGTGCCAAGTCCCGCAGCGACCTCACCGTGTGACGCAGCGCACGGTGCCGTTCCGAGACTACCCACCCTAGTAGGTAGGAGCAAGTTGTTCAGCCTCCGTTGCTGAATGCTCGGGGGTGATCCGCAACAGCAGCTCGGCGTTGCCGTGCCCGATCAGGTGCCGTTCGGTGTCACTGATCGGGACTTGGTCGAGGAACGCTGTCGCCGTCGACATGTCCTCGAACGGGTAGTCCGTCCCGAACAGCACGTGGTCAGCACCGAGGGCGCCCAGCGCGCACAGCAGCGGTTGGTCAGAGCACACGCCACTGGTCGTGATGTACAAGTTGTGGCGCAGGTACTCCGAGGGGTTGCCGCGGGCGAGCTCAATCCCGTGATGGTTGTGAAAGGCCCAGCGCGAGTCCAGCCGCCACAGCACGTACGGCAGTCCTTCACCCATGTGACCGAGAAGCAGCTTCGCGGCCGGGAAGTCGTCGAACACGCCGCCGAAGATCAGTCGCAGGGCGTGTGTCGACGTGTCGGTGCCCCAGCTCCACATCGGTCCGACGAGCTCGGGATGGTCGCCTAGGACATGGCCGGCGTCGAAGCCGTTGCCGGGATGGAGGTAGAGCGGCACGTCGAGTTGTTCGGCGACTGCCCAGACAACCCGCAGCCGGGGATCGTCGAGGTAGGTCCCCTGGGTGTGGGCGTTGACGAGCGCGCCCTTCAGCCCGAGTTGGCTGACGGCCCGGTTGAGCTCCTTCGCGGCTGCCTTCGGGTCCTGCAGCGGGAGCGCGGCGAATCCGGCGAACCGCGTGGGGTGCTCGGCGATGACACCAGCCAGGAAGTCGTTGACCTGCGCGGCTTGACGGGTTGCGACCGCAGGGTCGATCTCGGCCTGGATGCCTGGTGAGTTCAAGGACAGCACCGCCACGTCGACGCCGGCGCTGTCCATCTGGGCGAGCCGCTCACCAGTCAGGTCGACGAGGCGCCTGGACGCCTCACGCCAGACAGCGGGCTGCGCAATCGTCGCCGTGCTGGCTCCGTAACCGGCGAGCTCGTCGGTGACGAAGTGCTCCTCTAACGCGATCTTGCGCATGCAGCCCTCTTCCTCGGTGTGATCGAGGCGACGATCGTTCACCATCGCGCATTGACTTCACGAATAGTGGATCCTAGAGTCGGGAACGTCAAGGGCCAGTTGCGCCTAAGTTGCGGGTGAACCGAGGGGAGCGCGGTGGACGCCGATGTAGCCGTGGTTGGTTACGGACCAACCGGTATGGCGATGACGGCCCTACTCGCCCAGGCCGGCCACAGCGTGGTCGCACTGGAGCGCTACTCCGGCCTGTACAACCTGCCGCGCGCCGCGATCTTCGATGACGAGACGATGCGGACGCTGGACAAGCTCGGCATTGCAGAGCAGATGCTCCCGAAGCTGCACGTGCAGCGGAACTACGAGTGGTGCAACGCCGCCGGCGAGCTGCTCATTGACCACGCCTTCGCGGAACGGGGTCGCAGCGGCTGGGCCGAGTGGTACATGATGTACCAGCCCGAGCTCGAGGACGCGCTGGACGCCGCCTGCCGACGGTTCCCCGACGTCGAGATCCGACACGGCGCCACGGTCGTCGACCTGACCGAGGACCAAGCGGGCGTGACGCTGCATGTCGAAGGCCTCGACGGGGCACGGCAGGCGGTCACCTGCCGGTACGTCGTGGCCTGCGACGGCGGCAACAGCTCGGTCCGCCGGAAGCTCGGCATCCACCAAGACGACTACGGGTTCTCCGAACCGTGGATGGTCTGTGACTTTCGGGTGCACCGCGATGTCGGGCTGCCGTCAGCCCGCCAGGTCGGCGACCCACGTCGGCCGGTGTCAATCATCTCGCTGGGTCCGCGTCATCACCGCTTCAGCTTCATGCTCGACTCCGCCGAGGACTTCGCCATCGCCAGCGACCCCGCAGTGGTATGGGACCGCGTCGACCAGTACCTGCAACCCGCGGACGCGGAGCTCATCCGGGTGGCGACTTACACCTTTCGCTCCTTGGTCGCTCACCGCTGGCGGATCGGTCGCGTGCTGCTGGCCGGCGATGCCGCGCACCAGATGCCGCCGTTTCTCGGGCAGGGCATGTGCTCGGGCATCCGCGACGCGCAGAACCTCGCCTTCAAGCTGGCGCTCGTGCTGGAGGGACGCCGTAACCCCGGGATCTTGGACAGCTATCAGCAGGAGCGCGAGCCGCACGTCCGAGCCGTCGTCGAGAAGGGCATAGAACTCGGCCGGCTACAGACGATTCGTGATCCCGAGGCTGCGGCTGAGCGAGACCGCACTCTGCTCGCGGCCCGGGCCGAGGGCCGTGACACCGGCTCGATGGCCTTCCCCGACCTCGGGTCCGGCTTCCTGTCGAGGTCGCAGACTGCAGGACGCGGTGTGTTATACGTCCAGGGCGAGGTCGAGGACGCCGGTCGTCGCGGACGGTTCGACGAGGTCCTAGGGCGCGGCTTCGCGCTCGTGGTCACCGACGACGTGTATCCGACGCTCTGCTCGACGGTCGTCGCTGATGCTCTGCGCGAGGGCGGCTGTCAGCTCGTCGGCGTGACCCAGGAAGCATCGCTCGCGTCTCCCGGCAGCGTTGTGGTGGACGTCGATGGCACCTACCACCGGTGGTTTGCCGATCATGGGGCCGTCGCTGTAGCCGTCAGGCCTGACTTCTATGTCTATGGGACAGCAAGTGACCACGCGGGCTCCCACGCCCTTGCCGACGAACTAGCCATCGATCTGGGTGCAGTCGGTGCAGTGGGTGCCGACGCCACTTCAGACGCCCGGCTCCCCGCTGCCGCGCGGGAGCCGTCCGTCGCGATGAACGCGGTGGGGGGAGCATGACGCGCTTTCGCTACGACGCACTGCCAGGTCGCGTTATCTTCGGCGCGGGTTGCAGCACATCCGAGCTGGAGCCCGAGTTGCACCGGCTTGGTGCGCGTCGGGTTCTCCTGGTGGTGACCGACCAAGAGCGGGCACTGGCCGACCAGCTCACGGAAAGCGTCGGCGACCTCATCGTCGGCGCCTTCTGCGCCGTTCGCGCGCACGTGCCCGCCACAACCGTGAAGGCAGTCCTGGCCGTGGCGCAGAAGTCCGAGGCCGATGCAGTGCTGAGCATCGGAGGCGGCTCCACCACCGGCACTGCCAAGGCGGTAGCCCTGCACACCTCCCTGCCGATCCTCGCCGTGCCCACCACCTACGCCGGCTCGGAGATGACCCCGATCTGGGGCGTCACGGCGGGTGGCCACAAGACCACCGGCCGGGATCTTGCCGTGCTGCCACGGACGGTTCTCTACGATCCGGACCTGACGGCGTCGCTGCCTGTTTCGTTAACGGTTTCCAGCGCGCTGAACGCGATGCCGCATTGCGTCGAAGCGCTCTACGCACCCGGGGCGAACCCGGTCACCACGCTGGTAGCCGTCGAGGGCATTCGGGCCCTTGCGGCAGGACTCATCCCCATCACGGCCGACCAGCATGACTGCGCCGCGCGCAGCGACCTGTTGTACGGCGCCTACCTGGCCGGCAGTGCATTTGCGGTTGCCGGCTCCGGGCTACACCATAAGATCTGCCACGTGCTCGGCGGCGCGTTCGACCTGCCGCACGCCGAGACCCACGCGGTCGTCCTGCCGCACGTCACGGCCTTCAACGAACCCGCCGTCCCCAATATGCGCCGCGCGGCTGAGGCATTGGGTAGTGACACAGTTGCAGCAGGTCTATTTCGGCTCAACGCGGCGGTGGGCGCGCCGACGTCCCTACTGGACATTGGCATGCCCCCCGAGGGCCTGGACACCGCGGTTGGGATGGTCATGGAGAAAGACCTGAGTGACAATCCTCGTCCTGTCATGTCGCGAGATGTGCGCAGCATCCTGTCAGCAGCGATGCACAGCGACCAGCTGATTCAATCCGCCGCGATGCTGGCCTCGAGATGATGACAGCGGACACGCACAACAGCGACGGCGCGCCCCGCGGCGGGGCTCCAGGCCCCTTCATTTTGAGCACCGCGGATGGCGCGCTGACGGAGCGCGTGCTGGACAGCTTCGACGGCGCACCATCGACGAGGTACCGGGAGGTGATGCGCAGCTTGGTCGCGCACCTGCACTCGTTCATCAGCGACGTCTCACTCACGCAAGCGGAATGGGAGCGCGCGGTCAGCTTCGTGACCCGGCTGGGGCAGGTCAGCGACGACAAGCGCCAGGAAACTATCCTGCTTTCCGACGTCTTGGGCCTGTCCATGCTCGTGATCGGAATCAACAACCCGGTCGCCGCACCAGCCACTGAGTCCACCGTCTTCGGACCGTTCTTCGTCGACCACTCGCCGGCGTACGGCAACGGCGAGGACATCTCAGGTGGTGCGCAAGGACAGCCATGCTTCTACTCCGGCACAGTCCGCGACGTTGATGGTGCACCTGTCAGCGACGCCCTGCTCGAGATTTGGCACTCCGATGAGGACGGCAACTACGACGTCCAGTACCTCGACCGGCAGGTCGTACAGGGCCGCGGCCACCTACGCACCAACGCACAAGGCCGCTTCTGGTTCACCTCCGTGCTGCCCGAGCCGTACCCGATCCCGCAAGACGGCCCAGTGGGCGACCTGCTTAGCGCAGCCAGGCGCAGTCCGATGCGTCCAGCCCACGTTCACTTCATGATCCAGGCACCGGGATTCGCCACCTTGGTCACGCACGTCTTTCGCGACGGCGACCGCTACCTGGGCGATGACGCAGTGTTCGGCGAGAAGGCGTCGCTGATCCGATCGTTCGTCCACCACGACCCTGGAACGGCCCCCAACGGGACCTCACTCGATCGCGACTTCTACTCGATGCACTACGACTTTGTGCTGCAACGGACATCTGACGGTGCCGGGTGATCCCAACCGTCAGCCAGCCTAGGCTCCGACGATGAGTGCTTCCTCAAGCGGTCTCGCGAAAGACGTCGAGGGCGGTCGCGGCACTGGCCGGCCCATCGACAGGCTCACTGCCGACGACCCTGCGCACAAGCGCCGGGCACGCGGTCGCACTGTTCACGACGACAAGACCAATAAGGCACCGACGCGGCAGGGCATCCAGTCCGTCGAGATCGCCATGACCGTGTTGCTGACTCTCGAACGCGGTGGAGGTCCCATGAGCCTGACTCAGCTGGCGACAGCAAGCGGTATGCAGCCGAGCAAGGTGCACCGCTACCTCGTCAGCCTCAGCCGAGTCGGATTGGTGGCGCAGTCACCGACCACCGGCCAGTATGATTTGGGACCCTCGTTGCGCCGGCTGGGGGCCACTGCCCTGGGCCGGTTCGATGAAGTAAGCATCGCCGGAGATTACCTGCCGCAGCTCCGCGACCGCACAAGCCAGGCCGTCAACCTCGCGGTATGGGGCGATCACGGCCCGGTGATTGTGCGGTGGGACTACGGCACATATGCGCTGCCGATCACGGTTCGCGTCGGGGCCACCCTTCCCCTGATGACCTCATCCGTCGGCCACGTCTACCTTGCCTATTTGCCCGAAACCCTCACCAAACCGGTCTTACGCGCCCAGCAGTCCGCCAACCGAGATGACATCGACACCTCGCGCATCACCGACATTGTTACTGCGGTGCGCCGCTCCGGCTTTGCCAGCACGTCAGGCGCTGTCATCCCCGGCATTCACTCCATCGCCGCTCCGGTGTTCACCACTGGCGACCAGCTGCCCCTGGTCGTTGCCATCGCCGTGCCCGAGAAGCTAGCTGATGAGACCCTCCTGCGGTCGGTCACCGCCGCGCTGCTCGAGACCGCCCGAGCAATGTCCCAGGACCTCGGCAGCTCCGGTGCCACTGGCCTTCCCCACCCGTGGACGGGGCACCTCAGCGCAGCGCCAGCGGCGGTGTGACGGCACACGGTCGGCGGCCCGCTCCGGGCTCATCAGGGGGATGCTTGCGAGCAATCGGACGTCACATCGCCGGCACGACGTGCCGGGCGCGCGTGAAGAAGAGCAGCTGATCAAGGCAAGTCACCGGCGAAATGGCCGACCCCGGACGCACGCCAAGCGCCGCTCCCATCGGGCGAAGGTGTGTCGGACACACCGACAGGATCGACGTGTAAGCACTCTGTGCGGAGTACAGCCGTGATTCATAAGAACTCTGCCTCACAACCCATTACCTACCCGGGTAGGTGGTAGGTTTGAAGACCAAGACCTGTTCTGCTGACCGCACGTCTCTTGATAGGACAAGTGGTCAAATGCGACGCGTCGAACACATCCAACGCCACGGAGGCAGACAATGGGAAGAGTAGAGGGAAAGGTTGCATTCATCACCGGTGCCGCGCGCGGTCAGGGGCGCAGCCACGCAGTACGGCTAGCCGAAGAGGGCGCGGACATTATCGCCGTCGATGCTTGCACTGATATCGATCAGGTGCCCTATGCCGGGGGCTCGAGAGCTGAGCTAGACGAGACCATCGCGCTGGTGGAAAAGCTTGACCGCCGCATTGTGGCCTCCATCGCCGATGTCAGGGACTCGACAGCACTGGAAGCGGCCGTTGACGCCGGCGTGGCTGAACTTGGACGGTTGGACATAGTGTGCGCTAATGCTGGTGTGAACGCAGGGTCCGCCCCGGCGCATCTCATGGATGACGACATGTGGGACGTCACCCTTGACATCAACCTGACTGGTGTCTGGCGCACCTGCAAGGCGGCCATTCCGCATATTACCGCGGGCGGGCGCGGCGGCTCCATCGTGTTGACCAGCTCGGTCGCCGGCTTGAAGGGCTACCCGAACGTGGCACATTACGTTGCGGCCAAGCACGGCGTCGTCGGGCTGATGCGGGTGCTTTGTAAGGAGCTCGCCGAGCATTTTATCCGGGTCAACAGTATCCATCCCACTCAGGTGGATACGCTCATGATTCAGAACGACGCGATGTACGGGCTCTTCGTACCCGACGTTGAACACCCGACGCGTGAGGAGTTCGCCCAGGCATCCCAAGCATCTGTGGTAATGCCAGTTCCATGGGTCGAATCCATTGACATCAGTAACGCAGTCCTGTTTCTGGCGTCTGACGAAGCCAGGTACATAACTGGGGCCACGCTTCCTGTGGATGCCGGCGCACTAACCCTGTAGGAACTCCGCTCTACAGCTGAGCTCCGCTCAGTCACGGCGGTTGCCACGCGGCCGCGTAGGGTTGGCGGGCCACTGGGTTGGTGCCACCAGTCCCCGATCCATCGAGCCGTGCACTCGGTTCTCCCGCACGCTCACCGACGTCCTTCACCGGCGGCGCTCGACCGGAGTCCCGTCAAGGCCTAAGGGACGGGTGGGGACCGGCGAGATCGTGAGCCAGGGCCGGAGTGAGCAAGCCAGCAGTGATCGCGTGAAGGATAGGCCAACACGGTCACGACTTACTGGACAGGCAAGCGCAGCGGCTGGCCGGCATGCTGTCCTTTTAGCTCCGACGACGCCGGAGTGCTGACCAGCCGAACGGTGCTGAAGGCGGAGCAGCAAGGGCTGATGGGCTGCCCTCACGCACCAAGGTTGACCGAGGGAGCACGCTGGTTGACCTGCCACAGGTGCACCTCGACCGCTCTGAGACCGCCACGGACGAGCGGGTCGGCGCCAGCCAGCGAGAGCGCCTCCGCCTCGTCATTGGCCCGAAGTATCGACAAGCCGTCGCCTCGAGCCGCACCGCCGACGAGGAACGGCCCCGACGCGAGCAGCTTGCCCTCAGCGAGAAGGCCGTCCTGATAAGCCCGGTGCTCGCCGATTCGCGGCTCGATCTGCCCCCAGGTGACGAGAGGTCGAGTCGAAACCAGCCACAAGCGCTCGGGCATTGCTGAGTTCACCTCCAGCTCGCTCTGTCCGTGAACCGTACCTGCCTCAATCCAGGCGTGGGCACTGCACACGCGAACTGTCTTTAGTACTCCAGGACAGACGGCGCGTTGCTGTGACGTGATGGCCAGCCGCGCGAGCCTCGTGCGATGCATTGGGGCAGACCAATCATGGCCCACTTCGACATTGTCGTAGGGCAGGACGGAAAGAAGACGCTCTCTTACCGATGGCCGGGTTTGACGATCCTGCCGGACCCCTTCGCCATCATGACCGGCGCCGGGCGCGCGTCAGCTGGTGAAAGGGTTGAGGTGTGGCCCGACGCTGGCGTTGTTCGCCAGTACGTCGATGGTGCCGAGCGCTCCGTGCTTATCCGAGTGGCCAAAGCGGCGCAGGGCCAAGCGTCCCGTGGGGTGGTCGGGCTGGGCGGTCAGGTCGGGGGAGTGTGGCAAGGCGTTGCAGCCCTTGGGATGAGCAGCGCGGTCCCGGTAAGCCGCCTTGGGCAGGTGCAACCGGCTGCGGCGGGCATGCCGGGCCAGGCGGCCGGGGATGCCAGAAGCCGGTGTCGTCTGGGTTCCCAGCCCCAGCCAGTTATTCCGAGACTTACGGCCGGCTAGAACCGCGCGGTGTGCGCAGTAACCCGACGACGAGGCCTGCGGCGCTGGTCACCAAGCCGGTCAGGAGAGCCAGTTGCAGCAATAGGACGGCCAGAGCGGCGCCGGCCAGGGCAGGGCCGGCGCCGGTGGTGGCACTGATTAGCCCGAATGCCTAAGTCCCCCGTTGGGCAGGGGCCAAGCCTTGCACGGCGATCAGAACGGTGGTGACCACGTGGATGGCCGGTCACGGCCGGCTCGAGCGCATCGGAGTCGAGGGGACCGGAACGTACGGCGCGGCGCTGACCCGGCAGCTGCGCGCCACCGCCGACGTCCAGGTCGTGGAGGTCGACCGGCCCGACCGTAAGGCCCGGCGGGCGCACGGCAAGTCTGACCCGTTGGACGCCTACTCAGCCGCCCGCGCCGCGCTGGCCGGCACGGCCATCGGCACACCCAAGGGCCGCGATGGTCGTGTCGAGGCGATCCGCACGCTGCGCGTCGCTCGTGGTAGCGCGGTCAAGT
>JAABUM010003284.1_pt1 | contig 20276 bp, 16 predicted proteins | sample 5559161 | NCBI WGS metagenome assembly JAABUM01 (sample SAMN10711868, study PRJNA513369) | rock metagenome | isolation source: Antarctica rocks | place: Antarctica: Victoria Land, Siegfried Peak nord
TACCGCTCCCATCGCAAACGCGTCCTCCGTCGCCTCCTCGATTCATCTTGACCACCTAACGTTGTAGTATTAGTACACGGTGGCTCACATACCTTGGCGATGCGCGCCGCGGCCGAGACGCTTTAGTGTCCGTGGTGTGCCATAGGGGTCCCGCTGGCGGGAAGGCAGTCGCAGGCTTCCGCCCGCGCCCCGCGCCCCGCGCCCCGCGCGTAGTACTAATGGGCTATGGCCCGCGGGGATGAGGCGTGTTACGGTGGGGGCGGCACAGATATAATGGCACACCTATGGCGCGCCTTCGCAGGTGGGAACGCGCGCCGGTTGCATCGCGGGCGGTTTCTGTAGTACACTAGCCACGCCGCTTGTGGCTGGCGCTGGACCGCTCCCGGAGTAGGGGAAATAGGGGAACACCGTTGTGAGACGCCTGCTGATACTGGCCATGGCCCTTAGCCTTTTCGGCTCAACCCAGGCGGGCCTGGTCTCCCACGCGTCGGCGGCGAAGGACGCCGGGAGCGGCGCGTCGACCCCTGTACCCGCGACCCCGGGGTCCGCGATCCCATCGGCCGGGACGGTCCTGACCACCGCGCAGCAGTACGTCGGCTATCCCTATGCCTACATCGGCGACGACCCGTCGACCGGGTTCTCGTGTATCGGCTTCGCCCACTACGTCTTCGCGCAGAGCGGCGTCTATGTGCCCGAAGAGTTGGGTAAGGCCTACGGTAGCGCTCCCCACATCGACGAGAACCTGTTGCAGCCGGGCGACCTCGTCTTCTTCCAGAATACGGTGTGGGACGGCATCTCGCACGTCGACCTCTACGTCGGTGACGGCAAGATGATCGGCGCCGACTCGTTCCAGACCGGCGTCCAGTGGGACAACCTCGACGATTCCTATTGGCAGGACCACTACCTCGGCGCGACCCGTCCCCTGTCCAACCCCACCGGCACCCTCCTGGACCCGTCGGCGACACAGACGCCGTCCGGGCCCTCCCTCACACCCCCGAACGGCCCCACGCTCGCTGTCGCGGTGGGTGCGACCCTCTCGCCCAAGGGCACGGCCACGGTCTATAGCGGACCGGCCGCCTCGTACGCCGCGCTCGATACCGTCAAGCCCAAAACGACGCTGACGACCGTGCAGACGCAGGGCCAATGGGTCAACGTTTCCTACGACGGCGGCGACCAATACGGCTGGGTCCGCGGCCGCGACCTCGACTTGCCGCCGGGCGCGACCGGCGCCGATACGGGCGGCGCGGCCCGGGGCGCGCCACCTACGAGCGCGGTCACGGGAACCGTCGCCTCACAACCGGTCTCCAGCACAACGCCGCTCCAACCGGGGCAGGGCGGCGCGGCCGCCCAGGCCGTCAAGGGGTTCCACAGCACTCATGGCGGCAGCCGCGCGCTCGTCGTCGCGGCCGGCGTCCTCTACCTCCGCACCGCCCCGGACCGCCATGCCCGCATCGTGCGCCGTGTTCACGCGGGCGACCACCTGCTCCTGCTCCGCGCCAAGGGCGGCTGGGACTACGTAGAACAGCGCGACGGCTTCCGCGGCTGGGTCAACGCCCGCTGGGTCCACTAAAAACCGTTGAGCATCGCGCATATCGTTCTAGGCGCGCCAACGCGCTCACCGGTAGATCGCTTGAACTCTAATTGTGCTGATTCGCCTTGGGCAACCACGGCTTGAAGCTGTTGTAGGTTCATAACGCTACTACGGATACAAACCGCGCACGCGGTGCGCCTCGGCGACGCGCTCGACGGCGATGGACGTGGCGGCCTCGCGCATGCTCACACCGTCGCGCCGTTGCCGCGCCACGACCCCCTCGATCGCGCTCGTCATCACGTAATCGAGCCGCTCGGCCACCTCGGCCGCTGTCCAGAAGTTTTCCTGGATGTCCTGCACCCACTCGAAGTAGGAGCCGACCACGCCGCCGGCGCTGGCCAGGATGTCGGGCAGCACGCGGATACCCTTGCGCACCAGGATGGTCTCGGCGGGGGCGCTCAGCTCGCCGTTCCCGCCCTCGACGACCACGCTCGCGCGGATGTCGCCGGCGTTGGCCGAGGTGATGGAGTGCTCGTTCGCGCACAGGACCAGGATGTCGCACTCCGCCGCCAGCACGTCGTCGCGCCCCGCGTTGCGCGCGCCCGGGAAATCGCGCACGACCCCGCGCTCGGCCTTGTGCCGCCGCAGCTGCGCCACGTTGAGCCCGCCCTCCGCCAGGACGCCGCCGCGGCTGTCGGAGATGGCGACGACGTTGGCTCCCTCGGCGGCGAGCAACACGCCCACGGCCGTGCCGACATTGCCGAAGCCGACCACGGCCACACGCGCTCCCCGCAGTTCGATGCCCAGATCGCCGCTCACCGCCTTGACCACGCACGCGCAGCCGCGCCCGACCGCGTCGCGTCGCCCCTCGGAGCCGCCGATGGCCAGCGGCTTGCCGGTCACCACGGCCGGGACCGAGTAGCCCACGTGCTGGCTATAGGTGTCCATGATCCAGGCCATCTCGCGCTCGCCCGTATTGAGGTCGGGCGCGGGGATGTCGCTCTCAGGGCCGATCAGGATCGAGATTTCGCTGGCGTAGCGGCGCGTCAGGTGCTCCAACTCCGCGATGGAGAGGGCCGTGGGGTCGACGTTGACGCCGCCGCTGGCGCCGCCGAAGGGGATGTCCACGACGGCGCTTTTCCAGGTCATCAGCATAGCGAAGGCCTGGGCCGTCTCCAGCGTGGTGTTGGTGTCGTAGCGGATGCCGCCCTTGGCGGGGCCGCGCGCGACGGAGTGCTGCACCCTGTAGCCCTCGAAGATCTCCAGGTCGCCGCTGTCGCGCCGGATGGGCACGCTGACGATGAGCGAGCGCCTGGGGTGGCGCAGATTGGCGCGCAGGCCCTGCTCGAGCCCGAGCCGCTCGGCGGCGTTGTCGAAATACGCGTGGACAGTCTCGAGGACGCTCCCGTCGAGGCGCGTCGCGGGCGGCGTGCTGGACATGATCATTGCCGTTTCTCTCCCCGTTGAGGATGGCGCTACCGTAGCTGCCTCCACATAGTACGCCCATGTCCGCACGGCGGCAAGCGGGCGCGCCTACTTTATCTCCGCCGGCGGCGGGGGGTCCATGCCATAGTGGAGGCAGGCTACCGGCGCGGCGCCCGGAGCCGGCGATGCCGCGATGTGGCGTGCGATGAGCCCCATGGCGGCGATGCGCGCGTAGACCTCGTCCATGACGCTGCGAAAAAGGAAAGCCCGGCCCGCGGCGCATTTGTGGCCGCGGACCGGGCAAAGGAAAGAGGCAGGGGCCTAATGCCTTCACGCCTCCTCCCGCCGACCGCGGTCTTTGTACGACCGCCCCACGTTCGAGGCGGGGTCACCGACTCGATCACCGGCTACTGCGCGATCTCCCAAATATAGCCGCCGGGATCGCTGAAGCTGGCGGTTCGCACGCCCCACGGCCGATCCATGGGGCCGTTCAGTAACTCTACTCCGCGTGTGGCCAGCTCCGCGCACATGGCATCCACGTCATCCACCCGGATGGTGAGTTGAAGGCGGGATCCGGCCTCGCGAGTTGCTACCACTGCAGGCTCGATGAGCTCCCGCGCCGCTGTGACCTTGAGCAGGTTGATAATCGTGTTCCCGAAGTCGAACACGGCCGAGTCGTCGTCCTCGAAAGCTACCGGCAGACCGAAGACCTCCCGATAGAACCTCTTTGCAGCCTCCACGTCCTCGACGAACAACGTGATGGCGCCGATGCCCCTCGGCCACGAACCCACTTCCTCACCTCTCCCTGAGTTACAACCGCGAAGGATTGCCTATTGTCCACACTGTGTACTTAATTGAGAGTTGGTCACAAATAAGGAGGCCATCCCAGGGGCCTCCTAGCGCGGCGGTTCCGTACTCAGTTCCTCGGCAGCGCCTCCTCCGTTTCGACATCGTCGCACGGACGGCGCAGGAGGCCGGCTATCTCGAGGCGCTCGGGGCGGCGATCGCGGCGATCGCGGCGATCGCGGCAATCGCGGCAATCGCGGCAATCGCGGCAATCGCGGCGAAGCTTCAGTCCATGTGGGCGAGCGACACGGCCTCCATGCCGTTCTACCCGGCCTTATTCCACGTCGCGAGACCCGCTTCTGATACCATAGGGACAAACCGACACACCGACACACCGAATGATACCAGCGCGAGTGCGCGTGACGGAGGGGCAGGACGACTGCCGGAGGAGACGCGATGGCGACGACCCCCGATCTTGTGACCGTGACGCCGATGTCGGCCGCGCGGGAGGTTGACCTGGCCGAGGTGGCCGTGCATCTACACCCGGCCGACGAGGTAGCCGTCGCGCGTGTCCCGCTCGCGCCCGGCCTGCGTCTGCGCACGTCCGGGGGTGTGGCGCGCGTGGCCCGGCTCGTCCCCTCGGGGCACAAGGTGGCGCTGCGCGCCGTCGCACAGGGCGAGGCGGTGCACAAGTACGGCCAGGTGATCGGCTTCGCCTCGGCGCCGATCGCGCCGGGCGACCACGTGCACTCCCACAACCTCGGCGTGGGCGCGCTCACGCACGACTACGCGATCGGTGTCGACGCGCGCCCTGTCGCCCTCGCTCCCCCCTCCGAGCGGCGCGCCTTCATGGGCTTCCGCCGCCCTGACGGGCGCGCCGGCACGCGCAACTACGTGGCCGTCATCTCGACCGTCAACTGCTCCGCCAGCACCGTGCGCGCCATCGCCGACCGCTTTCGGGGCCCCGACGCCCTGCGCGACTACCCCACGGTCGACGGCGTGGTCGGCTTCACGCACAAGGGCGGCTGCGGCGCGCGCTACGGCTCGCGCGAGATCGACCTCCTGCAGCGCACCCTCGCGGGGGTGGCGCGCCACCCCAACGTGGCCGCCTACGTGCTCGTCGGCCTCGGCTGCGAGATCAATCAGATCACCGACCTCGTGGATGCGCAGGGGCTGGAGGGCGACCGGCCGCCGCTCTTGGTGATCCAGGACGAGGGCGGCTTGCTGGAGACGGTCGAGGCTGGCGTGGCCGCCGTCGAAGCGCTGCTGCCTGTCGCCGCGGCCTGCCGGCGCGAGGAGATCCCGGCCTCCGAGCTTGTCGTGGCCCTGCAGTGCGGCGGTTCCGACGGCTGGAGCGGCATCACGGCCAACCCTGCGCTGGGGCGCGCGGCCGACCTGATCGTGCGGCAGGGCGGGACCGTCGCGCTCGGCGAGACGACCGAGGTTTATGGGGCCGAGCACATGCTGACCCGCCGCGCCTCCTCGCCGGAGGTGGCCGGCAAGCTGCTCGAGCGCATCCGCTGGTGGGAAGAGTACACGCGGCGTAACGGGTGCGAGATCGACAACAACCCCTCGCCGGGCAATAAGCTCGGCGGGCTGACCACGATCTACGAGAAGAGCCTCGGCGCGGTGGCTAAGGGTGGCTCGACCCCGCTCAACGGGGTCTACGAGTACGCCGAGCGGATCACGGCGCGCGGCTTCGTGCACGTCGACTCGCCCGGCTACGACCCCATCTCGGTCACGGGGCAAGTCGCCTCGGGCTGCAACGTAGTTGTATTCACGACGGGGCGCGGCTCGGTGTATGGCTGCAAGCCGGCGCCGAGCATCAAGGTGGCGACGAACAGCCTGCTCTACCAGAAGATGCGCAACGACATGGACGTCGACGCCGGGCGCGCGCTCGACGGCGCGAGCCTGGACGAGATCGGCGAGGAGATCTTCGAGCGTATCCTGGCCGTGGCCTCGGGCGACCGTAGCAAGAGCGAGCGCCACGGCATCGGCGAGGAAGAGTTCAACCCCTGGATCATCGGCGCGACACTCTAACCCCATGACACAGGGCAGGCGCGCGGGCGCAGCGGGCGCAGCGGGCGCGCCTCTCGCCGAAATCGCGCATGGCCGGCATGCAAAGCACAAGCGGGAGGGCGCGCGCATTGGTGAGACATGACGACGGAAACCTACGGCGATGATCCTGTTGGCGCGTACCGGTGTGACGCGTCAGTCCGACTGGGCGCTGGTCTCGTTGTCTCGGCGCGCCTTATCCCACGCCAATAGGGCGCCGCGGTCGCACGTGTCGGCGGCCCATTGACGGCAGGATGCTATCCTTTCTCGCGCCGTCGCCGTCGCCGTCGTCGTCATCCGTCGTCCGTCCGTAGGGGTGTGCCCATGCCCTGACGCTCCCCGCGTCACCGGTCGTGGCCATACCGCACGTCGAGGCGGTCGCCCTCGCCGACACGTCGTCGGTGAGGGCGACCGCGGGCGTTCACCTTTTGCCGACAGACGCCGACTGGGTCTAGGTGTGCTTCTCCAGGGGGCTCGCCGCGCCGGTCGGCTCGGCCCTGTGCGGGTCGCGCGACTTCATCGCGGCGGCCCACCGCTGGCGCAAGGTCGTGGGCGGCGGTATGCGGCAGGCCGGCGTGATCGCCGCCGCCGCGCTCTACGCCCTGGAGCACATGGTCGCGCGCCTGGCGGAGGACCACGCCAACGCGCGCCTGCTCGCCGACGGGCTCCTCGACATCGAGGGCTTGCGCCTGGCGCAGCGGGGCGTGGACACCAACATCGTGTGCATCGACACGGCGGACACGGGCCTCGCCCCTGCCGAGGCCTTGGCCAGGCTCACGGACGCGGGCGTGCTGGCCGCGCCCTTCGGCGGCGCGGTGATACGCTTCGTCACGCACTACGGCATCGAGCGCCCGCGCGTCGGCGATACGCGCGTCACGCTGGACACAATCGTCCACGCGTTCCCGGGCGGTGCCGACGCCGAGGACATTGCCCGCAGTTTCCCAACGCTCGAATTGGCCGACATATACGCGGTAATCGCGTACTATTTGCGACATTGGGCCGACATCGATATATATTTGGAGCAGCAGGAGCGCGAAGCGGCTATCATCCTGGCAAAAAATCGAAGCCGATCCCACTGTGTCACGCATGCGCGAACGTCTATTGGCGCACCAGGCCGCATCGCAAGCGTAAAGCTGACCATGCTGCGCTTTGCAGCCGGCGAAAACGTACGCTCGCGGACGCCCACTGGACACGGTGTCCGGTGGCGCAAACGTTATTCCGTACAGGGATAGGGGCGTCGAGAATAGACAAGCAAGCGCGCCTTTGCTATGATGCGCTCAGTCTGTGTGGATGCGTCGAGGCGCCGAAGCCCGCGCACCGCAGCAAGAGTCCCGGCGATGATGCCTTCCGCCTACCCTCGTGGGCGGGAGGTTTTTTGTTGCCCGGCGAGCGTCGAACGCTCGCTCGCGCCACCTACGCGCCGAGGGCGTGGTGGCGCACGACAGGGCATCGCGGCCCTCCTGCCCGATGACGGGGTGTCTCCCGCTGCAGTCGCAGTCGCGCGTGCGACCCGTGCGACCCTGGTGAACACTCTCAAGGAGGACTGTCTTCTATGCTCCCTTATCCGGCGTGGCTGAATCCGGGCGACAACACATGGCAGATGACCGCGGCCACCCTCGTCGGCCTCATGAGTATCCCCGGCTTGGCTATCCTATATGGCGGCGTGGTGCAACGGCGCTGGGCCGTCAACAGCGCAATGATGGCCTTCTACGGCTTCGCGGTTGTGCTGCTGTGTTGGGTACTGTGGGGCTTCAAGATGAGCTTCGGCAACCCCCTGAATATCGGCTCTCTGCCTCAATTCCTGGGCATGCCCGGCGCGTCGCTCGACCACGTCGCCGAGCAGTCGCAGGCCAACATCCCGCTCCTCAGCGGCATCGGCTTGATGCCCAAGTTCCGCTTCCCACAGGCCTCGCTCGTCTACTTCCAGTTCGTGTTCGCGGCGATCACCCCGCTCCTGTTCCTGGGCAGCGTGGTCGGGCGGATCAACTTCAAGGCCTGGATGCTGCTCGTGCCGCTCTGGTCGACCCTTATCTATAGCGTGAACGCGTTCAGTATCTGGGGCGGCGGCTGGCTGGCTCAGTCCGGCGCGGTCGACTACAGCGGTGGGTACGTCATCCACCTCTCCGCCGGCGTCTCGGGCTTCGTGGCCGCGGCGGTGATCGGCCCGCGCCTGGCGCGCGACCGCAAGGAGCCGGGTCCCAATAACCTGATGATGACCATGGCGGGCGCGGGCTTGCTGTGGATGGGCTGGAACGGCTTCAACGGCGGCGACCCCTTCTTCGCCGGGGCCGACGCCTCGGCGGCCGTGCTCAACACCAACCTCGCCGCCGCGACGGCGCTGTTGACCTGGATGGCCATCGACATGATCGCCGTGGGCAAGCCCTCGCTCGTGGGCGCGGTCAACGGCATGATCACCGGCCTCGTCGCCATCACCCCGGCCGCGGGCTTCGTCAACGGAACCGGCGCGATCACCATCGGCATCGTGGCCAGCGCCATCCCCTGGTTCACCATGAACAGGCTCACGATCTTCCGGCGCGTGGACGACGCCCTCGGGGTCATCCACACGCACGGCATCGCCGGCCTGATCGGCGGCCTGATGGTCGGCCTCGTCGCCGACCCGCAGATGATCGAATACCTCCCCAACGGCAAGGTCGCGGGCTTCTCCGTCGCCGGTTTCTTCAACGGCGCGGGCACGCACCAGTTGCAGGTACAGGCGCAGGCCGCGCTCTTCGTGATCGTGTTCAGCGCCGTCGGGACCTTCGCGATCCTGCGCTTGGTCGCGCTGGTGGTCCCGCTGCGCATGCCCGACGCGATGCTTGAAACAGGCGACTTCGTCATCCATGGCGAGGAGGTCGGCGTGCTCATCCCAACCTTGCAGCCGGAGCCTGACCTCGGCTCGCCCCTCCCCGTCCCGGGCGCTATTAGAGGCGGCGCCGTCATGGCTAGTAGCGCTAACGTGCCGCCGCCACCCTCGCGGACATAGGCGCGCGGGCGCCCAACCGCACGACAGACGGGCGGGGGAGGGGTTGGGTCTGATTGGGACCCAGCCCCTCCCCCGCCCGTTTTTGCCCGTGTCCCTGCCCGCTCTGACAGGCCTGCTCGCTCAGGGTCACTTGCCCAAGGGCGTGTCCCCTGATTGTGGTAGCGAGCGCCGTGGGCCTGGCCCTGAAGAACCATAGCGCGGACGCGACTTTTGTCTGCCGTGGTCCTTCAGGGCCAGGCTCCGCTCATAATCAGGGGGCCGCTCGCCCAGGGCCGCGAGCGGCGTTATACTCTATTTAGGCAGGGGACATTGTCGTCCCCCTGAAGAAGGCGAGGATGCCAATGGACCAGCTCACATTCGACGCGGGGGCGCTGCGTCTGCTGCGCCGCTGCCGGCCCGACCAGGGCCTGCTCATCGCGGCCGTCAACAACTATGGCCTGCCGGGAGAAACTCTCACGGTCGAGCGCTACAGTAGGGCGCTCGCGGAGCATGACCCCGATACGGTGCTCCTCGACACCCGGTTGGACGTGCCCATCTACGCGCACCGCCGCGTCGCGGCCTACGCCCGCTGGCGCCCCCTGGGCGTCAGGGCCGGTGGCCTAGGCCCCTGGCGCTACCTCGCCGTCGCTCACGAAGACAGGGTCTGGCGCGACCTGCTGCGTTGGGAACGCACCCACCCGGCTCAACGCGACCGCACACCGTCGCGCGCCGCCTGAGCGAGCCATCTGGGAAAACGCGTACAACGTACCAGCGCGACGGTAGATGGAGGGGGAACGGTAGATGGTCGCCGATAGCCAGCCGCGATCCGTGTTGTATCAGACGATCCATAGCCAGCCGGAGGTCGTGCGCGCCGTCTTGCAGAACGCGCAGGGGGCGGCGAAGCGGGCGGCCGAGCTCCTGACTGGGTCGCGCCGCGTCTTCCTGAGCGGGACCGGCACGAGCGGCCACGCCGCCATCGTCGGGGAGAGCCTCTTGCGCCTGGCCGGCGCCGACGCCTACGCGACCACCAACTTCGACTTCGCGACCTATCCCCGCCGGCTTGGCCCTGACGATGCTCTGGTGACGATCAGCCATCGCGGCAGCAAGCGCTACGGCGCACAAGCCATCGCGCGGGCGCGCGAGGCTGGCATGCGCGTCGTCGGCGTTACCGGGCAGGGCTCGCCGATGGAGGGACAGGGGCTCGACCTGGTCATCGCGACCGCCCCACAGGAGCGATCCGCCACGCACACGGCCAGCTACACCGCCAATCTGGCCGCGCTCGCGCTCATCGCGACGCGCCTGGGAGAGCGGGCGGGCGGCGACGTGGGGGAGTTGCGCCTCGCGCTGGACCGCTTGCCTGACGACATCGCGGCGCTGCTCGGGCGCGAGAGCATGGTCGTCCCGCTGGCCAACGCGCTGGCCGCCCGAGGGCGCCTGACGGTGATGGGCGCCGGCCCCAACGCGGCGACCGCGCGCGAGGGCGCGCTCAAGGTCAAAGAATCGTCATACCTGAGCGCCGAAGGGGTCGAGGTGGAAACGGCGCTGCACGGCTATCTACAGGCGATCGAGGCGGACGACATCGTCGTGGTCGCCGCCGCCCGGGGGCCGGCGCTGGAGCGCGTGGGCGACCTGGTGCGGGCGCTCGACCTGATCGGCGCCCAGGTCGTCGTAGTCGCCGACGAGCGCGCCGTCGATGCGCTCCCGCCGCTCGTCTCGGTCGAAACGCCGGGAGCGCGTACCGTCATCACATACCCCACCGTGCCCGAGGCCCTCAGCCCCCTGCTGGCGGTGGTCCCGCTGCAGCTGCTCGCGGCCCACACGGCTGCCTGCCGCGGCGCCGACGCCGACAGCTTCCGCGCCGACAACCCTGTCTACAAAAAGGTCAACGAGAGCTACGCCCTCTAAGAGTAGCCCCGATAGTCGCCTCGCCAGGGCAAACAGCGCTGGCGCGTCAGGGAGAGGGGCTGGGAGCGAGGATCGTCGCCGTCGCGGTGAACGAGGCCGTCGCGGTCATAGTCGGCGTGATGGTCGCCGTCGCCGACGGAGCCGGCGTGATGGTCGGGCAATCGGCGTCGGCGCAGGGGATCGCCGTGGCGCCGGGCCGCGGCGTCGCCAACGGGGCGCCCGGCCCCGCGCCGAGCGATTCGAGCACGACCGTTCCGGACACGTCGCGGCTCGCGACCAGCACCGCTCCATGGGGGTCGAGCGCGAGGGCGCCACGGGCATCGCGGCCCGTGGCGTAGGCCCACCGCACCTGTCCGAGAGGAGATATCGTGCGCCGCCCGCTGGGTACGAGAGCGTAGACGGCGCCGTGGCTCGTCGCGACGTAGACATCGCCGCAGACGTCGGTCGCCAGCGCGCCGGGCTCGCCGGCCCCCAAGCGGCGCGTGTCGAAGAACAGCCAGGGATGGTAGATCCGTCGATCGATGGCGTAAATCCCTACCTCCGTGGACACATAACCGAGGGCCGCCCGGGACGACAGGCAACCGGATGACGCCAGCGACAGGGCGACTCCCCCGTCCTTTGTATCTATATGGTGCAGCGTCGACCACCGCCAGAGCACGCGCCCATTGTTATCGACGAGGACAATCCAGGACCGGACAGGGCCGGACACGGCGATCCAAGCGATCCACCCGTGGCGTGTCGGCTCGATCGCCGCGTATGTGGGGCGGCCGGGCGCAAGAGCCACATGCCAGCGCCCGCGCCCGCGCGCCTGATTGCGTGTGTCGAAGGCGTAGAGCACCGCGTCGCCGCGCACATCGAGCGCCGTCGTGGCGACGAGCGGCGTACCGTCCGGAGCGACCGACACGGGGCTGAAGCGCAGCGCCGGGATGAATGGTGGGCGCCAGCCCGGCGCCGGCCCCCAGCCGGTCGCGGGTTGGCGCCGTGGGCGTCGCGCCGCAACGGTGTAGAGGGAGCGCGCGGGACCGGCGACCACGCCGTAGAGCGTGCCTCCATCAGGGCTTAGCGCGATGCCGTCGCCGGGGATGAGCCCGGCCTTCTCACGCCAGAGCGGCGTCGACGACGCAGGCGCGACGGACGACGAGGCCGGGAAGAAAGAGAGTTCGCCCGTGCCGTCGACGACGTAGAGGCTGTTGTCCGGGGCGATCGTGACATTGGGGGCGACGGGGGGCGGCAACATCTGCCCCTGGAGAGGCTGAGGGCCGGCGCAGGCCGTGTCGGTGATGGGCTGCACGGCGGCGCACCAGCGGGTCTCGCCGTTGGAGGTGGAATCGAGGGAGAGCAGAGCGCCGTCGGCGCGCGGCACATACACGTTGCCGTGACCGTCGACGACGGGAGGCCGCGCGGGCAGCGGTGGGGCGGCGAACGCGCGCCGCCAACGCAGGGTGAGCGAGTCTCCTTTGACGAGCGCCGGATTCGAGAGCGAGTGGCCGGTGCGCGCCCCGTCGTGGCCGGCGAGGGACCACGCGGGCGGCGGCGGCTGCTGTGGCGGCACGATGGGCCGCTGGCGCGCCAGCGCGAGCGCCCCGACGGCGGCGGCCAGCAGCACGACCAACAGGGTCATATTCGACGGACTTAGCGCCGCCGGTCCCAGCGCCCCCCTTCCTCTCTCCACACATCCAGCGTACACGCTCGCGCGCTACGCCGGATGGCCGCGCCCCCCTCCAGCCCAATCAACGTCGCATCATAGTAGATGGTGGGCAGCCACGCCCGCCCAGGCTCCGGCCGGCGCTTCCCAGGCGCTTCCCAGGCGCCGCGCGCAACGTCACGATGGAACTGGCGCTGCGCAAATCGCGCTTTGCAGCCCCATAGGGTCTCTTGGCCCCACGCGCCCTTGCCGTAAGGCCGGTGATGGGCGGCGTATCCGAACGACCCCCGCGCCGCCGGCCGTGCTAACCGCCGCTCCCGTCCCCCATCGTACAGTACCGAGCAGGTCGTAGTAGCCGGGCCGGAGGGTGCGCGGCAAAAAGTCCTCTAACCCTAACGGCCCGTGCGTCCGGCCACTTCGTACGCGTCGGCGTCTGGCCAATGGGCGTCGAGGCGGGCACCCGCTACATGGCCGGCGCGCGCGCGGATGGCGTCGGTCGCCTGGGGGCCGAGCCACGCGCGGTGCGTCACGACATAGCGCACGCCACGCGCCTGCAGTAGGCGCCGCGCGCGCCCCGCCCGCGCGGCGGCATCGCCGCCCGATTATCGTCCGATGGCGCGACCACGGGGCGGGACGTTTCCCGCCGCGACTCGGGGAGAGGAGGAACGATGGGTGCGCCCATGAGGCCATGCCAGGCGACAAACAGGGGGGCCGCCAGGGGCACGAACAGGCTATGCCCCCGGAGGCGTCCCGACGTGGTAATATGAGCGCAGCAGCGTCCGCACACAGTTGGTGGTGCGACGGAGTTTTTGAACGTTTTCGTCGCCGATGCGCGCGGCCAGGCCCCCTTTTTCGTGGCCTGGCCGCGCCGCGACGCCCCATGCCCCGCTCGAGCGCGAGACTTCATCTCCTGATGGCGGGGCCGACGCGTGGACGCGACGGCTGCCAGACTACATACATCGTGTAACGCCGTCACGGCGAGTGGAGGAGAGCGGTCTATGCCCATCATCATAGATTATGTCGCGTTGTCGCGCCACCTGCACCCCTTGCCGTGCGGCCGGAGGGACGACACTCATGAACGCGAGTACGCTCGTAGCCATCCTCGTGGCCCTGATCGTGGGGGCGGGGATAGGCTACGCCATCTATGCTTTGCTGGCGCAACAACGGGTCCGTTCAGCGGAGAGCACGGCCCAAAAAATGGTGCTCGAGGCGCAGGCTAAAGAGAAAGAGATTTTACTCGACGCCAAGGACGAGGCGCTGAAGATCCGCAACACGGCCGAGGCCGAGAACAAGGAGCGGCGCTCCGAGATCGGCCGCCAGGAGAAGCGCGTCCAACAGAAAGAAGAGAGCCTCGACCGCAAGAGCGACGCCTTCGAGCGTAAAGAGCGCCAGCTGACGCAGAAAGAGCAGAAGCTCGACGAGCTGCGCGAGCAGGCCGATGAGATCCGCGGGCAGCAGGTCGCGGCCCTCGAGCGCATCGCCGAACTCTCGCGCGAGGATGCCAAGGCATTGGTCTTCTCCCAGGTCGAGACGGAGGTCAAGGCCGATGTGGAGCGCCGCGTGCGCGACATGGAGGCGCAGATCAAGACCGAGGCGGACATGCGCGCCCAGAAGATCGTGGGCATGGCCATCCAGCGTTGCGCCGCCGACGTCGTGGCAGAGACGACCGTTTCCGTAGTCAACCTGCCCAACGAAGACATGAAGGGGCGCATCATCGGCAAGGAGGGCCGCAACATCCGCGCCCTCGAGGCCGCGACCGGTGTCGATCTCATCATCGACGACACGCCCGAGGCCGTCATCCTCTCCTCGTTCGACCCCGTGCGGCGCGAGGTGGCCCGCGTGGCCCTGGGCAAGCTCATCCTCGACGGGCGCATCCACCCCGCGCGCATCGAGGAGGTCGTGGCCAAGGCGCGCCAGGAGGTCGAACAGGCCATCCGCGAGGCGGGCGAGCGCGCCGCCTTCGACGCGGGCGTGCAGGGCCTGCACAGCGACCTGATCAAGCTGATGGGCCGTCTCAAATTCCGCACCAGCTACGGGCAGAACGTGCTGCACCACTCCGTGGAGGTCTCGTACCTCTGCGCCACCATGGCCGCGGAGATGGGGGCCAACGTGCAGGTGGCGCGCGAGGGCGGCCTGCTGCACGACATTGGCAAGGCGGTCGACCACGAGGTGGAGGGTCCGCACGCCCTCATCGGGGCCGACATTTGCAAGCGCCTGGGCAAGGGCGACCGCGTCGTGCACACCATCGCGGCGCACCACGGCGAGGTCGAGCCGCAGACGATCGAGGACTTCATCGTGGCCGCCGGCGACGCCATCTCGGCCGCGCGGCCCGGCGCGCGCCGCGAGACGGTGAGCACCTACATCAAACGATTGGAGGCGCTGGAGGAGATCGCCAACTCGTTCCCGGGGGTCGAGCGATCCTACGCCATCCAGGCCGGGCGCGAGTTGCGCATCGCCGTCAGGCCCGACGAGGTCGACGACCTCAACTCCATGCGCGTGGCGCGCGACATCGCCCGCCGCATCGAGGAGAACCTCGAGTACCCCGGCCAGATCCGCGTCACGGTCATCCGCGAGAAGCGCGTCGTCGAGATAGCCAAGTAGAGTGACGAGTGTCTAGCTCGTGAGTCTAAACTAGTCACTGAACACTAAACACTGACGTATGCGCATCCTCTTCATCGGTGACGTCATAGCGGGATCGGGGCGGCGCGCCGTGGCCGCGCTGTTGCCCGCGCTACGCCGCGAGCTGGCGCTCGACCTCGTCGTCGCCAACGGCGAGAACAGCGCGGGCGGCACCGGCATCACGCGGGGCGCGGCCACTAGCCTGTTCGCCGCCGGCGTCGACCTACTGACGACCGGGAATCACGTGTGGCGCCAGCGCGAGGCCCTGACCTACCTGCCCACGACCCCCAAAATCGTGCGCCCGGCCAATCTGCCGCCGGGCGCGCCGGGCCTGGACGCCACGATCCTCGACGTCGGCGGCACACCGGTGCTGCTGACCAACGCGCTCGGCCGCGTCTTCATGTCCCCCATGGACGACCCCTTCCGCGCGCTCGACGCGGTGCTGGCGCGGCACGCTGACGAGGCCCGCGTCGTCGTGGTCGACGTCCACGCCGAGGCCACGAGCGAGAAGCGCGCGCTGGGCTTCTATCTGGACGGGCGCGCCGGCCTCGTCGTGGGCACGCACACCCACGTGCCCACGGCCGACGCACAGATCTTGCCGGGCGGGACGGCCTACGTCACAGACGTCGGCATGGTCGGCCCGCTGCACTCCGTCATCGGCGCCGAGGTCGAGCCCGTGGTGCGGCGCTACCTCACGGCGCTGCCGCAGAAGGCCGGCACGGCGGCGGACAACACGGCGCAGTTCAACGCCGTCCTGGCCGACGTCGACGAGGCGAGCGGCCACGCCCGCTCCATCGAGCGTATCGATCGCCTCGTCGCGCTCGACGGCGCGTAGCAGAACCTGCTCGGCCCGGAATCGGCGCGCACGATCTTGCCTCACACCCGCGTCGCCGGTGGCGCCGGCCAGACGCGGGTGTGGGGCAAGGCGCGCTTCAAGGCCGGCTAATAGCCCACGGCGCAGCCGTCGGCGCGTGGCTCGCTGCCCGCGACGTAGGCGCCGTTGGGCAGGCGCCTGATGATCTGGCCGCGCCCGAAGCCGGCCACGCTGCCCGACGCCTTGACCTGGTGGCCGCGCGCGTCCAGCCCTGCGATGATATGCTGCGCGGCCGCCATCTCGACCTCGACGTCCTTGCCCCGCAGCCACTGCCAGCGCGGGGCGTCCAGGCTCGTCTGCGGGTTCATGCCGTAGTCGACCATGTTGACCACCATTTGCAGGTGGCCCTGGGGCTGCATGTAGCCGCCCATCACGCCGAAGGGGCCGACCGCCGCGCCGCCGTGGGTCAGGAAGGCCGGGATGATGGTGTGGTAGGGCCGCTTGCCCGGCGCCACACAGTTGGGGTGGCCCGGATCGAGCACGAAGCAGGCGCCGCGGTTCTGCAGTGCAATGCCCGTGCCTGGGACGACGAGGCCGCTGCCGAAGCCCATGTAGTTGGACTGGATGAACGAGACCATCATGCCGTCGCCGTCCGCCGCGCACAGGTAGACCGTACCGCCGCCCGGCGGCGCGCCGGGAGCGGGCTCGAGGGCGCGATCATCGATCAGCCGCCGCCTCTCCGCCGCGTAGCCCTTGTCGAGCAGCCCCTCGATCGGCACATGGGCTTTCTCAGGGTCCGCGATGTAACGTAGGCCATCGGAGAAAGCCAGCTTCATGGCCTCGATCTGCAGATGGTAGCTCTCTACCGACTCACGCGGGTGTGCGGCGAGATCGAACCCTTCGAGGATGTTGAGCGCAGCCAGCGCCGAGAGACCCTGTCCGTTCGGCGGGATCTCCCACACCGCGTAATCGCGGTAACCCGTGCCGATCGGCTCGACCCACGCGCTCGTGTGCGCGGCGAGGTCGTCGCGCGTCAGGTAGCCGCCCGTCGCGGCGGCAAAGGCGGCGACGCGCCCGGCTAGCGCCCCCCGGTAGAAATCCTCGGCGGCGCTCTCGGCGATCGCCCCCAAGGTGGCGGCGTGGTCGGGCAGGCGCACGAGGTCGCCGGGGCGCGGGGCCCCGCGCCCGGGGGCGAATGTCTCGAACCAGGGGGCGAACTCCGGCCCCTCCTGGCGGGCGTAGACCGCGGCGGCGTGGGCCCAGGCCTGCGCCGTGATCGGGGCGACGGGGTAGCCCTCTCGGGCGTAGGCGATAGCCGGCTCGAAGAGGGCCGCGAAGGGCAGCTTACCGAAACGCGCATGCAGGTCGCGCCACAGGGCAGGCGCGCCAGGCACGGTGACCGGGAGCCAGCCGAACGAGGGGACCGCGCCGAGACCCTGCCCCGCGAAGAGCTCGGGCGTGTGCATGGCCGGCGCGCGGCCCGAGCCGTTGAGCCCATGCAGACGCGAGCCGTCCCACACCAGGGCGAACGCGTCGCCGCCGATGCCGTTCGAGGTCGGCTCGACCACGGTCAGCGCGGCCGCGCTGGCGATGGCGGCGTCGACGGCGTTGCCGCCCCGCTGGAGTATAGAGAGTCCGGCCTGCGCCGCGAGGGGCTCGCTCGTGGCCACCACACCGCGCGTGGCGATGATAGGCATGCGGCGCGAGGGATACGGGTAGTGCTCGGCGTAGAGGTTGGCGACCTCGCTCATCATCGCGATCAGTGCCCCGCGGCCTGCTGCCGATCCACCAGGGTGAGCTTGACGAGGTCGAGCTGGGCCATGTCGTTGACGCGATGCTCCCACACCCAGTCGATACCCTCGGCGGCGATGTAACCGAGGTAACCGCTGTCGAAGTAACCGGAGAGGAACAGCACGAGGCGCACGTTCGCGCCGTACGTGCCGCGCAGGTAGGCCAGCTTGGCCGCATCCTCGATACGGCGCCGGTTACTCTTGGTGTAGTCGCCCGAGGAACGCGCGTCCAGCAACAGCGGCACGTCACCCGTGTTCGACTGCTGGGGCATGACGGCCACGTCGATGGGCATGGCGCCGGGCGTGGCCTTGCCCGCGTGCATCACGGGCACGTTGAGCCCGAACGAGAACGTGCCGGGGGTCATGCGGTCGAAGCCGAGGCTACGGCCGGACTCCACGAGACCATAGCCGCGCCCGTTGAGCCAGGTCTTGACTGCGGCGAGCTGGCGGCGCTTCTGCGCCTCGCGCACGATGGTGTCCGCCGAGGAGAGGCAGAGGCGATCGGCCACAATGGTGGCGGCGCGGCGGATCTGGACGCCGGTGAGGTGATAGTTGCCTTCGAGCCAGGAAAAGATATCGCGGTCGGCCAGGCGCATGATCGTGTCGCCGATCTTCTGCAGGTCGGCGTCGACGACCGTGTCGAACAGCTGCGCGGGGATGTGCCCGTCGCGCTCCATCGCGGTGACGAGGACCGAGGAGGCGTGCGTGATGCCGACGAGGGTGTCGCGGGCGACGGGCGGGTCGGTCATCATGCGCAGGGTGGCCAGCATCTTGGGGTCCTGGCGCAGGGCATCGGGGGTGACGGCGGTGAGATTGCCGGTGAGGCGGAGGATCTCCTCCACGCGGTCGGCCACCTCGTTGCGGGCGTCGCGGTAGGCTTGCGGGGCGTGGCGCAGATACCAATCGTCGTAGCCGTCGGCCGACTGCGCGACGTCGGCCTTCCACACATGCGGCTTGTCAGCGTTCACGGGCATGGCGCATCTCCGAACGTCGCACTACCGCGCGTTTCCTCCCGCGCATGGATCGCGGGCGCGCTTCTGCTACTGTTGTACGGCCGAAGAGGGCGCACTTGCCCCCATCTTGGCTCCTATCATGACATAAACCGCCATGTCAAGTCCACTCTTATCCACACAGGGCGGCGCGGGGCGGCAGCATCGCCCTTATACATTAAGCTTCGAGTGTCCCCCCCTCTGGAGGGACGTGTCCGGTGACGAGCCAGTCGGAGCAACGGGTGATGGGGAAAGGATAGCGCGCCCTACCGGCTCGACCGTTTCACACAGATTGACCTTCCCCACCGCCACTCCTGGGGCGAATCGACGATAGAAAGCCGCGCCTCAAGCGCCACCGTATAAGGACAACGACCTCCCAGGACCACCCCTAGAAAGCGACGGTACATTATGTGGTTTGTTGGTATCGATTGGGCGGATGATCACCATGACGCCGTTGTCATCGACAACGCGGGCAAGCGGGCAGCGGCGACGCGCGTGCCCCACACCTCCGACGGAATAGCCGCGCTCGTCGCCTTCCTGCGCGGCATCGGCGACGTGGACGCGCATCCCGCGCACCTGGCCTGCGTCGTCGAGACCAATCGCGGCCTGCTCATCGCCGCTTTGCTGGATGCTGGCGTGCCGGTCTACCCGGTCAACCCCAAGACGGTCGATCGGCAACGCAAGCCCTCCGGGGCGAAGACCGACGCCATCGACGCCTACCTCTTGGCGCGCACCGGGCGTAGCGACCTGGCCGACCTGCGCCGCCTGACGCCGGACAGCCCGCTCGTGGCCGAGCTCAAGATGCTCACACGCGACCAGGACGGCCTCATACAGGGGCAAACGCGGCTGGTCAACCAACTCACGGCGTGCCTGAAAGCGTACTATCCCGTCGCCTTGGAGCTGTTCGGCAAGCTGCATCAGGGCGTGACGCTGGCCTTCTTGCAGGCGTTCCCGACACCAGACGAGGCGCGGGCAGCGACCGCGGAGCGGATCGCCGCCGTCCTCACTGCGGCGCGCTATGCGACGGCTCAGGTCAAGGGGCACGAGATCCATCAGCGCATGCGGCTGCCGCAGTTGACCGCCGATCCCGTCGTCACGCGGGCCAAGGCGCGCCTGATGCTGACCCTGACTGCGCAGTTGCAGGTGCTGGTGACCGACATCGCGGCCTACGACCGGGAGATCATCCGTGTGTTCGCGCAACATGCCGACAGCAACGCCTTCGCAAGCCTACCGAGGGCGGGCAAACGGCTGGCGCCGCGCCTGCTGGCCGAATGGGGCGACGATCGGGGGCGCTATGCCGACGCCGCCAGCGTCCAAGCTTTGGCCGGCACCTCGCCGGTCGTCTTCCAGAGCGGCAACTATGCCTCGGTCCACAAACGCTACGCCTGCAGCAAGCCCTTGCGCAACGCCCTGCACCAGTTCGCGTGGCAGAGCACGTTGCAGGAGGACTGGGCGAACGCCTACTATCGTCGGAAACGTCGGGAGGGAAAGAGTCACACGAAAGCGATTCGCGCCTTGGCCAATCAGTGGGTGCGCATCATCCACGCCCTGTGGCACAAGCGCGAGACCTACGACCCAACGATTTTCGTGGCGGCCCAACAGGCCCATGCGCCACGGGCGGCGTAGACAAACGTCTCTTTCCCCATACGCCGCAGCGCGTGCCTTGTGTGGATCGCACCCTCCTCTACGACGACGATATGACGCAACCGTGGGCAGGTAAGGGCTTGTCAGAAAATAAAGTATTCATATCAGGCG